>UMHX01087094.1_pt1 | contig 28405 bp, 34 predicted proteins | sample 1965651 | NCBI WGS metagenome assembly UMHX01 (sample SAMEA4836109, study PRJEB28245) | human gut metagenome | biome: gut microbiome; material: fecal sample | place: Denmark | collected 2008 | reverse complement strand
CCTGTATATGGCGCACATCCACGGTCTGAAACCCCTGCGCCTTGTCCTTCCAGTTTTCGTAGCTCATGCGGTTATTCTCCTTTCCTCACTCGATAAAACCAGACGTGGTATTCGCTGCCGCTCACCTTCTCCGTGTGGCGCTCAAAGCCCATAAGAGCCAGCACCGGGTACAGGGGAACAGGCTCGAAGGTCTGGATGATGTGCAGTCCTTCGCCGTTTTTCAGCGCGGCAGCCTTTGCCTTCAATGCGGGGAAGAAGTCCATCTTTTTGCCCCGCACGTCCATCACTTCGAATGTGCCGATTTTGTCCTTCCAGTTTTCATAACTCATCGTCTTTACTCCTTTTGCAGAAAGCTCACGCCTCCTCGAAGCTGTCCTTACCCACGCCGCACAGGGGGCATTCAAAATCCTCCGGTACCTCGCTCCATGGCGTACCGGGGGAGATGCCACCCTCCGGGTATCCCACGCTCTCGTCGTACTCCCAACCGCAAACGGTGCAAACGTATTTCATAATACTTCTCCTTTCGTGTTCTCCTGTGTTTTACTCCTCCACCAGCTGGCCGTCCACCGTGACGGTGACCACCTGCCACGGGATGAACTTTCCGCTCTGCTGGAGTGCCTTTTTCGCCGCCAGCTCCAGCCCGCCGCAGCAGGGCACCTCCATGCGGACGACGGTGACGCTCTTAATGTCGTTCTCCCGGATGATCTCCGTCAGCTTTTCGGCATAGTCCACACTGTCCAGCTTGGGACAGCCCACCAGCGTGATGTGTCCCTTGATGAACCGCTCGTGGAAGGCGGCGTAGGCGTAGGCGGTGCAGTCGGCGGCGATCAGCAGCCGCGCCCCGTCGAAATACGGCGCGTTTACCGGCACCAGCTTGATCTGCACCGGCCACTGGGAAAGCCTGCTTGCCTGTTCAGCGCGGGGTGCTTCCGCGGCGGGCGCGGTCTCGCGCTGAATGTTTCGGGACTGGCTGCCGGGGCAGCCGCAGGGCAGCGTCATGCCCTGCTCCCGCATTTTCCGCTGTCTGTTCTCCATGACGGCTTTTTCATCGTAGGCGGCGGCCTCCCGCTCCACAAAGGTGATGGCCCCGGTGGGGCAGGTGGGCAGGCAGTCCCCCAACCCGTCGCAGTAGTCATCCCGCATCAGCTGCGCCTTGCCGTCCACCATGGCGATGGCACCCTCGTGACACGCCTCGGCGCAGGCGCCGCAGCCGTTGCACTTGTCCCTGTCGATCTCAATGATTCTCCGTACCATATTTTTGTCCTCCTTGCGGTTCTTCTTGACTTTGTGGCTTCATTTTACTATCATAATTTATGAAAGTCTGTTGGCATGCCAACGAAAAGGAGAAAAATATGCGGATCAATTTGGGAAACACCCCGCTTTTTCGCGGCATGACGCCGCCGGACATCGAGGAAATGCTGCGCTGCCTGCGCGCCGCAGAGCGCACCTATAAAAAGGGCGCGGTCATCCTGCCGGAGGGGACGCCCACGGAGCAGCTGGGCGTGGTGCTGTCCGGCCGGGTCATCATCGAGATGGGGGATGTGTGGGGCAACAACAGCGTCCTCAGCAGCGTGGGCGCAGGCGGCATCTTTGCGGAGGCGTATGCCTGCGTGCCGGGTGAGCCGCTGATGGTCAACGTCACCGCCGCCGAGGATACGGAGGTGCTGCTGCTGCACATCGGGCAGGTGCTGGAGCCCTGCGCCAAGGTGTGTCCCCGCCATCTCCGGCTGCTGCGGAACCTGCTGACACTCTCCGCCGGGAAGAATTTGCAGCTCTCCCGCCGGGTGCTGCACACCTCGCCCAAGTCCATCCGCAAGCGGCTGCTGTCCTATTTCTCGGAGTGCATCAAGCGCACCGGCAGCTATGAATTCGACATCCCCTACAACCGCCAGCAGCTGGCAGACTACCTGAACGTGGAGCGCAGCGCGCTGAGCAACGAGCTGTCCCTCATGCAGCGGGACGGACTGATCCGGTATGAGAAAAACCACTTTGCCGTGACGGAGCAGTTAGGGCAGCGGTGAATAAAACAGGGAAGCGTGCGGCGTAGTAGGATGGTTCGCTTTTGCCAGCGTGTGCGCTATAAGTGTGCTGCGAACCGGCTTTTTGAGAGTTGTCGACCTTTCAACGAAAAAATTTGACTTAATTAGGCAAATAATACTCTGATGTACCAAAAAACGGCATAAATTTCCCTGCGACTATAAGTATATAGGCGGTTGCATATTTGGGATATTAAAACATGAGCAAAATACACATACAATACAAGTTAAGAACACTTCATCTGCAGGAGACTTGTTTGTATGATAGACTACGCATTTATAGGCGCACGGCTCAAGGAAGCGCGCATACGGAAAAACATGACGCAGGAGCAGCTGGCTGCGATGAGTGATGTGGGGTCTACACATATCAGCCATATTGAAACCGGCATGACGATTCCCAGCACAAAGCTGCTTGTGCAAATGATGAATATTCTGGACTGTGATCCCGCCGAGGTGCTGTGCATGGAAATGCGCAGTGCGCGGCCTGTCCTGAACAGTTGGTTTCTGATCTGGTCGCAGATTGTAACGAGGATGAAATAAAAATCATCACGGATACTGTCACGGCACTGAAGGCAAGCCTGCACCGTAACCGAAGCGAAGATAAATAAAGAGGATAAGCCCACTTTTGCATATTCTGCAAAGGTTGGGCTTCATTTTTTTACCGACACGCACCAAAAAGACCTTGCCTGAACTATGGACAAGATACAAAGTGACGCTAAAGACAGCCCTTTACGCGAATACGTTTTGAGCTGAGACAACGCCGAATATCAAAACGCCCGCATTCTGCCTGAGCAGAATGCGGGCGTTTTTCTTGTGTCGAAAAGCAACGAAAAACGCCGTGCGGTGCAGAGGCCCGCCCATAATGGCCGCTCCCCCAACGAAACCATTATGATAAAGGAGGCCTGCTGCCATGCGGGATAGTCAGTACAAGTCGTGCGCGGTACAGAACCAGTTTACAGCCTATCTGATTGCCGCGATACGCAATTACAAAAGAACGTATTTAAGGAGAATTTCCACAGCTCTTCGGACAGAACTGCCCATGGAGGGGCACTGCGAGGTGATGGAATTATGTGAGGAAACGGACTTCTTCTGTGGGCTGCCGCTGATGCAGCGATTGGAGAATGAGCGTCTGTTCGCTGCTATGCAAGGGTTAAGCGAGCGAGAGCGTTACATATTTCTGTCTAAAGTCCTTGGAGAGATGAGCCTTTCCGAGATCGCGCTGTCGCTCGGTATCACCTATGGAGCTGCGGCCATGTCCTATCATCGCACGGTCTTGCGCCTGAGAAACGCTGTGGGAGGTGGTAAAGGTGAATGATTTCATGGAGCTGTTCATGAGTGCGAAGAACGGGGATTCGTCTGCAATGGAGGAACTTCTGCATATGTACTACCCGCTCTTATACAAGGAATCCGTGGTCAACGGGATCTTTGATGAGGATCTGCTTCAGGAACTGTGCCTGCTGTTCTTGAAGTGCGTGGCAAAGTTCAATATTCGATAGAGAGAACTCTCTCGGTCGCATTCTAAGGAAATTATGGTTTAGCATCTGCACTAAATCTGCAGATCCAGAAGATAGGAAAAGCGCAGGGCGCGGAGACTTAATCTCCATGTCCTGCGCTTCTTGCTATTTGTGACTATTGAGGGCAGCTTTTTCCGCACCACGGATACCTGTCAAAGCAGTAATGTCAGCCTTTAACCATAGATGGGGCTCCGTACAATACCAGCATAGGTCTTTTCGCTTTTTGAAGATGCGATATGGACCACCTTCCGAGTTGTCATAAATATGGCACACATCACATACGGGAATCAGGTCTTTAACTAACCCTAACGCCTTTTCGTAACGAGCTACGATTTTTTCTTTTGGAACACCATGACCGCCTCCCATTACACGAGATTCTACTCGTGCAACATTGATATAGGGATCAGCGGTCAACACATAGTAGCAACGAATAAAGAATCCAGCATCTGGGGCGTCCAGTTAAGAAGTGCGGCAGCTTCCTCGTCGGTCATGGTCTTTGCTTCTGGCACAATGATCTCAAAGACCGCACCCCGGACGATAAGGCGGTGGCTGCGTGTCCGGCGTTCCTCTTTGGATAGCTTTTGACGCAACATCTTTTCCCGGTTCTCAAACTGCCGGAGTTTCTTCTTTCCGTCCTCAATCTCGGCTTGCAGTTCTTCGCGGGTTTTCTCTCTTGGCTTTGTCATAGTTGGTCGCTCCTTTCTGATCATCGGCAAACGAAAAGAGCGGCCGTTTTCTGTGCGAAAATAGCTGCCCTCAATAGGTGGTTTACAATTTTAGAATGTCAGTATCTTAACTTACATGGACTAATTGCTTACCAAAAAATCATAACCAAACAACGTGCAGATGTATCGAAGTCCTTGATCAATTTCTTCACGAGAAAAATCATGCATTGCTAAATAATCATCAGAGCAGTTATTTAGCTTTGAATAGAAATCAAGGGCTATCTGAAGCCATGATAAATCCGACTGATCCAAGCCATTGAACAGCAAATCTTCTGCTGCACAAATGTCCCCATCGTCAATCATTTTTTCAAGCATTTTTCCATAACTAGAATCTTCAATTTGAGTTGCAGTCTGTTCGTTGGCTGATATCCCAAGTGCAACAGCCAAAATTGCTTGGATCATAGCTTCAATTTGACGCATGAGCCAGTCTTGCTGATAAATCATTTTGCCTCCATGTTCGTTGTTTTCTTCTGCATATTTTTCTCGTTTGTTGATATGATTGACAAAATGCAAGCATGATTGCAGACTTGCTTGTTACTTCCGGTAGTTTTTTGCACCAACTTCAACATCAACAGTAGGAAGATTTTTCCCGTCATACTTTCCAATCCATTTAATTTTCATTGTCATTCTCCTCACTTAACGGAACGAAGTGACGAAGCATTCTCGGTCTGGCAGTTTTCTTCTGCTTACCGGGAATGAAGCTCCGCAGGACGTGCGATACTCCCGATAGGAGAGTATGGACGTGCGTCCTTTAGTTCCTAAAGGGAGTTTGAAATTCCTGACAGCATATTACCACTTGCCCTTTTTCAGCCTTCCGCCAATCAGAATACCGGCAAAGAGGACAACAGCAGTCAATGCGGAAATCCAGATTGGCGAAAGCACCCATATCCAGTGCCACTTAATCACGCCTGACAGCTTCAGAACAATGAATACAATCGTCAGGATGGATACGATGCCAAGCCCGCCTTGCTTTGTTTTTGTGTTCATAGCAGTCCTCCTGAGAATGAAGTTTGACGTTCTTTGACTCCAACGATCACCTAACTTGACAGCCGCCCCACTCCACTGCCGTGAAGCCGGTGCGCACCGGTGCGGTGAGGTTCTGCGTAGAAATATCCACGGCGCTCTCAAGCGGCTTCCACGCCATAAATACCCGCAGCAGCGTATCGGGTGCTGGCTCGATGGATAGCTGCGCCGCTTGCGTATAGCTGTCGGACTGAAATGCAATGAGATTGTAAGGATTCTCTTTCATTAGCGGCAGCCAGTAAACGATAAACTCGTTTGCTTCCTTCCGGGTAAGTCCCAACTGGTTCAAGGCGTTCTCCAGAAAAACGGCGGTGTCGCTTCCGGCTATGCAGAAGCCCTCGGAAAAATCATAAGCAACGCTGTTTACGCCCTCCCAATAAAGATAGTTGTACGTTTGCCCGTCGGCGTCTGTCAATGTGCCGTCGGGACTGGCGCAAACCTTCCAGCCGTCATTGTAGGCAGGATATGTGCAGGTCAGTTCTCCGGCATAGTTCAATTTCACAGTGACCTCAGCTTTCTTCTCCGGGTAGAGATAAATGACAGGCTTCGCGTCGTATTGCTCAGCATCGAAGTTCTCGGCAGCTTCCATAGTGGGCAACACCCAGACCGTATAACGCCCCCAATAAACCTCAGACGAGGCTACTTCATTTCGGCTCCCATCAGTAAACAGGTAGCTGCTCCCAGCCTGTTCGACAAATTCCATCCCTGCTTTTTCCTGATAATACTCAAGCAATTCCGGGCATTCTCCACGCTTAGAGATATAGATGCCCTTTGCTTCATCCACCGCTACATAGGGGTTCTTTTCAGAAATCCGGGCAGCCGCTGTAAGATAAGAAATGGGATTGCCACGCTGGAAAATTACAGCCCGGTTCAAATAAATAACGGATGATACAAGCACTGCAAAAGCCACGAGGATCGCAATCCATAACTTCTTTTTCTTCATACTGTTCACCTCCAAAAATCAGGTCGGTTTCTTTTGCTTTGTCGGCGGGCAGAAGGATTGTTCAAACCACTTATAACTATCCAATATAATTATACCATGCAAAGCACGAACTTTTCAATTACTAATCTGCTACAATAGCTTTCAGCATAGCGACAAAGCCTGATTCATCGGCGGTAGAGGATTCAACATACAGTTTACAGCCGTTCAGTTCAAAAACAGCGTGGTAGCAGGTTTCGGACGTGTCCTTGTATTGGCAGAGATACATCTCCGTTCCACCAATTTTGGATTTTGATGCGCCGCTCTGATACCAACTGTTCAGGTATTTTCCGGCGCGGGTATTCTTGCCGATGCAAATAAGAAACTCCTGCGTTCCGTCCTCCGACGCATAGGCAAACCAGTTCAAATCGAATGTACCGTCAAAGTAAAAACCGTGCGGGTGCAACTCTCCCTGTTCCGCAAATGTTCCGATGGCGGTCAAACGGTCGGCAAGGTCGATTCCGTAGTATTCAAACATTTCCTCGCTGCTTTTCCTGATGAGCGTATCTTCGCTCAAATTGGGAAGCAGCATCTGCGGCAGCTCTGCAACCTCATTCACATTGATAACGTCCGCAGTCTTGTCAACAACGGAACTGCCCGGATTGGTCGGGTCATCAACAATGGTGCCGTTCGGATTGTTGGGGCTTGTGATGCCATGCTGACCCAGAAAGTTTGGCAAAACATAGATTGCAGCGGCAAGCATGACAACAAGGCAGGCAGCCATATAGCCGCCTTTCAACCAACTGTGCGATTTTCGCTTGCTCGCATAGTTTGCGGCTTCCTCATAATATTTGTCAGAGACCTCGTTCATCGCTTCAAAAAATCGTCTTGTGTTCATACGAATACCTTCCTTTCCATCAAGTATTTCTTCATCTTCCGGCGGATACGGGCAAGTCGGACAGATACGTTTTTTTCGGATAAGCCTACACGGCTTGCTATCTCTGCATAGGTATCAAAATAAGCATAGCGGCGCATGAAGATGATACGATTCTCCACACTTAACGTATCAAGAAAAGCGTCGATGATGGCGGCTAACTCCTTTGCTTCAATTTCCGCTTCCACCGTGTTTTGGGCGGGCAGATAGGCTTCCATCTCCTGCATGGCAACTTCACAGACGCTTTTCCGCTTTGCAGCCTCGTTTCGGTAAAGGAGCTTCAATGAAATGTTCCGAACGATTTTGCAGATATACGCCTGCAAGGATTGCGGCTTTGTCGGTGGTATTGTGTTCCATGCGCCTAAATAAGCGTCGTTGACGCATTCCTCCGCATCATATCTGTTATTTACGATGTTGTATGAGAGCTTGTGACATACCTTGCCATATTTCGTATCCAGCTCTTGGATTGCCTGCTGGTCACGCTCAAAAAACAACTCAATGATTCTTGTATCTTCCATCATCCGCACCGCCTCCTTTCCGGCTTTACTATATAAGTACGGTTTTAGGGCGAAAAAACTACAGGTTGCGCGTGGTTTTTTCAAAAATTATAGCAGATTTTTGTGAACGCTTCTACCCATGCCGTTTACGCTGTTTTTCTTCGCCGCTTCACTTGCTACCCTCCGGCGTTCCTCGCTGTATGGGGCGGTCAGACGGAAAGAGAACCGCCCCTTGCGGATTTCAAACTCCATGCAGCCCGTTTCGAGGTCTGCGTCGGTCTGGCGGCACTGGTCGGGGTGCTGTCCGGCGTAGGCGGCAAGCCGCTTCCTTAAGTCGGTGTTGTGGGTACGGATATGGATAATCGGGTTTTTCTCATCAAACCAAATATCGTGGTCTTTTCCTGCTTCGTAAGCCCTATTCTCATAAACGCCCCTTTTTGCGCCCCTGTTACGCAATAGGGGCATTTTTCGGGTGTTTTCCCGGCTCTTAACCGTCAGACGCGAATAAACGCGAGCTGTCGGCAAGTGCCAGTTTGAGCAGCTTGTCGCGGCATGTTTCTGTGCTACTGTGATTGAAAAACAACTCCGCAACAATGATCTCCCCGTTCCTCCGGGTCGTGATGATACTGTCGGGGGTCTGTTCTGCCATAGGTGGCTGTTTTCCTTTTAGGCTTCGGCGATTTCCTCCCGCGTTTGCCGGATTTCCTGCTCGGTCGGCTATGCAAGCTGTGTCACTTCATTCTCAAACTTGCCGATATAATTGAAATATATGCTGCAGCGCAGTGATTGCGTATCTCACCCTTTTCTGGTCGCGCTCATGCTTGCCAATTCAAACAGTGCTTTCCGCTCCTACAAGGGCATAAGAAGAGCCCCGACCAAATTGGTCGGGGCTCCTGGGCGATTATGGATCACTGAATGGCATCCTTCAGAGCCTTACCGGCCTTGAATGCCGGGGTCTTGGATGCGGGGATCTCAATTGTAGCACCGGTGGCTGGATTCTTGCCGGTGCGGGCAGCGCGCTCTTTGACCTCAAAGGAGCCAAAGCCAACCAACTGCACTTTATCTCCGTTCTTCATAGCACTCTGAATCGTATCCAGAATGGCGTTGAGCGCGATTTCGCTGTCTTTCTTGGTAAGTCCGCTGGTTTCAGCTACGGCATTGATCAATTCGGTTTTATTCATGATAACTCTCCTCGGTTGTTTTTCTCATGCTGCCTTTGCGGCACCTATACCTAATACAGAATGAATATTCAAATTGCCGACGATCAGTATACACGCTTTTTGCCGAAACGTCCAGCAAAAAAAGAATTGAATGTCACATTAGCCGGCAGCCTCTGCTTGTTCAAGTCTCTCAACGGCTTCTTCATAGGTGTATACCGGCAGAAACCTCGTCCCTTCGCAGACCGCCGAGAACACGGGTGGATGACCTCCTGCATCGCAGGCGAACACCCTTTCTGCCTCTACGGCGGCATTCAGTCGCTCCAAGTACATATAGAGGTTCCCGGAACGATCCATCCTATATTCCGGTGCAGCGCCAATCTGATGCTGCCCCATATAAAGCCGCGTTTCTTCCGGCAGGGGCATCAACAGCTTACACGTAGCTGCCCGCGATGGTCTTTCCACCATCGGAGCAAAGAGGCTGCTTTGCTCTCCAAACATGGAGCCGCGTGCGTGTACGCGCTCCTTATACGGGAAGTGACAGGTGTTTTGCCAAAACATAGCGGTTAGCCTGCGGACATTCTCGCACATGGCATAGGTGTCGATCATCTCATGGGGACGGTGTTCATTGAAATAACCTGCGCTGATATTGACAGCCGCAGTTTTCAAGTGCGGTGCGACCACAGAGATGTCGCTGAACGAGCCGGAGTTCTCCTTGAAACCGAAGCTGCAAACGAACTCCATGAAGTCAGGGTTATCGCAGTGATAGAATACGGCGTCATTTCTGCCACGCCGATCCAATTCAACGATATAGTTGACCTCCGGACGCAACTTGCTGTTGGTAAATTTCCTTGCACCCACACCGCCGAGCTCCTCGTCTTCGCAAAACAAGATATGACAATGGCACTCGCGCATCAGCATCAGGATCATATACACACCGGCACGGTCATCACCGCCGATCCCGTAGGGCGACATCAGGTAGCGTCCATCCTCGGAGCAGCAGATGATATCCGGCCGATGGGTATGAACCGTGTCCAGATGGGCAACCAGCAACACGGGGACAGTGCCTTCTGCATAAAGAAATCCGCTTTTACAGACGGGTTCATAGTCGTGCGCGCGCAGCTGCTGCACAAGATGCTCTTTCAGCTCGCGCTGGGTCATCTTCAAGATGCTTTCAAAATGGGATATACTCATTCCCATAGCTTCGCAAACATTCATTATGCTCCTCCTCACGCCACCGCCACGGTAGCTTTTTCACAAAGCGTATGACCCATAGCACGACAGGCGGAGGCCATGCTGCACGATGCGCAACCGGAGGTCAACTGCTGGTAGCAGTCCTGACAGACCTCCACCAAGGTGCCGCGCCGGTTATAAGCTGGATACATAGTGCCTAAAGTGGGGCGGCCGCAGGCGGCGCAAATATGCAGGCACGTCTTGCAGTAAAAACCATCTTCAAGATAGATTCCTTGACCACGCGCTACCGTCTGCCCGCATTTACGGCAGACGGCCACCTCTTTGCAAGAACACTTGATGGCACCATTGCTCCGCAGCTCATTGCCGCAGCAGACACACCGAGCCGCAGCTCCGATGGTCAACTCCGTGTCTTTTCTATGTCCCTGCAGGACCGAGAGATTGCCGTGATAATTATAGTCCGGATAATGTAAGCTGCCTCGGTAGGTCGAGAGATGGGCGTTCAAGTCAGGACGTTTTGTTTTCAGATACCAGAGGTTTGGTTCCGTCAGGCATCGGGAAATAGCCTTCTGCACCAGATGGCGGAACAGCTTGGACACTTCCAGCGCGTTTCCTGTATCGGCAGGATAGAGCCGGGACTGGAACAGGGTGCCGTTTTCATAGAAAAACATCTGCCGGTATCGGCGTATGGCTTTGCGGTATTCCCCAGAAACGTCGGCATCTACGGCATAAAATACCATGCTGACTCTATCGTTCATATAGGAAAGACAACCCGCCTGGTATCCTCCGTCGCTAAGGCGATGGCAGGACACCCATGTGTTGGATTTGCTGGACATCTCCAAAAAGTCACAGGGATGTACGGAGAGAACGCCGATCTCCTGCATGGTCAACGGGTTCAGAGTATCGGCAAGCTGTGCAAAAACGGCGTTGTACCGGGTGTGCCTAGCATAGAATAAGAAGGGAGATTTAGAATGGCTTCTATCGTAAGAAGAGGAAAAACCTTTTCTGTTGTCCACTATGAGGGAACAGGCAAAGACCGTCATCAGGTCTGGGATTCCGGCTTGAGCTATACAGCCGCCAAAGCCCTAAAAGCAAAACTGGAGCATGAAGGTGTGGTCAAGGTCAAAGCGAAGGGCGATGACATGACCGTAAGCGAATTTCTATATGAGTTCGTAGAGAAATACGGGGCAAAACGCTGGGTCGCTTCCACCTATGACGGAAACGTTGGTCTGCTGGAAAACTATGTTCATCCTTATTTGGGCGACAAAAAGCTGAAATCAATTCGGACAAAGACCATTGATGACTACTATGACTTCCTGTTGGAAGAGGCGGAGCCTGCTGCAAATATGGGACGGCAGAAACGTGAACATGTAACCGCATCGACTGTTCATGATATTCACAAGATCGTGCGCTGTGCCTTTAATCTGGCAGTCAAATGGGACTACATCAGCACAAACCCGTTTATCAAGGCAACGCTTCCGGAACACAAGGAAAAGGAGCGAAAAGTGCTGGAGCCCGAGCAGGTTTTGAAGGTTCTCGACTTCACCTGCCGCAAAGAGTACTACGACTACTACCTTATGCACTGTGCGATTCATCTTGCGATTGCCTGCACGATGCGCGGTGGAGAGATTGGTGCTTTACAATGGGATCGTGTTGATATGGTAAAACAACGTGTCAGTATTGATCGCGTTATTGACCGTATTGGCAAGGAAAACGCAAAACTTCCGAAAATGCAGATTCTCTTCACCTTTCCGAACCTTTACCCCGGAACAAAAACGAGCATTATGCTGAAGCAGCCTAAAACGGAAGGCAGTATCCGGGAAATTGATGTTCCGGCCAGCACCATGCAGGCATTGGCCGGTCTGAGGGAGTTACAGGAGAATTTGAAAAAGGGGCTTGGCCCCGAAGGGTATGCTGATTATGGTCTTGTAATTTGCCAAGCCAACGGCCGCCCCGTCATGACGGAACACTTGAACAAGAAGTTCAAGGATATCCTTGAAGATTTAAGCGATCCGGATATTGCCCCGAAAGACTTCGTGTTTCATAGTCTCCGACATACGAGCGCGGCGGCAAAGCTAACCCTGTCGCCCGGTCCATCCAAAACCGCTCATCCGTAGAAGAGCCGATTAGCAAAGATTTCAGCCTGTCGAAATATCGTATTAGCAAAAGCCCCTCTTCAAAAGCAAAAATTTCTGCTAATATTAGCAAAAATCCTGCTAATGAAAAGGGGCTTGACCAATCAAAATGCTTGCTAACCGTTCGATTTTTATTAGCAAGCACAAAACCCGCAAACGCTTGTGGCGTAAGGGATTGTGGCACCCCCGGCGTGACTCGAACACGCTACATCCCGCTTAGGAGGCGGGCCCTCTATCCCGGTGAGGTACGGAGGCAAGTATGAAGATTGGTTTTTGCTAGTTGAAATCAGCTCGGTTCTCTTAGGGGGCGGTCGCTCTATCCAACTGAGCTGCGGAGGCGGATACGGATGCTATTGTACCCCACGGAAGGGGGATTGTCAACGGCGGAGGAAAGAAACTTTTCCCGGCCGCGGCACGGTTTTTCTTGAAAACAGGGGCCTTGCGGTGTATACTAACTTAGTTATAGTATGCAAATGCGAAAGGGGTGAGCCATATCTACCTCAAGGCTCTGGAAATCCAAGGATTCAAGTCGTTCCCCGACAAGACGGTGCTGGACTTCGGCGAGGACATCACCGCCATCGTGGGACCCAACGGATCCGGCAAATCCAATATCTCCGACGCCATCCGCTGGGTCATGGGCGAGCAGAACAGCCGCCAGCTCCGGGGCGCCAAGATGGAGGACGTCATCTTCGGCGGTACGGAGAAGCGGAACCAGATGGGCTTTGCGCAGGTGACGCTGGTCATCGACAACACGGAGCACATCTTCCCCTCCCGCGATGAAGCGGAGGTGGCCGTGACCCGCCGGTACTACCGCAGCGGCGAGTCGGAGTATTACATCAATAAGCAGTCCGTGCGTCTCAAGGACGTGAACGAGCTGTTCATGGACACCGGCATGGGCCGGGAGGGCTATTCCATCATCGGACAGGGCAAGATCGACGAGATCCTGTCCGTCAAAAGCGGCGAGCGCCGCGAGATCTTCGAGGAGGCGGCGGGCATCAGCAAGTACCGCCACCGCAAGGAGGAGGCCGAGCGCAAGCTGGAGCGTACCGAGGAGAATCTGGTGCGCATCAACGACAAGATCGCCGAGCTGGAGCTGCAGGTGGAGCCGCTGCGCCGGCAGGCGGAGACAGCCAGAAAGTTTCTGGTGCTGCGGGACGAGCTGCGTGTGCTGGAGATCTCCGTGTGGCTGGAGCAGCTCCAGAACATCCGCACCGCCAAGCTGAAGCTGGAGTCCGACGCGGAGCTGGCGGCGGAGGAGTGCCGCCGGGCACAGGCGGCGCTGGACGCCTCCTACGAGGAGAGCGAGCGCTGCGGCCAGCAGGTGCGGCAGAACGACATGGACGCCGAGGCCCTGCGCGCCCGTCTCAACGGACTGGAGAGCGCCATCGGCGACGAGGAGTCCGCCGTGGCCGTGCTGCGCACCGGCGTGACCCACAACGAGGAGTCCCTGCGCCGTCTGGAGCAGGAGCTGGCCGACAGCGACAGCCGCCGGGACAACCTGCAGAGCCAGATCGACGGCCAGCTGGCCCGGGTGGACGCCATCAACAGCCAGATGACCGGGGTGGAGGCGGAGCTGGACGAGCTGCTGCGTCAGGCGCAGGAGCTGGCCGACAGCGCCAAGGGCGCGGCGGAGGACGCGGAGACCCTCCGTGCGCAGGAGGCCATGGCCGTGGCCGCCGCCGCCGACGGACGGGCGCAGCTGTCCGCCATCACCGCCGGAGCGGCGGAGATCGCCCAGCGCCGCGAGACGGTGACGCAGGAGCTGTCCGCCGCCCGGGAGAAGCTGGAAAACAGCGAAAAAGAGGGTAAAGAAAACCGCCGCGCCCTGCGGGATGCGCAGGAGGAGGCGCAGGCGGTAGCGAATATCATCCAGGGACACAGCCTGAAGATGGACAGCCGCCGTAAAAGGGCGGAGGACACCGCCGCGGCCAAGCTGAAGCTGACCATGGACGCCGCCGCGCTGGACGACCGCATCCGCCTGCTGACGGAGATGGAAAAGGAGTACGAGGGCTTCTCCAAGGCGGTAAAGACCGTGATGCAGGCGGCGGAGAAGAACACGCTGCGGGGCATCCACGGCCCGGTGGCCGGTCTGATGACCACGAAGCAGGAGTACGCGCTGGCGCTGGAGATCGCGCTGGGCGGCGCGCTGCAGAACATCGTGGTGGACAGGGAGGAGGACGCTAAGTCCGCCATCGGCTTCCTGAAGCAGCGGGACGGCGGCCGCGCCACGTTCCTGCCCCTGACGGCCATTCGCGGTACGGAGCTGCGGGAGGACGTGTCCGGGGAGTACGGCTTTGTAGGCGTCGCCAGCCGTCTGGTAACGCATGACCCCAAATACGACAACATTTTCCGGGATCTGCTGGGCCGCACGGTGGTGGCGGAGGATCTGGACAGCGGCATTGCCATGGCCCGCAAATACCGCAATGCCTTCCGCATCGTGACGCTGGACGGCCAGCTCATCAACCGGGGCGGCTCCATGACCGGCGGCTCCGTCAGCCGCAGCGCCGGCGTGCTGTCCCGTGCCAACGAGCTCAGCCGCCTGACGGAGAAGCAGAGCGCTATGCATGAAAAGCTGCGCGCCGCCGCCCAGCAGGCGGAGGACAGCCAGCGTGAGCTGCAAAAGGCGGAGTACGAATTACAGGTGGCAAAGGAGCAGCAGCACAAGGCGGAGGCCGAGGTGCTGACCCTCCAGACCCGGCAGGATCACTACGATATCCTGCTGGACAGCCTGCGTCTCAGCTGCGAAACGATGGAGCAGGAGCTGGCGGGCTTCGACCGCCGCGACAGCGAGGATCAGGCCCGCATCGGAGAGGTGCAGGCCGCCATCGGCAAGGCGGAGTCCGATGCCGCCGCCCTGCGCCGTCAGGCGCAGGAGAAGCTGGCGGGGCAGACCGACCTCAATGACGCCACCGACCGGCTGGCCGAGACGGTCAGCCGGAGAAAGGCGGAGCAGGCGGCGCTGCTGGCCGAGCGGGACGCCGCCCTGCGGGGCGCGGAGGATCTGCGCCGGGTGCAGGCGGATATGGCCGCCGACCGTGCCGGCCGCGACCAGCTGGCCGCCCGCTTCCGTGCGGACAATGAACAGGCGGCGGCGGACATCGCCGCCCGCCAGACCCATATCGACGACCTGACCGGTCAGGCGGAGACGCTGCGCCGGCAGCTGGAGCAGCTGGCGCAGGGCAAGCTGGCGCTGGAGGCCCGGCGGGAGCAGTACAGCCGGGAGGGCCGCCAGCTCAACGAAGCGCTGCTCAACGCCACGCAGGCGGAGAGCCGCCTGCGGCAGAAGCTGGAGGGCAGCGCCATGGAGGAGAGCCAGCTGCTGGACAAGCTGTGGGAGCGGTACGAGCTGAGCCACAGCGCCGCGCAGGAGCAGCGCATCGAGCTGGAGAGCGTCAGCAAGGCCACCCGCCGCATCGCGGAGCTGAACCGGGAGATCAAGGCGCTGGGCACCCCCAATCTGGGCGCCATCGAGGAGTTCCGGCGGGTCAACGAGCGCTATACCTATCTCTCCGACCAGCGCGCCGACGTGGAAAAGGCCAAGGAGGAGCTGACCGGCGTCATCGACCAGCTGACCAGCCAGATGACGGATATCTTCGGCCGGCAGTTCAAGCTGCTGAACGAGAGCTTTCAGGAGACGTTTCTGGAGCTGTTCGGCGGCGGCAAGGCCCAGCTGGAGCTGGAGGACGAGGGCGACATCCTCAACTGCGGCATCGAGATCAAGGTGCAGCCCCCCGGCAAGCAGCTCAAGACCATCACGCTGCTGTCCGGCGGCGAGAAGGCGTTTGTCGCCATTGCACTGTACTTCGCCATCCTGAAGGTGCATCCCACGCCGTTCTGCGTCATGGACGAGATCGAGGCGGCGCTGGACGAGGCCAATGTGGTGCGGTACGCCCGCTACATGCGGCGTATCGCCGGCAAGACACAGTTTATCGTCATCACCCACCGGCGGGGCACCATGGAGGAGGCCGACGTGCTGTACGGCGTGACCATGCAGGAGAAGGGCGTCAGCCGCATCCTCACCATCAACCTCAACGACATGGCCAAGGAACTGAAGATCAAATAAGGAGGTTCTCACATGGGCTTTTTCAAGAAATTCAAGGAGGCGTGGCTGGCGTCCATGACCTTCGACAGGCTGGACGACGACTTTTACGAGGAGCTGGAGGAGGCGCTGATCCTGGCGGATATCGGCGCGGCCACCGCCGCCGACACGGTGGCGCAGCTGCGCAAGCGGGTGAGCCAGAAGCTGATGACCCGCGCCGACGAGGTGAAGGACGCCCTCCGGGACATTCTGGCGGAGAAGCTGGACGTGGGCGATCCGGCGATGGATCTCAGCACCCGCCCCAGCGTGGTGCTGATCATCGGCGTCAACGGCGTGGGCAAGACCACGTCCATCGGCAAGCTGGCCGCCCGGCTCAAGAGCGAGGGCAGGAAGGTGCTGCTGTGCGCCGGCGATACGTTCCGCGCCGCCGCCGCCGACCAGCTGGAGATCTGGGCGAACCGCGCCGGGGTGGACATCGTCCGCCAGCACGAGGGCGCCGACCCCGGCGCCGTGCTGTTCGACGCGCTGCAGGCCGCCAAGGCCCGCCATGCCGACGTGGTGCTGTGCGACACGGCGGGCCGTCTCCACAACAAGCAGAACCTGATGAACGAGCTGGCCAAGCTCCGCAAGATCATTGACCGGGAGACGCCGGACGCCGCCAAGGAGACGCTGCTGGTGCTGGACGCCACCACCGGCCAGAACGGCCTTATTCAGGCCCGCCAGTTCAAGGAAACGGCGGGGCTTACCGGCATCATCCTGACGAAGCTGGACGGCACCGCCAAGGGCGGCATTGTCATCGCCATCGCCCAGGAGCTGCAGGTGCCGGTGAAGTTCGTGGGCGTGGGCGAGGGCATCGACGACCTGCGGCCCTTCGACGCCAAAGAATTTACAAAAGAACTGTTTTAAGGAGGCGCGACCATGGAACGAGCAGACGGCCGGAAGTACAACGAGCTGCGGCCCGTGGAGATGACGGCGGACTTTACAAAATTCGCGGAGGGCAGCGTGCTCATCCGCTGCGGCGACACGATGGTGCTGTGCAACGCCTCGGTGGAGGAGCGGGTGCCGCCCCATGTGCGGCCCGGCCACGGCTGGGTCACGGCGGAGTACTCCATGCTGCCCCGGGCCAACCGGGAGCGCAGCCGCCGGGACGTGGATAAGCTGAAGCTGTCCGGCCGCAGCGCGGAGATCCAGCGGCTCATCGGCCGTAGCCTCCGGGCGGCGGTGGATATGTCCCTGCTGGGCGAGCGCACCGTCACCATCGACTGCGACGTGCTGCAGGGCGACGGCGGTACCCGTACCGCCTCCGTCACCGGCGGCTTTGCGGCGCTGGCGCTGGCCTGCCGCCGCCTGGTGGAGCGCGGCGATATCGGCCGCATGCCCATCCGGCACTATGTGGCCGGCGTCTCCGCCGGCATCGTGGCGGAAACGCCCATGCTGGATCTGCAATACTCGGAGGACAGCCGTGCGCAGGTGGATCTGAACTGCATCATGAACGAGCTGGGTGAGATCATCGAGATACAGGGCACCGGCGAGGGCCGCGCCTTCTCCCTGAAGGAGCAGCAGGAGCTGGTGGAGCTGTGCGCCAGGGGCAACCGGGAGCTCATCCGCAAACAGAAAGAACTGCTGGGGGATATACTGAGATGAAATTTGTACTCGCCTCCCATAATAAGGGAAAGCTGGCCGAGATGCAGGCCGTTCTGGCCGGTCTGGGCGTGGAGGTGGTGATGCCCGCCGAGCTGGGCATCACCGTGGACGTGGAGGAGACGGGGGAGACGTTCGCCGAGAACGCGGCCCTGAAGGCCAAGGCCATCATGACCGCCAGCGGCCTGCCGGCCATCGCCGACGACTCCGGCCTGTGCGTCAGCTGGCTCAACGGCGCGCCCGGCGTCTACTCCGCCCGCTACGGCGGACTGGACGACGACGCGGCCCGTTACCGCCTGCTGCTGCAAAATCTGCGGGGCGCCACGGATCGCAGCGCCTATTTCCACACCGCCATCGTCTGCGCGTTCCCCAACGGGGATGTGCTGACGGCGGAGGGCGACTGTCACGGCGCCATCGCCTTCGCCCCCATGGGCGACGGCGGTTTCGGCTACGATCCGGTGTTTCTGGTGCCGTCCCTGCGCAAGACCTTCGCCCAGCTGACGCCGGAGGAGAAGAACGCCATCTCCCACCGGGGCAGCGCCCTGCGGAAATTCGCGGCGGAGCTGGAGAAATACCTTGGAAAAAACGGAAATTTGGAGAAATAAGCTATGGAACTGACAAGCAAACAGAGAGCCCAGCTGCGGGGCCTTGCCAACGATATCGACACCATCGTGCAGGTGGGCAAGGACGGCATCGGCGACAACCTCGTCAAGCAGGTCAACGACGCGCTGGAGGCGCGGGAGCTCATCAAGGGCCGCGTGCTGGAGAACTCCATGCTCACCGCACGGGAGGCGGCGGAGCAGCTGTCTGTTGCCGCCCGCTGCGAGGTGGTGCAGGTCATCGGCAGCAAGTTCGTGCTCTACCGGATGCAGCACGATAAAGGTAAGCGGAAGATCGAGCTGGTGAAGGCCAGACGGGCCGCTGACTGAGATGCGGATCGGCATTTACGGCGGGACGTTCGACCCGCCCCACAACGGACACATCGCGGCGGCGAAGGCCGCCATGGAGCGTCTCTCGCTGGATAAGCTGCTGCTGATCCCCACGTTCATCCCGCCCCACAAGACGCTGCCGGCGGGGGCGGCATCACCGCGGCAGCGGTACGACATGGCCGTGCTGGCCACGGCGGCGTTGGGCAAAAAGGCCGAGGTGCTGGATATGGAGCTGGAACGCGGCGGCCCCAGCTATACATGGGAGACGCTGCGCCTGCTGCGGAGCCGGTATCCGGAGGACGAGCTGTGGCTGCTGATGGGGTCGGATATGTTCCTGACCCTGCAGGATTGGCGGGAGCCGCAGCGGGTGATGGCGCTGGCCCGCATCGGCGCGTTCAGCCGCATGGAAAGCGGCGAGGCGGACGCCTTTGCCCGGCAGAAGGCGTTTCTGGAGCGGGAATACGGCGCGGATGTCACCGTCATCCCCAACCCGCAGGCGGTGGAGCTGTCCTCCACGGAGGTGCGGCAGGCGCTGGCGCAGGGCGGCGGCGAAGCGCTGCTGCCCCCCGCCGTATACGGCTATGTGCTGCGGGAAAAGCTGTACGGGACGCACAAGACCCTGACGGGGCTGACGCCGGACGAGCTGCGGCCCATCGCCCTGAGCTGCCTCAAGCCCAAGCGGATGCCCCATGTGCTGGGCACGGAGCAGGAGGCGGTGCGCCTTGTCCGCCGCTACGGCGGCGACGAGACGCAGGCCCGCATCGCGGCGCTGCTCCACGACTGCACGAAGAAGCTGGACATGGCGGAGCAGCTGGCGCTGTGCGCGGCGTATGATATCCCGCTGGACGAGCTGGAGCAGCGGGCGCTGAAGCTGCTGCACAGCAAGACCGGCGCCGCCGTCGCCCGCCGCGTGTTCGGCGTGGAGGACGCGGTGTACGACGCCATCTGGTATCACACCACCGGCAAGCCGGACATGACCCGGCTGGAGAAGATCATCTATCTGGCGGACTACATCGAGCCCAGCCGGGACTTCCCCGGCGTGGAGGCGCTGCGTAAGGCCGTGTACGAGGATCTGGACCACGGCCTGCTGCTGGGCCTGACCATGACCATACAGGAGATGGAGGAGATGGGGAACCCCGTCCACCATCTGACCCGCGATGCGCGGGACTACTTATTGAAAAGAGGGATACGATGAAAACACCGAAGGAACTGGCCCTGCTGGCGGCCCGCGCACTGTCCGACAAGAAGGGTAAGGAGATCCAGGCGCTGGAGATCGCCGATCTGACCACGCTGGCGGATTATTTCGTGCTGGCCACCGGCTCCAGCAACACCCAGATCAACGCGCTGGTGGACAACGTGGAGAAGGTGCTCCACGAGGAGGCCGGCGAGGAGCCGCTGCACCGGGAGGGCTACCGCGGCGGCACATGGGTGCTGCTGGACTACGGCTGCATCGCCGTCCATGTGTTCAACCACGAGGCACGGGAGTTCTACGGGCTGGAGCGCCTGTGGCGGGACGGTAAGCCGCTGGATCTCACCGGCGTCACCGACGACCACGAATAAGCGGAAAATAAAAAGCATCAGGCCGCTGAAAGCGGCCTGATGCTTTCTTGCGCCCCGCAGGGGGCATTACTTCTTCCTCGGATACGGCTGCGGCGTGTCGGTACGGCACAGCAGATAGTCCGCGCTGACGCCGTAAAGGTCGGCCAGCGCGCACAGCAGCTCATCCGTCAGCGGCTGCGTCCCCGTTTCCACATAGCTGTATTTGCGCTGCGTGATGCCGATGGCGTCCGCCACCTGCTGCTGCGTCATGTCGTGGTCATCACGTAGATCCTTGATGCGGTTTTGCATGTCAACACCCCTGTCTGCCGGTCATTCTGCCCACATGATAAGCCGGACAGGATATGGCCCATCACGGTACGATGCGCACTACGTCGTTGGGCGTGCAGCCCACCAGACGGCACAGCTTTTCCAGCGTGACCATGGTGATGTTCCGGTTCTTCTTCAGCGAATCCAGTGTCTTGTTGTCGATGCCGTTTTGCAGCAGATAGTACTGGGACACGCCATTTCTGCGCATCGTCTCCCACAAAGGACTGTAATCAAAAATGGCGTTCACCCCCCGTACCGCAGATACGTTTATTATATGGGAAAATGCCAAAATCAATATTGTGGATATATGCACAATGCGGTATAGTAAAGGTAAAGGGGGTGGAAAAATGGCAGACTACAAAGCCATGTATCTGGCGGCGATGGACGCCATGGAGCAGGCGGTGACACTTCTCATCGAGGCCCAGCGCGGGTGCGAGGAACTGTATGTGACCTCCTGCGCCCGTGAGGAGGAGCTTCTGCGTAAAAATTGTCATTATGACGAAAAAGAGGGCTTGACAATCGGCAAAAAAGAGATAAAATAAGCCTTGATATCACAAGATGCAAGGATGGGAAAAAGACGAAGCAGGCCCGCCGAAAGAGAGCCGGCGGCTGGTGTGAGCCGGTGGGGGCGCTTCGCTGTACTGGCCCCGGAGCATCCCGCCTGAACAGGGCGGGACGGAAGCGCACCGTTACAGGCGCGGCCCCTTACAAGAGGGGGACTGAGCGCCGTCCGGGCGACCGGCGGCGGCAGCAGGGTGGTAACACGTCATGACACGTCCCTGACCGTTTTCAACGGTCAGGGATGTTTTTTGCAGACAGAAAAATTCAGATATTGTAAGGAGAAGCAGCATGAATTACGATTTTGCGGCCATTGAAAAGAAGTGGCAGGCCAACTGGGAAAAGACCAAGCCCTACGCCGCCGTCACCGGCGACAAGCGCCCCAAGTTCTACGGACTTATCGAGTTCCCCTATCCCTCCGGACAGGGCCTGCATGTGGGTCATCCCCGGCCCTTTACCGCCATGGACATCGTCACCCGCAAAAAGCGGATGGAGGGCTACAACGTCCTGTTTCCCATCGGCTTTGACGCCTTCGGCCTGCCCACGGAGAACTACGCCATCAAGAACCACATCCATCCGGCTGTGGTGACGAAGAACAACATCGAGAACTTTACCAGCCAGCTGAAGATGCTGGGCTACGGCTTCGACTGGGATCGCTGCGTGGACACCACCGACCCCAACTATTACAAGTGGACGCAGTGGATCTTCCTGCAGATGTTCAAGCACGGTCTGGCCTACAAGACCACCATGCCCGTGAACTGGTGTACCAGCTGCAAGTGCGTGCTGGCCAACGAGGAAGTGGTCAACGGCGTGTGCGAGCGCTGCGGCAGCGAGGTCATCCGCAAGGAAAAGAGCCAGTGGATGCTGAAGATCACCGCCTATGCCCAGCGGCTCATCGACGATCTGGACGACGTGGACTTCATCGAGCGCGTGAAGATCCAGCAGCGCAACTGGATCGGCCGCTCCACCGGCGCCGAGGTGACGTTCAAGACCAATGTGGACGATGAGGTCACGGTGTACACTACCCGTGCCGACACCCTGTTCGGCACCACCTACATGGTCATCTCCCCGGAGCATCCGCTGCTGAAGAAGTGGCAGCCCCTCATCAAAAACTGGGACGCCGTGGCGGCGTATCAGGACGAGGCGGCTCACAAGTCCGACTTTGAGCGCGGCGAGCTGAACAAGGAAAAGACCGGCGTGCGGCTGGAGGGCATCGAGGTCATGAACCCCGTGACCCATCAGGCCCTGCCCATGTTCGTGTCCGACTATGTCCTCATGGGCTACGGTACCGGCATCGTCATGGGTGTGCCCGGCCACGACCAGCGCGACTGGGAGTTCGCCAGGAAGTTCGGCCTGCCCATCATCGAGGTGGTCAAGGGCGGCGACATCACCAAGGAGGCCTTCGTGGCCAAGGACGACAGCGCCGTCATGGTCAACTCCGGCTTCCTCAACGGCATGACCGTGAAGGAGGCCATCCCCGCCATGAAGAAGTATGTGGTGGAGCAGGGCTTCGGCAAGGAGAAGGTCAACTACAAGCTGCGCGACTGGGTGTTCTCCCGCCAGCGCTACTGGGGCGAGCCTATCCCCCTGGTGAACTGCGAGAAGTGCGGCTGGGTGGCTCTGCCGGAGGAGCAGCTGCCGCTGGTGCTGCCGCAGGTGGAGAGCTACGAGCCCACAGACGACGGCGAGAGCCCCCTGAGCAAGATGACCGACTGGGTCAACACCACCTGCCCCTGCTGCGGCGGCCCCGCCAAGCGCGAAACGGACACCATGCCCCAGTGGGCCGGCTCCAGCTGGTACTTCCTGCGGTATATGGATCCCCACAACGACAAGGCGCTGGCCAGCAGGGAGGCGCTGGACTACTGGTCTCCCGTGGACTGGTACAACGGCGGTATGGAGCATACCACCCTGCATCTGCTGTACTCCCGGTTCTGGCATAAGTTCCTGTACGATATCGGCGTGGTGCCCACCAAGGAGCCCTACGCCAAGCGCACCAGCCACGGCATGATCCTGGGCGAGGGCGGCGAGAAGATGTCCAAGTCCCGTGGCAACGTGGTAAACCCCAACGACATCGTGGCGCAGTACGGCGCGGACACCATGCGTCTGCACATCATGTTCATCGGCGATTTCGAGAAGGCCGTCAGCTGGAGCAACGAGGCCGTCAAGGGCAGCAAGCGCTTCCTCGACCGCTGCTTCAACCTGCAGGATATCGCCGCCGCCGAGGAGGGCGTCTCCGCCAAGAACGAGTCCATCGTCCACAAGACCATCAAGAAGGTGACGCAGGACATCGACGAGCTGAAGATGAACACCGCTATCGCCGCCATGATGACCATGGTCAACGAATTCTACGCCAACGGCTGCTCCAAGGGTGATGTGGAGATGCTGTGCCTGCTGCTGAGCCCCTTCGCCCCCCATATGGTGGAGGAGATGTGGGAGAACATGGGCTTTGCCGCCAAGTACGGCAAGATGGCCATGCAGATGGCGTGGCCCGCCCATGACGAGGCCAAGACCGTGGACTCCCATGTGGAGATGGCCGTGCAGGTCAACGGCAAGCTGAAGGGCACCGTCACCGTCCCCATGGACAGCGGCGAGGCCGCCGTGGTGGCCGCCGCCATGGACACCGACAAGGTGAAAAAGGCCGTGGAGGGCATGTCCGTGGTCAAGACCATTCTGGTGAAGAACAAGCTGGTGAACCTCATCGTCAAGCCTGCCAAGTAAAATCGTAGTTTTTTGCGGGAAATAGCTTGACAAGGCGCCATTTCATCGGTATAATACACCCGTTAGTCATGCGAATGGCTCTTAAAGAGCACCCAGGATCGAGCCGGGTGCATCGGAGGGAGGGAAATATAGATGTCTGAAGTCCACGTCAAGGAAGGCGAGTCCCTGGACAGCGCTCTGAAGCGTTTCAAGAGAAGCTGCGCCAAGGCAGGCGTTCTGGCCGAGGTGCGCAAGAGAGAGTGCTATGAAAGCCCCAGTGTCAAGCGCCGCAAGAAGTCCGAGGCCGCGCGCAAGAACCGCAATAAGCGTTATTATTGATCCCATAAGAGCCTGAGGGTACGCCCTCAGGCTCTTTATCTTACCGCAGGGCATGAAAAAAGGAGACGGGCATGACCCGTCTCCCGCTTTATTCTGCTTCTGTGTCCGCTTCAGCGGGCCGCTGCGCCGCCTCGTACTCCGCCAGCGCCTGCGCCAGCACCTTTTTGTCGTGGCGGCTGTGTACCTGCGTCAGATCGAACTTCTCCCACAGGTCGGGGCGCCGTGCCATGGTGCGCTTGTAGCTCTCCCGGGTGCGCCAATCCGCCACGTTGCCGTGATGACCGCTGAGCAGCACCTCCGGCACCTTGCGGCCGTGCCACTCCTCGGGCCGGGAGTACTGGGGGTACTCCAGCAGACCGTTCCAGTGGCTCTCGTCGGTGTAGCAGCTCTCCTCCGGCAGGACGCCGGGCACCATGCGGCACAGGCAGTCTGCCAGCGCCATGGCCGGGATCTCGCCGCCGGTGACGACGAAATCGCCCATGGAGATCTCCTCGTCCACACACTCGTCAAGAAACCGCTGGTCCACACCTTCATAGTGGCCGCAGACTAAGATCAGATGGTCATACTGTGCCTTCAGCTCCCGTGCCACCTGCTGGGTCAGTACCCGGCCGCAGGGGGACATATAGATGGTGTGTACCCGCCCGCCGGCCTCGTCGCAGATATGCTGCCAGCAGCGGTACAGCGGATCGGCCTGCATCACCGCGCCCCGCCCGCCGCCGTAGGGGTAATCATCCACCTGCATCTGCTTGTTGGTGGTGAACTCCCGGATCTGGTGTGTGCGGATGGTGACGAACCCCCGCTCCTGCGCCCGTCCGATGATGGACGCCTTCATCATGGCGTCCACCGCGTCGGGGAACAGAGTCATAATGTCAATCCTCATCGGTGGCCAGTCCTTTCATCATGCGAACGCGGATGACCTCCGCATCCGGGTCGGCGGAGACGATGAACACGTCAGGCACAGCGGGGATCAGGTACTCGTGGGCGCCGCCCCGCACCTGATAGACCTTGTGGGCCGGGTAGGACAGCACCTTGTCCAGCCGTCCGAGCTCCTCGCCGGTGGCATCGTCCACCACGGCGCAGCCCTCCAGCTCCTCGTCGAAGAACTGCCCTCTGGGCAGATGGGCGTCGGTGCGGCGGATGGCCACGGTACGGCCCTTCAGCGCCAGCGCATCGTCCATGGTATCCACACCGGGCAGTGTCAGCAGCACCGTGGACTTGTGGACGCGGGCGGCGGCGACCTTTGTCTCCTTCCCGTTGATATACAGAGTGCGGAACGAGGAGATGAATGCCGGATCAAAGCCGGCGGGGTTCACCTTCACCTCGCCCCGGATGCCGTGGGCGTTGACAACGGTGCCCACCGTAATGAACTCAGGCCGCATACCGCGCCCTCCTTAGCAGAGAATATCAGGCCAGCATCCCGAACAGGGTAAAGCCCAGCTGGAAACGGAGCATGTAGTACAGCGCCGCGCCGCCCACGGAGAAGATGATGCCCAGCAGCGCGCAGGTACGCCCTGTTCTGGCATAGCGCACCGCACCCAGCACCACGCCGATGAGATCGGACAGGAACGGCAGCGCCGTGAGGATGGTCATGGGCCACACCGCCGTCCACGGCGTATAGTCGCCCACGGTCAGGGAAAAGACCAGCAGGCCCGCCAGATCGTAGGCAAAGAACGGCAGGATCAGATTGAAGATGCCGTGCAGCAGTGAGCGGATATCCGGACGCAAGGCGTTTTCCCTCCTTTCTCCGGGGCCGGAAATGCCCCGTCAGACTTCAAAAATCAACTCAGTATACCATATCTGGCCTTTCGACGCAATGCCGGATTTTTCCGGCGGGGCAGGGGCGGGGCGCGGTACGCCGCCGCACCCATATTTTGTGCCGGGCGGGGCGGCGGCCGACACTATATCTTGTGGGCGGCGGAGACGCTTTTGGGCAGGATACACAAAAATCATCTCTGCTTTTTGGTAGGAGTTTTTCTATATTTTGGTTTTACCCTCTTGCAATGGCACAAGATGTAGTGTATGATGGAACCAAGACATTCGTACCTATCCCCTATATATGGGACAAGAGATAGAAAAACGACGAAGGAGGATGCCCCATGAGGATCATTAAGAGAAACGGCGCCGAGGTAGGCTTCGATATCACCAAGATCATCATTGCCGTCACAAAGGCCAACGAGGCTGTGGAGGAGGCGGACCGGATGACGCCGGTGCAGATCCAGCGGATCGCCGAGTCCGTGGAGCTGCAGTGCCAGAAGATGAACCGCGCCCCCACCGTGGAGGAGATCCAGGACATGGTGGAGCACTACATCATGGCCCACGGCGCCTTCGAGGTGGCCAAGCACTACATCACGTACCGCTACACCCGTTCTCTGGTGCGTAAGTCCAACACCACCGATGACAAGATCCTTAGCCTGATCGAGTGCAACAACGAGGAGGCCAAGCAGGAGAACTCCAACAAGAACCCGGTGGTGAACTCCACCCAGCGTGACTACATGGCCGGCGAGGTCAGCCGCGACATCACCAACCGCATTCTGCTGCCCAAGGACATCGTGGACGCCCACAACGAGGGCATCATCCACTTCCACGACACGGATTACTACGCCCAGCATATGCATAACTGCGATCTGGTGAATCTGGAGGACATGCTGCAGAACGGCACCGTCATCACCGGTACGCTCATCGAAAAGCCCCACAGCTTCGCCACCGCCTGCAACATCGCCACCCAGATCGTGGCGCAGGTGGCCAGCAACCAGTACGGCGGGCAGTCCATCTCCCTGACCCATCTGGCCCCCTTCGTGCAGGTGAGCCGGGAGAAGATCCGCGCCAACGTCCGGGACGAGTTTGACGCCGTGGGCGTGTCGGTGACGGAGGATCAGATCAACTCCGTGGCGGAAAAGCGCCTGCGGGAGGAGATCCGCCGCGGCGTGCAGACCATCCAGTATCAGGTGGTGACGCTGCTGACCACCAACGGACAGGCCCCGTTCATCACCGTGTTCATGTATCTGGGCGAGGCCCGGAACGAGCGGGAGAAGGCCGATCTGGCCGTCATCATTGAGGAGATGCTGCTCCAGCGGTATCAGGGCGTGAAGAACGAAAAGGGCGTGTGGGTCACCCCGGCGTTCCCCAAGCTCATCTATGTGCTGGAGGAGGACAACATCCGTGAGGACAGCAAGTACTGGTACCTGACGAAGCTGGCGGCCAAGTGTACCGCCAAGCGCATGGTGCCCGACTATATCAGCGAGAAGAAGATGCTGGAGCTGAAGGTGGATAAGAACGGGCAGGGCCACTGCTACCCCTGCATGGGCTGCCGCAGCTTCCTGACCCCCTATGTGGATGAAAACGGCCAGCCCAAGTACTACGGCCGGTTCAATCAGGGCGTGGTGACGGTGAACCTGCCGGATATCGCCCTCAGCTCCGGCGGCAACATCGAAAAGTTCTGGCGCATCTTCGACGAGCGCATGGAGCTGTGCCACCGGGCGCTGCTGTGCCGCCATGAACGGCTGAAGGGTACGCTGTCCGATGCCGCGCCCATCCTGTGGCAGTACGGTGCCTGCGCCCGCCTGAAGAAAGGCGAGCCCATCGACAAGCTGCTGTACGGCGGCTACTCCACCATCTCCCTGGGCTACGCGGGCCTGTACGAGTGCGTGAAGTACATGACCGGCAAATCCCACACCGACCCCAGCGCCACCCCCTTTGCGCTGGAGATCATGAACGCGCTGAACGCCGCCTGCAAGAAGTGGAAGACCCAGCACAACATCGACTTCTCCCTGTACGGCACGCCGCTGGAGTCCACCACCTATAAATTTGCCAAGTGCCTGCAAAAGCGATTCGGCGTGGTGGAGGGCATCACCGACAAGGGCTATATCACCAACAGCTACCACGTCCATGTGACGGAGCCTATCGACGCCTTCAAGAAGCTGGAGTTCGAGGCCCAGTTCCAGCACCTGTCCCCCGGCGGCGCCATCAGCTATGTGGAGGTGCCGGACATGCAGAACAATCTGGACGCGGTGCTGGAGGTCATGAAGTTCATCTACGACCACATCATCTACGCCGAGCTGAACACCAAGAGCGACTATTGTCAGGTGTGCGGCTGGGACGGCGAGATCGAGATCGTGGAGCGGGACGGCAAGCTGATCTGGCGCTGCCCCCAGTGCGGCAACACCGATCAGGACAAGATGAACGTGGCCCGGCGCACCTGCGGCTAC
>UMHX01079565.1_pt1 | contig 30528 bp, 30 predicted proteins | sample 1965651 | NCBI WGS metagenome assembly UMHX01 (sample SAMEA4836109, study PRJEB28245) | human gut metagenome | biome: gut microbiome; material: fecal sample | place: Denmark | collected 2008 | reverse complement strand
TGTCGGGGGTCGAGGGGCCCTCCCCTCGCGTTCTCTTGGGGGTCCAAGGGGGCCATTCTCTCACGTGAGAGAATGGCCCCCTTATTCCGTGCAGCGCCAAAGGCGCTGCCTTCCCCCCGCCCCCCTGCACAGTGCAGGGACAAAAGCAGCGCTGTTGCGCTGCATCCCCCTCGCACCCGTGCGAGAACATGGCACTATGTACTATTTCTTTTTAGGGTAAGGAGCCCGCTCCTCCGTGAGCCCCACAAGATAATCCACACTCGTGTGGTAAAACCGCGCGAGCCTGATGAGCACGTCGCTCGGGACGTCGCGCTTGCCGGTCTCGTAGTTGGAATAGCAGACCTGCGAGCAGCTCAGATAGTCCGCCAAGCTCTTTTGCGTCAGGTCGCTGTCCTCTCTCAAGTCTCGAATGCGTCGATACATTTTGCTTCACTCCATCCAGAATTCGTGTTTAGATTCTGTAAAGAAGTATACGTAAAACAAAATGTTATATTGTTCTATATAACAAAACGTTATATAATTTTCAGAGGGTGGTTCTATGACGGACTACAAGGCAATGTATCTGCTCCTCTTCAACGCCGTGACTGACGCGCTGGAGAAAATGGACAGGCAGAACTATGGTGAGGCCAGCGCGCTGCTGATCGCCGCGCAGCAGAAGGCCGAAGAGCTCTACATGGACTCGGACGGCGAATAACACCTGAACAACGTAAAAACGGAGAGGCAATGCCTCTCCGTTTTCTTTTTCCGCTGTTTTTACCGGTCGAGGCCCGTATTGAGCCAACCGGGCTTTTCCTGCTCGACGGGCGGCTCTGTGGTCGTGCCGGGGTCTGTCACGCCGGGGTCAGTGGTCCCGGGGTCAGTTGTGGCGCCCGGGTCAGTCGTGGTACCGGGGTCGACGGGCGTTGTCGGGTCGGTCGGCGTGGTCGTACCGGGATCGACGGGCGTGATGGGGTCCGTCGGCGTGACCGCCGCGGACTTGCCGACGAGCACGATGCGGTTGCGCGCCTTATAATTGCTGCTCGCCTCGAACGTGGACGAAATGAGCTTGCCGTCACCGGAGTAGACGTTGCGGTACGTCTTGACCTTGTAGCCGGTGTAGGCGGTCTGCTCGACCTTGCGCTCGCCGGGGGCGAGCTCGTCGGTCTCAACGATCTCCTCCGTGAACGGGATGGTCTCAAGCACTTCGGTCTTGATCTTCACGTAGGTGTCGTCCACCTTGGTGCCGAGGAGGGACACCTTCAGGTAGTTCTTGCCGCCGCTCGCATAGTACTCGGCGACGACCTTGATGGGATAATTCGTGTTGTTGCGGAACTCGAACTCGGGCCCGCCCTGCGCGACCGTCGCGTCGAGGCCGAGGCCGATGTAGTCGGACGCGAAGCCGTGGTTCGTGCGCTGCATGATCTCAAGGTTGGCGTAGAGCGCCGCGGCGTAGAGCGTGGAGCTCGCCTGACACGCGCCGCCGCCGACCATATCGACGGTCTTGCCCTGCAAGTAACCGGGCGCGGTGCTGTAGCCGTTCGCCGCGGTAAAGGGCGTGACGAGCGGGCCGTATTTCATCGTTTCGCCGGAGTTCAATATGTAGCCGGTGATGCGCGAGGCCGTCAGCTTGACGTTCGCGCGGCGGCCGGACGCGCCGCCGACCTTCGTGGTGTAGGTGCTCAGCACATCGCGGAACAGGACCTTTTGGAGCTGCTCCGCCGTGACGTCCGGCGTCTCGACCGTGGCGTTCGGCAGATCGACCGTCTCCCCCGCCGCCGCGGCGTTGTAGGCGGATTCAAGGTCAGAGAGCGTGAATTCCACACCCGCGTGGCCGGGCAGGACCGTGCCGTTCACCTTATCGTAGGAGGCGTTCACCTTCTGCCCGATGACGGCCTCGCGCTGCGCGCTCAGGTCGACCTCCTGCGCGGGGATGACATCGTAGACGCCGCCCTCGCTCGCGGGCTCAAGCACGATCTCGGACGGGTCGCCGCCGCTCAAATACGCGCCGTTTAAGTATACGCCGATCTGGTCTTTTGCGGTATCAGTCGTCGCGCGGCCGTCCTGCGGCTTCGTCACGCTGACCTTGCCATCCTCTGTCACGTTGATGGCAAACTCCACGGGGTCGCAGTTGATGCTGTCGCACACCGTGTCGACAAGATTCTCCATCAAATCGGGCGAGTAGGCTGCGTCGACCACCTGCGCCGCATCCTGCGGCTTGAAGAGTGCGCGCAGATACTTCGCGCCCGCGGTCAGAAAGCTGTCATTGCAGCCGTAGACGTTGTAGATGTGCTTGGCAAGTCCGTCGAAGTCGACATACTCCGGCATCTCGTCGAGCGAAACATGCGCGACCTCCGTGCCGTCAGGCAGGACAAAGTCGACGCCCGCGCCCTTCGCCTGCGCAACGCTCGCTTTGAGCTGCTCGGCGACCTGCTGCTCGGTCATCCCGCCGTAGTTGGTATCGCCCATCATCACGTTGGGATAAATTTTATGGCTGGCCGACGCCCACGCGCCAAGCCCTAAGTACGCCACCACGAGCACACCCGCGACGATGCCGACGACCTTGCCGGTCTTCCCCGATGTTTCACGTGGAACGCGCGGCGGCTTTTCCGCGCGGGGCGCTTTGGGCGCCTTCGCGGCCTTTTCCGGCTGCATCAGGCGCTTGCCGCCCTTTCTTCTCTTCTTTTCCTCAAAGGCGCCGTTCATTTCATCCATGCTGGCTCCTCCTGTTTCTTCCGATCTTCCGGACAGGGACTTCCCTGCCAGTCGTTTCAGTATACCACAGTTTGTGAGAAAAAGAATCACAATTTGGTGACAATTTTGCGGGATTATCCGGCCTCTTTTGCACGTTTCGGGATGCGGATGGTCAGGAGGATGCCGTCGTCCGTGTCCTCGCGCTGCATGTCGGCCTCGACGCCCGCGCGCTGCATCAGCCCGAGCGAGTGGCGGATGGTGTTCAAAAAGATGCGCACATCCTTGACGATGTAGGTCGGCAGGCGCGGCGGGGGCGTTTTCTGCTTGAGCTTCAGAAGCTCTTCGATGTACGCCTCGCTCTGTGCGACGTTGTAGCCGCGTGCGGCGATAACTTGCAAGGCTTTGAGGCGGTCTTCCTCGTCCGTCAGGCGCAGCAGCGCCCGTGCGTGCCGCTCGGAGAGGTCATGCTCGCGCAGAAGGCGCACACAGTCGGGCGACAGGCGCAGCAGCCGCAGCTTGTTGGCAATAGCGGACTGGGACTTCCCCAGCCTTTCCGCCGCCTGCTCCTGCGAAAGGCCGTAGGTCGCGATCAGCCGCGCGATGGCCGCAGCCTCCTCCAAGTAGTGCAAATCGCGGCGCTGAAGGTTTTCGATCAGCGCGAGCAGCGCGCTCTCCTCCTCGCTCGAGCGCGCGAGCAGGCACGGCACCTCGCGCAGCCCCGCGAGCTTTGCCGCGCGCAGACGTCTCTCCCCCGCGATGAGCTCATAGCCCTCGTCCGTGCGGCGGACGGTCAGCGGCTGGAGGATGCCATAGCGGCGGATGCTGTCGCTCAGCGAGCGCAGCGAAGCCTCATCAAACTCGATGCGCGGCTGGTTGGGGTTGGGGCGCAGCGCATCGATGGGCAAATCGAGCACGCGGCGTGGGAGCAGCGGCTTTCTTGCGGACATTTCCATGGATTTCCCCTCCTTTTTCTCCACTTTTAGCACAAAAAGTGTGCAAAAACGGGCGAAAGTCGGCGGAGAGATCAAAAAATTCGCACCTTGCGGTGCGAATTTTCGTTTTCTCATTTATTTCCCGTCGTGCTTGACGTGGATACGGCTGATCGCGCGGGCGATGCGGGCATTGGCAATGGCCTGCTCCTGCGCGCTGCGCTTCGCCTTGAGCTCGGCGCGCGCCTCGGCGGCCATTTCCTCGGCGCGGTGGAGATCGATCTCCTCCGGCCGCTCGATCGTGTCCACCAGCACGAGCGCCTCGCCGTGCTCCATCTTGAGCACGCCCTCAGACACGGCGGCGATCTGCTCGACGCCGTCGGCGTCCCGCAGCGTCAGCTTGCCGGGGACGACCGCGAGCACGATATCCTCGTGCTGCGCCATCAGGCCGTACATGCCGTCGATGCTCGGCACGGTGAGCGATGTGCACGCCCCGTCAAAAAACGTGCGCTCGGGCGCGAGGACGCGGAGAGGAAAGGTCTTCATCACACTTCCCCGCTTTCCATCTTCTTCGCCTTGGCGAGCGCGTCGTCAAGCGTGCCGACGTTGTAGAACGCCATCTCGGGATAGCCGTCCATCTCGCCGGAGAGAATGGCTTCAAAGCCGCGGAGTGTCTCCTCGAGCGGCACATAGACGCCCGGAAGGCCCGTGAACTTTTCGGCCACGAACGTCGGCTGGGCCAAAAAGCGCTGGATCTTTCTCGCGCGGTTGACCGTCACCTTGTCCGTGTCGCTCAGCTCCTCCATGCCGAGGATGGCGATGATATCCTGCAATTCGCGGTACTTCTGCAAGGTCGCCTGCACGCTGCGCGCGATGCGGTAGTGCCGCTCGCCCACGATATCCTCTTCCAGAATGCGGGAGGACGATTCGAGCGGGTCGACCGCGGGATATAAGCCCTGTTCGGCGATCTTACGGCTCAAAACCGTCGTCGCGTCGAGGTGGGTGAACGTCGTCGCCGGAGCGGGGTCGGTCAGATCGTCCGCGGGAACGTAGACCGCCTGCACGGACGTGATCGAGCCGCTCTTGGTCGAGGTGATGCGCTCCTGCAGCTCGCCCATTTCGTTCGCGAGCGTCGGCTGATAGCCGACGGCGGAGGGCATGCGGCCGAGCAGGGTCGAGACCTCGCTGCCCGCCTGCACAAAGCGGAAAATATTGTCGATGAACAGCAGCACGTCGCGCTGCTCCTCGTCGCGGAAGTATTCGGCCATCGTAAGGCCTGTCAGCGCCACGCGCATACGAACGCCGGGCGCTTCGTTCATCTGACCGAAGACGAGCGCGGTCTTGTCGATAACGCCGCTCTCGTGCATCTCGTTCCAGAGGTCGTTGCCCTCGCGGCTGCGCTCGCCGACGCCGGTGAAGATCGAATAGCCGCCGTGCTCGACGGCGATGTTGTGGATAAGCTCCTGAATGAGCACCGTTTTACCGACGCCCGCACCGCCGAACAGGCCGATCTTGCCGCCGCGCGGATAGGGCTCCAAAAGGTCGATGACCTTGATGCCGGTCTCCAAGATCTCAACGCTCGGGCTCTGCTCGTCGAAGGCGGGGGGCTTTCTGTGGATGCTGCGGCGCGGCTCCGCGCCGCCGATCGGCGCGCCGCCGTCGATGGTATCGCCAAAGACGTTGAAAAGCCGTCCGAGCGTCGCCTTGCCGACGGGCACGCGAAGGCCGCTGCCTTCGCCCGTGACGGTCATGCCGCGGCTGAGGCCCTCGCTGCCGGAGAGCATGATGCAGCGCACCGTTTCGGCGCTCAAATGCTGCTCCACCTCCATCACAAGGCGCTTGCCGTTCAGCTCGACGGACAGCGCCTCGCGGATGCGCGGCAGCTCGCCGTGCGGGAAGCGCACGTCCACCACGCTGCCCGATACCTGAATGATCTTACCTGTGCGCATGCTGCGCCTCCTTCTTCATGTGGTTCTTCTTGCTGCGCGCGCCGGCAGAGACCTCCGTGATCTCGCTCGTGATGGCGCCCTGCCGCTCGTGGTTGTACTCGAGCTGCAGCTCGCGCAGCATGTCGTCCTCGTTCTGGTTGGCCGAGTCCATGGCAGAGGCGCGCGCGTTCTGCTCGGCGCAAAAGCTGTCGACCATCGCCGAGTACAAAAAGCCCGTGATGTACGCCGGCACGACCCTGGCGAGCACCTCCTCTGCCGAGGGCTCAAAGCGGATGGGCTTTTCCCCCGTCTCCTCTTTGGCAAAGTGCTCATCCTCCAGCGGCAGCAGGCGCACGGTACGCACGTCCATGTCCACGCCGTTGCCAAGGTCGGTGTAGATGATAAAGAGCTTGGAGATCTCGCCCCGGTCGAAGAGATCCAAAAGCTTCGCCGTGATCTCTCGCGCGCGGCGGAGCGTGGGGCTCTGCGCATCGTAGAGGAAGCTCTTTTCCACCGGCACGCCGTGGCCGGAGAAGAAGTGCCGCCCGTTGCCGCCCACCACAAAAAGACGGCTGTCGGGGTGCTTTTCAAGGCGCTTCATCGTCTCCTGAATAACATTCTGGTTGTAGGCGCCCGCGAGGCCGCGGTCCGCCGTCACCACAAGATAGGCGTATGTTCCCGGCTGGGCCAGATCGTCCGCGTTGCCCCGGTAGAGGTACGGGCTCTCGATTTCGTCCGCGTGCTGGAAGATCTGCTCGATCTGCGTCGAGACCGCGTCGAAAAACGGGCGCGTCTTGGCAAGGTCTTCTTTCGCCCGCCGCATCTTGGTCGAGGCGATGAGGTACATCGCGTTCGTCACCTTCTGCGTGCTCTGGATGCTCGCGATGTGCTCGCGGATCTCCTTCATGCTCGCCATGTACCTGTCACCTCACTTTTTATTTGGAAAAATAGCTTTGCACAAATTCCTTTGCGATCTCGATGATCTGCGACTGCTGATCGTCGCTGAGCTGGCCGGTCTGCTCGATGGCATTGCACAGCGCGCCCTGCGTCTCGCCAAAGTGCTGCAAGAGCGCGGGGATAAACGCGTCAAGCTGCTCTGGCACGATCTCTTGAAAAACATGGTTCAGCCCCGCGACGAGCAGGATGACCTGCTCATACTGCTTGTAGGGGTGGAACTGCTTCTGCCGCAGCATGCGCATCAAGCCCTGACCGTAGGATAAAAGCTTTGCCGTCGACTCGTCGAGGTCGCTTGCAAACTGCGTGAACGACTCCATCTCGCGGTACTGCGAAAGGTCGAGGCGGATGGTCTTGGCTGCCTTTTTCATCGCCTTGGTCTGCGCGTCGCCGCCCACGCGGGACACGGACAGGCCCACATTCACCGCCGGACGCTGGCCGGAGAAGAACAGGCGCGTTTCCAGAATGAGCTGACCGTCGGTGATCGAAATGACGTTTGTCGGGATATAGGCCGACACGTCGCCGGACTGCGTCTCGATGATCGGCAGCGCCGTGATGCTGCCGCCGCCCTTCTCCTCGCTCAGATGCGCCGCGCGCTCGAGCAGGCGGGAGTGCAGATAGAACACGTCGCCCGGATACGCCTCGCGGCCCGGGGAGCGCTCCAAAAGAAGGCTCATCGCGCGGTACGCAATGGCGTGCTTGGAAAGATCGTCGTAGACGATCAGCACGTCGCGGCCCTTATTCATAAAGTATTCGCCCATGGCGCAGCCCGCGTAGGGCGCAATGTACTGTAACGGCGCGGGATCGCTCGCCGTGGCGTTAACGATGATCGTATAATCCATCGCGCCGTGCGTTTCCAGCGTCTTTTTGAGCTGGGCGACGGAGCTCGCCTTCTGTCCGATGGCGACATAGATGCAGATGACATCCTTGCCCTTCTGGTTGACGATGGTGTCGAGGGCGATAGCGGTCTTGCCGGTCTGGCGGTCGCCGATGATGAGCTCGCGCTGGCCGCGGCCGATGGGGAACATTGAGTCGACGGTCAGAATGCCCGTCTCAAGCGGCGTGTCGACGCTCTGGCGGTCGATGATGCCGGGGGCGGGACTCTCCACTGCGCGGTAGCCGTCGGCGCGGATGTCTCCCCCGCCGTCGATGGGCACGCCGAGCGCGTTGACCACGCGGCCGAGGAATCCCTCGCCCACGGGAACGCCCGCCGTGCGTCCGGTGCGGCGGACCGTGCTGCCTGCACAGACGCTCGCGTCGTCGTCAAAGAGGATGCAGCCGACGCTGTCCTCAGATAAGTCCTGCACCATGCCGCGCACGCCGCCGTCGAAAAGCAGCACCTCGCCATAGGCGGCGCCCTCCAGCCCGTCCACGCGGGCAATGCCGTCGCCGACGGTCAGAACGGTGCCGACCTCCTGTGCCATGGCCTGCGGCGTCCACGAGAGCACCGTCTCCTTCAGCAGCGGGATGACGTCGCCCTGCGTGGCAGCAAGCTTTTCGAGCGCGTCCTTGAACTGGCTCAGGCGTCCGCCCGCGCTCCAGTCGTAGACCTCCGCGCCCACCTCGAGGCGGAAACCGTCGGGGTAGTCATCACTCTTTTGCCAGGTGAGCGTCGTGCCCTCGCCGTACTTTTCGGCGAGGAAGGCCAGAAATCGCTTCTCCTGCTCCTGCGACGGACGCGCGGCAGAGAGCAGTACGGCCTCTAAATGCTCCGTGCGCTCAGCCATTGTCCTTGCGCTCCTCCGCCGTGTCCAGGAACTTGTCGTAAGCGTCCGACGTGCTGGAGAGCACCAGCTTTTCCGCCGCGGCGCCCATCAGCTCGGAAATTTCGCCCTTGGCCTGCTCCATCACGCGCTCATGCTCGCGCGCGGCATCTTCCCGCGCCTTGCGCACGATCTCGCCCGCCTGCTGCTCGGCCTGCGCGCGGCGCTCGTCCACCGCGTGCTGCAAGGCCTCGTTCGCCTCGCGCTGGCGGCGCGCGATCTCCTCGTCGGCGCTCTTGAGCTGCGCTTCATAGCCGGCCTTCGTCTTCTCGGCCTCGGCAAGCACGGCCTTGGCGTCCTCGTCCATCTTCTCATAGTGCGCCTTGCGGCTGTCCATAAAGCTCTTCACAGGCTTGTAGAGCAGAAAATACATCGCGCCGAACAGGATAACAAAGTTCAGCGCATGCAGCAGGATCTGCTGCAAATTGATATTAAGCGGCATTCAAAGCCCCTCCTTTTTGGGAGTGTTCTTCATCAAAGGACGAAGATAATGAGGATCGCCACGATCAGGGCGTAAATGATGACCGTCTCGATAAACACAAGGCCCATCATCATCGTGGTTCTGATCTGACTTGTGGCCTCGGGCTGGCGGGCCATGGCCTCGCTCGACTTGCCGACCGCAATGCCCATGGCCAGCGCGCCGCCAAGGCACGCAATGCCGATCATCACGCCCGAGCCCATCGCCTTGGCGGAGGTCACGTCGTTGTCGTTGCTGCCGGCCGTGACGCTCACGGTCTCAGTCACGTTGCTGTCGTTCCCGCTTTCGTTTGCGGCGAGGGCCGGAATGGTGCAGATCATCAGCGCGCACAGCAGCATCATCAGCGCTGCGAATTTCTTCATCGTTTTCATGGCAAATTTACCTCTTTCTTCAGGCAGCCGTTTCGCTGCGGGATTTTTTTATCTTTTTTGCCTTGGGCTTTTTCTCGTGCTTTTCGGTCGATTCGCCGTAGAACGTCGACACCAGCATCGTTAAAACATACGCCTGGATCAGCGCGTGCAGCAGCGTGAACATCACGCCCACGATGACCGGCAGCACATAGGAAAGCGCCGCGTAGTAATACACAAGCTCCGTCACGAGCGCGCCGGAAAGCAGCGCGCCGAAGAGTCGAAAGCTCATCGAGATCGGCAGCGAGAAATCCTTGAGCGCGTGCAGAAATCCGCCCACGCCCGCGGCGATCAGTCCGCCGAAGAGGATCACGCCGTAGCTCATCACGCCCAGCGCGATCGCCCCGTTGATATCGGACAGCGGCGCGGGCAGGCTGACGGCGTGGCCTGATGTGGTCACCACCTGAATGCCGAGCAGCTCAAAGAGCGTGCTGACAAAGATGTAAACACCGGCGGTGAAGATGTACGCCCGCAGGAATTTATTGCGGTGCGGGCTGCTGCCCTCGGCCAGGCCGTCGAACATGCCGACGATCTGCTCTAAAACGAGCTGGAACCTGCCGGGCACATATTTGAATTTTGGGATCACAAAAAGCCGGCACACAAGGGCGAATACTATTAGAATACCCGTCACGATGTAGGCGGAGATGAGCCCCGGGTTCACCTCGATCAGGCCAAACAGGCTCACCTTGTTCTGCTCGTGCAGCACCGCGTCACGCATGACCTCCTGGATCGGTTCGCTCTCGCCGCCTGACGGCGTGAGCAAACATCCGGCCAGCAGCGCCAGCACGATCACGGCGAACACGATCAGCTCGCGCGTTCGCTTTTTCTTATCCACGCGCCCTACCCCCTTTTGTTTCTATCATCCAATTTCTGCTTGGGATGCAGCACTTATTTATACCACCTGCACGCAGGAAATGCAAGTCTTCCTTCATGATTAACCGCCGCTTTACAGCATCTTTTCGTCTTCTTAACAGAGCCCTGACCCCTCCCCTTTTTCTTCAATAAATAGAGCAGCGGAAGGAGACAGTGCTGCCCCCTTCCGCCGCTCTATTCCACTTTTCTCGTTATCGTCACAATACGAAGATGATCAGGATGGCCACGATCAGCGCATAGATGATGACCGTCTCGATAAACACAAGACCCATCATCATCGACGCGCGGATCTGCCCCGCTGCCTCGGGCTGCTCGGCCATGTTGTTCGCCGCCTTTGCAACGGAATGCGCCATGCCCAGCGCGCCGCCAAAGCACGCCACACCGATAAGCGCCGCCACCGCCCAGATCTTGCGCACCTTGGTGGTGTTCTCCTCCGAGCGCGCGAGCTCTTCCTCGCTCACCGTCTGTGCAGCAGGTTCCGCGTCCGCCGTACCGCCCGCGGCGGCCAGCGCCGGAATCGTCAGCGCGCACAGCAGCGCCAGCACGGCAAACAGCGGCCAAATTCGTTTCATCATTCGGCTCCTTAACGCAAAAATGCAGTTTCTTTGCGAAATCTTTATAATGACTATATGCCACCCGTGCGCCGATGGCAAGTCTTTTTATAAAAAGCACAAAAAGTAGGATCCTCTCCCTTAATTTTTCGTTTTTTCTTTCTCTTGAGAGTAGCATTTTCCGCGCGTTTCTGCTATCGTGTAGAAAAACAAATCACGTTGAGAGGAAAATACTCATGTTCTGGGACAACGTCGCGGGGGTCTATGACCTCTTCGCCGACATCTTTAATAAAGAAACGCACAAGGCGCTCATTGCCGCCGTCAGTTCCCGTATCACACCAGACGACGCGGTGCTCGAATGCGCCTGCGGCACGGGCCTTCTCACCGGCGCCATCGCCGAGCGCTGCCGGACGCTTCTCGCGACGGACTTCTCCGCCAACATGCTCAAGCGGGCGAAGAAGAAATACGGCGCGCTGCCAAACGTCACGTTCCGCCAGGCCGACATCCTGCATTTAGACGAGCCGGACGGGCAGTTCGACGTGGTCATCGCCGCGAATGTCATCCACCTGCTCGACGAGCCGTACAAGGCCCTTGCCGAGCTCGACCGCGTCTGCCGCAGCGGTGGCACGATCATCGTCCCGACCTATATGAACCGCAGCGAACAGGGCAAGACGAGCGGCTTTGCCTCGACCGTCGGCAAGGCGGGCGCGGACTTCAAGCGTCAGTTCACGTTCGACACGTATAAGCAGTTTATCGCCGCGGCGGGCTACGACGATGTCGACTATGCCTACTGTCCCGGCCGCGTGCCCTGCGCCGTCGCCGTGATCCACAAGCCGTAAAAAGCAAGAAAAAAGGCTCCGCAGAGTATTCCGCGGAGTCTTTTTTACATTTTGTATTCACTTTCTCTTCTGCCGGCGGATGTCTTCGCCGAAAAAGAGCAGCATTTGATACTCTCCCTGCAATCTTGACAGCACCGGCGCGCCGTAGCGCCGCCCGAGCTCGTCGGGGCTCAGGTTCGTGGAGATGACGGTCTTCTTCCCCGTGATGAGGCGCGTGTTGACAATCTGATACATCGCGCTGTGGACAAAGCTCGTCATCAGCTCGGTGCCGAGGTCGTCTAAAATCAGCAGGTCGCAGCCGAGCGCGCGGCTCACGGCAGTGTCGGCGTTCTCGCCGTCGTCGCGGCCGAACTTCTGCGCCTCGAAGCGGGCGAAGATGTGCCCCGCCGTGTCGTAGACCACGCTGTGGCCGCTCGCGCTCACGACGCGCGCGATGGACGCGGAGAGGAACGTTTTCCCCAGTCCCGTGCCGCCGGTCAGCAGCAGGTTGCCGCTCTTGGGCGAAAACTCGTGCGCGTAGTCCTGGCAGATGTCGTACACGCGCTCCATGTTCGTGCGCGGCGACACGCCGAGGTCGCTGTCCGGCACGGACGAATAGTAGTCGAAGTTGAAATTTTCGAAGCACTGCGAGCCGAGGTCCAAAAGGCCCGAGAGCTCCTTGTTCTGCTCCCTGGCGTAATAGCCGCGCAGGCAAGAGCAGACCTCGCTGCCGAGAAAGCCCGTGTCGTTGCAGCGCGAGCACTTGGGCTTTTCCTCGAGATAGTCGCCCGGCAGTCCCAGGCGCATCAGGAGAAGGCGCTTTTCCTGCTGCAAGTTGAGGTTTTCCTCCCGCAGCGCCTCAATGGCCGGGCGCGGGTCCGTCCCGCGGCGCAGGCCGGAGGCGATGATCTTCGCCATCGTGTGCGACAGCTCGCGGTCGATCTCCTCAATGCGCGGGCACTTGGTATACACCGCGCGCTCACGCGCGCGAAAATTCTCCGCGCGGCGCTGCTTGTCCTCGTCGAAGCGCGCCAGCGCCTGGCGCATCAGCCGCCCATCGTAAGACATCCTTCTCCCCCGCTTTCGTTACTGATTCAAATATTCCTTCATCCAGGCGTTGCCGCCGTCGTTGGTGTTCTTCTTCGGCTTGCTCTGCTCCTTGGCGTTCTCGGCCCTGACCTCGGCAAGCGTGTGCAGGCCCTTTTCGTGCCAGCGCTTCAAAATGCCGTTGCAGTACGGCCAGCGGAACTCGTGGCAGTGCAGGATCGTCCGGTCGTAGGCTTCGGACACCGTATCGGCGGGAAAGCCCATCTCCGCCCACGCGGAGAGATACTTCTCCTCGCTCGGCGCGCTTGCGCGGCCCTGCATTTGCAGCGCCGCCATGTACTCGGGGTACCTGCCGCGCAGGGCTTGCTCGCGCTTCATGTACTCGCTGGCCTTTTCGATGGAAAAGAGCTCCTTGCGCGCCCAGACGTAGCCCTCTTTTTCGATCTCGCGCATATTGGGCAGCCGCCCCTCGCCGAACTGCTGCTCCTTTTTCGCGATGCAGTAGTTGACGAGCGTGTAAACGACGTCCGCGGGCAGGCCGAGGTTTTCGTACAGCCCCAACAGCTTCTTGACCGATGGGGTCGAGAGCGGGCCGAGCTTGTGCTCCACCTCGCGCAGAAGGCAGGCGAAGCGCCCGTCGCCCTCCAGCTTTCGCGCGATGTCCTCGCGCGTGTACTCGGGCGGCTCGCTGAGCTGCTGGGGCGGCGGAAGGGGCGCTTCCTCCTTCTTCTCCGGCGCGCCGACGAGCTTCATCTCGTAGAGCGCCTGCTCCGCCGCGCGAAGACGCGTTTCGTCCCACTTGAGCTCGCGCGCGAGCTTGCCGGAATCCGCCGCGCCGCGCGCATGCAGGATGGCGAGGTACAGCAGCGCCGCGTCGCCGCTGCCACCCGCGATCAATCGCTTGACCGTCGCCGATGAGAGCGTGATGTTCTCCTCGGTGCTCAAATGCAGCACATAGCCTGCCATGTTCCCCGCCTCCTTTCGTCCATTTTCGATTCCATTATTCTACATGAAATTTTCCCGTTCGTAAACATGAAATTTTTTGCTTCCCCCTTTTCACATTTTCACTCCCGTGTTATACTGTTAGAGATTATATGGGTGGAATTTGCCCTTTTTTGTGCAACGCCGAAATAGAAAGGAGCACACGAATCATGGAAAACCGCATCACGATCTCCATCTGCGACGAGGAATACACCTTTGTCGCCGAGGAAGCCCCCTCCTATATGCAGAAGGTCGGCTCCTACGTCAACGACAAAATGAGCGAGCTGCTCGACGCTGCCAAGGTCGGCCGCACGGACGCCGCCGTGCTGACCGCCGTGAACATCACCGACGAGCTCTTCAAAGAGCGCGAGGCCGGCGACGCGCTGCGCCGTCAGGTCAAGCAGTACCTCGACGAGGCGAGCCAGGCCAAAAACGAGGTCAGCGAACTCAAGCGCGAGATCTTCAAGCTCCAGCAGCAGAAAAAGTAAACCCTTGACGACGGAGCTGTTAGCGCCCGCGGGCGGGCAGGAGGCGCTTGTTGCCGCCGTGCAGAGCGGCGCAGACGCCGTGTATATGGGCTTTGGCGCGTTCAACGCGCGCCGCAGCGCGAGGAACTTCTCTGACGAGGAATTCCGCGCGGCGGTCTCTTATTGCCATTTGCGGGGCGTGAAGGTCTATCTGACGCTCAACACGCTCGTCACCGACCGCGAGCTCCCCGCGCTTGCCGCGGAGGCGCGCACCGCGTCGGAGTGCGGCGTGGACGCGATCCTGGTGCAGGATTGGGGCGTTCTGGCGACGCTGCAAAAAATAATTCCCGACGTGCCGCTGCACGCCTCGACGCAGATGAGCCTGCACACGCTCTCGGGCGTTCAGGAAGCGGCAAGGCTCGGCATGACGCGCGCGGTGCTCGCGCGCGAGCTTTCGCGCGGGGAGATCGCCGAAATCTGCCAAAAAAGCCCCATCGAGATCGAAACGTTCGTCCACGGCGCGCTGTGCATGTGCTACAGCGGCCAGTGCGAGATGTCTGCCGTCATCGGGCGGCGCAGCGGCAACCGTGGCGCCTGCGCCCAGCCCTGCCGTCTGCCCTACGGCTTTTCCGGCAGGGCGGACGGCCATCCGCTGAGCTTGAAGGACGCGAACCTCGCGCCCTTCGTGCCGGAGATGATGGATATGGGCGTTGCCTGCCTCAAGATCGAAGGGCGCATGAAGCGCCCGGAATATGTCGCCGCCGTGACGGAAATATACGCGCGCCTTCTGCGCGAGCATCGCACGCCGACGAAGGACGAGCAGAAAAAGCTCGCCCTCGCCTTCTCGCGCGACGGCTTTACCGAGGGGTACTACCGCGGCGTGCGCGGACGCGAGATGTTCGGCACGCGGCCCGAAAATGCAAGATGGCCCGAGGACTGGTTCAGCGAGATTCGCGCGCGCTATGAAAAGGAAAATCTGCGGCTTGTGCCGCTCGCATTAAATTGCACCATCCGCGCCGGAGAGCCGATGCACCTGACAGCCGAGGACGCAGACGGCCATGCTGTGACCGTCACCGGCGCAGTGCCCGAGGCGGCGCGCAGCCGCGCCGTCACCGCGGAAGAGGTCGAAACGCGCCTCAGGAAAACCGGCGGCACGGCATTTTCGGCGGCGCAGTGCGCCGTCGCACTCGACGGTGGCCTCGCCGTCAGCGCGGGCGCGCTCAACGCCCTGCGCCGCGAAGCGCTTGCGCAGATGGAAGCGCAGCGCACCGCTGTGCCGAAACGTCGCGTATTCGACTTTGTTCCGCCAACAATCGTCAAAAACGACGCGGACAAGCCGCTTTTGACCGTCTCCCTCCACAGGGCCGAGCAGCTGAGTGAGGAACTGATCGCGCTCGCTCCCGCGCGGGTGTATGCGCCCGTCGAACTGCTGGCGCAGCTTGACCTTTCGCCACATCTCGGCAGAACCGAATTTTTCGCGGTGCTGCCGCGCATCTACCGCACGCAGGACGAGCCTATTTTGCGCGCGCTGCTCGAGGACGCCGCCAAAAAAGGCGTCACGGGCGTGTCGATCGGCAACCTCGGCCACCTGCCGCTCGTGCGCGGACTTGATTGCAAGCTGCACGGCGGCTGGGCGCTGAACGTCTACAACTCTGCCGCGCTCGCTTTCTGGAAAGAACAGGGACTTTCGAGCGCCTGCGTCTCGTTCGAGCTGCGCGACGCGCAGATTCGTGACCTCAGCAAGTGCCTGCCCTGCGAGACCATCGTCTATGGCCGCCTTCCCCTGATGCTCACGGAAAACTGCCTGAATGCAAACGAGTCCGGCTGTCGATACTTTACCGAGCGCCCCGCCTCCGTTCCCTGCGACGGCGCGTGCGCAAGCGCGCCGGAGTTGACCGACCGGCGCGGCGAGCACTTCCCCGTGCTGCGCGCATGGGGCTGCCGCAGCGAGATCGAGAACGGAAAGATTCTTTATCTCGCGGACAAATCGAAGGACTGGCAGTCGCTCGGACTGCGCTTTGCGCAGCTCCGTTTCACGACCGAGAGCGCCTCTGAATGCGTCCGCGTGCTGCGCGCGTATCAGGGCGAGACGGTCGAAGCGCCGGAGAATATCACCCGTGGTCTCTTCTATCGCGGCGCAGAATGAATTCCAAATCGTAATTTTTTATCTTGATTATACTTTTTATTATCAAACAGTGAGGCAATATCATGGCAATCGTTTTGGCATCTCAATCCCCGCGCCGACAGGAGCTGCTCGCCCGCATCGGCGTGGAGGACTTCAAAACGCTCTCGCTCGACATTGACGAGAGCTATCCGGAAGGTCTTTCTCCCGAGGACACGGTGCGCTACATTGCAAAGAAAAAATGCGACGCTGCCGCCGCGCTCTGCGCGCCCGACGATCTCATCATCACGGCGGACACGATGGTCTTTTTGGACAATGACCGCCTCGGAAAACCGCGCGACCAGGAGGATGCGCTGCGCATGCTGCGCGCGCTTGCCGGCCGCGGCCACACGGTCTGCACGGGCGTGAGCGTTCGCCGCGGCGCGCAGGAAGAGCGCTTCGCCGTGTCCACGCGCGTCTTTTTCCGTCAGGCGACGGACGACGAAATTCACGCCTACATCAAAACCGGCGAGCCGATGGACAAAGCCGGCGCCTACGGCGTGCAGAGCCGCGGCGCGCTCTTCGTCGAGCGCATCGACGGCGACTTTTTCAACGTCATGGGACTTCCCGTCGAGCAGCTTGGCTTAGTGCTCGCGCGCTTTGGCGTCAAGCTCCTCTAACCTCTCCCCTGCCCTACGATGAAAGGAGGGTAAGCCTTGAAAGAATTTTTCCGTCAGCACGGGCTGCGCATTCTTGCCGTCGCCGCGGCGGTCGCCGTGGCATTGAGCCTTTTGACCTATTTTTCCTCGACGTCCTCGGTGCTCGAAAACATCGCGGGCGTGCTGACGTACCCGTTCCGCGCCGCCGCCACCGCCGTGAGCGACTGGGCGGCCGACAAGCGCCAGTATTACGAGGACACGACCACACTCAAGGAGGAAAACGCGGCGCTCAAAAAAGAGGTCGCGGACCTTCGCGCCCAGCAGCGTCAGGCGCAGGCCGACAGCGAGGAAAATAAGCTCCTGCGCGAGCTTTTGAAGCTCCAGCAGCAGCGGCGCGACTTCACATTCGTCTCCACCGCCGTGCTCGCCCACAGCGAGAGCAGCTGGACGTCGTCGCTGTCTCTCAACCACGGCACCGATCAGGACATCGCCGTGGGCGACTGCGTCGTCAGCGCCGAGGGCTATCTCGTCGGCGTCATTTCCGAGGTCGGCCTCAACTGGTCGACGGTGCTGACCGTCATCGACACGGACACCGAGCTCGGCGCGCGCATCTTCCGCACCGGCGAGGTCGCCGTGGCGGAGGGCGACTTCGCCCTGATGGGTCAGGGCAAACTGAAGCTCTCGTACCTCACGTCGGACGACGAGGTGCTCATCGGCGACCAGATCGTCACGTCGGGCCTTGGCGGATATTACCCGAGCGGCCTTGTCATCGGTTCGGTCGAATCGCTCCAGACCGGCGACGACGGCCTTGCCCGCTACGCGGTCCTCACGCCCATGATGGACTTTAACGCCCTGACCGAGGTGTTCGTCATCACGGACTACGACATTGTCGACTGAGGGAGGCGCGCATGAATCTCACCCAAACCACCGCGCTTAAGTGGACGTTTTACGCGCTCGCCGCCGCGGCGCTCTTTTTCCTGCGGCGGCTGCTTCTCGGGTCGATGACGTTTTTCGGCGTCATCCCCTTTCTGCCGCCCGTCATTTTAGCGGTCATGGCATCGTTCGAGCTGCCGCGCTCGTCTGTTATCGCGGGCATCGTCTTCGGCGCGCTGTGCGACCTTGTGCTCCCCGCACCGTTTCCGTGCCTGTACACGGTTGCATTTACGCTTGCGGCGCTGCTCATCTCAACAGTTGTCAGCAATTTATTGCAGCAGGGCTTTGCCCGCGCGCTGCTCTCGACCGTGCTGACATTTCTGCTCGTTGACCTCTTGCAGGCGTTCGCGCTGCTGCCGCGCAGCGGCTCAGCAGCCATTTTGCCGATGCTGCACCTGTTCGCGCGCGAAACGGCGCTCTCGTGCCTGCTTCTTCTGCCGGTCTATCCGGCGCTGCGCGCCATCCGCCGCATCTTCCCCGACTGATTTTCCCCATTTTCCCCAAGCCTCAAGGAAAGGAGGCCGCTATGGATCCCAAACGCTTTACCCGCCGCCTGATTGCGCTCGGCGCGGCGATGTTTCTCTGTGCGCTCGTATTCGTTATCACGCTCTTTGACGCACAGATCGTCCACGGCGACGATTATCTCGCCAAGTCCGTGCGCGCGAATGCCAAGGTCGAAACGGTCAAGGGCACGCGCGGCATCCTCACCGACCGCAACGGCAAGGTGCTCGTGTCGAACCGCGCGGTCTACACGCTGAATTTTGATTCCTCGCTCGTCTCTTCCGACGAGCTCAACGACGCGCTGCTGCGCGTCATCGAACTGATGAACGCACAGGGCGTCGAAATTAAGGACGCGCTTCCGCTCGCCAGGACCTCGCCCTACGCCTACGACACCGCGAACGGCAGCGCGAAAACGCTCGTCAAATACCTCGTCTCGCTCAAGTGGATCAATGAAAAGAACGTCGGCGACGACGGCCTCCCCACTACGCTGACAGGCTCTGCGCTGTATCTGAAGCTGCGCAGCGAGTACGGGATCGACGAAACGCTCCCGAATTCCACGGTGCGCACGCTCATCGGGCTGCGCTACTCCCTCGCCTCCGCCAAGATGAACGGCTCCACGACCTTCGAATTTGCGAGCGACGTGGATGTTTCGCTCATTTCCCTCATCAAGGACGGCAACTATGCCGGCGTGCAGGTGGATACCTCGTCCGTGCGCGTTTACGAGACCGACTACGCCGCCCACGTCCTCGGCTACACCGGCAGCATTCAGGACTGGGACGATTATAAGGATAAGGACGGCTACACGCTCGCGAGCACCGTCGGCATCTCCGGCGTGGAGAGCGCCTTTGAAGCATATCTCCACGGCAACGCAGGCAAGCGCCTTGTGACCTTCGACAACGACTCCGGCAAGATCACCGGCGAGCTCTACTCCGTGGAGCCGAAGCCCGGCTCCACCGTGGCGCTGACGATCGACATCGACTTTCAGGCACAGGTGGAGGAGGCGCTCAAAAATACCGTCTCTTCCATGACAAAATCCGACGGCATCGAGCGTGGCGCGGCGGTCGCCGTTGTGCAGGTCGGCACGGGCGATGTGCTGGCGCTCGCGTCCTATCCGACCTATTCCCTCTCGACGTTCCGTCAGGACCTTGCAGAGCTCTCCACCGACCCCTTGCAGCCGATGTGGAATCGTGCCACGCAGGGAAAATACGCCCCCGGCTCGACCTTGAAGCCGCTGACGGCCATCGCCGCGCTCGAATCCGGCGCGACGACCGTGCGCGAGCGTATCTACGACTCCGGCAAGTGGACGTACCCCGGCTACTCCGCGAGCTACACCTACTGCTGGAAGCGCAGCGGCCACGGCTCGCTCAACGTCCGCGGCGCGATCATGAATTCCTGCAACTATTTCTTCGCCGAAATGGGCTACCGCATGGGCATGGACACGCTGCGCGAGTATTACGCGAAATTCGGCCTCGGCTCCCCGACCGGCATTGAGATCGGCGACACCGCGGGCCGCCTTCCCTCGCAGAACGAGGGCGAGAACCTTGCCCCGTGGGCGGCGTTCGGTCAGGCGAATCAGGAATACTCCCCCCTCCAGCTCGCAAATTACATCGCGACGCTCTGCGGCGGGGGTGACCGCTACGCCACGCACCTTTTGAAAAACGTCCGCTCCAGCGGCTCCGGTGCGCTCGAATACGTTTACGACGCCGAGCCGGTCGAGACGATCACCATGAGCAGCGAAAATCTCTCCGCCGTCCTCGCCGGTATGCACGACCTCGCGACTGACGGCGCGGTGTCGCAGTATTTCAAGGACTGTATCGTCGACGCCGCGGCCAAGACCGGTACGATCCAGACCGGCGACACGAAGAACAACAACGGTGCGTTCGTCTGCTTCGCCCCCTACGACGATCCGCAGATCGCCGTCGCCATCGTCATCGAAAAGGGCGGCTCCGGCGCAGCGTTGGCCTCCACCGCCGTGCAGGTGCTCAACGCTTACTTCTCCAACACGTCCGCGTCCTCCGCGATCACGGGCGAAAATACACTGCTGGGTTAAGCGCGCCGTTTCGGCGCGCTTTTGCCTGTTTCAGCCGCTTTATTTGGCAGAAAGGAATGTGTTATGTCAACTAAATGGTTTGATCCGCGCGATCTTCTCTTCAAATCTCCCTTTGGCGCGGTGCCCTGCGGCGCCGATGTCTCGTTCTGCTTTCGCCCCGAGCGCGGCGCGGCGGTCACGCGCTGTGAGCTGCTTGCTCACGGCGAGTTTGCCGATCAATGGACGACTGTGGAGCTTACTCCCGCGCAGGAGGACGGCCACGTCGTCTATCACGGCATCTTCACCGCGCCGGATGACGTGGAGCTCGTCTGGTACCACTTCCGCCTCTCGTGGGCGGACGGCGGCTCGAGCTGCTACGGCAAAAACGGCCTCTGCGCGTGGGACGCGGTCGAGTCCTGGCAGCTCACGGTCTACGACGACACACACAAAACGCCCGCGTGGTTCGGCCGCGGCGTGACGTATCAGATCTTCCCCGACCGCTTCCGCCGCGCTAAATCTCGTGATGTTGCAGGCCTTGTCGGCCCGCGCACGCTGCACGAAAATTGGGACGAGCTTCCCGAATACCGCCCGAACGCCGAGGGCGAGATCACGTGCAGCGACTTTTTCGGCGGTGACTTGCAGGGGATCACGGAAAGGCTCGACTACCTCGCCTCTCTCGGTGTGACGACACTCTACCTCTGCCCGATCTTCGAGGCCTCGACCAACCACCGCTACGACACGGCCTGTTATGAGCGCATTGACCCGCTGCTCGGCGATGAAGCGGACTTCCGCACGCTCTGCGCGGAGGCGAAAAAGCGCGGCATCTACGTGATGCTCGACGGCGTCTTCAACCACACGGGGCGAAAGAGCGTCTATTTCAACGCCGACGGCTTTTACGACGACCTCGGCGCGGCGCAGGGCAAGCAGTCGCCCTACTACCGCTGGTACAACTTCCACCCCTTCCCCGACGAGTACGACGCCTGGTGGGGCATCAAGAACTTGCCCGCAGTCAATGAGCTGGAAAAGAGCTATGTTGACTACATTATTGAGGGCAACAACTCCATCATCAAGCGCTGGCTGCGCGCGGGCGCATCCGGCTGGCGGCTCGACGTCGCCGACGAGCTCCCCGACGAGTTTATCGCCAAAATCCGCGCGGCGATGAACGAGGAGAAGCCCGACACATATCTTCTTGGCGAGGTCTGGGAGGACGGCACGACGAAGATCGCCTACTCCCAGCGCCGCAAGTACCTGCTGGGCCGCGAGACGAACGGCCTGATGAACTACCCGTTCCGCACGGCGCTGATGGCCTATTTGCTCGGCGGCGGCGCGGAATACTTCCGCGACAGCATGGAGGAGCTGCGCGAAAACTATCCTGCGCCCGCGTTCTACGGCGCGATGAATTTCCTCTCGACCCACGACACGCCAAGGCTTTTGACGATTCTGGGCCTCACCTCCCCCGCGCCGCAGGCGCGCGACGAGCGCGCGGTCTATCAGCTCAGCGATTCCGACCTTGCGCGCGGCATGTCGCTCCTCAAGCTTGCGGCTCTGATCCTCTACACCTTCCCCGGCTCGCCGATGCTCTACTACGGCGACGAGGCCGGCATGCAGGGCTTTGAAGACCCGTTCAACCGCGGAACCTACCCGTGGGGACGCGAGAATGCCGAATTGGTGCAATACTTCCAACAGCTCGGCGCGCTGCGCAAATCGCACGAGGCGCTGCAAAGCGGCACGATCGTCTACCATGCCGCGCAGGGCCGCGCGCTGGCGTTCTCGCGCCGCACGGAGCACGACCACTGCCTCACGGCAGTCAATGCGGGCGACGAGCCCGTCACGCTCACCCTTCCGTGGGACGGCACGCTCGCCGAGGACGCCCTGTCTCATCAGGAGTTCTTCTGCGGCAACGGCCTGCTCCGCCTGACGCTCGAGCCCTACGGTACGATGCTGCTGACCCAGCCGCAGGAGTGATTTGTTTCACGTGAAACACTGATTTCAGGTCATGGTAAAGGTCAGCGCCTTTACCATGACCTTTTTCTGTCCTCAGCACTGCCCCAGCGGTGATACCCCATCACCGGCCCAAACAGGGGCAAATTGGGACGTAAAGGCCTGTGCCTTGTCATGTTTCACGTGAAACAAATTTGCAAAATTTGAGCTTCCCTGTTGAAATTGAGCCGTTTTGTGCTATACTGAACAAGAATGAAAATGGATCAATGCTTCTATGACTAAGGTGGGTGTTTTTTTGGCTAAAATCGTTGCAATCGTCAATCAAAAGGGCGGCGTCGGCAAAACGACGACCTGTGTCAACCTGACCTCCTCCCTCAAGGAGAAAGGCAATCGCGTCCTGCTGTGTGACTTTGACCCGCAGGCCAACTCCACCTCCGGCATGGGTGTGGACAAGGCGGCCTCGCGCGGCGTTTATGACGTGCTCATCAACGGTGCGGACGTCACGGCCAGCGTGGCGCACACGCGCTACGGCGATGTGCTCCCCTCCTCGAAAGCCTTGGCGGGTGCGGGTATTGAGATGATCGACCGCGAAAACCGCGAATTCCTGCTCAAGCAGGCGCTCGACGTTCTCTCGCCCAATTACGACTTTATCCTCATCGACTGCCCGCCGTCGCTCGAGCTCTTAACAGTCAACGCCCTCTGCGCCGCGAATTCCCTGATCGTTCCTGTGCAGGGCGAATATTTCGCGCTCGAAGGCCTGTCCGACCTGATGCACACGGTCCGCATGGTGCGCCGCAGTCTGAATCCCGGCCTGGAGCTCGAAGGCGTGCTGCTCACGATGTTCGACGGGCGCACGAATCTCGCCCTCCAAGTTGCGGAAGAGGTCAAGCGCTACTTCCCCGGCAAGGTGTATTCGACCGTCATCCCCCGCAATGTGCGCCTTTCCGAGGCGCCGAGCCACGGCAAGCCGATCAACTACTACGACCGCACCTCCCGCGGCGCGGAGGCTTACAGCAACCTCGCCAACGAGTTTTTGAAGCAGAACCGCTGATACATTAAATATAAGGGCGCATTCCGCCCGCTTCATCCCACAGAAAGGAGAAGTTTCCATGGCAAATGCAAACCGCGGGCTCGGCAAGGGGCTCGGCGCGCTGCTGGGCGACGCCGCCCTGCGCACCGACACGTCCGACAACCTCTACCTCCCCATCTCGCAGATCGAACCCTATGCCAATCAGCCGCGCCGCCACTTCGATGAAGAGGCTCTGCAGGATCTGGCCGATTCCATCCGCGAGCACGGCATTATCCAGCCGTTGACGGTCCGCCGCCTTTCTTCCGGCTACTATCAGATCATCGCGGGCGAGCGCCGCTGGCGCGCCGCGCGCATCGCCGGTCTTGCCGAAGTGCCCGCCATCGTCATCGAGGCGGATGACCGCAAGATGACCGAGCTCTCGCTCATCGAAAACCTCCAGCGCGAAGACCTTGACCCCATCGAAGAAGCCGAAGGCTACAAAACGCTGATGGACAACTACCATCTCACGCAGGAGGAGGCCGCCGAGCGTGTCGGCAAGTCCCGCTCCGCCGTGGCAAACAGTCTGAGATTGTTAGGGCTTTGCCCCGAGGTGCGGCAAATGCTGCAAAACGGCGACCTCTCCGGCGGTCATGCCCGCGCGCTGCTGCCGCTCAAGGCCGATTTGCAGCTCGACGCGGCAAACCTGATCGTCAAGCAGGGTCTCAGCGTCCGCCAGACCGAGGCGCTCGCCAAGCGCCTGAGTAATCCTAAGGAAGAGCGCAAGCCCACGAACGACGAGCTCATCGCCGAGAGCTACGGCCGTCTGGCCGCGCAGGAGCTCAGCGATAAGATCGGCCGCACCTGCCGCATCGTGTCCGGCAAGAAAAAAGGCCGCATTGAGCTCGACTACTACGGCATCGACGACTTAAACGATCTGCTCGAAGCGCTCGCAGCCATCAAACGCAGAAAAAACGGAGGCGAATAACCATGTCCGATTTGATTCACGAGGGCCCCAAGGACCCGAATAAGCCGCCCGTGCCCGGCGAAGAAAAGCCCACCACCGAGCGCGAGCGCATGAAAAAGGTATATACTTACGTTGCGATCCTCTTCACCGTGGCGTTTCTGCTGATTTTATGGACATTCTTCATGAATCAGCGCAGCATCAACGAGATCAAGAACGGCAACACCGCCCTGCAAAGCACCTTACAGCAGAACGACTCGCTCGAAGCGCACATCGCTGAGCTTGAAGAGCAGCTTGCGACCGCGGAAGAGGACAAAAAGGCGCTCGACGAGACCGTCGGCGTGCAGTCCAACCAACTGCGCGCGCTCGACTGGCTGCTTGAGATCGAAAACGCCTACAACACCGGCGATCTCGACGCCGCGAAAGACAACATCCGCTCATTCGAGGAGACCGGCACGGTGGAATTCCTGCCCAAGGAGCCGCTGCGTACCGGTATCACCGGCGACGACGCCCCCTCCCCCGCCGCGCGCTACCAGTCCATTGTGGACAAGCTGTTTCCGGACGGCGTAAAATAAGAAGTCAAATGGTCATTTACTTTACAACGATAACGAGGTAAATCATTATGCTGGATATGAAATTCCTGCGGGAAAATCCCGATCTGGTCAAGGAAAACATCAAGAAGAAGTTCCAGGACGAAAAGCTCCCCCTCGTCGACGAGGTCATCGAGCTCGACGCCAAGAACCGCGCCGCCATCACCGAGGCGAGCGAGCTGCGCGCCAGCCGCAACGCCCTCTCGAAGCAGATCGGCATGCTGATGGGTCAGGCGAAGAAGGACCCGAGCAAGCTCGAAGAAGCCGAAAAGATCAAGGCAACCGTCAAGGCGAACGCCGACCGCCTGGCCGAGCTTGAAAAGCTCGAAGAGGAGTATGAGCAGAAGATCCACAAGATCATGCTGCTGATCCCGAACATCATCGACCCCAGCGTCCCCATCGGTCCGGACGACAGCTGCAATGTCGAGGTCGAGCGCTTCGGCGAGCCGAAGGTCCCCGATTTTGAAATTCCCTACCACACACAGATCATGGAGAGCTTTGACGGCGTCGACATGGACGCCGCGGGCCGCGTCTCCGGCGCGGGCTTCTACTACCTGCTCGGCGACATCGCGCGCCTGCACGAGGGCGTGCTCGCTTACGCGCGCGACTTTATGATCGACAAGGGCTTCACATTCTGCATCCCGCCGTTCATGATCCACGGCAACGTGGTCGAGGGCGTCATGAGCCAGAACGATATGGACGCCATGATGTACAAGATCGAGGGCGAGGACCTCTACCTCATCGGCACGAGCGAGCACTCGATGGTCGGCCGCTTCATCGGCGAAATTCTGCCCGAGAGCAGCCTTCCCCAGACGCTCACGTCCTACTCCCCCTGCTTCCGCAAGGAGAAGGGCTCGCACGGCATCGAGGAGCGCGGCGTTTACCGCATCCACCAGTTTGAAAAGCAGGAGATGATCGTCGTCTGCAAGCCCGAGGACAGCATGGACTGGTACAACAGAATGTGGAAGTGGAGCGTCGAGCTGTTCCGCTCGATGGACATTCCCGTCCGCCAGCTCGAGTGCTGCTCCGGCGACCTCGCCGACCTCAAGGTCAAGAGCTGCGACATCGAGGCCTGGTCCCCGCGCCAGAAGAAGTATTTCGAGGTCTGCTCCTGCTCGAACCTCGGCGACGCGCAGGCCCGCCGCCTGAAAATTCGCGTCAAGGGCGAGGACGGCAAGATGTACCTGCCGCACACGCTGAACAACACCGTCGTCGCACCCCCGCGTATGCTCATCGCCTTCCTCGAGAACAATCTGCAGGCCGACGGCAGCGTGCTGATCCCCAAGGTCCTCCAGCCCTACATGGGCGGCAAGACCGTGCTCATTCCCAAAAAGTAAATCCAATCCGCAATATTATTCCGTTTTTATACAATAAGTTTTCGTTTTTCGCACATTTTCAGCAAAGAGGTGCTTCCCGTGAAGAAGTTTTTTGAAGAGTTCAAGGCCTTTGCCATGCGCGGCAACGTGCTCGACATGGCCGTCGGTGTTGTCATCGGCGGCGCGTTCGGCAAGATCACGACCTCGCTCGTCAATGATATCATCATGCCGCTCATCTCCATGCTGACCGGCGGCATCGACTTCTCCGCGTGGAAATGGGTGCTCAAGGAGGCCGTCATGGAGGGCAAGGAGGTCATCGACCCCGAGATCGCCGTCAACTACGGCAACCTGATCGCCGTCATCCTCGACTTCATCATCATCGCGTTCGCCGTGTTCTGCATGGTCAAGGCCATCAACAAGATGCACGACAAGCTCTCGAAGCCCGCCGAGCCGGAGCCCGAAAAGGCCCCCGAGCCGACGAAGGAAGAGCTGCTGCTCGCCGAGATCCGCGACCTTTTGAAGGAGCAGAGCAAATGAACGAGCTTCTCTTGCAGGGCCTCAGCGAGCTGGGGCTGGATGTAAGCCGGGCGGAAACGCTCGAGCGCTTCTCTTCCCTGCTGCTGGAAAAGAACGAGGTGATGAACCTCACAGCCATCACCGAGCCCGACGCCGTCGCGCAGCTCCACCTGCTCGACAGCGCGGCGCTGCTGCCTTTTGTCGATCTGACGGGTAAAACCGTCGTCGACGTCGGCACCGGCGCGGGCTTTCCCGGGATGCCGCTGCGCATTTTAAAAGACGACTTCGACCTCACGCTGCTCGACTCGCTCGGCAAGCGCGTCAACTGGCTGCAAGAGGTCTGTGACGAGCTGCAATTAAAGCGCGTCGCCTGCGTCCACGCGCGAGCGGAGGAATTCGCCATGCAGCACCGCGAGCAGTTCGACATCGCCACCTCGCGCGCCGTCGCGCAGCTTTCGATCTTATCCGAGCTGTGCCTGCCGCTCATCAAGGTCGGCGGACAGTTCATCGCCATGAAGAGCGTCGACACCGAGGACGAGATCGCCGCGGCGAAGAGCGCCATCAAGACGCTCGGCGGCCATATCGTCAAGGTCGAGGACTACACCATCCCGACGAGCGACGTCGTCCACCGCCTTGTCATCGTCGAAAAGGTCTCTCCTACCCCGCGCGCCTATCCGCGCGCCTTCGCCAAGATCAAAAAAGCCCCGCTGTAACGCGTCAAATTCACAAAAAGGAGGTACGAGCCTTGTCTCAGGTCATCGCCGTCGTGTCCGGCAAGGGCGGCACGGGAAAAACTTCGTTCACGACGCTCACCGGCATGGCGCTCGCGCAGCTCGGCAAAAAAACGCTGCTGCTCGACTGCGACATCGGCCTGCGCAATCTCGACCTCTACCTCGGGGTCTCGGATCGCGCGCTCATGGACTTCACCGACGTGATCGCCGGACGCACGACACTCGCTCAGGCCGTCGTGCGCCACCCGCTCTACCCGAACCTGTATCTGCTCACCGCGCCCGTGAGCTTCGGCGTGCGCCTGCCGAGCAAGCGCGAGATGCAGCGGCTTATCGACGAGATCCGCCGCCATTTCGACTTCTGCCTCATCGACGCCGCCGCCGGCATCGGCGAAGCCTTCGCGCTTGCCACCTGCTGCGCCGACCGCGCCGTGGTCGTCACCACGAACGACCCCTCGAGCCTGCGCGACGCGCAGCGCACCGTGATGGAGCTGCACCGCTTCCCGAGCGGATACCTGCATCTTGTCGTCAACCGCGTGCGGCGCAAGCTCTTACAGTCCCTCCACACCACGATCGACGACGCCATCGACGCCGCGGGTCTTCCGCTGCTCGGCGTCATTCCGGAGGACGAGAATGTCCCTGCCGTTTTGGGGCGCGGACTTTCCCAGCGCCTCAAGTATCGCTCCGGCGCGCTCTGCGCCTGCGAAAACATCGCCCGCCGCCTGTGCGGCGAACGCGTGCGTCTGATGCGGCTGTAGCACCGGTTCACAAAGGCAAACACGCTTTTCCTGCAAACATCTTTTCAAAGCCTGCTTGCCCTTGTCAACCGATGAAAGTGCCGCTACAATAGAAAAATTCACATCAGAAAGGATTGTGACACTACATGAACATCGCTCTCATGGCACACGACAACAAAAAGGAACTGATGGTCCAGTTCTGCACGGCTTACGCCGGCATTCTGTCCCGTCACACTCTCTGCGCCACCAGCGTGACCGGTAAGATGGTCAGCGAAGCAAGCGGCCTTCCGATCCACCTGTTCATGGCGCGCATCCACGGCGGCGCCGAGCAGATCGGCGCGCGCATCTCCTACAACGAGATCGATATGGTCCTCTTCTTCTGCGACCCCGCCAACCCGCAGTATAACGACAGCCTGACCTATATCACCAAGCTCTGCGACCAGAACAACATCCCCTTTGCCACCAACCTCGCCACCGCTGAAATGCTCATCATGGGCCTTGCCCGCGGCGACCTCGACTGGCGCGATATCGTCAACCCGAAGACGAAGCCCTTCACCACCTGAGCACAAAATCAGGTGATTTTTCAATACTGTTAGTAATTTTCAATTTATAATATACAAACAGGAGTAGATTTTACCATGATGCAATCCCGTACACACAACTGCGGCGAGCTTCGCGCGCAGCATGCCGGTGAGCACGTCAAGCTCGTCGGCTGGATGGAGAACGTCCGCGAAGTCGGCGGCAGCCTCGCCTTTGTGGTGCTGCGCGACTTCTACGGCACGACGCAGATCGTCGTCGAGACGAGCGAGCTGCTCGCCCAGATCAAGGGCTACAACAAAGAGAGCACCATCTCCGTCGAGGGCACCGTGCGCGAGCGCGCAAGCAAGAACCCCAATCAGCCCACCGGCGACATTGAGGTCGTTCCCGAGAAGATCGAGCTGCTCGGCCGCTGCCGCTACAACTCCCTGCCGTTCGAGATCAACCGCAGCCGCGAGGCCGACGAGACGCAGCGCCTCAAATACCGCTATCTTGACCTGCGCAATCCCGCCGTCAAGAAGAACATCATCCTGCGCTGCAACGTCATCGCCGCGCTGCGCAAGGCCATGATGGAGCACGACTTCCTTGAGATCACCACCCCGATCCTGACGGCCTCCTCCCCCGAGGGCGCGCGTGACTACCTCGTCCCCGCCCGCAAGCACCCCGGCAAGTTCTACGCCCTGCCGCAGGCGCCGCAGCAGTTCAAGCAGCTGCTGATGACCTCCGGCTTTGACCGTTACTTCCAGATCGCGCCGTGCTTCCGTGATGAGGACGCGCGCGGCGACCGCAGCCCCGGCGAGTTCTATCAGCTCGATATGGAGATGGCGTTCGCCTCTCAGGAAGACGTCTTCGCCGTCTGCGAGGATGTCCTGCCCCCGATCTTCGCGAAGTTCGGCACGTATGACATCGCATCTCAGCCCCCGTTCCGCCGCATCAAGTACCTCGACGCGCTCGAGATCTACGGCAGTGATAAGCCGGACCTGCGCATCGACCTGACCGCGACGAACGTCTCCTCCCTCTTCGAGGGAAGCAGCTTTGAGGTCCTTGCGGACAAGACCGTCAAGGCCGTCGCCATCTCCAACTGCTCGCTCACGCGCAAGCAGATCGACAAGCTCCTGACCGACTGCGAGGTGCAGGCAGGCGCGAAGGGCTACTGGTTCAAGGTCGACGAAAAGGGCGACCTCGCCGGCGGCATCGCGAAGTTTGTCGACAAGGAAGCTGCTTCCAAGCTCCTGCCGCTCGAGCCTAACACGCTCGTGCTCGTCGCGGGCGGCGAGCTGGCCACCAAGCTCGTCGGCGTGATGATCAAGACTTTCGGCCCCGCGTGCGAGGGTCACATGGACAAGGAGCGCTACGAGTTCTGCTGGATCGTCGACTTCCCGATGTATGAGATCGGCGACGAGAGCGGCGAGCTCGAGTTCTGCCACAACCCGTTCTCCATGCCCGCCGGCGGCCTCGACGTGCTGCTCAAGGCCGAGCGCGGCGAGATCGACCCGCTCACCATCACCGCCGACCAGTACGACCTCGTCTGCAACGGCGTGGAGCTCTCTTCCGGCGCGGTCCGTAACCACGACCCTGAGATCATGATCAAGGCCTTCGAGCTCGTCCGCCTCGGCGAAGAGGACGTGAAGGCCAAGTTCCCCGCCATGTACAACGCCTTCTGCTACGGCGCGCCCCCGCATGCCGGTATCGCCCCGGGCGTCGACCGCATGGTCATGCTGCTCGCCGGCGAAGATTCCATCCGCGAGATCATTCCCTTCCCGATGAACAAGAACGCCCAGGATATCATGATGGGCGCGCCCAGCGAGGTGACGCAGAAGCAGCTCGATGAGCTGCATATTGCCGTCACGGCGCATGAGGAAGAATAATTCAGCTCTCACTGCGTGAGGGTGCAATGGTTTCCCTGCGCCGCGCAGGGGAACGGCAAAAGGGGGGCTATTCTCTTTCCTCGGAAAGGGAATAGCCCCCCTTACACCCCCCAAGAGAAAGGGACGAGGGGCCTTCCCCCTCGTCCCCGTACATTGGCAGTCTCGATCTTGAAGAGCTGCTCAGCCTGCGGAATCGGGTGCGGTGTACATGGCTTCGCCATGAATCCCTGCGAGTC
>UMHX01016587.1_pt1 | contig 31688 bp, 27 predicted proteins | sample 1965651 | NCBI WGS metagenome assembly UMHX01 (sample SAMEA4836109, study PRJEB28245) | human gut metagenome | biome: gut microbiome; material: fecal sample | place: Denmark | collected 2008 | reverse complement strand
AGGTCGTTCCCGAGCTGATCGAGTCCATCAAGGCCGCCAAGGCCGCCAAGTAACAGGATGGCCCCACAGAGGTACAGCACTGCTCCCCGCCGAAAACCGGCGGGGAGTTGCCTTTTCCCGCCGCCTGTGCTACAATACCCCTATATGACCGCAAATTTCCGAAAGGAGCCTGTTGTATGAACGAAGACCTGAAGAATGTCCTCAGCCGCGTGGATCACACGCTGCTGAGCCAGACCGCCACATGGGCGGAGATCAAGACCATCTGCGACGACGGCATCAAATACGGCTGCGCCAGCGTCTGCATCCCCGCCAGCTATGTGAAGCAGGCGGCGGCATACGTCGCCGGGAAGATCGCCGTCTGCACCGTTATCGGCTTCCCCAACGGCTACGATACCACCGCCGCCAAGTGCTTCGAGGCCGCCGACGCCGTGCGGAACGGCGCGTCCGAGATCGATATGGTCATTAACATCGGCTGGGTCAAGGACGGCCTGTACGATCAGGTGCTGGCCGAGATCAAGGCTGTCAAGGAGCACTGCGGCGGCAAGCTGCTGAAGGTCATCATCGAGACGTGCATGCTCACCGACGCCGAGAAGATCGAGCTGTGCCGCGTGGTGTCTGACTCCGGCGCGGACTATATCAAGACCTCCACCGGCTTCGGCGGCGGCGGAGCCACCCGGGAGGACGTGGCCCTGTTCAAGATCCATGTGGCCCCCCATGTGAAGATCAAGGCCGCCGGCGGCATTGCCGACCTCAACGACGCCAGGGATTTCATCGCGCTGGGCGCCGACCGTCTGGGAACCAGCCGTATCGTCAAGGCCGTCAAGGCCATGGAACAGTAATTATATTTATAAAGGAGGAACCAACCATGCCTACTCCCCACAACAACGCCGCCAAGGGCGACTTTGCCAAGACCGTTCTCATGCCCGGCGACCCGCTGCGTGCCAAGTTCATCGCCGAGACGTTTCTGACCGAGCCGAAGCTGGTCAACAATGTCCGGGGTGTACAGGGCTACACCGGCACCTATAAGGGCGTGCCCGTCTCCGTCATGGCCAGCGGCATGGGCATCCCGTCCATCGGCATCTACTCCTACGAGCTGTACACCCAGTACGATGTGGACAACATCATCCGCGTCGGCTCCGCCGGCGCCATGCGCGCCGATCTAAAGCTGGGCAGCGTGGTGGCCGGACAGGGCGCCTGCACCAATTCCGACTTTGCCAGCCAGTACGAGCTGGGCGGCGCTTACGCCCCCATCTGCGACTTCGAGCTGCTGATGGCCGCCGTGGAGAGCGCGAAGGAGCTGGGCGTGAGGATGCCTGTGGGCAACCTCTACTCCTCCGACACGTTCTATGACGCCGCCGGCCGCAACATGCGCTACGCCAAGATGGGCGTCATGGCCGTGGAGATGGAGGCCGCCGGCCTGTACTGCACCGCCGCCTATACCGGCAAGCGCGCGCTGGCCATCTGCTCCATCTCCGACAACCTCATCACCGGCGAGGAGCTGTCCGCCGACGACCGCCAGACCACGTTCACCAATATGATGAAGATCGGTCTGGAGATCGCGGTGAAAATGGCTGCGAAGTAAGCACATTTGCGCATATCGCACAAACAAAATGTTAATAATTTCCAAAATTCGTTGAAATCGCCTTTGAAAAGTGCGGATTTTGCTTGCCAACGGCAAATGAATCTGCTATAATGCACGATGCGCACGGAGGGGCGTATGTCCCTGCGCCCGCGGAAACGGTTTTCCCGCCACCGGCGTGAAAATAAAAAATTTAGGAAGGTAGATTCAGAATTATGAAGAAGTTTCTTGCTTTGATGCTGGCTCTGGTCATGGCTCTGGCTCTGGTCGCTTGCGGCCAGCAGAAGGAGCCCGACGTGCAGGAGCCGCAGGGACCCACCGACACTGACGAGGTCACCTACAAGGTCGCGATGATCACCGACTACGGCGACATCACCGACCAGTCCTTCAACCAGACCACCTACGAGGCCTGCAAGGCATTTGCCGAGGCCAACGGCGTAGACTTCCAGTACTTCAAGCCCGCCGGCGATAACACCGCCGACCGTGTGGCCATGATCGAGAGCGCTATCGACCAGGGCTACAACGTCATCGTGATGCCCGGCTACGCCTTCGGCGCCGCCATCGCGGAGACCGCCCCCAAGTTCGAGGATGTCAAGTTCATCGCGCTGGACGTGTCCGCCGGTGACCTGGGCGAGGGCTTTGTGGTTCCCGCCAACCTGTACTGCGCTGTGTATCAGGAAGAGCTGTGCGGCTACATGGCCGGCTACGCTGCTGTGAAGCTGGGCTATAAGAACCTGGGCTTCCTGGGCGGCATGGCTGTCCCCGCTGTCCAGCGCTATGGCTACGGTTTCGTGCAGGGCGTTGACGCCGCTGCCGCCGAGCTGGAGCTGACCGATGTCAAGCTGAACTATGCTTACGGCAACCAGTTCTTCGGTGATGCCGACATCACGGCCGCTATGGATACCTGGTACGCCGGCGGCACCGAGGTCGTGTTCGCCTGCGGCGGCGGTATCTATACCTCCGCTGTTGACGCTGCCAAGAAGGTCGAGGGCGCCAAGGTCATCGGTGTTGACGTTGACCAGGCCGGTGTGATCGCCAACTACGCCGCCGGCGAGGGCGCTGATGCCGCCACCGTCGAGGGCTACAAGGCTCTGACCGTCACCTCCGCCATGAAGGGTCTGTATCCCGCCACCTATGACACCCTGACCGATGTCATCGTCAATGGCAACTGGGAGAAGTACTCCGCCAAGATCGACACGCTGGGTCTGGTGTCTGCCGACGATCCCGCTGCCAACTACGTCCAGATCCCCATGGAGTCCACCCAGTGGGCTGATGGTGCGTTCACCCAGGACGACTACAAGGCTCTGGTGAAGGCCATGTTCGACGGCACCCTGACCGTCAGCAACGACACCACCAAGGCTGCCTCCGATTTCGCCACCGTCATCACGGTGGAGGATCTGGGCAACATCAAGTAAGCCTGTACTTACCGCAAAAAACAGAGGCTGTGTCCGCAGCCTCTGTTTTTTTTGCGCGTTTCCCGGCAATTGCCGTTACCGGTATCGTCATTTTTTCGGAAAAATCTTTGCTTTATGCCGCGGAATATAGTATACTGAATATATTCATGGTTTCCGTCCCCGCACACGGCGCAAGCGGCGGGCCATAAAAACGGAAGGGAGGGCGAAAGCTTGGATACACCGTATGCCATCGAAATGCTGCACATCACAAAACGGTTTCCCGGTATCATCGCCAATGACGACATCACCCTACAGGTGAAAAAGGGAGAGATCCACGCCCTGCTGGGCGAGAACGGCGCCGGCAAGTCCACGCTGATGAGCGTGCTGTTCGGCCTGTACCAGCCCGAGGAGGGCATCATCAAGAAGGACGGCGTGGAGGTGTCCATCAAAGACCCCAACGACGCCAACGCACTGGGCATCGGCATGGTGCACCAGCACTTCAAGCTGGTGGAGTGCTTCACCGTGCTGGACAACATCATCATGGGCGTGGAGCCCACGAAGCACGGCTTCCTCCAGAAGAAGGAGGCCCGCCAGCGGGTGCTGGCCCTCAGCGAGAAGTACGGTCTGAAGGTGGATCCGGACGCGCTGATCGAGGACATCACCGTGGGCATGCAGCAGCGCACCGAGATATTGAAGATGCTGTACCGCGAAAACGAGATTCTCATCTTCGACGAACCTACCGCCGTGCTGACGCCCCAGGAGATCGACGAGCTCATGGAGATCATGCGCAATCTGGCGTCGGAGGGCAAGTCCATCCTGTTCATCTCCCACAAGCTCAACGAGATCATGGCCGTGGCCGACCGCTGCACCGTGCTGCGCAAGGGCAGATATGTGGGCACTGTGGAGACGAAGGATACCTCCATGGAGCAGCTGTCCGCCATGATGGTGGGCCGCAATGTCAATTTCCATGTGGAGAAGAAGCCCTGCGCCCCCGGCGACGTGGTGTTGGACGTAGAGCATATGACCGTGGCCAGCAAGATCCACAAGAACAACGCCGTTCGGGACGTGAGCCTGCGGGTGCGCCGGGGCGAGATCGTCTGCCTCGCCGGCATCGACGGCAACGGCCAGACGGAGTTCGTCTACGGCCTGACCGGTCTGGAGCCGCTGGTGTCCGGCAGGATATCCCTCTGCGGCAAGGACATCACCCATGCCTCCATCCGCAAGCGCAATACCATGGGCATGTCCCACATCCCCGAGGATCGCCATAAGCATGGTCTGGTGCTGGACTACTCGCTGGAGGACAATCTGGTGCTGCAGCGGTACTTCGAGCCGGAATTCACCGACAAGGCGGGCTTCCTCCGCCGCGACAACATCCGCAAATACGCGGAAAAGCTCATTGACCAGTACGATGTCCGCAGCGGACAGGGCCCCGTCACAGTGGCCCGCAGCATGTCCGGCGGCAACCAGCAGAAGGCCATCGTGGCCCGCGAGATCGACCGCGATCCCGAGCTGCTGGTGGCGGTGCAGCCCACCCGGGGGCTGGACGTGGGCGCTATTGAGTACATCCACAAGCAGCTGGTGGCCGAGCGTGACAAGGGAAAGGCCGTGCTGCTGGTATCGCTGGAGCTGGACGAGGTCATGGACGTGCCCGACCGCATCCTCGTCATGTACGAGGGCGAGATCGTGGGCGAGCTTGACCCCAAGAAGACCACGCAGGAGGAGCTGGGCCTGTACATGGCCGGCGCCAAGAGAGACGAGGTGACGGCATGAAGAAGAATCTTCTGAAAAACAGCGGCGTCCAGTCCCTGCTGGCATCTCTGGCGTGCGTGGTGCTGGGCATGCTCATCGGCTATATCGTGCTGCTGTTCATCAACCCCGACGGCGCCGGTGAGGCCATCTCCACCGTCATGAAGAACTTCCTGACCTACAGCCGTCCCGACACGCAGGCCAAGTATCTGGGCAATACGCTGGTCAAGACAGCGCCGCTGCTGATGTGCGCGCTGGCTATCCTGTTCGCCTATAAGGTGGGCCTGTTCAACATCGGCGCCGCCGGCCAGTACTGCGCCGGCACGGCCCTGAGCCTGTACGCCGCGCTGGCGTGGGGCTGGAGCTGGCTGCCCTGCATGCTGCTGGCCGTGGTGGGCGGCGGGCTGCTGGGTGCGATCTCCGGCCTGCTGAAGTCCTACTGCAACGTCAACGAGGTCATCTCCGGCATTATGCTGAACTGGATCGTCCTCTATCTGACCAATATGCTCCTGACCAACGTCAAGGAGGTGGCCAGCCCCTATACCGTGGTGCTGGCGGACACCAACCCCAGCGCCGTCCTGCCCTCTCTTGGCCTGGGCGCGCTGTTCAACGACAACAAGTATGTGGGCCTTGCGCTGCCGCTGTCCGTGGTCATCGCCATCCTTGTCTGGGTGGTGCTGGAAAAGACCCGCTTCGGCTACGAGCTGCGGGCCACCGGCAACAACAGGAACGCCGCCAAGTACTGCGGCATGGCGGAAAAGCGCAACATCATCCTGACGCTGGCCATCTCCGGCGCGCTGGCGGGGCTGGGCGCGTCCATGTTCTACCTCACCGGCTATGAACAGTGGCAGTGCACCGCCTCCTCCGTCCCCGGCATGGGCTTCAACGGCATCGCCGCCGCGTTTCTGGGCGGCCTGCACCCCATCGGCACCATTCTGGCGTCCTTCTTCATCCAGCACATCACCGCCGGCGGCGCGTATGTGGATAAGACCATGTACTGCGCACAGATCTCCGATCTGATCGCCGCCGTCATCATCTACCTGTGCGGCTTCGTGCTGTTTATGAAGTACGCCATGAATACCGCCATTGCCCGCCGGGAGGAGAAAGCCATCCAGAAGGCCCGGGCGGCGGAACAGGCCGCGCAAGCGGACGCATCTGCGGAGAAGGGAGGGGATCAGTAATGGTACTGCTGCTGCAATATACGCTGATCTTCGCCTCCGTGCTGATCCTGGTGGCACTGGGCGGCTGCTTCTCCGAGCATTCCGGCGTTATCAATCTGGGCCTGGAGGGCGTCATGATCATGGGCGCGCTGGGCGGCGCGCTGGCCATGCGCTATATGCCGGCCAACGCCTCCGCCTTTGTGATGATCGTGGTGGTGCTGCTGTGTGCCGCGCTGCTGGGCACCGTCTATTCCAGCCTGCTGGCCGTGGCCTGCATCAACTTCAAGGCTGACCAGACCATCGTGGGCACGGCCCTGAACATGCTGGGCACCGCCGGGGCCACCGTTATCGTCAAGGCCATCAACACCGCCTCCAATCCCGATGACGTGTCCTCCATCATCCAGTTCGCCGGCGCCAAGAAGGCGTTCACCGTGAGCATCGGCTCCTTCGAGTTCAGCTGGTTCATGCTGGTGACGCTGCTGCTGCTGATCGCGGCCTATGTGGTGCTGTACAAGACCCGCTTCGGCCTGCGGCTCATGGCCTGCGGCGAGCATCCGCAGGCGGCGGACTCCGTGGGCATCAACGTCTATAAGATGCGCTGGGCGGGCGTGCTGATCTCCGGCATGCTGGGTGGTCTGGGCGGCATCGTGTTCATCACCGCCGGCGTGTCCGAGTGGCGGTTCGAGTACGGCGTGGCCGGCTTCGGCTTCCTTGCGCTGGCCGTGATGATCTTCGGCCAGTGGAAGCCCACCCGCATCGCACTGGCGGCCCTGCTGTTCGGCCTGTTCCGGGCGCTGTCCAACGTGTACGCCGGCTTTGACTTCCTGAAGGCCATGAACATCCCCGGCCCGGTGTACAACATGATGCCCTACATCATCTCGCTGGTGGTGCTGGCCTTCACGTCCAAGAAGTCCCGCGCCCCCAAGGCCGAGGGCATCCCCTACGACAAGGGCCAGCGCTGACCGCTGCCCCATCCAGAACCAAAAAGGAACCCGTACCGGATACTGCCCGGTACGGGTTCCTTTTGGTCACAGCACCCAGCGCCACACCGCCGCTGCCGCCGCCGCCGACAGAAGCGCCTGCGCCGCCTTAGCCGGCAGGTACCACCGCAGGGACACGCCGGAGCCGCTCAGCACCGCCGCCGTCTGACAGTGGACGCTGAGCCCGCCCCAGCCCAGCAGCGCCGCAGCCGAGATGAACCCGGCGCGATCTGCCGTCAGACGCAGGATGCCGTTGGTCAGCTCCACGAACCCCGCCGCCAGCGGCGGCAGCGGCCCCAGAAAGCTCTCCGCCAGACGCAGCACCACCAGAAAGAAGATGACGAAGCCGCACACCCCGGCCATAGCTGTCACACCGCCCCGAACCGCGCCGATGAACGCGGCGGCAGGGGAGGGGGACGGCCGCCCGCCGGGCCCCGCCGGGAAATTGCAGTCCGGGCCGGAAACCTGAAGAAAACCTGCAATTTTTTGCTTCAGGTTTAATTTCAGAATGAAACAAAAAATCAGCCCCACCGCCGTGGCCGCCGCCGCGTGAATGAGGTACAGCCACACCCCTGCGCGGGGGCTTTGAAACACGCCGCTGCCCGCGATGGCCAGAATGAACGCCGGCCCCGCGTTGTTGCAGAACGTCAGCAGCAGCGCCCCGTCCTCCGGCGGGAGAAGCCCTTGCCGCACAAGGCTTTCCGTGGTCTTGGCGCCTACGGGATAGCCGCCGATGAGCCCTAAAAGAAAGGCGGATGCCCCGGCGCCGCCGATGCCGAACAGCCGGCGGAACAGCGGCCCCGCGCCCCGTCCCAGCACCTCCGCCGTCCCCAGCGACACCAGCAGCTGCGACGCCGCGAAAAAGGGGAACAGCGCCGGTATCACCGAGGTGATACAGAGGCCGATCCCGTCCCGGACGCCTTGTGCCGCAACGCTTTCGCGGCACAGCAGCAGTACGGCCAGCACCCCGGAGAGGGAGGCGGTCAGCGTTATGAGCCATCTTTTCAAATCCATCACCGCTGTCACCTTATGCGCATTTCGCTGCCGGATATGCACGCGGACAGGCAACTTCTCCGTCCGGCGCGCATACGCTTTTCTCACCCACGGAACGGGCATCGGAGGTGGAGAACGTGGCAAAGCTATCCAAAAAGCTGTCTCAGGCCAGCCAGCGGGCCATGGATCGGCTGGATCTGCCGGTGAATCTGGCGTCCGGCGTGGCCCGGATGGAGCTGCTGGGCAACCGCTCCCTTTACATCGACCGGCACCGGGGCGTGCTGTCCTACAGCACCGAGGCGGTGGACATCAACGCCGGGACGGTGGTGGTGCGGGTGCAGGGCGAGGGACTGGAGCTGGCGGTGATGACCGACGAGGAGCTGCGGGTCAAAGGTGTGATCCGCCGGGTGGAACTGGTGGAGTAAGGAGCGGCCATGTATCGGAAAGTGCTGAACTACCTGCGGGGACAGGTGACGGTGGAGGTGGAGAGCGCCGCGCCGGAGCGGGTGCTGAACCTCTGCGCCGCCCACGGCATCCCCTTCTGGGAGCTGGAGTGGCTGTCGGAGATACGGCTGCGGGCCGTCACCGCCCGGAGCCAGCTGCCCCGGCTGCGGGAGGTGCTGACCCGGACGGACGCGGCGCTCACCGTGGTGCGGACGGAGGGGGCGCCGGAGGTGTGGCGGCAGTACCGGCGGCGCTATGTGCTGCTGGCGGCGGCGCTGCTGCTGGCGGCGGTGCTGGCGCTGGGCAGCACCCACATCTGGGCCTTTCAGGTGACGGGCAACGACACCGTGCCCACGGAGACGATCCTGCGGACGCTGGAAAAGCACGGGGTGGCGCTGGGAGCCCGAAGCCGCATCGACCAGGAGGCACTGCGCAATCAGGTACTGCTGGAGCTGCCGGACGTGGTATGGCTGACGGTGAATATGCGGGGCTGCACCGCCCATGTGCAGGTGGTGGAGCGCCAGCGCCCGCCCCATCTTTACGCCGACGGCGAGATCGCCAACGTGGTGGCCGCCCGGGACGGCCTTGTCACCAGAATACAGGCGCTGGACGGTCAGGCGCAGGTCATGGCCGGCAGCACCGTTACGGCGGGGCAGGTGCTGATCTCCGGCGTGGTGGACTCCGACCAGCGGGGCTACCGGCTGCTCCGCGGCATGGGGCAGGTGTGGGCGCGGACATGGTATGAGCTGTCGGTGTCCGTGCCGCTGACGGTACAGGAAAAGGGACAGGAGACGGGGGCTGTTACCCGCATGGCGGTGGACATCGGGAGAAACCGCATAAAAATCTACGGAAAGGGTAGCATGACAGACCCGGATTGTGATAAAATAACGGTGTACCGCACGGCGCGTCTGCCCTTTGGGCTGACGCTGCCGGTGACGCTGGTGACAGAACGCACGGTGCGCCATGCCGTCAACGAGACGGAGCGGCCTGTGGCTGCCGCCTGCGCCGAAGGCGAAGCGCAGCTGATGACACAGCTTCAGGCGGCGCTGGAGCAGACCGGCGGCCAGCTGCTGCACCACCGTTTTGACGCGGTGCGGCAGGGGACGCGGCTGGTGGTGACGCTCCATGCGGAGTGTGAGGAACAGATCGGCGTATCATCGCCGCTGGATATACAGGATATGGGGAGGTAAAGACCCGGATATGGAACAACGCATCAGCATTGAACGCATGGAGGAGGCCGTGAACCTGTTCGGCTCCTTCGACGAGAACATCCGCCTGCTGGAGACGGAATTTCAGGTACAGGTGGTGAACCGGGGCGGCGAGATCGTGGTGTCCGGCGAGCCGGAGAACGTAATGCTGGCGGTGAAGGCAGTGCAGGCGCTGCTGACGCTGTCCAACAAAGGGGAGAACATCTCCGACCAGCATGTGCGCTACGTCATCGGACTGGTGCGCTCCGGTCAGGCCGAGCGCATCAGCGAGCTGACCCAGGATGTGATCTGCATCACCAGCAAGGGCCGCCCCGTGAAGCCCAAGACCATCGGCCAGAAGGAGTATGTCAACGCCATCATGAAGCAGACCGTCACCATCGGCGTGGGGCCTGCCGGTACGGGCAAGACGTATCTGGCGGTGGCGGCGGCGGTGGCCGCCTTCCGGGACAAGCAGGTAAACCGCATCATCCTGACCCGTCCCGCCGTGGAGGCCGGTGAGCGGCTGGGCTTCCTGCCCGGCGACCTGCAGAGCAAGGTGGATCCCTATCTGCGGCCGCTGTACGACGCGCTGTTCGATATGCTGGGCGCGGAAACATATCAGAAGTATCTGGAGCGGGGCAACATCGAGGTGGCGCCGCTGGCCTATATGCGCGGCCGGACGCTGGACGACAGCTTCATCATTCTGGACGAGGCCCAGAACACCAGCCGCGAGCAGATGAAGATGTTCCTGACCCGTATGGGCTTCGGCTCCAAGGTGGTCATCACCGGCGACGTGACCCAGATCGACCTGCCGGCCGACAAGGTCAGCGGCCTGAAGGAGGCCATGAAGGTGCTGCGGGACGTGGAGGGCGTGGCCATCTGCAAGCTCACTAAGGAGGACGTGGTGCGCCATGTCATGGTGCAGCGCATCATCGAGGCTTACGCAAAATTTGAGGAGAAAAAGAAATGAAACGACACTATATCCCGGTGACGGCGGACGTCCCCGGCGTCAGCGACGGCACCAAGAGCTTCCTGCGGCGGGTCATCCGCACGGCGCTGGGTCAACAGGGTGTGGACGTACCCTGCGAGGTGGATGTATATGTCACCGGTGACGCGGGCATACAGGAATTGAACCGCGAGATGCGGCAGGTGGACAGACCCACGGATGTGCTGAGCTTTCCGGAGTTCGAGCTGACGCCCGGCGAGCTGCCCGGGCAGGAGGACGCCGATCCGGGGACGGGCTATGTGCCGCTGGGCGATATGGCCATCTCGCTGGAGCGGGTGAAGGCGCAGGCTAAGGAGTACGGCCACAGCAACCGCCGGGAGCTGGCGTATCTGGCGGTACACTCCGTGCTGCATCTGCTGGGCTACGACCATATGGACGAGGGAGAGCAGAAGGCCCGGATGCGGGCGCGGGAGGAGGCCATCATGGCCGTGCTGGGACTGGAACGGAAGTAAGACATACACAAAAAATTGCTCAAATGAAAGAAAGTTGAGGATCACCTGATGGAAAACGTAACGAAAACTGCCATGATTACCGTGTGCGGACGGCCCAACGTGGGCAAGTCCAGCCTGACCAACGCACTGGTGGGCGAGAAGATCACCATCGTGTCGGACAAGCCCCAGACCACCCGCAACCGTATTTACGGCGTGGTGAACCGGGGCGACACCCAGTACGTCCTGCTGGACACGCCGGGTCTGCACAAGCCCCGCAGCCGTTTGGGCGACTACATGGTCAAGGTGGTGCGGGAGAGCCTGAGCGACGTGGAGTGCGCGCTGCTGCTGGTGGAGCCCATCGCCCATGTGGGCGAGCCGGAGCGCATTTTGATCCAGCGCATCCGGGAGGAGCGGCTGCCCTGCGTGCTGGGCATCAACAAGATCGACACGGTGGAAAAGAAGGACACACTGCTGGAGGTCATCGCCGCGTACAGCGAGGCGTATGAGGGGTTCGACGCCATCATCCCCATCTCCGCCCGGACGGGGGACGGACTGGACGACCTGATGACCCAGCTGGCCAAGTACGCGCAGGAGGGCCCGCAGCTGTTCCCCGACGGTATGACCACCGATCAGCCGGACAGTCAGGTGTGCGCCGAGATCGTGCGGGAGAAGATGCTGCGGTGTCTGGACAAGGAGATCCCCCACGGCACGGCGGTGGAGGTGACGCGGTTCTCCGAGCGGGAGGACAGCGGCATCATCGATCTGGATGTGACCATCTACTGCGAAAAGGCCAGCCACAAGGGCATTATCATCGGAAAGGGCGGCGAGATGCTCAAGCGCATCAGCTCACTGGCCCGGCGGGACATCGAGAGGTTCATGGGTACCAAGGTGTACATGGAGACATGGGTGAAGGTCAAGGAAAACTGGCGGGACAATGTGAATTTTATCCGCAGTCAGGGGTATACGGAGGAGTAACCACCAAGCATTCCCAGTGATAATTCCGCCGCAGACCTCCATGCTAATGGCAGGGAGGTGACGGCCATGGACTACTGGGAGCTGTTCCGCGACACCGGCGCACCGGAGGCGTATCTGCTGTGGCGCGGCCAACAGGAGGCGGTATGCAAAACGGAAAAACAGTGACCACCGGCCTTGTGCTGCGGGTCACGGAGACAAAGGAGACGGACAAGATCCTGACGGTGCTGACGCCGGACATGGGGAGGATCCCCCTCATTGCGCGGGGGGCGCGGCGGAAAAACAGCCGTATCGCCGCCGCCTGCCAGCTGCTGGCCTACTCAGAGCTGACACTGTACAAGCGGGGGAGCTGGTATATGCTGGATGAGGCCTCCACTGTGGAGCTGTTCGACGGCGTGCGGCGGGACATTGTGCTTCTGTCGCTGGCGTCCTACTTCACGGAGCTGGCGGAGGCGGTGTGCGCCGAGGAAACGGCGTCGCCGGAGATCCTGTCGCTGCTGCTGAACGCGCTGTACGCCCTGTGCTATCTGGGCAAGGAGCCCCGGCTGGTGAAGGCGGCGTACCAGTTCCGCCTGCTGGCGCTGGCGGGCTTTGAGCCATTGGCGTCAGAGTGCGCCGTGTGCGGCCGGGAGAAGCCGGAGACCCCTATGCTGGATGTGCTTCGCGGCGTGGTACACTGCGGCGGCTGCAAGCAGCCCGGCGGGCTGAGTATGCCCCTGACGGCGGCAGGTCTGGCGGCGCTGCGGCATATCCTGTACTGCGACAGCCGGAGGCTGTACGCCTTTACGCTGGAGCCCACGGCGCTGCGGGGGCTGGATCAGGCGGGGGAAGCCTTCGCCGCCAGCCAGCTGGAGAGGAGCTTCCGGACACTGGACTACTACAAATCCCTTTTGGGGTAACATGAGGACATACATATGAGCGACTTATTTGAAAAATCCATGCGGACGCTGGAGCTGCCCGCCGTGCTGGAGCTGCTGGCACAGCGGGCCGTCAGCGACGAGGCCAAGGAACGGTGCCGCCGGCTGCGGCCCTCCACCGAGGCGGAGACGGTCAGCCATCTGCTGGACGAGACGGACGCGGCCAAGACCCGGCTGGGGCTCCGCGGCAGCCCGTCCTTCACCGGCGTGAAGGATGTGGCGCAGCCGCTGAACCGCGCCGACCACGGCGGTATGCTGAATACCCGGGAGCTGCTGGATATCGCCGGGGTGCTGACGGCCACCCGACGGGTCAGCGACTACGATGCGGACCGGCAGGGGGAGCCCACGGCCATCGACCGGCTGTTCTCCGCCCTGCGGCCCAACAAGTACCTGGAGGACAGGATACGCGGGGCTATTCTGGACGAGGAGACCATCGCCGACACCGCCAGTCCCGAGCTGGCGGACATCCGGCGGCAGATGCGGGTGGCGGCCACCAAGGGACGCCAGATCCTGCAGCGCATTATCTCCTCGCCGTCCTACGCCAAGGTATTGCAGGAGGCCCTCATTACCCAGCGTGACGGGCGGTTCGTGGTGCCGGTGAAGGCGGAGTGCAAGGGCAGCCTGCCGGGACTTGTTCACGACGTATCCTCCTCCGGCGCCACACTGTTTGTGGAGCCCATGGGCGTGGTGCAGGCCAACAACGAGATGAAGGAGCTGGAGGCCAAGGAGGATAAGGAGATCGACCGCATCCTGCGCATCCTGTCCGGCGAGTGCGCCGCCCAGCGGGAGACGATCCTCTATAACTACGACGTACTGGTGCAGCTGGACGCCATCTTTGCCCGGGCGCAGCTGAGCTACGCCATGGACGCGGGACGGCCGCTGGTGCGCAAGCGGGGCGGTATCGACCTGAAGCGGGCGCGGCACCCGCTGCTGGATCAGGCCAAGGCCGTACCGGTGACGGTGGAGCTGGGCGGGCGGTTTGATACGCTGGTCATCACCGGCCCCAACACCGGCGGCAAGACCGTGACCCTGAAGACCATTGGACTTTTGAGTCTGATGGCGCAGTGCGGCCTGCACATCCCTGCCGGCGACCAGAGCGCCGTGCAGGTGTTCTCCCGTATTCTGGCGGACGTGGGCGACGAGCAGAGCATCGAGCAGAGCCTGTCTACCTTCTCCGCACACATGGCAAACACGGTGGAGATCTTAAAGCAGGCCGACGACAGGAGCCTCATCCTGTTCGACGAGCTGGGCGCGGGTACAGACCCGGTGGAGGGCGCGGCGCTGGCCATCGCCATCATTCAGGACGTGCGGGGAAAGGGGGCGCTGACGGCGGCCACCACCCACTACGCGGAGCTGAAGACCTTCGCCATGACCACGGCGGGGGTAGAAAACGCCAGCTGTGAGTTCGATGTGCAGACCCTGCGGCCCACCTACCGGCTGCTCATCGGCATTCCCGGCAAGTCCAACGCCTTTGCCATCTCCCGGCGGCTGGGACTGGATGAAAGCGTTATCGAAACGGCCAAGGCCCAGATGGACAGCGAATCTGTCCGGTTTGAGGACGTGCTGACCCAGCTGGAGGAGAAGCGCCAGCGGTTGGAGAAGGCCCAGACGGAGGCGGATCGCCTGTGGCAGCAGCGGGAGGAGGACGCACGCAAGGCCCGGACATTCCGGGAGCAGATGGAGAAGGCCAAGGACAACGCCCGCACCAAGGGCGAGGCTGAGGCCCGGCGCATCGTGCGGCAGGCCCAGCAGCAGGCGGAGCAGGTGTTTGCCGAGCTGGACGAGCTGCGAAAGCAGCAGCAGCGCAGCGATTATCAGACGGTGAACGACGGCAAGGCCGATGTCCGCCGCCGCCTGAAGGAGGCGGAGGCGGCGCTGCACCAGAGGGATGAGCAGCAGGAGCCTATCCCGGCCCCCAGCCGCCCCATCGCCGTGGGCGACACGGTGGAGTTGGCCGGCGTCCGGACAGCGGCGGCGGTACTGGCTGTCAACGGTGACGGCACCCTGCTTTTGCAGGCGGGGAAAATGAAGATGACCGTCAAGGCCGCGCAGGTGCGGCTGTTGGAAACGGCGGAGGAGATCGAGGAGAAGAAAAAGCAGGCTGCCAAGTCCCGGGCCGCCAGCGGCGGCACGGTGCAGATCAATAGCGGTGCCCGCGCCTCCGCCGAGCTGGATATCCGGGGCTTGGAGACGCTGGAGGCCGAGAGCGTGGTGGAGAACTATCTGGACGCGGCGCAGCGGGCCAAGCTGGGCGCCGTCACCATCATCCACGGCAAAGGCACCGGCGCGCTGCGGGCCGCCGTCCACCAGCTGCTGAAGAAAAACCGGGCCGTTAAGAGCTTCCGGCTGGGCCGGTACGGCGAGGGCGAGGCCGGTGTGACCGTGGTGGAGCTGAAATGACCGGCAGAGTTTGTCTAATTCGACGAATTGCTCGGGGAAAGTATGGTGGGGCGATACAAATTTCGTATCAATGCCCATTGCATTTCACAGGGACTTTCGGTATAATAAGAATGCTGTAAGTGACCTTTTTCACAGTTTCTGAAAAATTGCTGCATAAGGAGTGCTGTTCCATGTATACACGGGAAATCACGGTCAAGAATGAAGTCGGTCTGCACGCCAGACCCGCCACCTATTTTATCCAGAAGGCCAACGAGTTCAAGAGCGGCATCTGGGTGGAGAAGGAGGAGCGCCGCGTCAACGCCAAGAGCCTGCTGGGCGTGCTGAGTCTCGGTATCGTGCAGGGCACCGTCATCACGCTGATCGCCGACGGCTCCGACGAGAAGGAGGCCGTGGACGCGCTGGCCGACCTGATTGAGAACCAGATCGGGGAATAACACACAAGAAAACGGCACCGCACACAGTTTTTCTGTGCGCGGTGCTCTTTTTTGCCGGAAGCCGGGAAAATTTGCAAAAACCCTTGCGCCGCGGACAGTGGATATGCTATGATGATGGCACACATGCCATGTAAGAGAGAAAGGGGTGGCCGACATGGCGCTGACCAACGCCAGCCTGCCGGCGAAACGGCGGATATTGGCCGTCTGTGTCAAGCTGTTTCTGGAGCAGGGCTACAAAAAAACCACCGTGGCACAGATCGTGCAGGGTGCGGGGGTGTCCAACAGCAGCTTCCAGAACATCTTCCGGGCCAAGGACGGCGTACTGACGGAGTTGGTGGCCTTTATGTTCACCAGCCAGTTCGGCGCGGCGCGGAGCGCCATCGGCGGACGGCTGCCGCCGGTGTACGTCTACGCGGCGGAGACGGCGATCCAGATGACGCTGACGGAGCTCAACGAGAACCTGCGGGAGATATACATCGAGGCCTACACCCAGCAGGAGGCGTCGGGCTATATTTTCCGGGAGACAGCCCGTGAGCTGTACGAGATCTTCGGGCCGTACCAGCCGGAGCGGACGGCGGAGGACTTTTTCCACATGGAGATCGGGTCGGCGGGCCTGATGCGGGGCTACATGGCGTACCCCTGCGACGAGACGCTGACGCTGGAGCGGAAGCTGGAGAGCTTTCTGACACTGAGCCTGCGGGGCTACAGGGTGCCGGAGGAGGAATTGCAGCAGGTGCTGGCGTTCCTGCGCACCATGGATGTCCGGGCGGTGGCCCAGCGCATCATGGAGCAGCTGTTCCACGCGCTGGAGATGCGGTACGACTTCCATCTGGGCGGGATGCCCGCAGAGGAAAAGGAGGAGCAGGCATGAGAAAACGGATCATTTCCACCCTGATGGCGCTGTGCATGGCGCTGACGCTGCTGCCGGTGCAGGTGCTGGCGGCGAACTACACCGTGGGCGAGGACGCCGGCGTATCAGCGCGGGCGCTTGCCGGAACCGCCGGAACAAAGTTGAAAGCGGACAACATCGACGCCTATGTCGCCAACGGTCTGGGCAGCGGCGTGTATACGCTGGCGGAGGACGTGACCATCTCCGGCACGCTGCGGGTCACGGGTACGGTCACGGTAGATTTGAACGGCTATGTGCTGCGGTATGCTGACACGACTGCCAATGGCAGCGTGTTTGAGATTGTAAGCGGCGGCGACCTGACCGTCATCGACAGCCGCCCCAATGTGGAACATAAATTTGTCTCCAATGCCGACGGCCTGTGGGTACTGGATGAGCAAAACGGCACAGAGATCGTCAGGGGCGGAATCATCACCGGCGGCACGGGCCTTACAGACAGGAACAACAATGGCTACGGCGGCGGTGTGTATGTGGATGGCGGCGGCCGGTTCACTATGACCGGCGGCAGCATCGTGGGCTGCAAAGCTGAGGGGTATATTGCTTTTGGCGGCGGCGTGTTTGTCGCTAAAGGCGGTCAGTTCACCATGACCGGCGGCAGCATCGTGGGATGCACGGCGGTGGCTGATGAATATGGGCATGCTTATGGCGGCGGCATCCGCAATGATGGCGAAGAGCGAGGTGATATTGGTCGCACCACCCTGTCCGGCACGGCGGAGATCCGGGACTGCCATGCGAAAGGTGGGTTTCTACTGTATGGCGGCGGCATCTCTGACGCCGGTACGCTCACCATCAACGGCGACGTGAAGATCATCGGCTGCACGGCCGGCGGAATGGGCTCGGATGCCATGTATGTTAATGCTAACAATGATAGCAGCGTCACCGGCGGCACGTTCTACGGCAGCATCCAAGACCTCGGAAACAAGATCTCCGGCCTCATCGTGACCTACCGCATCAACGACGCCGACTACGCTATCCAGGTTCTGCAGTCCGGCAATCAGATTACCCTGCCCAATCCCGCCAAGCCCGGCTACACCTTCGATGGCTGGTACAAGGACGGCGCGAAGTGGGAGAAAACTACCCTCGTCACCGAGAAACTCACCCTCACCGGCAGCCTGTACGTCCCTGTGACCGATGAGTCCACCCTCACCGCCGCCCTGGCCGACAGCAGCAGCGATGTTATCCGCCTCACGAGCGACATCAAGCTTTCCAACGAACTGCAGATCACCAATAACCGCAAGGTCACCCTTGACCTCAACGGCTATGTCCTCGATCTGGGAGGAAAGCATATCTCAGTCTCAGCCCTTAGTGGCGACCCATGGTATCATTCAAACCAACTGACCATCATCGACAGCGACCCCACTAAACACCACAAGTTCACGGACAACGACGGCCTGTGGAAACTGGATGAAAACGGCGATAAGACCGTCTCCGGCGGCGTCATCACCGGCGGCAGCGACGGCAGCAGCGCTATAATTGCCGGCTCGCGTGGCACAGTTACCATGAACGTCGGCAATATCGTTGGTTGCTCTACTTCCGGCGTTGGCGGCGCTGTGTCTGCCAGGAATGGCACGTTTATCATGAACGGTGGCAGCATCATTGGCTGCAAGACCGACTTCACCGGCGGCGCTGTGTACGTGCTCAACGGCAAATTCATCATGAATAGCGGCAGTATCACAAATTGTGTCGTTACAAGTCCGGCCGGCGATGGCGGCGCTGTGTACATCAGCAACGACAGCACATTCACCATGACCGGCGGCTCTATCGCCGACTGCACGGCAGTCAACGGCAGCGCCCTCTACCTGAAAAACGGCACGATGAACGCAGGCGGCGGCACGGTGGGCGGCACGGTCGTGCTTGAAAGAAACAGCACAATCCAAGGCAGCGGCAGCACATTCAGCGGACTGATAATAAACAACGACGCGCAGACTCAGTTCAGCGGCGCACACAGCCCCTTGGGCATCGTTGGAGAGGAACCGGTTGGTGCAAACGGTTACAGCTACCACAAGGTCGCCTTTGATACGGCGGGCGGCAATATGTCGCACACAACGCGCTATTTCCTCCAAGGCAAGGATATCTCCAACGAAATCAAACCCGACCCCCGCACGGGCTACACCTTCGGCGGCTGGAACAAGGCCGACGGCACGGCGTGGGATTATGCAAGCGATACAGTTACCGATAACATAACATTGTATGCAAAATGGACAGCGAACACCTACACGGTGACCTTTGATAGCACCGGCGGCAGCGCCGTGGACGCGCAGCCTGTGGCCTACGGCGAGAAGGCAAAGAAACCCGCCGCCCCGCAAAAGACCGGCTATGCCTTCGGGGGTTGGTATCTGGGCGAAGAAGCGTATGACTTCGCCGCCGTCGTGACGGAGGACATGACCCTGACGGCCAAATGGACAGTGTGCGGCCACAAGGGCAGCACGGCACAGCCCACCTGCACAGACGCGGTGAAATGCACGGTGTGCGGCAGTACGCTCCCCGCGCTGGGCCACGAGTGGGGCCCGTGGACGAGCGGCAGCGACAACACCCACACCCGCGCCTGCAAGCGGGACGGCGCTCACACGGAGACGAAGAGCTGCGTGGATGCGGATAGGGACCACATGTGTGAGGCTTGCGGCCAGACCATCTCCGGACACACCGGCGGCACGGCCACCTGCACCGCAAAGGCGGTGTGCAGCGTGTGCGGGCAGTCCTACGGCGCGGTGGATACCGCCAACCACGACCTGAAGCACACGGCGGCCAAGGAACCGGGCGCCTTTGTCACGGGCCGCATCGAATACTGGACGTGCCGGACCTGCGGGAAATACTTTGCCGATGCCGGCGGGGCCAAGGAGATCAGCCGGGACGATATCATCATCCCCCGGCTGGGCACCGCGGCTGACAGCGAGGGCGGCAAGGCCAGCCCCGCCACCTTCGATGCCGGTATCGGCGCCAGCGCTGTGACGGCGGTGACATCGCTGGCAGGTCTGGCGCTGCTGCGCCGGAAGCGCCGTGACGGCGAATGAGCATAAAAATAAGCATAAAAAAGGAACGCACCGGGGTGCGTTCCTTTTTATGCGGTTCAGCGGGCCTTCTCCGCCTCGCGGGCCACGCGGACGAGCCACTCCGCCGATTCCAGCGGATAGAGGCCCTGCGCCGTCTCGCCGGTGAGCATCAGGCAGTCCGCGCCGTCCAGCACGGCGTTGTAGATATCCAGCACCTCCGCCCGGGTGGGGGTGGGGTGGTCGAGCATGCTGTGCAGCAGCTGCGTCACCACCAGAAAGGGCTTCCGGCGGCTGCGGCACAGGGCGGCGATGCGCTTCTGAGCGGCAGGCAGCTGCTCCAGCGGCAGGCTGCTGCCCAGATCACCCCGGGCCACCGTCACCACGTCGCAGAAATCCAGCCAGTCCGGCAGGGCGTCCAGTCCCGCCCGGTTTTCCACCTTGGCGAACAGCTCCGCATGGCCAAGGCCGTTGGCCGCCATGGCGTCCCGGACGGTGTGCAGATCGCCGGCGCTGCGGACGAAGGGCTGCATGACCGCGTTCACGCCCAGCTGCGCCGCCTGCGCCAGATCGGCAAGGTCGGCCTCGCACAGGGCGGGACGGCAGAGATCGACGCCCTCCGGCGTCAGGCTCTTATGACCGGTGAGGACGCCGCCCCGGGTGACGCGGCACACACCGCCGTCTATCACGGTCAGCGCCATGGCCCCGTCGTCCAGCAGGACGGTCATGCCGGGGCGCAGCGCCGCCAGCACATCCTTCTCCACAGGGATATCCGCGCCCAGCGTCACCGTATGACCCTCCGCCAACGGCAGGGGGGCGGGCAGCGCGCCGATGCGTACCTCCGGGCCCCGCAGATCGATCATCAGCTGGGCGGGAAGCCCCGTCTTTCTCTGGGCGGTGCGGAGGGCGGCGATCCAGTCCGTCCGTGCCGCCAGCGGCGTGTGGGACAGGTTCAGCCGGAAGCCGGTAACGCCCCGGCACAGCAGCGCCGCCAGCGTACCGGCATCGCAGCAGGCGGGGCCGAGGGTGGCGTAGTATCTCATGGCGTATCCTCCTTGTGAAAATGATCGTAGACGGCGTAGGCGGCGGGCTTGGGCAGTACCTCCTCCAGCTGGGGCAGTTCAGCGGCCCGAATGGCCTTGATGGTGCCGAAACGCTGCAAAAGCAGCTTTTTCCGCGCTTCCCCCACACCGGCAATGCCGTCCAGCTGGGAGCGGTAGGCGTTTTTGGCGTGCTTTTGGTGGTGGTAGGTGATGGCGAAGCGGTGTACCTCCTCCTGCACCCGGCCAATGAGGGCGAACAGGGCGGGAGGCGTCTGGATGCCGATCTCCCGGCCGTCGGCGGTGACCAGAGCACGGGTGCGGTGGCGGTCGTCCTTTACCATACCCAGCACGGGCACGGTCAGCCCCAGCTTTTCCAGCACCTCCTCCGCCACGCGGGCGTGCTGCACACCGCCGTCGATGAGCAGCAGGTCAGGGAGGGGGGCGAACTTCTCGTCGCCGTCCAGATACCGGCAGAACCGGCGCTCCAGCACCTCCGCCATGGCGCCGTAATCGTCGGGGCCGCCGCAGGTCTTGATCTGGAAACGGCGGTAGTCCCGCTTCAGGGGGCGTCCGTCCACGAACACCACCATGCTGGCCACCTGATCGGCGCCGCCGGTGTGGGAGATGTCGCAGCTTTCCATGCGGCGGGGCGGTACGGGCAGTCCGGCCAGCTCCTGCAAAAGTCGGAGAGTGCCGGCGATGCGCTCGGCATCGGAGGTGACGCGCTCCACCTCCTCCCGGGCATTGCGGCAGGCAATGTCCAGCAGCTCCCGGCGCTGGCCCCGCTGGGGCACGCGGAGGGTGACGGTGTGGCCGCAGCGCTCCGTCAGCAGGGCGGACAGGGTGTCCATGTCCTCCGCCGGCAGCGGCAGCAGGATCTCCCGGGGCAGCAGCTCACGGCCCAGATAATACTGGGTCACCACGGCGTCCAGCAGCGCTGCGGCGTCCTCGGCGGCGGGCAGCACCTCCACCCGGCGGCCCAGCAGGTCGCCGTTTTCGATGTGCAGCACGGCGCAGCCGGCCCGGGCGGGGCCGGTGTACACGCCCCACACGTCGGTGTCGGCGCAGATGCCGGCGATGACCTTCTGGTTTTTGGACAGCACCGACAGCGCCCGCACCTGATCCCGCAGGGCGGCGGCACGCTCAAAGTCCAGCGCCTCGGCGGCATCGTTCATCTGGGCTGTGAGCTCCGCCGTCACCTGCCGCAGCCGTCCCTCGAACAGCCGCACAGCCTGAGCGATGCGGCGGCGGTACTCGGCGGCGTCCGGGCCGTCGGGACGGCAGAAGCCGTCGCACCGGCCGATGTGGTGATTCAGGCAGGGGCGTTCCCTGCCGATATCCTGCGGGAACCGGCGGGAGCAGGTGGGCAGCCGCAGGGCGGCACACACCGCGTCGATGGCCTGCCGCGTCTCGCTGCGGCCGCCGAAGGGCCCAAAGTACCGGGCGCCGTCCTGCGCGGGACGGGTCACCAGCGAAAAACGGGGGTATTCGGACGCTTCATCCAGCCGTACAAAGGGGTAGCCCTTGTCATCCTTCAGCAGAATGTTGTAGCGGGGCATGTGCCGCTTGATGAGGGAGTTTTCCAGAATGAGGGCCTCGAACTCCGAGCGGACGATGATGGTGTCGAACCGATCCACCTGCGACACCATGCGGCGGGTCTTGCCGTTGTGGGAGGCGGTGTCCTGAAAGTACTGGCTTACCCGGTTTTTCAGTTTTTTGGCCTTGCCTACGTAGATGACCTGCCCCGTTTTGTCCATCATCAGATAGACGCCGGGCAGCAGCGGCAGTTCGTTGGCTTTGGCCCGCAGCTCGTCCTTCGTCATGGCGGCACCTCCTTGCCGGGATGTGTTTTTCCCAGTATAGCACGGCGGAACGGGGCAGGCAAGGGGGAGGGGACAGGGCGGCGGGCAAGAAAAAAGTGTCAGAAAGAGGAAAATTTATCCGAAGAAAACCATTGACAAGAAAAATACCTTGCAGTACAATATGCAGGAAGCATAGTGGTGCGCTTGGTGAATGTGCGCCGCGCTTCGGAATTTGCTCTTCCCCCTGTCGGGCACCCCCCTTTTGCCCGGCATTAAAACGGACGGAGCGCCGCAAGGCGCTCCGTCCGTTTTTTCACATTCTTTTCAGTTCAGACCGCCCTCGTTGGCCGCAAACAGCCGGTCAATGCGCCGGTGCAGCGGCGTGTGGGCAGGCTCGGACAGCGTGGGGTCAGCGTCCAACAGAGTGTTGGCGGCGGACTGGGCCTCGTCCAGCAGCCGCATATCACAGCTGAGATCGGCGGCCTTCAGCGTGGGCAGACCGTGCTGCCGCTGACCGAAGAAGTCGCCGGGGCCGCGGAGACGCAGATCCTCCTCAGAGATCCTGAAGCCGTCGTTGGTCTCTGTCAGCACCTTCAGACGGCGGCGGGTATCCTCGCTGTCGCTGTCGGACAGCAGGATGCACCAGCTTTTGGCGGCGCCCCGGCCTACCCGGCCCCGCAGCTGATGGAGCTGGCTGAGACCGAAGCGCTCGGCGTTCTCCACCACCATCAGATTGGCGTTGGGCACGTCCACGCCTACCTCCACCACGGTGGTGGATACCAGAATGTCGCGCTCCCCGGCGGCGAAGGCGGCCATGACGGCCTCTTTCTCCTTGGCCTTCATGCGGCCGTGGAGCACGGCGATGCGCAGGTCGGGAAACACCTCCTCCTGCAGCTTTTCGGCGTAGGCGGTGACGGCCTTGCGCTCGTCGGGCAGCTGGTCGTCCTCCGCCACCAGCGGACAGACGATGAATATCTGATGTCCCTCGGCTACCTGCCTGCGGATGAAGGCATTCAGCCGCTGGCGGTATTTCTCCCCCACGGCGAAGGTATCCACCTTCTGCCGCCCGGGCGGCAGCTCATCGATGATGGACACATCCAAATCGCCGTAGATGATAAGGGCCAGCGTCCGGGGGATGGGGGTGGCGGACAGCACCAGCATATGGGGCGAGCCGGCTTTCCTGGACAGCGCCGCCCGCTGGTCCACACCGAAGCGGTGCTGCTCATCGGTGATGACAAGCCCCAGCCGGGCGTACTGCACATCCTCCGTCAGCAGGGCGTGGGTGCCGATGCACAGGTCGACACTGCCGTCGGCCAGACCGGCCAGAATCTCCCGGCGCTCCCTGGCGCGGGTGGAGCCGGTGAGCAGGGCGCAGCGCAGGCCGAAGCGGGCGAACAGCGGCGATAGATTTTCATAGTGCTGGCGGGCCAGAATTTCGGTGGGAGCCATCAGCGCCGACTGCCAGCCGCTCTGGGCGGCGAACCAGACGCAGGCGGCGGCCACCATGGTCTTGCCGCTGCCCACGTCGCCCTGACACAGCCGGTTCATGGGACGGCCCGATGTCATGTCGGACACCGCCTGCTCCACGGCACGGCGCTGGGCATTTGTCAGCGCGAAGGGCAAGGCGGCGTAAAAGGGCGCGAGGCTCGCCGTCTTGCAGACGGGGCCGTGTCCCGCTTCTCTGCGGGAGCGCAGCAGCCGCAGGCCGCAGGCCAGCACAAAAAGCTCCTCGAACACCAGACGGCGGCGAGCGATCTCCAACGCCTCCGGCGAGTCGGGGAAGTGGATATTCTCGTAGGCATAGCCCACATAGCACAGGTGATGGGCTTGCCGCACCTCATCGGGCAGTGCGTCCGGCAGCAGGTCACGGCAGGCGTCCAGCCCCTGCCGCATGGCCTTGGCCAGCATGGTCTGGCTGACCCCGGCGGTCAGGGGGTAGATGGGCATGATGCGGCCCGTCAGCAGCTGCCGTCCCTCCGGCTCCAGCACCGGATTGGTCATGCGGCGGCGCAGCAGGTCGCCTTCCACCTTGCCGTAGAAGATATACGTCTCTCCTTTGTGGAGACTGGTTTTCCGGTAGTCCTGATTGAAAAAGGCTACATCCAGCACGCCGCTGCCGTCCACGGCCCGCACCTTCACCAGCGTGCGCCCTCCGGCGATGCGGCTGGCGGTGGGGTCGCCGGCCAGCATGGCCCGGACGCAGGCGTATTCCCCCACCGGCAGCTCCCGGATGGGACGCTCCAGCGTCCGATCCTCCCACCGGCGGGGAAAGTAGGACAGCAGGTCGCCCAGCGTGGTGATGCCCAGCTTTTGCAGGGCCTTGGCCCGTGTCTCGCCGATGCCCTTGATGTACCGGATGTCGGTATTGAGATCGGCCATGGCGTCAGAAGCCGCTGAAGGCGGAGAAGTCGGCGGGCGGCGCAAACAGAGGCGGCTCCTGCACGTCCTCCGCCGCAGAGGGCAGCAGCGCCTCCTCCGGCGCAGGAACGTACTCCACGAATTGGTACTTCAGGCCGTTCTCCTCCATGAGCTCACTCTCACTGTCCACCTGCCACCGGGGGTCGGCGTCCAGATCGGGGAAAAAGGCGTCGGCGTGGCCGTCGGCAAAAATCTTGGTGATAAACACCCGGTCGCACAGGGGCAAAAAACGGCGGTAGACGCTTTCACCGCCGATGATCCAAGCGTCCTCCCCAGCCTGAAACACCGCCTCCACGGGGAAGTGGACGATCTCCGCGTTTTCCGCGGTAAAGCTCCGGTCACCGGTGAGAACGATGCTGCGGCGATGGGGCAGCCCTCTGCCGCCGGGCAGGGATTGCAGGGTCTTGCGGCCCATGAGGACGGTCTTGCCCTCCGTCAGGGCGCGGAAGCGCCGCATATCGGCGGGGATATGAAACAGCAGGGCGTTATCCCGGCCGATGCCCCAGTGCCGGTCTACGGCTGCAATGGCGTACATGGGCATTCCTCCTTAAATGGCCACGGGGATCTTGTCCTCGAAGGGCTGGGGGTCGTAGCCCTCCAGCGAGAAGCTGTCCCGTGTGAACCGGTAGAAATCGGAGACGGACTTGTCCATCACAAAGCGGGGGGCGGGACGCTCGTCCTGCTCCAGCAGCTTTTCGATGATGGGTACATGGCGGTCGTAGATGTGGGCGTCGGCAATGACGTGTACCAGCTCACCGGCCTCCAGACCGGACACCTGCGCCATCATGTGTACCAGTACGCTGTACTGCACCACATTCCAGTTGTTGGCGGCCAGCATATCCTGACTGCGCTGGTTGAGAATGGCGTTGAGGGTGTTGCCGGAGACGTTGAAGGTCATGGAGTAGGCGCAGGGATACAGCGCCATCTCGTGAAGATCCTGAAAGTTGTAGATATTGGTGAGGATGCGGCGGCTGGCGGGATTGTGCTTCAGGTCATACAGCACCCGATCCACCTGATCCATCTCCCCCTCGGGGTATTGGTGCTTCACCGCCAGCTGGTAGCCGTAGGCCTTGCCGATGGAGCCGTTTTCATCGGCCCAGCTGTCCCAGATGTGGCCCCGCAGGTCGTGGATATTGTTGGACTTCTGCTGCCAGATCCACAGCAGCTCGTCGATGCAGGTCTTGAAAAAGGTGCGGCGCACGGTAAGGATAGGAAACTCCTGGCGCAGGTCGTAGCGGTTGACGATGCCGAACTTCTTTACAGTGTGGGCGGGCGTGCCGTCCTCCCAGTGGGGACGCACCTGCTGGTCGGTGTCCCACACCCCGTTTCGCAGGATGTCACGACAATTTTCCTTAAAGATCTGGTCTGCACGGCTCATAAGCGTACCCCCTGTGTGTTTTCCCTCATTGTACCAGATTCACCGGCGATTGGAAACACAAATGTGAGGGATAAGAAAAAAGAAATTGTGTCCTGCCGATACTTCGGGTATACTGTATACTGGTTGAAAATGTGAAGGAGGTATTCTTCTGATGAAATATGATGTGTTGATCATCGGCGCGGGCCCCGGCGGCATCTTCTCCGCCTATGAGCTGATGCAGCGGAAGCCGGCGTGGAGGGTGGCGGTGCTGGAGGCGGGCAACCCGCTGGAGAAGCGGCACTGTCCCATCGACGGCGACAAGGTCAAGTCCTGCATCCACTGCAAGACCTGCGCCATTATGAACGGCTTCGGCGGCGCCGGCGCCTTCTCCGACGGCAAGTACAACCTGACCAACGAGTTCGGCGGCACACTGTACGAGTACATCGGCAAGCAGAAGGCCATGGAGCTGATGCACTATGTGGACGATATCAACGTGGCCTGCGGCGGCGCGGGCACCAGGCTGTACTCCACGGCGGACAGCGGCTTCAAGCGCCTGTGTCTGCAAAATAATCTCCACCTGCTGGATGCCTCCGTGCGGCATCTGGGCACCGACATCAACTACAAGGTGCTGGAGAATCTGTACGCCCAGCTGAAGGAGCATATCGACTTCCACTTCCTGACGCCCGTAAAGGCCCTGCGCGTCACGGAGGACGGCGGCTACGAGGCGGAGACGGACAAGGGCACGTTCTGCGGCAGCAAGTGCATCATCTCCGTGGGCCGCAGCGGCAGCAAGTGGATGGAGTCCGTGTGCGAGGCGCTGGACATTCCCACCAAGTCCAACCGGGTGGATATCGGCGTCCGGGTGGAGCTGCCCGCCGAGGTGTTTGCCCCCATCACCGATGAGCTTTACGAGAGCAAGATCGTCTATAAGACCGAGAAGTATCAGGACAAGGTGCGCACATTCTGCATGAATCCCCGGGGCGCGGTGGTCAATGAGAACACCAACGGCATCGTCACCGTCAACGGCCACAGCTACGAGGATCCGGCCATGCACACGGAGAACACCAACTTCGCCCTGCTGGTGTCCAAGCACTTTACCGAGCCGTTCCGGGACAGCAACGGCTACGGCGAGAGCATTGCCCGGCTCAGCAATATGCTGGGCGGCGGCGTGATGGTGCAGCGGTTCGGCGACCTGATCCGCGGCCAGCGCAGCACCCCAAAGCGCATCGAAAAGGGCTTCATGACCCCCACGCTGGCGGCGACCCCCGGCGATCTGAGCCTTGTGATGCCCAAGCGTATTCTGGACGGCATCATCGAGATGATCTACGCGCTGGACAAGATCGCTCCCGGCACCGCCAGCGACGATACGCTGCTCTACGGCGTGGAGGTAAAGTTCTACAACATGGAGGTGGCGCTGGACGAGAATCTGGAGACGCCCCACAAGGGCCTGTTCGTCATCGGCGACGGCAGCGGCGTGACCCACTCCCTGTCCCACGCATCGGCCAGCGGCGTCTATGTGGCCCGCTATCTGGCGGACAACGCATGATACGGCAGTAAAAGGAAAGCCCCGGCGCGGGGCTTTCCTTTTTTAGATGGTGCGCGGCAAGAAAACCGCAAAAAGCACTACCAAAACGGCGTGGACTGTGGTATAGTGTACATTGGATATTTACAGAAAGGGGGGAGCCGCCGTGAAGCGCGCCGTGAAAAAGTGCATCCTGCTGCTGGCGGGGCTGGCACTGGCCGCCGCTCTGTCCGGCTGCACCGTGTTCGACTCCTCCGTGGAGCAGCTGTTCACCCTGCCCCGCATGGCGCCGGAGTACGCCGGCCTTTCCCAGCAGCTGGACAGTCTGATCTCCCAGGGCTACGAGTACGCATCCCCCTCCGGCGGACGGAACATCCAGTCCGTGCAGATGGTGGATCTGGAGGACGACGGACGACAGGAGGCGCTGGTGTTCCTGCGCCGCAGCACCGACGAAAAGCCCCTGAAGATCATGGTGTACCGGCTGGACGAGAACGACAGCTACCGTCTGTTCTGCACCGTGGAGAGCAGCGGCACCGTCGTGGACAGCGTGTACTATCAGGATCTCGACGGCGACGGACGCCGGGAGCTTATCGTGGGCTGGCGCATCAGCGCCGATGTCCAGACGCTGGCGGCCTACTCCATGGAGCCGGAGCCGGTGGCCCTTATGTCCTGCAGCTACAGCAGCTTCAGCATTCAGGATCTCAACGGCGATGGCGTGCCCAGCCTGCTGGTGCTCCGGGCCGACGGCGAGATGGGCCCCGTGGCGGAGTTTTACGGCTGGCAGGACGAGCAGATGGGCGTATCCTACCGCTGCCGCCTGTCCAGCTCTATGACCGCCCTGAACCGAGGCAGTGTCGTCACCGGCATGGTGGACAGAGACGTGCCCGCCGTGTTCATCACCGGCGTGGATGCCAACAGCATGGCCGTCACCGACATCCTCATCTACCGGCAGGAGGCGGGACTGGTCAACGTGGCGCTGGACAAGACCAGCGGCGTCTCCGCCGCCGTCTATCCCTACCGCCAGCTGGCCCCGCAGGACATCGACAACGACGGCATTATCGAGGTGCCCTGCCCCTTGGGCGATACTGCCGCCGAGCAGACGGACGGCCTTGTGGCATGGATGACGTGGCAGACGGACGGGCGCTTCGCCCAGACCGGCAAGACCTATTACAGCCCCTCCACCGGGTGGTATTTCACCATCCCCATGAGCTGGTGGGGCTGGGAGGTGGACACCGTTACCGGCGGCATCCAGAACGAGAGCCAGATGACCCTGCGCATCAACGGCGACTCCGTGCTCACCATCTACACCATCACCGGCGAGAACCGGGACAGCCGCAGCCGCATGGGACACCGCATCGTCCTGCGCCGTCAGGCTACCACCGTCTACGCCGGCGAGGTCTACGAGATCGCCCCCTACTACGGTATGGATGAGGATCTGCTGCGCCGCTGCTTCAACCTCATCCTCGGCACATGGAACAATTCCTGAGAAAGGAGCATCCCTATGAAAAAGGTCTTGGTTCTGGAGGACGAATCCAGTATCCGCAGCTTTATCGTTATCAATCTCCGCCGCGCCGGCTACGAGGTGGTGGAGGCGGAGACAGGCGAGGAGGCGCTGGAGAAGCTGAAGCAGCACACCGACGTGCGCGTGGCCCTGCTGGACATCATGCTTCCCGGTATCGACGGCTTTGAGGTCTGCCGCCGCATCCGCGCCACCAACGCCGCCATCGGCATTATTATGCTCACCGCCCGCTCTCAGGAGATGGACAAGGTCACCGGCCTTATGACAGGCGCCGACGACTACGTCACCAAGCCTTTCTCGCCCGCCGAGCTCACCGCCCGCGTCGACGCCCTCATGCGCCGCTCCGGCGGCGCCTCCGTGGATGCCGGCGAGATCGAGCAGCCCCCCTTCCTTCTCAATACCCGCAACCGCACCCTCGAGAAGAACGGCCAGCGCATCAAGCTCACCCAGGTTGAATACTCCATCATGAAAATGTTCATGGAGAACCCCGGTAAAGCCCTCTCCCGCGAGGAGATCCTCGACCTCGTCTGGGGCCACGACTACTTCGGCGAGCTCAAGATCGTCGACGTCAACATCCGCCGGCTCCGTCTCAAGATCGAGGACAACGCCACGAACCCCATATACATCACGACCATCTGGGGTTACGGATATAAATGGGGATTCTGACGCCGGCGCGCAAAATACCTGCCGCGCCGCGGCTGATGCCGCACCTATCTCGTTGAAAAGGAGTTGAGGAATATGCCTGCCAAGCTGCCCAAGGTACAGGGCCTGCGCCGCCGCTGGCTGGCCGGGAGCATCGGCCCCGTGGCCGCCATCCTGCTGCTGGTGGGTGTTCTGATCTCCGTGGGCTTTGCCAGCAACTACTACAACAGCGCCCGCTCCACCCTGCGGGCCAAGGCGTCCTCCGGCGCGGACTACTTCAACACCTACGTCATGACCGGCTACAAGGAGTACTACCGCAGCGCCACGCTGTACGCCGCCACCTTTGACGACGCCGACCGCATCGAGCTGCAGTTCCTCAACAGCGCCGGACGGGTGGAGGTCACGACGCGGGGCCTGACGGCAGGTACCTACCCCGGCACACCGGAGGTGGCCCGGGCCGTGGAGAGCGGCACGGTGCAGGACTTCGTGGGCCTGGACGAAACCACCGGCGAGCGGATCATCGCCGCCTCCAGCCTGCTGAAGTTCAACGGGCAGGTGGTGGGCGTCATGCGTTACGTCACCGGCATCGGCGAGCTGGATCGGCAGGTGTTCCTGACGGTGCTGGTGGTCTGCGGCGTTATGGCCGCCGTCATCTGCCTGATCTTCCTGTCCAGCTCCATCTTCATTAACAACGTGGTGGCGCCGGTGTCGGCGGTGTCGGAGGCGGCCAAGCGTATCTCCGGCGGCAGCTACGGCATCCAGATCCCCAACAAATACGCCGATGAGATGGGCGTGCTGGTGGACAACATCAATGATATGTCCCTGAAGATCAGCCAGAGCGAGAAAATGGAGTCGGAGTTCATCTCCTCCGTATCCCACGAGCTGCGCACGCCGCTGACGGCCATCAACGGCTGGGGCGAGACGCTGCTGGAGGACGAATCCTGCGATGTCCAGCAGCTGCGCCGCGGCGTGCAGATCATTGTGAAGGAGTCCCGCCGCCTGACCAATATGGTGGAGGAGCTGCTGGACTTCTCCAAGATGACTGATGGCCGCTTCACCTTACAGGTGGAGGATACCGACCTGCAGGCGGAGCTGGAGGACGCGGTCTACACCTACCGGGAGCTGTTCCGGCAGGACGGCATCTCGCTGGAGTACACCAGCGACAAGGCGCTGTACGACGAGCCCATCACCGGCGACCCGGAGCGGCTGAAGCAGGTGTTCTGCAACGTGCTGGACAACGCCGCCAAGCACGGCGGCTCCGGCAAGCGGATCGACACCTCCATCAGCCGGGAGGGCGAGTTTGAGGTGGTTCGGGTCCGGGACTACGGTCCCGGCATCCCGGAAGCGGAGCTGCCCTTCATCAAGCAGAAGTTCTACAAGGGCTCCTCCAAGGCCCGGGGCAGCGGCATAGGCCTTGCGGTGTGCGATGAGATCGTCGGCCTTCACAACGGCATCTTCACCATCGGCAACGCCGATGGCGGCGGCGCGGTGGTCACCATCTGCCTGCCGGTCAAGGAATGATTTTCGAAAATCGAACAAATGTTTGCATTTCTGTACAGAGCATGGTAGAATTCAACTGTACGGAATTAGAAAGGAAACACATGGCAAAACAACCCCAATCCTGCGCCTTCCGCACCAGCATCGGCGGACAGGCACTCATTGAAGGCATTCTGATGCGGGGCCCGGAGAAGCAGGCCATCGTGGTCCGGGACCAGGAGGGCAATCTGGTGGAGAAGGTGGAGGAGCTGCGGCTCATCAAGGACCGGCATCCCATTTTGGGCTGGCCCCTGATCCGAGGCACCGTCAACTTCCTCTCCTCCATGGTCAACGGCGTGAAGGCGCTGATGT
>UMHX01007406.1_pt1 | contig 32170 bp, 19 predicted proteins | sample 1965651 | NCBI WGS metagenome assembly UMHX01 (sample SAMEA4836109, study PRJEB28245) | human gut metagenome | biome: gut microbiome; material: fecal sample | place: Denmark | collected 2008 | reverse complement strand
AGAGTCAAGTATGCACTGGCTTAATTCCGCCAACGGGTTGAAAAAACAAACACTTCAGGTGGATGCTACCCGTAAGAAGATGCTTGAAATAACTATGGTGGACGATGTGAAAACATTGGAGGATGTAGTCGTTACGGGATACAGTAATGTTCGTAAATCCAGCTTTACGGGTAGTTCTACGCAAATAACAGGTGATGAATTGCGCAAGGTGTCACAGACGAATGTACTTGACGCCATGCAGTCGTTTGATCCTTCTTTCCGCTTGATGACTAATACGCAGTTTGGCTCCGATCCTAATGCGTTGCCTGAAATGTATATTCGCGGACGTTCGGGGGTAGGTGTCAGAGATTTGGATAAGAATCAACTGTCTAAATCGAATCTGGAGAATAATCCGAATCTTCCTACATTTATTATGGATGGATTTGAGGTTAGCATTGAAAAGGTATATGACTTGGATCCTAGCCGTATAGAGAGTATGACTATCCTTAAAGATGCTGCCGCTACGGCTATTTACGGTTCGCGTGCCGCTAACGGTGTAGTGGTAATTACTACTGTTGCTCCAAAACCGGGCGAAGTTCGTGTTTCTTACAATTTCACCGGTACATTGGAAATGCCCGATTTGCGCGATTATAGTTTGGCAAACGCTTCGCAGAAACTGGAAATGGAACGTCTTGCCGGACTTTTTGAGAATACTGATTTTGGAACTGAAATCTATGATTACAACCGGAAATTTGCTGAGATTCAACGTGGTGTAGATACCGATTGGATGGTATTGCCTCTGCGAAATGCATTCGATCATAAACACAGTCTTTTCATAGAAGGAGGTACGCAAAATCTGCGTTGGGGTGTAGATGCATCTTATAATGGAGCGAACGGTGTGATGAAAGGTTCTGGCCGTGATCGTTACAGTGTTGGTTTTTCTTTGGATTATCGAATGAAGTCTTTGCAAGTGAAGAACACTGTATCGTTTACTCATTCCAAATCAAAAGAGTCGCCTTATGGTTCTTTTAGTGATTATACTATTTTGCAGCCGTATGATACACCTTATAATGATAATGGTACATTGAAAGAAAATTTAAAATTTTCGCAAGTTAGTGGCGGACGCGTGGCTAAAAACCCGTTATATGAAGCGACTCTTGGCAATTATACTTGGAGTGCTTATGATGAAGTATCCAATAATTTGAGCTTAAATTGGTATCTGACTGATTATTGGACCGTCAGGGGGCAATTCAGCGTGAACCGCAAGTATTCTAACGGAGAACGGTTCATTGATCCGTTATCTTCAAAAACAACAGCTTCCCCTCGTGACGGTGGTCATAATTTGGGTGACCTCTATGTAGATAATGGAAACAATTTGAGTTGGAATGCAAATGCGGCTTTATATTATACACGCTCTTTCAATAAACATAATTTGAATTTGTCTGTGGCTTGGGAAGCATCTTCCGGCTCATCAGATGCGACAAGTGCTCATTATCGTGGATTCCCGAACGGACAATTTCATTCGCCGAATTATGCAGCCGAGATATATGAAAAGCCGTCGCGTACCGAAGGAACCTCACGTATGGTTAGTACGTGGGCTACCGGAAACTATACATGGAACGATATCTATTTAGCTGATTTTTCCGTTCGTTTTGACGGTTCATCTGATTTTGGTTCCAAACAGCGCTGGGCACCTTTCTTCTCAGGAGGTTTGGGAGTGAACATTCATAATTATGAATTCCTAAAAGGTAATGAGATAGTCAATAAATTGAAGGTACGCGCATCGTATGGCCGGACTGGTAAGGCTAGTTTCCCGTCTTATGCTGCTACAACCATGTATGAGGCGCTTTTTGATGAATGGTATGCAACAGGCTTTGGCGCAGTGCTAAAAGCTTTAGGAAATAACAACTTGAGTTGGGAAAAGACTGATAAGTTTAATGTAGGTATTGAAATGCAATTTCTGAATCGGCGCTTAACAGTAGATGCGGATTATTACCATGATAAGACCATTGATTTAGTGAACGATGTCAGTTTGTCTCAAACTTCAGGTTTCTCTAGTTATAAAGACAATATGGGCGAAGTGTTGAATCAGGGATTTGAGTTGCAGGTGCGTGGTGAAGTATTTCGTAATCGTGACTGGTTGGTAGCTCTGTGGGGAAATATGGCACACAATAAAAATAAGATTGTGAAAATATCAGATTCACAACGTGCCTATAATCTACGTGTAGAACAATTTTATCAGAATTCTGCGAATGAAGAGTATGGTCGCTATAATGCTCAATATGCAGTACCTATATCTCAATATGAGGAAGGACAGTCACTTACTTCCATTTGGGCTGTGAAGTCTTTGGGTATTGATCCCACTACGGGTAAGGAAATATTCCTGAATCGTGATGGTAGCGTGTCCGATACTTGGAATGCCACTCAGGAAGTGGTTGTTGGTAATACAGAACCTAAATTCAACGGTTCTGTTGGGTTTAATCTTGCCTATAAAGCATGGAGCTTGTTTGCGGCTTTCCAATACGAATGGGGCGGACAGGAGTATAATCAGACTTTGGTGGATCGGGTAGAAAACGCCAGAATACAATATCAAAATGTAGACTTGCGTGTGTTGACCGACAGATGGAAACAACCGGGAGATATTGCTCAGTTTAAAGATATTAAAAACGCTGATAATGTCACCATGCCGACTTCACGCTTCGTTCAGGACAAGGCTTATCTGCGCTTGAGTGCATTGACTTTGAGCTATGATTTTAATCGGGAGTGGATAAAGAAACATTTGGGGATGAATATGCTTCGATTGGAAGCAAGTACACGCGATTTTATTAACTGGAATTCTATCCGTCAAGAGCGAGGCTTAAGCTATCCGAAGTCATGGACGGTCGATTTCTCTATTAAAGCACAATTCTAAGTATACCATTATGATACAAAAAATATATACTACGTTTATTTCTTTTGCGTTTGCAGCCTTGACACTTTCTTCGTGTTCAGATTGGCTGGACCTTTATCCTTCCGACGAGATAAAGGAGGAATACTTGTTTTCTTCCGGTGATGGTTTTCGTACAGCGACGAATGGTATTTATCGGAAAATGGCCACTTTCGATTTGTATGGAAGTAACCTTACTTGGGGAATTCTGGATGCTTGGGCCCAGGCTTATTACATAGAGCAAGCTCCAAGTATAGCTGGTGGAACCCCCATGAGAAAGATAGCAGAGCTTGCTTTTAAAAATACCGAATTGGTTCCTGTTACTGATGCAATGTGGAAAGCCGCTTGGAATGTGGTTGCCAATTGTAATGAATTGGCTCAGCAAGCGGTTCAAGCTGACCCTAATCTTTTTTATGGACTTGACAGTGAACGCCAGATGATTTTGGGAGAAGCTATTGGATTGCGTGCATTTGTGCAATTTGATTTGCTTCGTATTTATGCTCCGTCTCCTTCATCTGTTGGTTTTAGAGAAGATAACCGTACTTTTATTCCTTATGTCAATGTTTATCCCAGTTATATTAACGATCATCAGACGGTTAATTATTGCTTGGAACAGATTATTGCTGATTTGAAGGAAGCACAGCGTATATTGGAGGAAGTTGATAAAGAATCCAAGATGAATGCAAACTCTAGATTTAACATCAATGAAGTCTCTCAAAGCCAGTTTGCAGGATCTAGAGGATATCGTTTGAATTATTATGCGGTAACAGCAGAATTAGCTCGTGTTTATTTGTATGCAGGAAAGAATGCGGAAGCTTATGCAGAAGCCAAAAAAATCATTGATGAAGAAAGTGAAACAGGTTATTTTAAAGCATCAACCAGTTCATCAGGTTTCAGGAATGGAAATATGAAGATGTATAATGATATTATTTTTGGGCTTTATTCCCCCAAGGAATTAGTGGAATGGGATCAGGAAATAAATCATGGTTCCGACGGCTCTAGTGAGGAACATTATCTGTGTCTTGATAGCGAGGTGGCAAAAGAATTATATGGAGATGAAAAGGACAGTGATTGGCGGTTTAAGTATCAACTGGAAGAAATGTATTATGGATATTATTATCGTACTTTGAAATATTACAAACAGACGGAGAGTACTACTGTCGGAATAACAAATAATCAGACAATTCCTATGATACGTATGTCTGAAGTGTATTACATTGCCGCTGAAGCAATTTTTGATACTAATCCCCAAGAAGCGCAGGGGTATTTGGAATTGGTGAAGAAAGGAAGAGGAGTATCAAAGAAGTTTGATAATGTCACAAATAAGTCAGAGTTTATAAACTTGCTGGTAAATGATGCCCGTCGTGAGTTCTTAGGTGAAGGACAGATTTTCTATATGTATAAACGGTTGAATCGGACGATGCCTGCCAGTTCTTATTATAGTAATCCCGTGTTACCAACTGACGAAAATATGATATTACCTAAGCCCGATTCGGAGTCAAACATTTAAGTGTGATACTATTTTAGAATAACTACTTAAAAGAAACGAAAATGAAGAAAAGATATGCTATATGGGGAGTGTTGTTTTGCAGCGTATGTCTGATGCTCGCTTCATGTGAAGAGAAGGGATTGTTGGTCAGCAGCAACGACACAGCCTATTTAAAATTCGTTAACGATATGACTAAGGATACTACTACAGTATCTTTTAAAATGTATAATGAAGGTGAGGATGCTGAGATACCGATAGAGGTTTCTGTTTATGGGCAGATGCAGGATGAAGATTTACATTTCAATGTAATTGCAGATGTCGAACGTACTACTTTGCCGGCTAATTTGTATGTATTGCCTGCAGATTGTAAGATTAGAAAAGGATTGCTTACGGATACTATTTATGTAACATTGAAGAATGATCCGATATTGAGGGCAGAAACGAAGATATTAGCGTTACAGGTTGTAGAAGCAAATACTGTGAAACAAGGTGATTATTTGTATTCGCGTGCTCTCATTTCTGTCACCGATCGTTTGTTTAAACCCGATTGGTGGTCGGTAAACGATGCTGGGACGGAGGAAAACCCAGGAAATTCGGTTGATTGGTATTATTTAGGTGAGTACTCAGAAAAAAAGTATCAGATGTTTTTGGACGAGTTGAAAAAGGATGATATAGTGTTTGATGGAAAGAATAAGCAAGTGTTGCGTAAGTATTCATTGAGATTGAAGAATACCTTGAAGCAGATGAACGCAGGAAAGGATATGGAAGATTGGGTGAAAGATGAGAATGATAATGTGATTACTGTGGAAGTGGCAGGGTAAATTATAAAATTGCAAAGTATGAGAAAATTAGGAATATATGCAGTGATAGTAGTTTTAGTTGGAGTTGTTTCCAGTTGTTTGGATGATGATAACAACTATAACTACAAGCAGATAAATGAAATGCAAGGTGGTGCGCTCAATTTTGAGAACTTTAATTTGGATTATAGTGTGATAGAAGGAGAAGAATTGGTATTGGCACCTACATTTAAGTTTACAATAGATAGTATTACACCGGATGTTAGCTATGAATGGTATGTAGATAAGAAGTTGCAGACAGGCGAAACTGGTCCCACTTATACATTTAAAGCCGAAAAGAGTGGCACATATCAAGTGACATTTGCGGTAACAGATAATAAGACGGGGGTTCAGTTCGGAAAATCCACAACCATTAATGTGAGATCTATCTATCAGCGTGGCTGGGTGATTTTGTCGGATGATGGCGGGCGATCTGTGCTCCATTTCATTGTGCCCACAACACAACGTTATCAGGTAACGTATGGTGGAGAGACGTTCACTCGCGATTCGTTGGTCTATCATATAGTGAAACGTGATATTATCTCCAATCTTGGCTCAAATCCGAAAGGGTTAATGAACAATATTGGTGAAATGGATTATAATAGCGAATATGGGATTAGCGTGTATGACGAGTTGGTGGTGAAGCAAGATCGTTGGGTCGAACTTAATGGTAATACGTTGGAACGTGAGGTATATACGGATGAAGAATTTCATGGAGATATTCCTGCTGATTTTTCTCCGGTAGAAGCTGCTATGACTTTTTCATCCAAAGCGCTACTAGACGAGAATGGATTGATTTATTGGGAAAAAAAGGCGGATGTGACGGATTTCCATGCAGGTACTTATATGCCCATAGGATTAAATAATAATACCCGGTTCAGTCGTTTATTCCAAGCCTACAAGTTTAATGATTATATTACAGATGTGATGCTTGCACTGACGGAAAAAGATAATTCATTGGTTGGAATCTTGGATATGGGATATGCTACTAGTGGTACAGTAATTACTGAAAATTCCAGCTATACAAGTGGAAATATGTATAATATCACTGATCCGAGTGGCGAAGATCATTTTTCGAATATAGAGAAGACTGTGGTGGATGCATTACCTGCTCCGTATAACTCTGGAAATGATATAACAGAGTCTGAACCATATTGGACTGTTCTGCTGAAAGATGAAGCGACATCGGTGTATGAATTACGTTATTTCGGATTGGAGGCTGAAAGAAGGTATGTTGGCTGTCTGGAAGGTTGGTATTACGAGGCCTCTTTGGGTGTTATCAATGATTATCGTGGTATGGCTAATTTTGGAAACAAGCGTTATGTAGTCATTGCCAGCGGAAATCAACTTTATTATTATCAATATGGATGGGATGCTTATGGAGATGTGGAATATAGAGGTGAATTGATGCCATTGGGGGAACCCTTACCTGCGGCTGTTAAGACATTGTCGGGTATGGATGTAACCACCAACTTATATAAACAGAAGTATCCTTACGCTGGGCAATTAGGCGTTGCTCTGGAAGACGGAAGTTTCTATATATTCGGTGTTGTAGAAACAAGATTGGAAGATGGGACGTGTACAGAGGTTTCTCTTAAACAACAATTCCCGAATGAAACTACCTCGGAAGAAAACAAGAAGTTTGGTAAAATAGTAGATGTCCTTTATAAACTGGGACGCGGTATGGATTATATGTCATTTGCGTTCTAGAAGAGCTTTAAAAGCGTTTTTTTGATAATAAATAACCATTATGGTATTAAAACAACTTTTTATTGCCGGCAGCTTGTCTTTTACTCTTGCATTGCAAGGATGGGGACAAGTTCCTGCCGAGCATGATACGGTACAAGCCAATTATGAGTTGGCGGAGAAGTTCCATAAATTTACATTAGGGGGAAAACTGTCTAATAATAGTATGTCCCTTTATCCGCATGAAATCAATGATACGGATAATTTTTGGTTTGATTTTACGACTTCGGCAGGTAAACACTACTATTATGTCAACCCCAAGGAGGGAAAGAAGGAGTTACTCTTCGATAACGAGGAAATGGCTATGCTGCTTTCCGGTTTAACTCATGAGGTTGTGAATCCGGTAAGGTTGGATTTGTCAGAATTAAAGTTCGCAAAAGATCAAAAGTCATTTGTATTCAGTTACAGGTCGAAAAAGTATGATTACAATCGAATTACCCGCAAATTGAAAGAGGTGGAGGAGAAAAAGGCAGATGGCAGAGATGCCGAGCCGATATATTCATGGATGAATTTTTCTCCGGATAAGAAGTACATACTGTATGCGAAAGACCATAACTTGTATGTGAAGGGCAACAAGGCATTGGGAGTAGATACTACGGAAGTGCAATTGACTACGGACGGAGTCCCTGATTTTTCGTATGCTCGTGAGGAGGATGCGGGGGAGAATGGTGAAGTTCCTTCTAATGCTCGTTGGTGTCCTGATAGCCGGCATGCATATATTGTGCTTGATGATAATCGGAAATTGCGTGACTTTTGGGTGATTAATTCGATTTCGGACAAGCCGGAGTTGAAGAAATATAAGTATGAATTTCCGGGAGATAAATATGTAACCCAGAATGAACTTGTAATCATTGATATTGTAGAACGGACTGCGAGAAAAACGAAGATACAAAAGTGGAATGACCAGTATGTGATGCCTTTTAGTGTAACGTCGGATAGCAAGTATGTCTTTTTTGAACGTACCAAACGTACATGGGATGAGGTAGACGTGTGTTCGGTCAATACCTCTACCTTGGAGGTCAAAGAACTGATTCATGAGGTGGATAAGCCTTATCGTGATCCGCATGCGCGTAGCGTGGAAGTTCTGAATGATGGAAAAGATATTCTATTTCGTTCCGAACGTACAGGGTGGGGACACTATTATCATTACGACGGTCAAGGGAACCTGAAAAATGCGATATCTTCAGGACCGTGGGTAAGCGGACATATTGCCGCTATTGATACGCTGCAACGTACGGTTTATTTTTATGGATATGGAGATGACCCGAAGATCAATCCGTTTTACTATCGTTTGTATAAGTCCAATATGGATCGTGAGGGAGCAACTCTACTCACTAAAGAAGACGGGCAGCACCGGGTAATCTTTTTGAAGTCTAGGCGCTACTTTATTGATACATTCTCAAGAGTCGATATGGAACCGAAGATATTATTGAAGGACAATACCGGCAAGGTGATTATGGAGTTAGCAAAGCCTGATTTAAGTCAGGTATATGCCGCCGGTTGGAAGAAGCCGGAAAATTTTGTGGTGAAAGCTGCCGATAATGTTACGGATTTGTATGGAGTGATGTGGAAGCCGTCTAATTTTGATCCGGAAAAGAAATATCCGATTATTTCGGTTGTTTATCCGGGACCATACTTCGGGTTCGTTCCTACTAACTTTACGTTGGATGATAGCTATTGTACCCGTATGGCGCAGCTTGGCTTTATTGTAATCACTGTAGGCCATAGGGGAGATACTCCGATGCGTGGAAAGGCATATCACCGTTACGGTTACGGCAATATGCGTGATTATCCGTTGGAAGATGATAAGTATGCTATTGAGCAGTTGGCTCAGCGCCACTCGTTTATTGACGGTAAGAAAGTTGGTATCTACGGACATTCCGGTGGCGGATTTATGGCTGCGGCTGCTATCTGCACTTATCCGGACTTTTATAAGGCTGCCGTTTCTTGTTCCGGAAACCATGATAATAGTATCTATAACCGTGGTTGGGGAGAATGTTACAATGGTGTAAGAGAAGTAGAGAAGGTGGTGAAAGACAGTCTGGGTAACGAGACCAAAGAATATGAATACAAGTTTAGAGTAAAGTCGAATGCAGAGATAGCCAAGAATCTGAAAGGACACTTGATGCTTGTAACCGGAGATATGGATAAGAACGTGAATCCTGCACATACATACCGTATGGCTCAGGCTTTGATTGAGGCCGGTAAGGATTTCGATATGCTTGTCATTCCCGGAGCCGGTCATGGATATGGCTCTGCCGATGAGTATTTTGAGAAGAAAATGTACCGTTTCTTTGCCAAACATTTGCTAGGTGATACCCGTGCAGACTATTGGGGAGATATTAACCGTAGTAAATAAGACAATAGATAAGATTTTATGAAAAACTCTCTCTTTAGATATTTGTGCCTGGCGGTTGCATTAGTATCATGCAACCTTGCCGGTGCGCAACAAAAAGCGAATTATCAGTTAGCGGAAAAGTTCCGTTTGTTGGAGCAAAATCCTATAGATAAGTATTCTACAGAAGTCAGACCGACGTTTATCAACGATACGGATTGCTTTTATTACTCTTTTACAACACGTGAAGGAAAGAAATATTATTATGTTAATCCGAAGAAGAAGGAGAAACGATTGTTGTTTGATACGGATGAGTTATTGAGCAAAATTGCAGTATATACCAAGAAAGCCTATTCTTCGGCAGATCCGCATTTGTCTTTCACATTTATGAAGGACAACGAAACCATTCGTATTGATTTTGACCGCGGACTTTATACATACAATATCCATACAAAAGAATTGAAGCAACTCGATGAGAAGCCGACGTATAAAACCGGCGACCCGTATTGGATGAAATATTCTCCGGATAGCTTGTATTTTCTTTATGCCAGTAAGGATAACTTGTATTTCGTTGGAAACCCGAAAAAGGGACAGGATACAATCCCGGTTCAATTGACGACGGACGGTATGCCGGATTATACATTCAACCGTGAAGACGAAGGCAAGATGGAAGGCCGTTTCGGAGCCGAATCGGCTCACTGGATTCCGGGAAGCCACCGTTTCTACGCTGTCCGTGAAGACAACCGGAAAGTCCGTGACTTGTGGGTTATTAATTCTTTATCCAAGCCTTCTCCTGAACTGATCACTTATAAAGCTGAATTGGCCGGCGATAAAAATGTGACTCAATATGAATTACTGTTGGGAGATATAGACAAGCGGGAAGTTAAGAAGGTGGATATCAATCGTTGGCCGGATCAGTATATTGATGTATTGTATGCGTCAAAAGACGGAAAACGCTTGTACTTCCAACGCTATAACCGTACATGGAACCAGTCGGATATTTGCGAAGTGGATGTAGAGACCGGAAAAGTGCGTGTGGTGATTCATGAAGAAAACAAGCCGTATCTCGATTATCAGATGCGTAATGTTTCTTTCCTGAATGACGGAAAAGAAATCCTGTTCCGTTCCGAACGTAACGGTTGGGGACATTATTATCTGTATGATACAGCAACAGGAAACCTGAAGAATCAACTGACAGACGGTACTTGGGTAGCCGGCCCGGTTGCGCAGATTGATACTGTCGGACGCAAGATGTATTTCTATGGTTATGGACGGGAGAAAGGAATTGACCCTTATTACTATATTCTTTATGAAGCTCATTTGGATCGTCCGAATGCACTCCGTCTGTTGACGCCGGAGAATGCGTCACACGAAGTCAGTATCTCTCCCTCCTGTCGCTATCTGGTAGATTCATATTCTACCGTGTCGCAGGAGCCGGTAAACGTGGTTCGCAACCGGAATGGGAAGGTAATCATGACATTGGAGAAACCGGACTTGCAACCTGTCTATGAAATGGGCTGGAAAGCTCCGGAACGTTTTAAAGTAAAAGCTGCCGACGGAGTAACCGACCTTTATGGTGTGATGTGGAAGCCCGCCGATTTTGATTCGACGAAAGTTTACCCTATTATTTCAAATGTTTATCCGGGGCCGTTCTTCGAGTACGTGCCGACTCGTTTCACAATAAATGATGTTTATAACACCCGTTTGGCTCAACTGGGATTCATTGTAATTACCGTAGGCCACAGAGGGGGTACTCCAATGCGTGGAAAGGCTTATCATACCTATGGATACAATAATATGCGCGATTATCCGCTGGCGGATGATAAATATGCTATCGAACAACTGGCTGCCCGTTATCCCTTTATAGATGCTACCAAGGTAGGTATTTACGGTCATTCAGGCGGCGGATTTATGTCGGCTGCCGCTATTTGCACTTATCCGGACTTTTATTCGGCTGCTGTCTCATCGGCCGGCAACCATGACAATCGTATTTACAATAAAGGTTTCGTGGAGATTCATTATGGTGTAGATGAGAAGGTGACAACGACTAAAGACAGTTTGGGAGTAGAGAGCAAAACGTATGATTATAGTGTACGTGTGCGTCCGAATCAGGAGTTGGCGAAGAATTACAAACATGGATTGCTGCTGTTTACCGGTGCCATAGACCAGACTGTGAATCCGGCCAATACTTTACGTCTGGTAGATGCATTGATTAAAGCGGATAAGGACTTTGATATGTTTGTGTTACCTAAATGTACTCATGGATTCTTCGGTGAGTCCGAGAGCTTTTTTGAGCATAAAATGTGGCGTCATTTTGCACGTCTGTTGTTACATGATAACTCGGCAGACTGTGATATTGATTTGAATAAAGATATGATAAAAGATGAAAGGAGAAGATAAAATGAAGCAGACAATAATGGGAATCGGATTAATAGTGGGAGTGTTAGCCGGTTTTGTCCCGAGTGTCGATGCTCAAACACAGAAGAAGCCGGTTGACATTGAAGCCTGCATGTCGTGGAAGCGTGTTGAATCGCCGGATATCTCCCCGACAGGACGTTGGGTTACCTACCGGATTGCACCTATGGAGTACAATCCTGAAAACACCGACGCAAAAACTGTACATCTGTTTGATACACGTACCCGCAAGGAGATTCTGCTGGATGATGTGGAAAACATTGAGTTTTATAATTCGGATCAAGCTCTTTCTTATCAGAAGGCTGACTCTACAGGAAATATGAAGACGATTCTGATGGAACTTCCTTCAGGTATCAAGAAAGAATGGGAATATAAGGAATCTTTCCGGCCGGTAAATGGAACTCCTTATTCAGTCTCAGTGACAAACGTTCCGAAAGATACGGTCAATCATGTCCCGTCTTTTAATCGTTTGGTGGTTCGCCATCTGAAAACCGGTACTGCTTTTCAGATTGACAGTATTGGCTATTATACCTTGTACAATGAAGGACGTTCTATCATTTTTGTACGCAGGCAGGCAAAAGGAAACGCATTGTGTTATGGCCCATTGACGGGACCCTATCAGACTATCTATCAGAGTGCTGTAAAGAAAGAACCTGTTTCTTTCAGTTTGGATACAAAACTGATGACAGGAGAATTCAGTATTAAGGATTCGCTATGGTATAATTTCTCTTTAAAGAAGAATACCTGCGATTTGGTCTTCGACCGTAAAGAGGTGATTCTACCGGCAGGAATGGAACTTGCGCGGGCCACTCTGTCGCACAGTCAGAAGTTCCTGACAATGGAACTCAGACCTTATCAGGAGAAAGTAAATAAAGATAAAAAAGAAGAGGAAGTAAAGCCGGATAAGAGTTTCGAACTGGAGCTGTGGACTTGGGATGAATATGAAGTTCCTACGTTGCAGACTCGTGGTCGTTATTTCCGTCCTCAATATTCAAAATATATCTATGATATTGCTTCCGGAAAATTGATGGAAGTAGCTCCCGGTCATGCTGATTTGTTGGAACCGGACCGTGCAGAAGAAATACATTATGTGCTTTATACGGACGAAACTCCCTATCGTATGCAGAAAGAATGGCTTAATGAAGTGCCGTTTGATATCTATTCTGTGAATGTGCATACAGGAAAAAAGCAATTGGTAGGACGTAGCTATCGGACAAGACCGAAGTGGTCAATGAACGGTAAATGGGCTGTGATGTATGATCCTGTTGCACAGGTATGGAATAAGTTTGACGGAACAACGGGTAAGGTTACCGATATTTCAACAGCTATTGGTTATCCGGTATTCGAGGAAACTTATGATAAACCGAATCCTGCGCCTGCCTATGGCATTGCAGGTTGGACTGCTGATGGTAATAATGTACTGATTTACGATGCTTATGACTGGTGGAAGATAGATTTAACCGGAGAACGTCAGCCGGAATGTTTCACCAAGGGATATGGCCGCAAAAATAAGAGATCTATCCGTAAAATGACCAGCAATATTGATAAGGAAGTTTTCAAACCGGACGAGACGGTTGTAGTCAGTGTGTGGGATGAGAATACGATGGATGAAGGCATTTATTCGCTTGACATGAAAGGTCGTTTGAAGAAGCTTGCGCAAGGTCCTTATATCTATGCGATTCATCGTTTCTCGGATAATCAGAAGTATTGCATCTGGAATCGTCAGAATATGTCAGAATTCCGTGATCTGTGGTGGAGCAAAGCCGATTTCTCCGATCCGATCCGTATAACGAATGCTAATCCTCAGCAAAGTGAATACAAATGGGGAACTGCAAAGTTGGTGGAATGGACAAACTATGAGAATAAACCCAATAAGGGAATACTTTATCTGCCGGAAGATTATGATCCTCAAAAAGAATATCCCGTACTGGTACAATTCTATGAAACGCATTCAGGTGGATTGAATACTTATCATGCTCCGATGTTGAGCAGCGCAATGGGTGATGTGATGTATTTCGTCAGCAACGGATATATCGTATTCATGCCGGATGTGCATTTCACTATAGGAACACCGGGACAGAGTTGTTATGATGCCGTAGTAAGCGGAACCAAATATTTGATAGAGCAGGGGATAGCACATCCGGGAAAGATAGGTCTGCAAGGACATAGCTGGTCGGGATTCCAAACCAGTTATCTGGTGACTAAAACTGATCTATTTACTTGTGCCAATATTGGTGCTCCTATCACTGATATGGTGACCGGTTATTTGGGCATTCGTGGTGGAAGCGGTTTACCGCGTTATTTCATGTACGAAGAATGGCAAAGCCGTATGGGAAAGAATTTGTGGGAAGCCAAGGACAAATATCTGGCAAACTCCGCTATCATAGAGGCCGATAAGATACATACGCCGTTACTGATCTGGCATAATGACAAAGATGAGGCTGTGGCTTATGAACAGGGGCGTGCCTTGTATTTGGCTATGCGCCGTTTACAGCGTCCGGCATGGCATCTCAACTACAAAGGTGAAGGACATTTCCTTAGTAATCAGGCTGCCCAGAAGGACTGGACTATCCGGATGATGCAATTCTTCGACTATTACCTGAAAGGAACAAAAGAACCGCGTTGGATGAAAGAGGGTATTCATCTGAGGGAACGTGGCATTGACCAAAAATATGATTTACTAGAAAAATAAATGAAATGAAGAAACTATTAATGACAGTTATGGCTCTGTCTTGCTTTGCATTCAGCAGCTATGGACAGAAGAAGGTGGAGAAACAAATTATAGGTAAATGGTGCAATCCTTATACCTATCAGTCTACCGGTGAACTGAAAGGATTTGAGTTTAAAAAAGGTGGGAAATGCTCTGCCGTCAATATTCCCTCTTTGGATTTGAAGACTTGGAAGATTGATAAAGATGGCTATTTAATCGTTGAAGGGTTTAGCAAAGGAGAAGATGGAAAGGTGGAAGTGTATAAGACACGTGAACGTATAGGTTACATAACACCTGATTCATTGGAATTGGTTGCGCAGGACGGACCTCCACGGTTGGCTTTCCTGTATCTGAATACCAAGTCTATCAAGAAGTTAGTCACTTCGGAAGTGGCTCCCGACAAGAAGTAGTAAATCTCTCTCTTAAATAATTTAATGTTAATTAGCGAAGGCTAATGAAAATGCCCTGTCGTAGTGATTACGATAGGGCGTTTTTTCATTTATAGAGGATGATTGAGAAAGTCTGGTATTTAGTGTAACATTGCCAATGCCTTATTTTCCGCCGCTTCCATAATTTCCCGTTCTCCGGGGCCTTTATCGTTTATACCGCAAAGATGAAGTATCCCGTGAATAATGACACGGTGGAGTTCATTGTCATAAGAAGCGCCGAATTGTTCTGCATTGGTGCGTACCGTATCCAAGCTGATGAACAAGTCTCCGGACAGGCGGTCGCCCTCACAATAGTCGAAAGTAATGATGTCCGTGTAGTAGTCGTGTTGCAGATATTGGCGGTTTACTTCCAGAATTTTTTCATCGGAACAGAAAATATAAGCGATTTCACCGAGTCTTTTTCCATAGGAAGCAGCTACGGCTTTGATCCATTCCGTAGTCTCGCGTTTCTTGATTTCAGGCATTTTGATGCCTTCTGTTTGATAAATTACAGCCATAATTGAATGTTATGATTTAAAAGAAAAATAAATAACTGATTAAGATAGCGGCTATGATACCCGAGAAGTCGGCTATCAGGCCACAGGTGACGGCGTTGCGGGTCTTGGTGATACCTACGCTGCCGAAGTAAACGGCAAGGATGTAGAATGTGGTATCCGACGCCCCGCGTACCACGCAACTCATGCGTCCTACAAACGAATCCGGCCCCAGTTCCTTCATTGTATCAATCATCAACCCGTTGGCACCGCTGCCGCTAAGCGATTTCATCAATGCAGTGGGCAGTGCTCCCACAAAGCTTGTGTCGACTCCGCATAGTCCTACTACGTATCCGATACCTCCCACCAGAAAATCCATGGCTCCCGAAGTACGGAATACCGCAATGCCTACCAGAAAAGCAACCAGATAAGGAATAATGCGCACAGCTGTCGTAAACCCTTCCTTGGCTCCTTCCACGAAAGAATCATATACGTTAATCTTCTTTCTGACACCCGTTAAAATAAACAGGATAATGACACTGAACAGAAGAATATTCGCTATCAGGGTAGAGTAAGTGCCCATATCTTCCCGAGAAACACTTAGGAACAGGTAAATCAAACCGGAGAAGAAAAGACAGATGATACCCATTAAAATCAGAATGGGCTTATTGATCAGGTTTATCTTCTGGGCGATACTGACTGCTATGACCCCGATCAGAGTGGAAATGAAGGTACTTAACAGAATAGGAATAAATACATCCGTAGGCTGGGCAGCTCCCATTTGTGCCCGGTAAACCATGATACTGATCGGGATGATGATGAGGCCGGAAGTATTAATCACCAGAAACATAATCATCGGATTGGAAGCGGTATCTTTTTTCGGATTCAACTCTTGCAATTCTTTCATCGCTTTTAGTCCCAACGGGGTGGCGGCATTGTCCAGTCCGAGCATATTGGCGGACATATTCATAAAGATAGAACCTAACACCGGATGTCCTTTAGGTATATCCGGAAACAATCGGCAGAGTACCGGACTCAGGAAACGTGCCAGAGCATTAATCAGTCCGCTGTTCTCTCCGACTTTCATGATACCCAGCCAGAGGGCCAATACTCCCGTAAGTCCCAACGAGATTTCGAAAGCTGTCTTTGACGAATCGAATGTAGAGTTCATGATAGTCGTAAATATCTCCGTATCTCCCAGGAAAATTACTTTTATAAGGGCGATAATAAAGGCGACGACAAAGAATCCTATCCAGATGTAATTTAAAACCATAGTTGATAGCGTGTATATAGATGATGCAAAAGTAGTTATTACGTTTCAAATAAACTAATAACAGGATAAAAGGTTGTCTCCCGACACGTCATAGATGAAGACTTCGTTGCACAGACAGTGCTTCCCCGCTGGCACAACTGTGCCATCGCAGTGGCACGATAGTGCCAACAGGGTGGCATGGCTGTGCCAATACGTTGGCACAAGGTTGGTCCTATATTCTCTTAAATCTTTATAAATAGCCTTCCGATAGCTGCCATTCAGAGCGTGCCCGGAGTTTTTATTCGTTTTTCTTGTACTGAAAATGAATGTAAATCTCTATCTTTGTCTCCTACTTTCAAGAAATAAATGGAACAGGAAGATTTTAACATACGCGAACATCAGCTTACTTCAAGGGAACGGGATTTTGAGAATGCACTCCGGCCGTTGAGTTTTGAGGACTTTAGCGGACAGGATAAGGTGGTGGAAAACCTTCGCATCTTTGTGAAGGCGGCACGCTTGCGTGGCGAAGCACTCGACCATGTCCTGCTGCACGGACCTCCCGGATTGGGAAAAACAACGCTTTCAAATATCATTGCCAACGAGTTGGGAGTCGGCTTTAAGGTAACCTCCGGTCCGGTGCTCGATAAACCGGGAGATTTGGCAGGTGTGCTGACCAGTCTCGAACCGAATGATGTACTCTTTATTGATGAAATTCATCGCTTGTCGCCCGTGGTGGAAGAATATCTTTATTCTGCCATGGAAGACTATCGCATTGATATCATGATTGATAAAGGGCCTTCGGCACGTAGCATCCAGATAGATCTGAATCCTTTCACGCTGGTTGGCGCAACAACACGCAGCGGTCTGCTGACGGCACCGCTCCGTGCACGTTTCGGAATCAATCTGCATCTGGAATACTATGATGATGATATCTTGAGTAACATTATCCGTCGTTCCGCTTCCATATTGGATGTGCCTTGCTCGTTGCGTGCGGCAGGAGAGATTGCTTCCCGCAGCCGTGGGACGCCGCGTATTGCCAATGCCTTGCTCCGCCGGGTGCGCGACTTTGCACAGGTGAAGGGTTCCGGTTCTATTGACACGGAAATAGCCCAGTTTGCACTGGAGGCATTGAATATTGACAAGTACGGTCTGGATGAGATAGACAACAAGATACTTTGTACGATTATAGACAAGTTTAAGGGCGGTCCTGTGGGAATCACTACCATTGCTACGGCTTTGGGGGAAGATGCGGGGACGATTGAGGAAGTTTACGAACCCTTCCTGATAAAAGAAGGATTCATGAAGCGTACTCCTCGCGGACGTGAGGTGACCGAACTTGCCTACAAACATTTGGGAAGAAGCCTTTATAACAGTCAGAAAACATTGTTTAACGACTGATAGTGGGCGGTACCATCTCACCGGAATTGATTAAAGTAAAAAGTCGGTAGTATCTCCATTCTCCTCCTTCGGGAAGGAGGAGTACCCGTAGGGGGAGGTGGTAGGTGAATACATAAAACAATTATCTATGCACGATATAATGAATAAGCCCGAACTAAAATCCGTTCGAAAAGATCTAAGAAATATGAGTACTTCTGCCGAAGCCACTCTCTGGAAGTTAATCAAAGGGCAGCAAATAGATGGACTTAAGTTTCGTCGGCAGCATAGTGTCGGTCCTTATATTTTAGACTTTTATTGCCCGCAATTCCGGCTGGGGATAGAGTTGGACGGTGAAGTACATTCTACTACGGAAGCTATGGATTATGCTGATAATCGTGCACGTTTTCTCGTCAATGAGAAAAATATTTGGGTAATACGTTTTGAGAATAGAGTCGTATTTGAGAATCCTACGCGGATTGTGGAGGAGATTCGGGAGGTTGTGAAAAAAAGGAGAGAAAATCCTACCACCTCCCCCTACGGGTACTCCTCCTTCCCGAAGGAGGAGAATGGAGATACTACCGACTTTTAATCAATTTTGGTGAAGGTAGTATTATAATATCATTAATCTGATAAAATAGAACATGGCTGGACTGAAATCATTAGCAAAAGATACTGCGATTTATGGATTGAGTAGTATTGTCGGTCGATTCCTCAATTATATGCTGGTACCGTTGTACACAGCAGTTTTACCGGCTTCTTCCGGAGGCTATGGAGTAGTATCAAATGTCTATGCATTTACAGCTTTGATGCTCGTGCTGCTCACGTTCGGTATGGAAACGGGTTTCTTCCGCTTTGCCAATAAATCAGGGGAAGATCCGATGAAAGTGTATGCAAACTCTTTGCTTTCAGTAGGCGGGGTATCCTTGATTTTCGTCCTTCTCTGTCTACTGTTCCTGCAACCGATCGCCAATCTGCTGGATTATGGCAATCATCCCGAGTTTATAGCGATGATGGCTATGGTGGTGGCTTTGGATTCTTTCCAGTGCATTCCTTTCGCCTACTTACGTTATAAGAAAAGACCGATTAAGTTTGCGGCTATTAAATTGCTTTCCATTATCGGTGGAATTGGCTTGAATCTGTTCTTTCTGTTGCTCTGTCCGTGGCTGAATGTTCATTTTCCGGCAACGGTTTCCTGGTTTTATGATCCGGATTATCTGGTAGGTTATATTTTCATCAGTAATCTGATTATTTCGGCAGTGCAGATGTTCTTCTTTATTCCTGAATTGAGAGGCTTTGCTTATAAGTTGGACAAGGCACTGCTAAAACGAATGGTAGTATATTCTTTCCCGGTGTTGATTCTGGGGCTGGTCGGTATTCTGAATCAGACGGTGGATAAGATGATTTATCCGTTTCTTTTCGAGGATCGTCAGGAAGGACTGGTCCAGTTGGGCATTTATGCGGCTACCAGTAAGATTACTATGGTAATGGCTATGTTTACGCAGGCTTTCCGTTATGCATACGAACCCTTTGTTTTTGGAAAAAACAGAGAAGGGGACAATCGTAAAATGTATGCGGCTGCAATGAAATATTTCCTCATCTTCTCATTGTTGGCTTTCCTTGCCGTGATGTTCTATTTGGATTTGTTGCGCTATCTGGTGGCAAGAGGATATTGGGAAGGGCTGGGAGTAGTGGCTGTTGTGATGCTTGCAGAAATATGTAAGGGAATCTATTTCAATCTTTCCTTTTGGTATAAACTGACGGATGAAACACGTTGGGGGGCTTATTTCTCACTGATAGGATGTGCCATTATTGTGGTGATGAACATTGTGTTTGTGCCTGTGTATGGTTATATTGCTTCTGCGTGGGCTTCTGTTGCCGGATATGGGGTGATTATGCTGTTGTCCTATTGGATGGGACAGAAGAAGTATCCGATTCAGTATGACTTGAAAAGTCTGGGACTTTATATCCTGCTTGCTGCGGTACTGTATGTGATTGGCGAACAAGTGCCGATTTCTGATCTTGTGCTCCGTCTGGCTTTCCGTACTGTGCTTTTATTGTTGTTTGTAGCATACATCGTCAAGAAAGATTTGCCGTTAAGTCAGCTACCTGTTATTAATCGATTTATAAAGAAGAAATAACTTATGAAGACAGATGAACGTAATAAATTCGCCATAAAGTCCTTTTTAGGCGAATATCTGGATTTGAGAAAGGATAAGGATAATGAACTGGCAACAGTCGATTCTATCCGTAAAGGTGTGGAGTTCAAGGGGGCGAACCTGTGGATTCTTATCTTTGCCATTTTCATGGCGTCACTTGGCTTGAATGTGAACTCTACCGCCGTGATCATCGGTGCCATGTTGATTTCTCCGTTGATGGGGCCTATCATGGGAGTAGGGCTTTCTGTCGGCTTGAATGACTTCGAACTGATGAAACGTTCTTTAAAGAGTTTTCTTATTACGACCGCTTTCAGTGTGACGACGGCGACAATCTTCTTCCTTCTGGCGCCTATTGCCGGTTCGCAGTCAGAGTTGCTGGCCCGCACATCGCCGACAATTTATGACGTATTCATCGCACTTTTCGGTGGTCTGGCAGGTGTGGTGGCTCTTTCTACGAAAGAAAAAGGGAACGTGATTCCGGGTGTCGCTATCGCTACGGCATTGATGCCGCCGCTTTGTACGGCAGGTTACGGGCTGGCTTCCGGTAATCTGATCTATTTTCTGGGAGCCTTTTACCTCTACTTCATAAATTCCGTATTCATTAGCCTCGCAACTTTTATCGGTGTGCGTGTGATGCATTTCCAGCGGAAAGAGTTCGTTGATAAAAACCGTGAAAAGACGGTGCGTAAATATATCATCCTGATTGTGATTCTGACGATGTGCCCGGCTGTTTATCTGACATTCGGCATTATCAAAAGTACTTTCTATGAAGCGGCGGCCAACCGGTTTATCAACGAACAGTTGGGATTCGAGAATACGCAAGTGCTTGATAAAAAGGTCAGCTATGAACATAAGGAAGTCCGTGTTGTCCTGATCGGCTCGGAAGTGCCGGACGCTTCGATCTCCATAGCCCGCAGTAAACTGAAAGAGTATAAACTTGAAGATACCAAGCTGATAGTATTGCAGGGTATGAACAACGAAGCGGTGGATGTGTCTTCTATCCGTGCCATGGTAATGGAAGACTTCTACAAGAACAGCGAACAACGGCTTCAGGAACAGAAAGTCAAAATAACTCAACTGGAGACAACTCTCCAACAATATAAATCGTATGATGAAATGAGTCGTACACTGGTGCCGGAACTGAAGGTGCTTTATCCTTCTATCACTACGCTTTCCATTGCTCACTCGCTCGAAGTACGGGTAGATTCGATGAAAACGGATACGGTGACGCTGGCTGTCATGAAGTTTGCCAAACATCCGACGAATACGGAGAAAGAGAAAATCAGCGAGTGGCTGAAAGCCCGGGTAGGGGCGAAAAAGTTGAGGTTGATTACCGAATAAAGAATCTAAAAATAATAGCATGAAATTCAGACTGACCGCAGTTATTGTCCTTGCTCTTTGCTTGTCGAATGCTTTTGCCGATGAGGGAATGTGGCTATTGGGAAATCTTAAGAAGAATAAGCAAACAGACCGGGTAATGAGAGAACTTGGTTTGCAGATGCCTGTAAATAAATTATATAATCCGAAGAAGCCGTGTCTGGCGGATGCCGTTGTCAGTTTCGGCGGCTTTTGTTCGGGAGTAGTCGTATCGGAAGACGGGTTGGTGTTCACCAATCATCATTGCGGTTTCAGTAGTATCCAGCAGCATTCTTCGGTAGAACATGATTATCTGAAAGACGGTTTTGTGGCCCGTAGCCTCGAAGAAGAACTGCCGAATCCCGAGTTATATGTCCGTTTCCTGCTTCGTACGGAAAATGTGACCAAGCGGGTATTGTCTGCCGCCAAACACGCCAAGACGGAATCCGAGCGGCGGGTGGCAGTCGATTCTGTGATGAATGTAATCGGGATGGAAGTATCGGAAAAGGACTCCACGTTGACGGGTATTGTTGACGCCTACTATGCGGGAAATGAGTTCTGGCTGTCTGTTTACCGTGATTATAATGATGTCCGCCTGGTATTTGCTCCCCCTTCCTCTGTCGGTAAGTTCGGGTGGGATACGGACAACTGGATGTGGCCGCGTCATACGGGCGATTTCAGCGTATTCCGTATCTATGCGAACACTCAGAACGGTCCGGCGGATTATTCTCCGGACAATGTGCCCTATCATCCCGAATATGTAGCTCCTGTCTCTTTGGAAGGATATAAGGAAGGCTCTTTCTGTATGACGCTCGGTTATCCGGGGAGTACGGAGCGTTATCTCTCTTCGTATGGTATCGAGGAGATGATGAACGGCATCAATCAGGCTATGATTGACGTGCGTGGAGTGAAACAGGCTATCTGGAAGCGGGAAATGGACCGTCGTCCGGACATCCGTATTAAGTATGCCTCAAAGTACGATGAAAGCTCTAATTACTGGAAGAATAGTATCGGAACCAATAAAGCGATCCAACACCTGAAAGTGCTGGAAAAGAAACGTGCTGCCGAGGCTGCACTGCGCGAATGGATTCAGGCGCATCCCGAAGAAAGGGAGAAACTTATTCGTTTATTCTCTTCCCTGGAGCTGAATTATGGCAATCGTCGTGAGATAAACCGTGCCTTGGCTTATTTCGGTGAAGCATTTATCAATGGTCCTGAATTGGTTCAGCTTGCGCTTGAAATTCTGAACTTCGACTTTGAGGCGGAAGAAAAGCAAGTGGTAAGCCGTATGAAGAAGCTGTTGGAAAAGTATGACAACCTGGATACTGCCATTGACAAGGAAGTCTTTGCCGCCATGCTGAAAGAGTATCAAACGAAAGTGGACAAGAAATATCTTCCCGCTATGTACGATAAGATCGACACGCTCTATAACGGGAATATCCAAGCCTATGTAGACTCCTTGTATGCAACATCCAATATAACCTCGCCTAAAGGTTTGAAACGCTTTCTGGAACGGGATACGACGTATAATCTGATTGAAGACCCTGCCGTATCTTTGAGTCTTGACCTGATTGTGAAATATTATGAGATGAACCAGAGTATTTCCGAAGCTTCCGAGCAGATCGAACAGGGAGAGCGCTTATTCAATGATGCCATGCGCCGTATGTATGCCGACCGCAATTTCTATCCCGACGCCAATTCGACCATGCGGCTCAGTTTCGGGACGGTCAGTGGTTATTCTCCTTTCGACGGGGCTACTTACGGCTATTATACAACAGTGAAAGGTATCTTTGAGAAGGTAAAAGAGCATGCCGGAGACATTGACTTTGCCGTGCAGCCGGAACTCTTGTCTTTATTATCTTCCCGCGATTTCGGCAGGTATGCCAACGAACAGGGAGATATGAATGTCTGCTTTATCTCCAACAATGATATAACAGGAGGAAACTCCGGCAGTGCTATGTTCAACGGTAAGGGAGAGTTGCTCGGTCTGGCGTTTGACGGCAATTGGGAAGCCATGAGCAGTGATATTGTATTTGAACCCGATTTACAACGATGTATCGGTGTGGATGTGCGTTATATGCTCTTTATTATCGAGAAATACGGGAAAGCGGGAAATCTGATAAAAGAATTAAAAATAAGGTGAGTTTGATATAACTTCATTCTCATGCTTCTCCTTCCTTTCCAAAGGAAGGGAAGCATAATCATTAAGTTTATATTGAACTCACCTTATAAAAGGTTATGTAAACGTTTTTGGTACAACTTTTTTAAAGAAGGAACCATTCCCTCAAAAGGGGAATTCTATGGTTTTTGCTTTGAAAGTTTTTATTTCTTTGGTTTTCTGCGTGCCCACCCTTCTTCACTGAAGTCTGGTTCTTTGCCTTTAAAGAATTCCTGCCAGTCGTCTTTCTTTTTTGGACCGCGAGCATCCGAATAGCCTCGTTCTGCACGACTCGGTTTTTCTTTTTTGCCGGATTTTGGACCTTTGGTAGAAGCATCTTTTGTTTTTCTATCTTTATTGTCGTAGCGTGGAGTACGATCTTCTCCTTTGCCGAATCGTTTTCCGCCTTTGCGTTCACTTGAACCGTTTTCATGTCCTTTTCCGCCTTCTTCACTAGATACTTCTACTACGACTTTCCGTCCGTTCCATTTCGCACGGCTTAGAGCTTTTACGACATTGATAGCCTCTTTTTCGGGAACTTCAAAGAAAGAGAAGTTCTGCATTAAGTCGATACGTCCTAATTCAATGCGTCCACGTGTATTGCTATTCAGCAAGCCGATGAGGTCACTGGGGAAGAAACTGTCCGTTTTGCCCAAGTTAATGAATAAACGGTTGAAGCCCGGAGCAGCTTTTCGGCTTCTTTTTTCGAAACCACCTTCTTTTCGGTCACCTCTTCCGGTACGTTCGCCACGGCTATCGGTCGGTACTTCTATCTCTGCGCGGTTGCGGTAATATTCGGCAAAGCGGTTAAATTCGTGAGAAACCATTCGTTTAATCAAGTCTTCCTTACTTAACCATTCTAGCTTACGGTAAATATCGGGCATGAATTCAGAAATCTCCTCTTCGTTTACTTTTACTTTCTCGAGGTCGTCAATTACTTTAAGTAACTGTTTCTGGCAAATTCCTGCTGCCGTCGGCATTTCTCCGGGAATAAACTTCTTGCCGATAATACGTTCAATTTCACGCATTTTCCCTTTCTCACGCAGGTTGATAATGGCGATAGAAGTACCTGTCTTGCCGGCACGTCCTGTACGTCCGCTACGGTGAGTATAGCTTTCCGTATCATCCGGCAATCCGTAATTGATGACGTGTGTCAGGTCGTCCACGTCCAGCCCGCGGGCAGCTACGTCCGTAGCAACGAGCAGTTGCAGGTTACGGATACGGAATTTCTGCATCACGGCGTCACGTTGTGCCTGTGACAATTCACCGTGCAATGAGTCGGCATTATAACCTTCCTGCATCAGTTTATCTGCAATTTCCTGTGTTTCCTTACGTGTGCGGCAGAAAATGATACCGTAAATTTGCGGATAATAGTCTACGATACGCTTCAGTGCTTCATACTTATCTTTAGCATGAACGGTATAGGCAACGTGCTTTACGTTGCTGGTACTTTCATTCTTGCGGCCGATAGTGATTTCTTTAGCGTTGCGCAGATAGTTCTTTGAGATGCGCGCAATTTCCGGGCTCATTGTTGCAGAGAAAAGCAACGTATTACGTTCTTGGGGAACATCGGCAAGAATAGCATTGATACTATCCGTAAATCCCATATTCAGCATTTCGTCCGCTTCGTCCATTACCACGTTGCGAATAGTGGACAAGGATACTGTCTTGCGCTCCATTAAGTCCAATAAACGTCCGGGAGTGGCCACGATGATATGTACACCGCGTTTCAGGCTGCGTATCTGACTGTCAATAGAAGAACCACCGTATACCGGGAGTACTTTCAGCCCGTCAATGTATTTGGAATAATCGTTCAAATCTCCTGCTATCTGGAGACAAAGCTCACGAGTAGGGCAGAGGATAAGCGATTGTGGAATTCTGTTCTTTACGTCAATCTGTTGGAGCAAGGGCAGGCCGAATGCGGCTGTTTTACCTGTTCCTGTCTGTGCAAGAGCTACTACATCATTATTTTCTCCTAAAAGGTACGGAATCACTTCCTCTTGTACCGGCATGGGATTCTCGTATCCCATTTCTTCAATTGCTCTACGTATCTCCGGAGAAACGCCAAGCTCTTCAAATGTCTTCATTAAATCTCTGTATATCTTTTATTTCGGGTGCAAAGATAGTCAATATAGTTGAATCAACTATCATTTATCAGTTAATAAAATATTGTACCGCTATTCTATTTCGCGGGTATTATTTATAGCTTTCCGCAAATTCTACGGATACGGAGTTGCTGAAACTCCGGCAGACTTCTGCGGCAAAGTCTTTTCCGCACTGGATAACCTTATCCCAGGTTGCTTCGTTCAGGTTGTTCAAATCACGATATCTGACGTCGTATTTAAGTAATCCGTAGATCAGCCCGGCATTGAAGTTGTCACCTGCTCCAATGGTACTGACAGCTTCCAATGGTTCTATCGGATAATCTTTATTAACTAAATTTGTACGGAGTGATACTTTTTCTCCTCCCGCAGTACAGATAAACCGAGGACAGTAAAATTTGATTTTATCCTTGTATATCTTGTCCGCGTCCTGCATGCCGTACATATAGAAAAAGTCCTCCAATGAGCCTCGTACAATATCCGAATATTCCAAATTCTCGATAATGGTGGGAGCGAGTTTCATCGCTTCGTTTTTGTGTGAAGAACGGAAGTTGGGGTCATAGTAGATAATAGCTTTTTTCTCGCGCGCCTGGTCGAGCAGTTCGAGAATCTTTTCCCGCAATACCGGATTCAAGGCGTAGTAGGAGCCTATCATGACAATGTCGTCTTCTTCCAGTTTGGGGAACAGGACATCGAGACGTTGTTTGGGGTAATCCTTGTAGAAGATATATTCGGCATCACTTTGCTCATTGAGAAAAGCCAGAGATACCGGTGATTTCCCGTCAGGGAATACATTCACATGGTCGGTCGGGATATTGTTGTCACGCATGAATTGCAGGATAATGTTTCCCACGCGGTCGTTACCGGTTTCGCTGATGAAACCGACGTTTGCTCCCATCCGGCCTAAGGATACGATGCCGTTGAATACAGAGCCTCCCGGTACGGCTGCGGAAGGCTGGTCGCCTCGAAAGATGATGTCGAGGATTGTTTCTCCGATACCGATTACTTTTCGCATAGTGATCTTGATTTTTCTCCCAGATAACCTCCGTGGTGGCGTTTCGAATATTCGGCAATGGTGAATCCGGTTTCCTTCATGGTCTGTACTACCAGAATATCACCGATAACAGTCATGGCAGTAGTCGAAGTAGTAGGAGTCATACCCAGCGTACAAACTTCGGCAGGTTTACCGGTACTCAGGCAAACATCCGATTCGTGCGCCAACGGACTATCTGGATTTCCCGTGATAACGATAAACTTCAGTTCCGGGTCCAGATTGTGAGCAAGTTGGGTAAGTTCGACGATTTCACGCGTCTTGCCGGAGTTGGAGATAAGCAGGAGCAAATCATTTTTCTGCAGGATACCCAAGTCACCATGTTGTGCTTCGCTAGGGTGCAGAAATACAGAGGGAATACCCGTAGAACAGAAAGTGGTAGCAATGTTCATCGCAATTTGTCCGGCTTTCCCCATACCGGAAGTTACTAGTTTTCCCTTCTTCTGATGTATCTGTTCAACAATAAGTTGTACTGCTTTCTCATAAGCGTCTGTTACAGGGATATTGAGCACAGCCTGTGCTTCCTGTTGTAAAAGTTGTTTAATGGAGTCTATCATATGATCAGTTTATTTTTTCTTTTAGTTCATCCGGAGTGTTTGCTATTTCGTAATAGGTTGAGAAAGGTTGGCGGGCAAAGCCTTTTTCTTCCAAGGTTTTGAGTGCTTTCAGCAGCTCGTTGTAGAAACCATATTCGTTATAGAAGATAACTTTCTTGTGGTGGTAGCCAATAGAAGCGGCAGCTATAACGTGGAAAACTTCGTCGAGTGTGCCTACGCCTCCAGGCAGTGCCACCAATACATCCGACTTTTCCGTCATTATATCTTTGCGGTCGCTCAGGTTGCGGGTATGAATCACCTCGTCCAGTAGAGAGCTTACTCTACCATTTTCTTCCAGTTTGGTCGGGACTACTCCAATGACCTTACCCCCGTTTTCTTTTACGGTGCGTGCTACGCATTCCATAAGTCCGAGGTTGGCTCCTCCGTAAATCAACGTTTTGCCTGTCTGTCCTATCCATTCGCCTATTCGGCGAGCACTTTCGAAGTACATTTTGTCAATGTTTTCAGAGGCAGAACAGAAAATTCCTATCTTTTCCATATACGTTGTAACTGTTATAGTCCACAAATATCTGCAATTTTCTATAAACAGCAATAAGTTTTATTGTATTTTTGTGGCATTAATTCAATAAGGAAGTAGAAAACAATGCATTGCAACGAATATACATTACCTAATGGCCTGCGTATTATCCATGAACCGACGCTTTCAAAAGTAGCTTATTGTGGTTTTGCGATTGATGCCGGCACCCGTGATGAAGCGGCAAATGAACAGGGAATGGCTCATTTTGTAGAACATCTTATTTTTAAGGGAACGGTGAAACGGAAAGCTTGGCATATTCTCAACCGAATGGAGAATGTAGGCGGTGACCTCAATGCTTATACGAATAAAGAAGAAACGGTTGTCTATTCCGCCTTCCTGACAGAACATCTGGAACGTGCGCTTGAGCTACTGGGGGATATTGTATTCCATTCTACTTTTCCGCAACATGAGATTGAAAAGGAAACAGAAGTGATTATTGACGAAATCCAATCCTATGAAGACAATCCTTCCGAATTGATCTTCGATGATTTTGAAGATATGATATTCCGTAATCATCCGCTGGGAAGAAACATTCTGGGGAAACCGGAACTTCTGAGGAGTTTTCGCACGGAGGATGTCCTGTCCTTTACCCGTCGGTTCTATCAGCCGGGGAATATGGTGTTTTTCGTTCAAGGACAATATGATTTCAAGAAAATTATCCGTCTGGCAGAAAAATATATGTCGGATATTCCTGCAGTGGAAATTGAGAACCGCCGTACGCCTCCGCCTCTTTATATTCCTGAACATTTAACGGTAACTAAAGACACACATCAGGCACATGTAATGATTGGTAGCCGTGGATATAATGCATACGACGACAAACGTACCGCACTCTATCTGCTGAATAATATCCTCGGCGGTCCTGGAATGAACAGCAAACTGAATGTTTCTCTTCGTGAACGCAGGGGATTGGTTTATAATGTCGAATCCAATCTGACTTCTTATACCGATACAGGTGCTTTCTGCATCTACTTCGGGACGGATATTGAAGATATGGATACTTGTTTGAAATTGACCTATAAGGAACTGAAACGAATGCGGGATGTGAAAATGACTTCTTCTCAGTTGGCGGCAGCCAAGAAGCAGTTGATCGGACAAATCGGGGTGGCCTCCGATAATTTTGAGAATAATGCGTTGGGCATGGCGAAAACTTTCCTGCATTACCATAAGTACGAATCATCCGAGCTTGTCTTTAAACGTATAGAGGCTTTGACTGCAGAGACTTTGTTGGAAGTTGCCAATGAGATGTTTGCTGAGGAATATTTGTCAACGCTGATTTACAGGTAGTATTGTGAGATTGCTATGCAGTAAAAGATAGTGGTATACGGATTAAACCATTTGGATCCATCCCCTTGTATTAACTCTATACCGTTATACTAGAGGATAATACAGGAGGATGGTAATTGGTTATTTAATCACAACATTTTTATTGTTTATATACAAATTTTCATGCCTTGCTAAGTTATAAAGGTTGGTTTCTGGACCATTTGATAACCCTGTTTTAGTATTCCACTTTGTAATCTTTGTGTAGATGTCCTCCTTTCCAAGCTTTTTTGCTAGTCCAATCTGCGTATGCATCTGTCCAAAACGGATCATCAGCGGGAAGACCGAGAGGTAGAAAACTTAAGGTTGCCATATAAAGGCTGCCAGTGGAGGTATAACCATCAGCACATTCTGGCTGATGACCGTTGAAGCCGAGCACTAACCAACCATCCTTATCGAAGTTCTGATTTCCCTCATACATATTTCGGTGTACGGCAGTCAGGGCGTAACGTACTTGGGCGGGAGAAACGTGTGAGGGCAATTTTTTGCGTAGAGCTACGTCTGCTAACGATTGGAATGCAGCGGTACGATAAGTAACCGAACGTCCGAAAGCGGGATATGTGCCATCGGGAGCTATCATACGTTCACAAAATTCAGAGTGGCGTATCATGCGGTTCATAGCTTCGTCTAGCTCCTTCTGACTTGCCCAACGTTTAGGTAAAAGATTTTCCAGCATAGCTACCATCATAGAATGCATCACGTAGGCGTTATAATTATCCATACTGAATGATGGACCATCACTATACCAGCCATCGCCTACATACCATTCTTTTACCTTATTTTTACTTACACGAATACGGAACTGGTCGTATTGTACACCTTTTCCCAACAGAAATGATTCTGTTAGTCCGGTGAAGAGTAGCCAGTTGTTGTAAGCACCAGTACGATCACGTAAGGATTGGAAGGATTTAATATAGCGTTCTTTTGTAACTTCATCCAATGGTTCCCATAAAGCTTTGGGGGCACGGAGGAAGGCATGTACTAGATAGGCGGCATCTACGATAGGTTGAGCGTGTTTGGTGAAGTTCAGTAAGTCGGGTGATGCAGGATCTACTGCATTTTTTAATCCTTTCAGTACTTCTTCACGCATCTGCTTGCGTAGTTTACCTTCTTCTGTATCATCATCGGGGAGTGCTAGCCAAGGGGCAACCCCGGCGAGTGTGCGGCCTACAGCTTCCAGATGTGTCATGTCTTTGTAGCCTGCTGTTTCACCGCTACGGGTCTCAATGGGCATATTCTGGTGTAGTGTTCCTTCTGCGAGGTTATGGATGACAGGATATGATATTTTCCAAAGTAGCTTTACCCATATGGCGCGATCTTGGGTGCCAGTGGTTTGAATTTCCGTCATGGGAATATTCTTCTTTCCTTTTTTCTTGTCTTTGGCTTGTACTCCTATTGGCAGTAGTATTATAGCCGTTAGTAAACAGATTAGATAATTCTTTCTTTTCATGTTTTTTCCTTTTATTTATAGTGGACTTTTTCCGTCCAGCATTCGGTTATAACGATGTAAGGCTTCGATGAAATAGTAGTCGGCATACGTTAGCGGCACATCTATTTCTGAATTGTGAGGTACGGCACCTACACTATGCATCAGTATAAAGTTTGCATTCTTACCTAGCTCGGCACGGTAGTTGGTACTACCTAGTGCATGTAGAATCTGTTTGGCACTTTCCAGATATTTCTTGCTTTTGCTACCTTTGCTATAAGTACTCAGTTCCAGTAATGCCGAAGCTACGCAGGCTGCGGCGGAAGCGTCGCGGTAGTTATTTACCATTTTGCAGGCGTTGGAACGGATACCGGGTGTGTAACCTTCTTGAAAGGCGTTAAAGTCCCACCAGGCAACCTTGTCGGAAGGAAGGTTGGGATGATCAAGGTAGAAGTCTGCCATCTTTTCTGCAGTTTTCAAGAAGCGTTTGTCTTTCGTCTCACGGTAACACATGGTAAATCCATAGATTCCCCAAGCTTGTCCACGTGACCAGGCTGAATTATCGGAATATCCCTGAGAAGTCTCTCCTTTGATGGGCTTGCCTGTTTTTTTATCATAATATATGATGTGGAAGCAACTGTAGTCCTTACGTACTTGATGGTGCATTACTTGTTCTGCATGTGAAATAGCCACTTTACGAAAACTTTCATCACCCGTCACTTTGGAGGCATGGAATAATAGTTCTAGATTCATCATATTGTCGATGATAACAGGAAAATCATATACTTTGTCACCGTGCCAACTGCGAAATCCATTCCATGATTGAATGACTTTTGCTTGAGGGCGGAAACGTGTACAGAGTGAACGTGCCGATTCTACTAATATGTCCTCATATTCGTCTTTTGGTGCGAAGCGATTGGCATTACCATAGCTGCAATACATCATGAATCCAATATCATGATTGTCTGTGAAGGTCTTTGCGGGTTCCATTTGATGTGTATAAACTAAGGCAGAGTCTTGCAAAGCTTTGTCGCCTGTGTAGTTTGATAGATACCATAATGTACCAGGGAAAAAGCCTGCTGTCCAAAGGTAAATACTTCCTTTGCTGGGAGTACCGTCTTTGCGCATACTGTGTGGCATGATAGCTTTTCCATTTTTTCCTTGTGCAGGGGTTTGCATCATCAAACTATATTGTTTGGTGGCGAATTCCATATTCTCTTTGATAAATGCTTTTTCTGCTTGGGGCGTTTGAGCTTGTGCGGCAGTTAGTGAATATGCCAATGCAGTAAGTACAATCCATCTTTGGGGGATTGCCGGATTCTTCTTTATAAATTTAATCATGTTATTAGATATTATATGTTAGATGTTTTTATGCTGCAAAGTTATTCCTATATAAAATAGGTAGGGGGATATTCCGTCCATTCGAAGGGGAGTTTGTGTTTTCACTTTTGTTTTTAACGTTTTGTCCGGTAAGAAG
>UMHX01082918.1_pt1 | contig 40615 bp, 34 predicted proteins | sample 1965651 | NCBI WGS metagenome assembly UMHX01 (sample SAMEA4836109, study PRJEB28245) | human gut metagenome | biome: gut microbiome; material: fecal sample | place: Denmark | collected 2008 | reverse complement strand
GTAGGCGGTTACCCGCCTGTCTGAGAACATTTTATCATCAAATTGATGAAAATAATCTGACGAAAGGAAAAAACAGCTATGCCTAATCCATATTTACCTTTATGGGAATATATTCCCGACGGAGAGCCGAGAGTTTTCGGTGACCGTGTATATATTTACGGTTCGCACGACAGAGCAGGCTCAGATGATTTCTGCGACTATGTTTTAAAGTGCTGGAGCGCACCTGTGAACGATCTTAACAACTGGGTGTGTCACGGTGTGACGTTCCGTGTAAAGCCCGACGATGATTTTCCGTCCGATACCGATTGGACACCCGATAAAAATCAGATCTTATTTGCGCCCGATGTCGTATGCAGGAACGGAAAGTACTATCTGTATGCATATATTGTCAATGCGACAGGCTGCGTTGCGGTGAGCGACAGACCCGAAGGACCGTTCACACTGCTTTCAAAATACAAGTACACTATATCCGATGAGATATGCTGTAACGGCTGGTTCATCGATCCGGGCGTGCTTGTTGACGATGACGGAAGAACTTATATTTACTGTGGCTATGAGCGTTCTTTTATGGCTGAGGTCGATACGGATACGATGTACACGATAAAGGATAACAGCTGTATCGAGCATATCATACCGATAACCACAGATAATGACGGAGGCTTTGACACAGAAGAAACGCTTTTCTTTGAGGCTTGTTCTCCACGCAAGGTCGGTGATACATATTATCTTATCTATTCTCCCAAACGTGGCTCACGTCTTGCTTATGCTACTTCCGACAAGCCTACGGGACCGTTTAAGTACAGAGGATATATCGTAGATAACGGTGTTGATTATCCCGGCGGTAACGATCACGGCTCAATAGCTCAGATAAACGGTAAGTGGTATATATTCTATCACCGTATGACCAACGGTACGATAATGTCAAGACGTGCCTGCGTTGAGAAGATCGAGATACTTCCTGACGGCACTATACCTCCTGTTGAAATGACTTCGCTCGGCTTTGAGGACAGCCTTGATCCTTACAGGATAACGGAGGCTGAGATTGCCTGTGTGCTTAAAGGCGGAGCGTTTGTAACGGAGCATAACAAGTTTGAAAGAGTGGTAACGGGTATAAAGGACGGTGCTGTAATAGGCTATAAATACTACGATTTCGGGCTTGACAACGGCAACGGCAGAATGTACTTCAGTGCCGATATAACAGGACTTGGCGCTGACTGTAACGTGCATATACGCATCGACAGCGAGGACGGCGAGGAGATAGGCTCGTTCAAGGTAGGACACGGAAACGGTGTTTACAAGACAGAAGTAAAGCCGGTCAGCGACAGACACGCAGTGTTCCTTACGGTTGACACGGATTATACAGGCTGGACGGCTTCCTATTTCAAGGAAAGACCGCTGTTTGAACTGAAGAGGTTTGTATTCACAAAGTAATTTTCGGTTGTTACGAGGTGAAAATATGAAGATAGGTTCTATCGGATATAATTATGTTCATGATATGAAATATGAAAATTTCATTATGGACAGACCTAAAGGACCTGGTGCAGTTTTATTGCTGCTTATAAAGACACCTTCGGTTTTCAGGGTAGGCGGGGTGCAGTATCAGGTCAAAGAAAACTCGTTTATACTGATGTCAGCGGATACTCCTTGCTACTATACGGCGCAGGAAGATGTGTATACAGATGACTGGGTGTATTTCGAGAACGACTACTGGGATAAGGAATATGTTGAAAAGTTGGGGATACCGATGGATATACCCGTATATCTGGGAGATATTGACGAGCTTTCTCACCTTGTCCACATACTTGTCTACGAGCATTATTCGGGTGCGGTGAACAGCGAGGAGATCGAGAAAAAGTATATAGATGTGCTTTTTCTTATGCTGAGCAGAACGCTGAAGTCCCGTAACTGTATGTCGTCAAAACAGCTGAGCGAAAGGCATTATCGCTTTACGCAGATACGAACCCTGATATTCACTATGCCCGACCATGTCGGGAATGTGGACGACCTTGCGGCACAGGCGGGTATGAGCCGTTCCGGTTTTCAGCATCTTTATAAAAAGCTGTTCGGAACAACGGTTATAAAGGATATAATCGAGGGCAGGACGCAACGTGCGAAACGTCTGCTTTCCTCTACAAGACTTACTATAAAAGAGATAAGCACACGCTGTGGTTATACGAATGAATACAGCTTTATGCGGCAGTTCAAGGAACAGGTCGGAAAGACACCGACAGAGTATCGCAGCTGTATATAAGGAGAATGTTTATGAAGAAGATATTGTCTGCCATACTGGCATTATGTATGATAGTTTCGGTTACTGCTTGTTCATCGGAAAATGAATCGTCCGTTCCCGAAGAAGTAAAGGGTAGTGAGAACAGGACAATGCGTGAGATGACAACGCAGGAACTTATCGAGGATATGGGACTCGGTATAAATCTAGGAAATACCTTTGAATCCTGTGGAAACTGGATAAACAAGTCGTCTGTTACAAACTATGAAACAGCGTGGGGAAGTCCTGTTATTACCGAGCAAATGATAAAGGGCTACAAGGACTGCGGTTTTGGCGTTATGCGTCTGCCTGTTGCGTGGAGCAATATGATGGACAAGGAAACGTATACCATAAATCCCGACTATATAGCAAGAGTAAAGGAAGTGCTGAACTGGGCGCTTGACAGCGATTTATATGTAATTCTCAACATTCATTACGATAACGGTTGGTTTTCGGACTTTGCCGATGATAAAAAGAGAGATGAATGTTTTAAAAAATATGAAGCTATATGGAAACAGCTTTGCGAGGAATTCGGCGATTACGGCGACCATCTGATGTTTGAATCGCTCAATGAAGAAGGCGGTTGGGAGGAACTGTGGAACAGATACAGTAACGAGGGCGACAAGGAAAAGTCATATTCGATACTGAATGAAATCAATCAGAAGTTTGTTGATATAGTAAGGGCTTCGGGTAAAAATAACGGCAAGCGTCATCTGCTTATCGCAGGATACAATACCGATATCGACCTTACCTGTGACGAGCTTTACAAGATGCCTGCCGATCCTGAAAACCGCTGTGCAGTATCGGTACACTATTATACACCCGCGACCTTTGCCATACTTGAAAAGGACGCAAGCTGGGGCAAGGCAAAGACAACGTGGGGCAGTGAAGCTGACAAAAAGCTGCTCACAAAGTATATGGATATGCTGAAAACTACCTTTGTAGACAAGGGTATCCCCGTTATTATAGGTGAATATGGCTGTACAACAAAGAACAAGCAGGCAAAATACATTAACCTATATCTTTCAAGCGTCTGCAAGGAGGCATATTCGAGAGGTATGCTCCCTGTGCTGTGGGATGTAACCGATGTATTCTATGACCGCACGACCTGTACGTTCAAGGATAAGGATTTACTTGACGGACTTATGGCAGCAAAGGAAACCGAAAGAAACGTATAACAAAGTAATTCCTCTTTATAAAATGACTCCCGGAGCGAAATACTCCGGGAGCCTTTTTATATGGTTGTTTACGCCTTCATTTCAAATGACTTGCAGTCTGTGCAAGCCTTCTGAGTGGGGTCTGCCTCGTGTGTGCCGATCTGGATATGATCGAGTGAGCAGTAATCTGCACAGCAGCAGTGATGCTTACAGTTTGTTATAGAACAAGCTATGCACTTGTTTGCGTGTTCTGTTCCCATTTTTCGTACTTCCTTTCAGAAATAAATATGAGTAAAGTTGTCTTTACGCACATTATTATAACCGGAAAGCCGAAAAATATAACAGAATTATCATTCCATTATTATGCTTAAAATATCGGAAAATTCAGGTACGATATAATCCGCTTTATATTCTTTAAGCTCGTCCTCAGAGCCGAAGCCGCATAGCACACCGACAGATTTTATACCACACTGTTTTGCGCCGATTATATCAAATTTCCTGTCGCCTATCATAATGGCGGATGAACGGTTTTCTATATGCTGATTGTCAAGCACATAGTTTATTATGCTTGCCTTGTCCTCAAACGAGAAGTCAAGTGACGCACCGCATATAAAAGTAAAATATTTTGCCAGATCGAAATGCTCAAGCACGATTTTAGCGAGCTTCAGCGGCTTTGAGGTGGCAAGGTATATCTTTTTTGCCGTTGTCATAAAGTGTTTTCAGCGTTTCGGGAACGCCTGCTATGACTTTATTTTCATATACGCCTACGGTGTTGTAGCGTTCACGGTATTTCAGTACCGCCTCTTTCGCCTTTTCTTCGGGGAAATCATAGAAGATATGGAACGATTCCCAAAGCGGAGGGCCGATAAATCTTTTCAGATTTTCTTCGTTGTTTTCTTCAATGCCGTAATAGTGAAGGGCATACTGCACACATTTTGCTATACCCTCGTATGAATCTGTCAAAGTTCCGTCAAGGTCGAATAAAATATGCTCAAATGCCATTTTTCCTGTCCTGCTCTATAAGTATTTTTACTGCGTTCACTGCCGTTCTTATCGCTCTGTCGCTGTCCATACAGACAGTATCGGGAAGTCCTGCGTTGCTTCTTTCAACGTTCCAGAGGGCTGTGAATACAGCGCCTGCACGTTTTCTTCTTGCAAGGGCTACGGAGAATATTGCGGCGGATTCCATTTCGGAAGTAAGACAGCCGCATTTTACATAAGCCGACCAGCTGCCCGAGAGCTTATCTCCTACAGGCATCTGTAATGGCTCTATCTCGCCGTAAAAGCTGTCCTTGCTGTGAACTACTCCGACATGGCAACGCTTGCCGTCAACGTCCTCAGATAATGCGTCGCCTGCGGCTTTAAGCGCGGTGGTTACTTCAAAATCCGCTACAGCAGGGTAGTTTTCGGGGATATACTCGTGCGATGTTCCTTCGCTTCGTATTGACGCCTGCGCCACAACCAAATCGCCGCCGGAAACGCTTATATCCATACCGCCGCTTGTGCCTATCCTTATAAAAGTATCCGTGCCGGAGCGGATAAGCTCTTCAACGGCAATTGCGGCGGAAGGACCGCCGATACCCGTTGATACAACGCTTACCTTTTCGCCGAGAAGATAACCCGTATAGGTCGTATATTCACGGTTTGACGCAACAAATTCCGCATTGTCGAGATATTTAGCAATAAGCGGAACTCTGCCGGGGTCGCCGGGAAGAATAGCGTATCTTCCGACGTCGCCATTTTTGATCTTAAGATGGAACTGTTCGTTTTCTGTAAGTAGTGCCATAATATCACCCTTTCGCAAAACGTTTATTTCTTTGCTTTAGTCATTTTCTTAGCGGCTTTTTTTGAAATCACTTCGTCAGCCGGAGCGGTAGTGCCGCCCAGAACAGAGGGGGCTGCCTTGTTCTTTTCCTTCTCACGCTTTTCGATATTTCCGTGAATCCTGTCCCAGTTGCCGAATATCGCAAGAAGTATGCCGAGTACTGTTATAATAAGGAGCGGCATATAAAGGTATCCGGGATCGCCCGGGAGCAGTTCGTGCAGGATGAGTACGCATATCAATCCGACGAAGGTAAGAGCGCCGCAGATAAAATATTTTTTCAGCATTGCAAAGAACACAGGGACTATGTAGCATATGACGGTGAATATCATCCAGAATATCAATATACCCATTATACCGCTTACATCGGTGGATTCGGTAGTTATAAGGGATACCAGTCCGAGAATGTTCAGAACGACCGCTATAACGCCTGTCGCTATCATCATCAGTACTTTTAATATGATTACAAATATTTTCATTTTATCCTTTTCCGTTTCAGTTTATTTTATAGATTTCTACTTTTTAATGATATCACAACGGCAATGAAAAATCAACTTTATTATGTGTAATCCTGTTGAAAATTTGCGTAGAAAAATGAAGTCGGATTTGTTTTTTCCAACCCGTACAATTTATAAAATTAAAAAATACCTCTTATATAAAAAACGCTCACGCAGATAATAATTTTGTGAGAAAAAACGAAAGGAAAGAAAAATCCGATGCGACAAGAAACAAAGGCGATAAGCGGTATTATGACCGCAATAGCGCTTTTTTCAAATATAACGTGCGGCGGTGTGACAGCCGAGGAATATGTTTCCGCTAATTCACCGTGCTATCCGATGAAATGCAGTGCCGAATACGAAAGACCTGAGCTTTATGTCTGCGGAACGCCTTTCGGCATAAAATTGCTGACGGATGGAGTAATAGTAACTGGATTCGCCAAAATAGGGGACAGCGACAACGCTTTTGAGCTTTCGCCGGCAGGCAGTGCGGGGATAGAAAAGGGCGATGTCATAACAAGTATAAACGGTGTTAAAATAAAGTCTTCCGAAAATATGAGCGAACTTATAGCTGCAAGCGGTGAGAGCGCCGAGCTTACCTATACAAGAGATGATACCGAGTATACTGCAACGGTTGAAATCAAAAGTGACACTGACGGACAGCCGAGAATAGGGTTATGGGTGCGTGACAGCACCGCAGGAATCGGCACGATGACATTTTACGACCCTGAGTGCGGTGGCTGTGCAGGGCTTGGTCATGCGGTCTGTGATGTAGATACAGGGGAAATCCTTCCGCTGGGTAGCGGTCAGATAGTACCGGCAGTTATAACCGGTGTAAGAAAAGGTGAAAGCAATTCTCCGGGCGAGCTTTGCGGTACTCTTACACCTGCCGCAGTCGACGGAAATATTACCGACAACTGCGGTTGCGGTCTGTACGCTGTAACCGATAAGGAAGATGTACAAAGAAATGCTATGCCGCTTGCTTTCGGTGATGAGGTGAAATGCGGAAAGGCGTATATCCTGTCAACAATTGACGCTGAAACACCTAAAAAATACAGCGTAGAAATAGAAAGTGTCGATAAAAACGGCTCTGATAACAAGAATATGGTGATCAGGGTGACAGACAAGGAGCTTATCGAAAAAACGGGAGGAATAGTGCAGGGGATGAGCGGCAGTCCGATAATTCAGGATGGAAAACTTGTAGGTGCTGTTACGCACGTCTTTATCAGCGACCCGACACACGGTTACGGAATTTTTGCGCAGACAATGTATGAGCATATGATTGAAATAAGTGAAACAACAGAAGAGGCGGCATAAAATATAAACAACGTGAGGTCGGAGCAAAACTCCGGCCTCCCATTGCTTATTTGACATTTATCACTTTATATTATATAATTGTATTGTACATTTTGACGAAACTCATATTATTTTGTCTTAATTTTGTCGAAAATGCTCGAATTTTGACGGAAGGCGGATATATGATAAATACGCTCTCTCAAATTTCTACATATTGGGTTTAGGTATTTGGAAATTCGTTTTATTTTTATCAAAATGGACTTTGTTTTAAACGAACTGAAAAAAATTGGTAAAATGACCTTGAATTATTTTCCAGTTTATGTTATATTATAGAAGCAATAAAACTATGGAGGTAAGAAAATGTCACAATCTATCAGAGTACTTATAGGGGACGATTCATTGGAATTGGGTATATCGTGGGCTACTGCATTCAAGGAAGCGGGAATGTATGCTATAACAAGACCGAAATCAGGAAAGGTGCTTGTTGAATATGTACTTACAGAGCGCCCGGCAGTCGTTATACTCGACGCAAAAACGCCCGGTCTTGATGTATGCGATATAATCAAGACGATAAAGAGCAACGGGGATTACAGTCCTGTTGTATTCGTAACCGCAAATTACGATTCGGCAAAAGTTGAGTTCGAGGTTATGGATGCCGGAGCGGACTATTATATGCTCCGTCCGTTCGATGCAGAAACGCTTGTATCAAAAGTGCTATCAGTCTATAACGACAAGCTTGCAGGCAAGCATAACACGCCTGTTGACGAATCGGATATGGAGTGCGTTGTAACTGAGATAATTCATCAGATAGGCATACCCGCACACATCAAGGGTTACCATTATCTGCGTACAGCAATAATACTTTCAGTCGAGGATCCGGAGATGATAAACTGTATTACCAAACTGCTTTATCCGACAGTGGCGCGGATGTATGACACAACACCGTCAAGGGTTGAACGTGCGATACGTCACGCTATCGAAATAGCGTGGGACAGGGGAGATGTAGATACGCTCAACGGTTATTTCGGTTATACGATCCACACATCGCGCGGTAAGCCGACAAACTCAGAGTTTGTTGCACTTATCGCCGATAAGCTTAGGCTCAAGTACAGATGTACGGCGCTGTGCTCTTCAAAAAAGATGGTCAGTTCAACATCGGGTACTGTTGTGCGTGTTTAAATATAATTTTTGAAAAGAATGTAATTAAAGGGACGCTTATGACGAGCGTTCCTTTTTTATATTCAGATATGCATATCATTACTTTCAATTAATTCGACATAATTAGACAAATTATATGCTAAAAAGTATTTAATTGTATTGACTTTGCACAAAAGCAGTAGTATAATGTCAATTAATGTAATATATTTGGAGAATATGAAATGAAAATATCAGAACTGATAGCTGCAAAAAGTAACTTTGAAGACAATACAAAATGGTTGCCTTTCAGTGTTCACGCAAGAGATACAGCCGGGATAATAAATCGGCTTTTCAATAAATGGATCGCTGAGAATGTCAGAAGGCGCTTGTGTGCTGCAATTGGCATTGAGAGTTCGGGGAATGCAGAAGCAATTGTGTGCAACTATTGTGAGTTTATTGCGCTGGTGCACGATATAGGAAAACTAACTCCGGCGTTTCAACGAAAGCTGAAAGATAATATTCAGGGTCTGGCTGACAGACTGCTTGACGCCGGTATTGACCTTTCAGATCTGACACAGATATCAGAGTCACCGCATAACATAGCGGGACAGTATATTCTGAAAAAAGAATTTGAGGTTGCACCATCAACCGCAGTCATTGTTGGTGCACATCACGGCGATTGCTCGTCGGATAGGGGGCAATGTTCATATGAGGCTAATTATTACGGACACGGCAAGGTTAACGTAAACGAATGGACACAGATAAGAGCGGAATGGATGGAATACGCTCTTAGCGTAACCGGATTTGAAGATGTAAAAAATCTGCCGAATCCCGATATTGCGGCACAGATGCTGATTACCGGACTGCTCGTAATGAGTGACTGGATAGCGAGCAACACCGACTATTTTCCTTACATAGACATTGAAGAAAAGCTCACTGATGAGCAATGCGAGGAGCGTGTCAGAAGAGCGTGGAACAAGCTTTCGCTTACGGACAGCTGGTATGCTGATTTTATCGCTGACAACGACAGCTTTTTTGAAGAGCGTTTCGGTTTCAGACCAAACTGTGTACAGCGTGAATTTATGAATGTTGTAAGCCTTTGCAATAAACCCGGTATATACATACTTGAGGCGCCTATGGGAATAGGTAAAACCGAAGCGGCACTTGCGGCAACGGAGATACTTGCGTCACGTTTCGGCTATGGTGGAATGTTTTTCGGACTGCCGACGCAGGCGACAGCTAACGGAATATTTGACCGTATTCATTCCTGGGCAAGCGGTACAGACGATATACACTCGCTCAGACTTGCACACGGTATGACGGATATGAATGACGAATACTGTGAGATGTTCCACGGAAGAGCATCCGACATTTCAGATGACGATAATGACAATATAATGGTTCATACCTGGTTTGAAGGAAGAAAACAGGCACTGTTGTCAGAGTTCGTTGTTGCTACAGTTGACCAGTTCCTTATGGCATCTTTAAAGCAGAAACATGTTATGCTAAGACACCTGGGACTTGCGGGTAAGGCTGTAATCATAGATGAATGTCACGCATATGACAAATATATGTACGTTTATCTGGAAAATTCCCTGCGCTGGATGGCGGCGTATAACGTACCTGTAATAATTCTTTCTGCGACATTGCCGCCGGATAAAAGAGCGGAACTGATAAAATGGTATACCGGCAGTAAGAACAGCTTTGACAACAGCAGTACGGCATATCCTGTGCTGACGTGGAGCGACGGTGCGGAGGTAAAGCAGAAGGCTATACCTGTTGATATCCCCGATAAGTCTATCACAGTAATCAGAAGAGAAGAAAATGACAGTAACGATATTGTAAACCTGCTTGAAGATAAGCTGTCGGACGGCGGTTGTGCGGCTGTTATTGTGAATAGTGTTGCTTATTCTCAGGAACTTGCCGACACAATAGCGGCGAATATGCCTGATTATCGTGTTATATGTTTCCATAGCAGACTTATATCGACTGACAGAGCGTCAATTGAGCGTGAGCTAACAGAGCTTGTCGGTAAGAAGTCGACCTGCGAGAAGAGGGACAAGCTGATAGTAGTCGGTACACAGGTGCTTGAACAGTCGCTTGATATAGATTTTGACTATATGATAACCGAACTTTGCCCTATGGATCTGTTATTACAGCGTTCGGGCAGACTGCACAGACATAACCGCACACGTCCGTATAAATTATCCGAACCGGAGCTGTGCGTGTTGATCCCGGAAGATTTCAGCAAGGGTGTTTACTCCGGTTGGATACTGACGCAAACTGAAAAATATCTGCCGGATAAACTTGTTATACCGGGATGTATTCCTGAGCTTGTCGGCGCTGTTTATTCCGAACCCGACAATGATGAACAACAGACCGCAGCATATGACAAATATAAAAAGAAGCAAAAAGCAAAAAAAGATAGAGCTGAGAAATATTGCATAAAATCGACAATTATAAAAGTGAATAATGCAACATTAGTTGATATAATCGACAGGCGTCAACTGAACAACGATTCGGACGGTGAGGCGGCAGTGCGCGACGGACAGGAAACAATAGAAACGCTTGTGCTTGTGAAAACATCCGATACGGAGTATTCGCTGTTTTCTCGGGGCGCAGTGTTTGATATTACTTCTGAACCGGATAATGCACAGGCAAAACTGATAGCAAAGCAAAGACTGAGGTTGCCGGCATTTTTCAGTAAGTCTTATAACTTTGGTAAAACGGTTGAGATACTTGCAAACGCTATGCCTCAGGCGTGGAGAAATGCAAAGTGGCTTAAAGGTGAGATATTGCTTTTGCTTGACGGAAATAACGAGATAAGTCTGCTCGGCAGAACGTATAAATACAGCACCGAAAGAGGCTTTGAAGAAATAAAGGAGGAAGAAAGCTGATATGGACAGAGAGTTCAATCTGATCGACGAACCGTGGATATGCGTCCGTGACAACGGGTGCGAGGTGAAAGAGATAAGCATAAGGCAGGTCTTTGAACACGCACAGGATTACACGGAGCTTGCAGGAGAAACAAAAACGCAGGATATGGCTGTGCTGAGATTTCTGCTTGCGATGATTTACACAGTATTCTCGAGGTACGACAAAAACGGTGATGAGGTTGATCCTGAGGATGATATTAATTATCTTACGGATAACTGGATTGAGGTATTTCGGAGCGGCAAATTTCCGATGAAGCCGTTTGAGAAGTATTTTGAAAAATGGTATGACCGTTTCTGGCTGTTTGATGAGGAGTATCCGTTTTATCAGTCCAATAAGGTGAATGGTAAATGTAAAAAAGTTGTAAGCTCAGCTAAAATGATTGGTTCACTGTTTGAAAGCGAAAACAAGCCCAGGCTTTTTTCAGACAGGAACAATGACGGCAGACTGCTTTCATATTCGGAAGCAACCCGCTGGTTGTTGCATATTATCTGCTTTGACGACACAGCGGCTAAAAATCCAACTCCTAAGAAACCGTGGGTTAGTATGCTTGGTCTGATAGCGGTCAGAGGAAACAACCTGTTTGAAACGCTTATGCTGAATTACAACGCAGAAAGTGATTCTGAATATGATGTTTATATAAGCACTCCGGCGTGGGAAAAGGACAATAACAATGTTGAGTACAACGCTTTGATCCCTGTCCCCGATAATCAGGCTGCATTGCTTTCATTGATGTCCAGATATGTTTATCTTTGCAGAGAAAACGGAAAGGTTAACGGTTATTATCTTGCAGGCGGAGATTATTTTGAAGAGGATGAAGTTTTCAGTGAACAGATGACGCTCTGGAAATCAGATAAGAAAAAAAGAAGCGGTAGCATAAAATATCAGCCTAAACGTCATGAACCTTCTACAAGTGCCTGGCAGGAATTCGGAAGTATCGCGGCGCTTGAAGAAGATGAAAATTCAAGCACAGCAAGAAAACCAGGTATTATAGCTCATATTGAATCGTACATAGACAGGGGCTATCTGGATAATTGCTTTTTACTTAATGTAACAACGGCGTCTGTAATTCATGTTTTCGGCGATATGAGTTTTAAAATTGTTGATTCTATCAGTGATGAACTATCATTTCATTCAGATTTGCTGATGGAAGTCGGAGAAGTGTGGCGTTATCGTATAGGAAACGAGATAGGCAAATGTAAAAGTGCGGCTAATGCGGTAAATAAACTCAGTATCAATTTGCAGAAATCTGCAGGAGCAAGCGGTGACAAGCTCTCCGGAGAAGATTCAAAGACGCAGTTCTACAGTATGATAGACAAGCCTTTCAGAGATTGGCTGTCACTGCTTGATACAAACTATGATATAGATGAATATACCGAAAAAATTGAAGATACTGTAAGGAAAATTGCAATAGGATTTGGAAACGACCGTATTCATCAGATGAGGGCAAATACTATTTTTGGGAGATATGAAAAAGAAAGTAATGATGATAAAGCAAGTAAGCGCAGGAAAAAAAGTAATGAAAAAAATCGATTAACTTCGGCTGAGGCTCTTAACATTTTTTATGATGAAATATACAGAATTTTTAAAAAAGAAGGTGATAACAAATGAGTAAGAGTGATATGGTTTATCGTTATACCGCATCAAAAATCGAGTATCTGTACAGCATTGCAGACACAGGAAGAGGCAAAAGCTATCTTGCCGAGCTGAGACACGGTATCGGCAAAAAGCCGGGAGAAATTCCATCGCTCTGGGGGCTGATACTGGACGACATGAATGAAGAGCTTAAAGGTTCAAGATGTGCGTCAAATGCAGAATGGGCAGTTTATACGGCTCTGACGTTGTACGCTCTGCACCAGCAGGGTAACGACAGATTTATGTATGAAAAGGGCTATACGCTCGGAAGAGCGGCTTATTACATTGCAGACAGCAGTGACGATGTAGAACGTGTTGTAAAGAGGCTTAACCTTGTTGCAACATCAACAACAAAGGAAGAGCTTGCTTACCAGCTCAAAAGCATAGTTCAGCTGCTCAAAGGCAAGAGCATACCGCTTGATTACGCAAAGCTTGCCGAAGAGCTCTACAGACTCAACTACCCTGAGCAGGCGGCAGATATAAAACTGTCGTGGGGAAGAGATTTCTATTCCGAAAAGTATAAAAAAGATGATAATTCAAAAGGAGAGTAAAGAAAATGAGTAATGAAAGATTATATGTTGATTTCCATGTAGTACAGACAGTTCCGCCCTCATGCGTAAACCGTGATGATACAGGCAGACCTAAAACAGCCTTTTACGGCGGTGCAAACAGAGCAAGAGTGTCAAGCCAGTCGTGGAAGCACGCAATGCGTCTTATGTTCAAAGAGATTTTTGAAAGCGAGGAGCTAGGCTACAGAACAAAGCACGTTTTTGACCTTATTGCAAGTGAAATTAAGAAGCTTGACAGTAGTTTAGATGATGAAACGGCTGTCGAGAAAGCCAAAAATGCCTTTGAATTAACAAAGAAAAAAACCAAAGATAAGGATAAGAAAAAAGACACCAAAAAGAAAGCGGACGCCGACAACAAAACAGATGTTATGTTTTTCATAGGTCCAGTAGAGGCAAATAAACTTGCTCAGCTTGCTGTAAGCGGTGAAACAGATGACAAGCTTTATAAGCAGGCACTTAAAGAAACGCCTTCTGTTGATATCGCTTTATTCGGAAGAATGGTAGCCGACAATGCTGATCTGAATGTTGATGCGGCATCGCAGGTTGCTCACAGCATTTCAACTCATGCCGTACAGAACGAGTATGACTACTTTACGGCAGTAGACGACTGCTCACCTAAGGATAGCGTTGGTGCAGGACATATCGATACTGCCGAATTCAACTCTTCAACGCTTTACAGGTATGCGACCGTAAATGTTGCACAGCTTAAGAAATCTTTCAGTGTTTCTGTAGCAGAAATCATAAGAGGATTTGCCGAGGCATTTATCTGCTCTATGCCTACCGGTAAACAGAACTCATACGCAAACAGAACATATCCCGATATGGTTTATGTGACGATCAGAAAGGATCAGCCCGTAAATCTTGTCGGTGCATTTGAAAAGCCGGTTATCAGCAATAACGGCTATGTTGAAGAGTCTGTGAAGAAATTGCAGGAATATGCGGGCAAGGTATATGACAACTTCAGCGGAAAGCCTGTAAAGAGCTTTATGATAGGCGCGGACGCTATATCCGATGCCGAAAGGGTAAATCTTGACGAGCTGCTCGAAAAGCTGTATAACTACATAAAAGATGAGGTGGTATAATGCCTGTACTCCTGCTCAGACTTGCCGCTCCGTTGCAGTCATGGGGCGTTGAGTCAAAATTTGATACGCGCCGCACGCTCGGATATCCGACCAAGAGCGGCGTAATCGGACTTGTGGCATCGGCTATGGGCAGAGAGAGGACAGAACCTCTTGATGACCTTAATGAGCTTGAAATCGGTATCAGAGTAGAGAACGAGGGTCGGCAGATAAGGGATTACCATACTGCCGACGGTGAAAAGGACAAGAAGTATATCACACACCGCTTTTACCTTTCCGATGCGACTTTCCTTGTTGGGCTCGAACATAAAGACGCAGGGTTTATAGAAAAAATCGAAGACGCTCTGAAGCATCCGGCGTTTCCGCTGTTTCTGGGCAGGCGCTCATGCCCGCCTACACCTCCGCTTGTATGGGGACTGCGTGACGGAGATCTTCTTGATGTGCTTAAATCAGAAAGTCCGTTGCTTGACAAACAGCAGAGAAAAAACGCCGACACAAGGCTCAGAATTATCACAGAAAGCGAAGACGGTCCTGCAATAATCAAGGATGTTCCTGTTTCATTTGATCCGACATTCAGACGTTTCGGACTGCGGAAAATAAAGGACTGTTATGTGGATATCGATAATCCGGACAGCACAGCGGATATAATTTCTACAGAGCATGATCCTATGGCTGAATTGAGGTGAAACAATGTATTTATCAAGAGTTTATCTGGATCTGTCAAACCGCAATACATTGAGGGCGGTCAATTCACGCAGTGTTCTGCACGGAGCTGTAGAAGCGGCGCTTACGGATGACCGTTCAAGAAAGCTCTGGCGCATCGACAGTCTTGGAGGAGAGCTTTATCTGATGATTCTCAGCAATCAGAAGCCCGACTTATCTGTTATAGCATTGCAGTTCGGTGATACCGGCAGAGCAGGAGAAACAAGAGAATATGACGGTCTGCTTGGCAGAATAAAAAAGGGTGATATATGGCAGTTCCGCCTTACCGCAAATCCGGTGAAAACGGATAATGTAAAACAGGGACAGGGTAAGAAAAGGGCAGTAACCATTGTTGATTTTCAAAAGCAGTGGCTGATGGACAGAGCAGAGAAGAACGGGTTCTGCCTTAGCGAAGATTCATTTGATGTGGTTCAGAACAAGTGGTGCAGATTTTTCAAAAAGGACAAAAGAGTAGTAACTCTTCTGTCGGTGACGTTTGAAGGACTGCTTGAAGTGACGGATGAAGAACTGTTCAAAAATATGCTCATAAACGGAATAGGCAGAGGAAAAGCGTACGGTATGGGACTTATGACCGTAATGCGTCCGAGAAATAATACAAATGGCTGAAATACCCGGAATGATAAAACCCGATATCGTAGAACTGCCGCAGATTGCCGACAGAATTACATTTCTGTATCTGGAACATTGTAAAATAAACAGAAAAGACAGTGCAATCACCGTTATTGACGAGAACGGCGTTACGCATATACCATCGGGTACAATCTCTGTACTTATGTTAGGTCCCGGAACTGATGTTTCGCACAGGGCTATGGAACTTATCGGCGACAGCGGAATAAGCATATGCTGGGTTGGTGAGCAGGGTGTCAGATATTATGCCGGCGGCAGACCGCTGACGCACAGTTCGAGGCTTATTGTAAAACAAGCGGAAATGGTTACAAACCAGCGCAAGCATCTTGATGTTGTCAGAAAGATGTATATGATGCGTTTTCCCGATGAGGATGTTTCGGGGCTTACTCTGCAACAGCTGAGAGGTCGTGAGGGCAGTCGTATAAGAAAAGTGTACAGACAGCAGTCTGAAAAATGGAATGTCGAATGGAACGGTCGTGTATACAATCACGAAGATTTCCAGTCGTCCGATCCTGTCAATCAGGCTCTGTCGGCGGCACATGCCTGCCTTTACGGGCTTGCTCACGCTGTTATATGTTCTATGGGGTGTTCGCCTGCACTGGGGTTTGTGCATATCGGTCACGAATGTTCGTTTGTATATGATATAGCCGATCTTTATAAAGCTGAAGTTACGATACCGATATCTTTTGAAGCGGCTGCATCGGTAAATGATGATATATCAAGATTTGTACGGCATAGGGTCCGTGACGAAATGGTAAAAGCTCATATACTTGAACGAATGGTACACGATATAAAATATCTGCTGATTCCTGAAGAAAATCCGGATGACGAAAAAGTAATGTATCTGTGGAATGATAAAAACGAACCTCTCGATTACGGTAAACAATACAGGTGACGATATGATGGTAGTAATTACACTGAGTTGTTGTCCGCCTAAACTACGCGGAGATCTTTCCAGGTGGATGCAGGAAATAGATACAGGCGTGTATGTCGGAAATCTGAACGCAAGAGTTCGTGATAACGTATGGGACAGAGTGTGCTCAAACATCGGAAACGGTCACGCTTCAATGTCATACAGCTCAAATAACGAGCAGAAACTGGAATTCCGTATTCACAATACGCAATGGGAGCCGCTAGATTATGACGGTATAAAGCTTATAAAAAGACGTGTGACAAAAAGTGACGATGAAAACGTTATTCGTCCGAAGGCTATGACAAATCACATAAATCGTTTATCGGAGAAAAAACAGAAATCATTCGGTGTATCGGATACATATACGGTAATCGATATTGAAACAACGGGACTTAATCCTGATGATGAAATAATAGAACTCGGTGCAGTAACGGTTGAAAACGGATCAGTAGCAGAAACATATTCTGTGCTTGTCAAAACAGATAAAAAAATACCGAAAGCAATTATCGGGCTTACAGGTATAACGGAGGAATTACTGGCAAATGAGGGATCAGAAAAAAGTAAAGCACTTAGTGAGTTTGCAATGCGATGCAGCGGAAAACCTCTGGTCGGGCATAATATCGGTTTTGACCTGAATTTTATTAAATCTGCGTGTGATGAAAACAAAATTGATTTTGTTCCGTCAAAAATTATTGATACAGTTAAAATATCAAGAAAACTACTTGATATTAATTCATATTCGTTAGCAGCTATTGCGGATTATTTCGATTTGCATTATAATAAAGATAGGATTCATAGGGCGCTTGATGATTGTCTGCTTACACAGAGGATCTATGAAAAGTTAAAGGAAATCTAAGCGGTTGATTTTGCAAAACCGCTATTTTCCTTGATTTCTTTAGTCTTGTCCCCACACGCGTGGGGATGATCCTAGGACAAGTCGAGTATGATAACGACGACATAACTTGTCCCCACACGCGTGGGGATGATCCTAATCGCCGTTACCGCCGGAATTAAATATGAAACTTGTCCCCACACGCGTGGGGATGATCCCTTCAAACGACTGCGATAACCGTAAAATCCCTTCTTGTCCCCACACGCGTGGGGATGATCCCGGTACTACCTGTATACCCATTTCAATGTAATTCTTGTCCCCACACGCGTGGGGATGATCCTGTCAGCGGAGAAAAGCCGGAAAAATCGGAAAACTTGTCCCCACACGCGTGGGGATGATCCTGGCAAGCCGCTGAAAAGGAGAATATTAAAATGCTTGTCCCCACACGCGTGGGGATGATCCTTGTAATACAAACAGAGCTTCAGCTTCGATTCCCTTGTCCCCACACGCGTGGGGATGATCCCAGTATGTAGCGGATTATTTAGGTATATCAAGACTTGTCCCCACACGCGTGGGGATGATCCTCGTAAGCATGAACAGTAACAGACCATGAATCACTTGTCCCCACACGCGTGGGGATGATCCAGACGTTTTCCGCCTATGCGAGGGATTGGACTGCTTGTCCCCACACGCGTGGGGATGATCCTTGTCCCATTCCACAGCGTTGTCACAGCTTACGCTTGTCCCCACACGCGTGGGGATGATCCTATCACCGGATAAGAAATTTGTAACGCCGGAAACTTGTCCCCACACGCGTGGGGATGATCCTATTGTTCGTGTTGCTATCGGATTAGGTCTTGTCTTGTCCCCACACGCGTGGGGATGATCCCCGTAACCACTAGGGAAATAACAATAAATATCTCTTGTCCCCACACGCGTGGGGATGATCCCACAGCTGGGTATACCAAACTCAGACACGACAACTTGTCCCCACACGCGTGGGGATGATCCTAACGCTTGCGTTCTGCAATCTTCTTTTCAAGCCTTGTCCCCACACGCGTGGGGATGATCCTAAGTCGACTATCGGAGCGTGCTGTATACACGACTTGTCCCCACACGCGTGGGGATGATCCTCCCCCAAAAGTTGCCGTTTTCGTCCTGCACGACTTGTCCCCACACGCGTGGGGATGATCCTAGTGGATAATGAGCAAGCATCACGATTATTATCTTGTCCCCACACGCGTGGGGATGATCCCTTACTATCTGTCACATCAATAATTTCGAGTTTCTTGTCCCCACACGCGTGGGGATGATCCTCATTGCCATTTGTTTTTTCCTCCTCTCGTTTCCTTGTCCCCACACGCGTGGGGATGATCCCGAAAAAATCTAGCGACTTCCGCTCGCATTTTGCTTGTCCCCACACGCGTGGGGATGATCCCGTCGTAACGTTGCATTTAATGTGCGGTTAAAGCTTGTCCCCACACGCGTGGGGATGATCCTAGGCGATACCCCACTTGAATACGAGTATACTGCTTGTCCCCACACGCGTGGGGATGATCCCTTCGGTAAAAGTCTGACCGTTAAAAACGGTTGCTTGTCCCCACACGCGTGGGGATGATCCTATGCTTACACGTTCTGCCAAATCGCACATTAACTTGTCCCCACACGCGTGGGGATGATCCTTTCCATGGGGCTAGTAAGCGTGGTTTCATATACTTGTCCCCACACGCGTGGGGATGATCCTAGAATACGCAAATGTTATTGCCGACCGTCCTGCTTGTCCCCACACGCGTGGGGATGATCCCTAACATCTTCTTTTCATTTTATCAACTACATGCTTGTCCCCACACGCGTGGGGATGATCCTTTAGTAAACCTTCTGTTGGGTGTTCTACAGCGCTTGTCCCCACACGCGTGGGGATGATCCTCCATTGTCCCGCCCGTTTTTGTGTTTGATATGCTTGTCCCCACACGCGTGGGGATGATCCTATCCGAAAACGTGTATCAAATTATAGAAAGCTCTTGTCCCCACACGCGTGGGGATGATCCCTGATAAAAGAAGCCGAAGAGGAATTAGACATCCTTGTCCCCACACGCGTGGGGATGATCCCGCTTCAGAAGCCGTTACTTTTCGAGTACATCGCTTGTCCCCACACGCGTGGGGATGATCCTGAAACGAAAGGATCACTTCAAATTTATGAAATCTTGTCCCCACACGCGTGGGGATGATCCTAGCTGCACCTGTCACTGTCAGAGTGTCGCTAACTTGTCCCCACACGCGTGGGGATGATCCCGGCAAGAATAATAAAAATTATCCTTGCCGTCTCTTGTCCCCACACGCGTGGGGATGATCCTGTGTACGGCACGATATCAGCAACGGTTATTGACTTGTCCCCACACGCGTGGGGATGATCCTACAAATACACTTGCTTTGATAACAGTCTTTCTCTTGTCCCCACACGCGTGGGGATGATCCCAGAATATCAAAACGGCGATTGGGTCTACGGATCTTGTCCCCACACGCGTGGGGATGATCCCTTGAAGCTTGGCTATGGCGGCACTAAAGAAGACTTGTCCCCACACGCGTGGGGATGATCCCGTATGGATATGTCAGCCACATCAGGACTTGTCCTTGTCCCCACACGCGTGGGGATGATCCCCGTTTTAAGCACAATCGTAAACTTTCCCTCGACTTGTCCCCACACGCGTGGGGATGATCCTCAATGAATGCGTTTCCTCTGCTGTCTATCGGACTTGTCCCCACACGCGTGGGGATGATCCCACAAAGTCGGGAACAGCGACAATAACTGTTGCCTTGTCCCCACACGTGTGGGGATGATCCTGCCGTTCAGAGCCTTGTTGAATGCTATCTGAACTTGTCCCCACACGTGTGGGGATGATCCTCCCAGTCGATGACTTTTGATTTTCCTTTCATACTTGTCCCCACACGCGTGGGGATGATCCTCCTGCGAAATCGTCTGTCGAAAGCCCGCATTTCTTGTCCCCACACGCGTGGGGATGATCCTCAGCTCCGGAGCATTGAAGCCAAAATTAACAGCTTGTCCCCACACGTGTGGGGATGATCCCGCACTTTCATAGAAAAGGACATACGCAAAGCGCTTGTCCCCACACGCGTGGGGATGATCCCCAAACACAGCCGACAGTCGCTATCTTTAAGCGCTTGTCCCCACACGCGTGGAGATGATCCCCCTATGATTAAATGTATTCCTTGCGGAGTAGACTTGTCCCCACATGCGTGGGGATGATCCTAAACAGCCTTGCAACCGATCTCGACAAATACACTTGTCCCCATACGCGTGGGGATGATGTTATACCCGAAAAAGGTGTAACATGTGTAACACCCTTGTCCCCATACGCGTGGGATGTTCCTTACATCTTTGTTTTGTGTTTTAACACCTCCGGACCGCAAGCATATTCGAGCCGAACCCATTTCCTTATCATCTGGCGGAAATTTGTCTCATTTGCTCATTTCGGCGTTTTCATTTATTCTCATTTTCTGTATTTTTCAACCGCTTTTCTTTTGTACGCATAATCGTATTTCACAAAATTACCCTCCTTACCGGATGTCCGGTAAGGAGGGTAAAAATCGCTATTACAACGGGGTTAACGTATTTTTTGAGTATATTACTTTATATCTGCGTGGTGTGCCTGAATAGACTTTACGCCGAAGTGTTTGTTTGCTTTAAGTGACTTTATACCCTCGATGCTTGCCTTAGCGGCCGCCATTGTTGTGATATAAGGCACTTTATGTCTGATAGCTGATTTACGGATATAGCTGTCGTCATTTGCACTTGTCTTACCGGCAGGAGTGTTGATGATTAGCTGAATATCGCCGTTTGCGATAGCGTCTGTGATGTTCGGTCTGCCCTCGTACATCTTGTTGATACGTTCAGCGGCGATGCCTGCATCCTTTATCATTTCGTAGCTCTTGCCTGTAGCGAGAATATGGAAGCCAAGCTCGCTGAATGACTTTGCGATTTCAAGCAGCTCGGGCTTATCTCTGTCACATACGCTGAGGAGAACTGTTCCCTCAAGAGGTAGCTTTACCTGTGTTGCCTCCTGAGCCTTGTAATAAGCCTCGCCGAATGTCTGAGCGATGCCGAGAACCTCGCCTGTAGAACGCATTTCGGGACCGAGAACGGGGTCAACCTCCTGGAACATATTGAAGGGGAATACCGCTTCCTTAACACCGTAGTGATTGATTACCTTGTCGTGAAGTTCGGGTACGGGGGAGGGCTTGCCTGTCAGCGATGATGTGATTATCTGTGTAGCAAGCTGTACCATGTTGATGTTGCAAACCTTTGATACCAACGGAACTGTACGGGACGCTCTGGGGTTAGCTTCAAGAACATAGACAGTATCGTCTTCAATAGCGTACTGCATATTCATAAGACCGCATACATTCATTTCTACTGCAATCTTCTTTGTGTAATCCTTGATTGTTGCAACCTGCTTTTCCGTAAGGTTCATAGAGGGCAGGATACAAGCTGAGTCGCCGGAGTGAACGCCCGCAAGCTCGATGTGCTCCATAACAGCCGGAACAAAGCAGTTCTTGCCGTCAGAAATAGCATCTGCCTCGCACTCTGTAGCGTGGTGCAGGAAACGGTCGATGAGTATGGGACGATCGGGGGTAACACCTACTGCCGCAGACATATAGACCTTCATCATTTCGTCATCGTGAACGATTTCCATACCTCTGCCGCCGAGAACGTATGAAGGACGCACCATTACGGGATAGCCGATGCGGTTAGCTATTTCAAGCGCTTCGTCAACATTTACAGCCATTCCGGATTCGGGCATCGGGATTCCGAGCTTGTCCATCATAGCACGGAAGTGATCTCTGTCTTCCGCAAGGTCGATAGTTTCGGGAGTTGTGCCGAGAATGTTTACGCCGTATTTCTTAAGGTCGCTTGCAAGGTTGAGCGGTGTCTGACCGCCGAACTGAGCGATAACGCCGAGTGGCTTTTCCTTATCGTGAATCGAAAGCACGTCTTCAAGGGTGAGCGGCTCAAAGTAGAGTTTATCCGATGTATCGTAGTCGGTTGAAACTGTTTCCGGGTTGCAGTTTACGATGATAGATTCAAAGCCGAGCTTTTTGAGTGCAAGCGCCGCATGAACACAGCAGTAGTCAAATTCGATACCCTGACCTATTCTGTTGGGACCGCCGCCGAGAATCATTATCTTGGGCTTGTCGCTGACAGGGCTTTTATCCTCGTCAAGATGATAGGTGGAGTAGTAGTAAGCCGCATTATCAGTACCGCTTACATGAACGCCTTCCCACGCTTCCTTTATGCCAAAGCCGATACGGGCATTTCTGATTTCTTCTTCTGTAACTTCAAGAAGCGAGCTTAAATAACGGTCGGAGAAACCGTCCAGCTTTGCCTGCTTTAGTACAGCCTTTTCGGGAACAGAACCCTTGATTCTGAGCAGTGCTTCTTCTTCGTCAACAAGCTCCTTCATCTGCTGTAAGAACCAGTCTTTTATCTTCGTAAGGGCGTGAATCTCTTCAATAGTAGCACCTTTACGCAGAGCTTCGTATATAACAAACTGTCTTTCGCTTGTGGGGTATCTGAGCTGTGCTAAAAGCTCTTCCTTTGTCATATCGTGGAAGTTCTTTGCAAAGCCGAGACCGTATCTGTCCTTTTCAAGTGAACGTATAGCCTTCTGGAAAGCCTCTTTATAGGTCTTGCCGATGCTCATTACTTCACCGACAGCTCTCATCTGTGTTCCGAGCTTATCCTCTGCGCCCTTGAACTTTTCAAATGCCCAACGTGCAAACTTGATTACAATATAATCTCCGTCGGGGTAATACTTGTCGAGTGTGCCGTACTTACCGCAGGGAATATCCTTGAGCGTCAGACCGCAGGCAAGGAGGGCGGAAACAAAGGCGATAGGGAAGCCTGTAGCCTTTGAAGCAAGGGCTGAAGAACGTGATGTTCTGGGGTTTATTTCGATTACAACAATACGTCCTGTTTCGGGATCACGGGCAAACTGACAGTTACAGCCGCCGATAACCTCGATGGATTCGATAATACGGTATGACATATCCTGAAGTTCTTTCTGAACATCTTCAGGAATAGTCAGCATAGGAGCGGAGCAGAACGAATCGCCCGTATGCACGCCGATGGGGTCGATGTTTTCAATAAAGCAAACGGTAATCTTGTTGTTGTCGGCATCACGGACAACCTCAAGCTCGAGCTCTTCCCAGCCGAAGATACATTCCTCGACAAGAACCTGACCTACAAGAGATGCCTGCAAGCCTCTTTCGCATACGACCTTAAGCTCGTCAACATTGTATACCATACCGCCGCCGGCGCCGCCCATTGTATAGGCAGGACGAAGAACAACGGGGTACTTGAGTTCCTCGGCTATCTTGACAGCTTCATCGACTGAATAGGCAACCTCGCTTCTCGGCATTCCGATACCGAGATCCTTCATCGCATTCTTGAACTCGATACGGTCCTCGCCTCGTTCGATAGCGTCGACCTGAACGCCGATTACCTGAACGTTGTACTTTTTCAGCACGCCTGCCTTATCCAGTTCAGAGCAGAGATTAAGTCCGGACTGACCGCCGAGGTTAGGCAGAAGTGCATCGGGACGTTCCTGCTCTATAATCTGAGTAAGTCTGTCGAGGTTGAGCGGTTCAATGTAGGTGATGTCTGCTACATCGGGGTCGGTCATGATGGTTGCGGGGTTTGAGTTTACAAGAACTATCTCGTAACCGAGCTTCTTGAGTGCTTTACAAGCCTGTGTGCCTGAATAGTCAAACTCACAAGCCTGACCTATGATGATAGGTCCGGAGCCTATTATCATAATTTTTTTAATGTCCTGTCTTTTTGGCATATTTCTCATCCTTACCGCACTTTTGCAGTGCGAAATTTTTATTTGCCGTATTGTTGGCATATTTTATTAGGATAATAATATCACAAAATCCGACAGAATGCAATAGAAAACTTCTTAATTAAGGAAGATTTCAGACGTCGATAAACTTAACATTCAATCAACATTTCTTGATTGAATGTTAAGTTCACAATAAAATAAAGCCGACCCGCTGAAAGGTCGGCTGACAATATCCGGTTATGCTTTTTCAAATATAAGAATCTTCTGTGCGATTTTCTTTAAAAAAGGTAGCTTTCTGAACGGCTTCAATACCGGCATTATAACTGACATACCACGGATGATATCGTCATTTTTTATACATCTGAAACCGTCTGCCGCTTTACCTAAATCATCAAAGGTATCAGCACCAAACACGAATTTTGCACCGGTGTCCTGAATTGATTTTTCGGTACGCTCCTTGTTTACCCACTTTTTAGCAAGGCACTCCATAACCACTGTCGCATTATCAAATTTATCTCTGATAATCGACAGCATCTGAGCGTTTTCATCAGAGGTAAGATACATTGAAAGACCTTCGATTATAAAAAGCATTTTTCCTCTTTTTGTTACCTTGTCAGCCCAAGCTGGATCGGTTGCGGAAATGCCTATTGTAGACACCCTGCCTGATTCGTGATATATTGCATCACGAACCTCTATAGTTTCCGGCAGATCGACATTGTACCATGTTATTTTGCCGTTATCCATACGGTAAAATCTTGTATCAAGTCCGCAGGCTATGTTTACAACTGTGCAATCGGGATTTTTGTTTATAAAGTCTTTGACCAATTCGTCAAATACGATGGTTCGTGCGATTACTCCGTTGCTCATCGTAGAATCCTTTTCCGCTTTTGAAAAGTCATAATCGATTTTTCCAACAAGCTCTATTGCCTTTGCGTCATAAAATTTAGCATTCTTTTTTCTTGAATATTTGGCTCTTGCGTAAAAACTCTGTAGCATAGTTTCTGCTGAGCCTGTAAGCAGGGGATTAATTTTATTGTTTCCCATATTATCACCGCATCTTAATTAAAAATATCGTAGGGTTAATTGAAACTAACCAGAGGATATTGTAACACATAATCGCAATTGTGTCAACAATGAAGCGTTATTTTTCCTGAATCGGAGCAGAATAAATTTAGAAAAATCTTGTGACGAATATTCGGTAAAGCTATTTTTATGACGCTTTTCAAATTAACGTAAAGAAATATTAAAAAAAGACTTGACAAAGGAGTCAGGATTTGTTATAATAAATCACGTTGTGAAAACAACTCAAAAGTTTTATAGCTTTTGAGCCACTAGCTCAGGCGGCAGAGCACCTGCCTTTTAAGCAGGGTGTCCCGGGTTCGATTCCCGGGTGGCTCACCAAAATTTTATTTTACACTTTTAAGGATACCGCTATAGGTGTCCTTGAAACTGTAAATAAAATCATATATCACACAGCAGAGCAGCTGCACTGCTCCACTGTGAAATATACAATTTGAACCGTCGCTTTGTTACTTTTGACTTTGACGCATCCATCACGAATTATAGCACTACAGCAACGTGTGGTATCCGCCCTTTCTTCGCTCGCTGATATTCAGCAGATACAATGTATCCCATACCGGAGAACCGGCTGTCATCGCAAAGTCTTGTTATTACAAAGTTGGCTATTCAATTTGTACTGCCTTGGTGATGCGGCAGGTGGGGATATACACTGCGGATTTACGCCTTGTATATCAAATTTAAAAACACAAGAGCCTCCAGCGTCTAGTAAACTTCTGAAAGCTCTTGCAAAATTGTATTAAATGTGCTATAATAAAGCACACTAAAGGCACTATTGCACTAAGTCAGTCAGATGTTCGGACATCGAGCTGATGAGGGGCTGTATCGTTCTTGCCGGAACTGTACAGCCTGTGTGTGGTGTTTTTTATTTATATACATTCTATCACAAAGCATAAATCATGTCAAGGGAAATTTACATAAATTTCTCTTTTTTTATGCTCATATATAACTGAAACCGCTCTGTTATGCGGTTTTTTCGTTTTCATATATGAGTTTTTTCATCTCTCTGAAAAAATTGCACAAATTTTTGTAGGACAGTAAACGGCTTTAATATGCGATACAACGGGCATTGCCCGTTGTTTTTGTATGAGTGCTTGTAGGCACTCTTTAACTTGCATTTTAGATGGATAGCAGGAACGTTTGGATTTGCAGTCGAGGTTGTTGATAAATTGATGATAATATTTCAACAGCTTGTGGAATAAAAAGGAAAAACAAGCTACATAGAGTAACTCGATTTTTGTAGTTCCGTATTTAATTATCAGCATAAAGATCCTCCATGAGCTCCTTAACGGAGCTGAACAAATGCAGCAGTCATTGAAATCACCATTCCTTTACTTGTCGAAAGCTGCTTTTATTGTCGCCACCGGCGACAGTTTTCCTGCCGAGAATGCAGAGCCTATTGCGAAAAATAAAATCCGAATCAAACCCTTGCAGCTGAGATCATACTCAAGCTGATCAGTTCAAGAGCAACGCTTTATTAGTGATTTAACCGCATACAGAATAATCCAATAACATCATTGTGCGCTTATAGCGAAAAATAAAACCGAAAATTTCGTTATAAGTATCGTTAATATAGCAGGAATATAAAGAATAGAATCAACACTTATACTTATTTTCGCAATAAAACAACTGGTTTATATATAGAACTTCGATTTTGGGGGCTACCCCTTACCCTCAAAAAAATAGATTGACAAAGTTCGGATAAAGTGCTATTATACAAGTGTACAAATTTATTTTTGTATGTTGATATGTGATTGCAGTTCTGAGGGCAAATTAGGAACTGCAATTCTTTTTTTAAACGTTTTTTGATTAGACGTACTGTTTTAATGCTATAAACGTTGTCAGAATATACGTTCCTGTTATCATATCTGAGTTTTCTCGTTTTTCTGATACATCTTTCATAGACAAGATCAGAAACTATGGCGATAACATCATCTCTTTTTATTTTAAGCGCATTTGATATATCGCTGAAGCTGTTCCAACAGTACCTCAACTTTTTATCTATGCACTTTAAAAGGTATAAATATACTTTAAGCTGTTTTGCATTAAGATTTCTTGTAAACACAGAGCGTTTTATAGGTGTGTATTCACCGCATAGTTTTTCTGTGTTAAGAACATAAGTATACGTGCCTATCAGATTGTCAGGACGGTATGCTTTGATTATATGAGAAATAAAACCTTTTTCATGAAGCGATTTTATGATTCTCGATACGGTTTGCGCAGTTTTTATACCGCAGGAATGAGCAATAGTTGTTTGTCGTACTCGTTTGTAATCGCCTGTTTTACTATGTATATTTGTGTGCAGTGAAATGAGATAGACGAGAACGGCAAATTCATTGTGGGTAAGATCTGCGGCAAATATATAGTTAGGCAATTTGAAATAGTCCAACTTTAACACTGCGCTTTCACTCCTTATTCTATTTTTTGACCTTGAGCTAATTTTCTCTCAAGTACTTTTCTTAATATTTCTGTCTCAACAGAATGGTTAACAAATTGTGACTGATCAATATTTGAGTCTTGCGTCATCATCCTTGTGAGCTGACCAAACAGAGAAATAGCAATGCCACCGACAGCAGGATCTATAGTCGGGGCAGTTTCTTCTTTGAGATTTTCTTCAGTGTCAGCAGTTTGTTTGTTGATAACTTCCTTGATATTTTCGTCATTTTCATGTACAATAGGCGGGTTATCAGGTAACGGTATGTTCTCAAACACCGGATTTTCAGTGTGAATTTTATCTGATTGGATTTCGATAATATCCGACATTTCCGCTACAGCTCTGATAATATGATTTTTTATCGTTTTGAATTCCGGATTTTCTTCTAATGATGGGAAATCCGGAATTTTCGAAGTATAAATGCCTATACGATCTTTTTGACAATTGCACCATTGTTCATATAATGACTGTATATCCTTGTTTCTGCAAATCTGCTGTGTAATGCTGTCAACAACAGCCTTAGCTTCAGGCTTGAGAAATTTGTACACTTTTTTGCCTTTGGTAGAATCAAGGATATTTTTGAGCTTCGTGATATTTTCGTATAAATTCTGCTGACCCGGCAATGTTCCGGCTCTGAGCTGCGCTGCTATTTTGTCAAATGCCATAGCCGCCGATGAACGCAATTGATTACGCAATTCGGTCTGATGTTCGTTTAGCATTGATAATTCTTCTGAATAAATATCATTTGCAAAGGCGGAGCGTATTTTTTCTATCCCGTTGTTAGTCAGATACCCCTCTTTCGGATCTTTCGAGTAAATCATAATATGTACATGAGGATTTGTTTCCTTGTTATGAAAAGCAGCATACCACTGTAAATTTTCAGGTTTGATTTTCGTCTGTTCTGCCATAGTCAGAATATGCCGTCGGACAAGTGAACGCCATGCGTCAGCTGTTATTTGTTCATCATTATAGGCATAGCCGGAAAGCTCGGCGTCAGAGCGGCGCAATGATACAACGTGCGTCCACACGTTGCCCCGGTGAGCAGCTACTTCTTGAGCTACCTTATTCAGATCTACACTCTGACCGTCCTGGGAGAATAGTCCGTGTTCACCGTCCTTTACAACACCGGGGCGTTCGCCTAGATAGTGGGTGTATGCCGATTTTCCTATTACTATATCTGCATTTCTGTCTATTACCGCTGAAATTAAATCGCTTGCCGTCCCTTGCGTAGGGTTATTGATATAATCCTCATATTCAAACAGTTTTTTAGCATCTTTAAAATCTTGCAGAAGTTGATCTATCATCTGTTTTTGTTTTTCACTTACGGGATCATTAGGATTGGACGGCTTCTGAGGTTCGATACCGACAGAGTTAGTATTATTTATCACTACACCGGGACGTGTAGCAATATATTTTGTGTAATACTCCAGGTGCGATTTTGGTACAGATGGAGCAATGTATCTGCTTGTAACTATTATTTTTGGCATTATTCGTCACCATTCTGAAATTTAGTTGCGTCTTCGAGCGTTAGTATACCGTTGATTTTCGATACTTCCTGCACGCAGCGTATATGTAATGATTTTAATGTGTTATCATCTAAATTGTGAAATGCCGCTGTAATATTTGCGAGCTTTGCCGTTTCAACTGCTTCTTTGAATAATAAGCGTGCAAGACGCTGTTCTGTTGCGTAAACAGTCGATTTAATCGTATCGGTTATAATGGGTGCGATGAAATTAACGGAATTCTGACTTTCAAGATAGCCAATATAAAATTCGACTGCTTTCTGCACGAATTCTGTCATTGTACTGCAATTATCACTTTTATACATACCACGGATTTTAGCTTTTAATGCCGGGTCAAGTGCAACGTTCATTTGTTCTTTTTTCATATTATTGTCCTTTCTGCAAAATGGCAAAAGAAAAACCTGCGATAGCAACCGCAGGTTAATTTGTATCATAAAACTTATCTGTTTACAATCTTGCATTTTTTCAGTATCTGAGGGTCAGCGTTTATCATCGAAATAAGTCTGCAAGCAGTTTTCATGGGCTTATTGGTACCTGTTTCCCATGCTTCGACAGTCTTAGCAGATACGCCGATTACAGACGCAAACGTTCTCTGTGTCATATTAAGCTTGTTTCTGACTGCTTTAATCTCCTTAGGAGAAAAGTCATCAGCCGGGGTGACAGTTACTTTGACCTTCTTAGCACTTACGTTACCCTTTTCGTATTCAATAGCTTCTGTCAGACCTTTTGTAATGCTATCATAAAGTCCCATAAGTAAACCTCCTTATAAACTTTCTTCCAATAGTTTAACCAATTTTTTGATTTCGTTACATTCTTCTTTGCTCAGATTTTCTTTCTTGTTTTTAGGATATGCAGTGATTAAATAAATGCGCTCTTTTACAACAAAATCAATATAGCACACCCTGACACTGCCGCTTTTTCCTCTGTTTTCAAAAGCGTAACGAAATTTGCGAAGTCCGCCTGTGCCTTTTATTACATCACCGATTTTGGGCGTTATAGTAAGTTCGTATTGCAAAGAGCTTAATTCTTTATCAGAAAGACCCATAGCCGACCACTGTTTTTCAAACTCGGGCATGATTACGAATTCACGAGTCATATTTAACCTCCTTACTGTTATTATTATACCCTATTGAATAGGGTTTGTCAAGCGGCTGTTCTGAATGCTTTAAACCATAATAACGGATTGACTTTAGCGCCTGTGTTCTTTACTGATAATCCGTTATATGTATGAGGTTTCTGATATTCCTGTCTGACAACTTCACCATCAACAAATGCCGCTTTTATGCCGAGATGGTATACATTCTTTTCGCTGCCGAATGTATGATACCAGCCCGTTGAATCAAATCCCTCATCTTTTTCTTTACTGTGAGTACCGCTATGTGAGTATCCGATTATCATTTGTGAGTTACCGAATATATCACGAAGCGAGTGACCTATATCTTCTTCACTGATAGCAATACGCTCCATGCAGCTGTATTCAACCAGCATGGTAATTGTATCGCCGGCCTTAAATGTATTGCCGTTTGTCATTACTATAGTCGGGAATTCAAACCCATACTGTTCTTTAAAGGCGTCAACGTCTATAATATACGCAATTTCGACAGCGGAACAGTTGTAAGTATAATTTGGGGTGCTTTTTATTATATTGTGTTCTTCGCTGTTATAAACGTCATAGATAAATGCGTCCTGTATTACTTCATCGGCACTCGGTAAAATATCAATTCTTACAGGAATTTCAGAAGCTTTCAGCGAAAGCGTTACACCGCCGTCATAGGCTGTATATAGCCCATTATGATGAAAAAATTGCTCAGCATTAAGCGATGTAAGAATAACTCTGTTTTCAAGTTCACTGCTGTTTACAGGTAAATTGAAAAAACCTTCAAAGTATGTAAACAGAGCGGATTTCACAGTAGCGGCTACAGGAAAATATAAATCCGTTATGCCGGCTTTTTCAAGCATGGTTTCGATTACTTTCAGATTATCGGTAACTATATCTTCTTTTTCGCTTACTCCGAACATTTCTTCCCATTCTTTTTGAGACGGCATAATGAGAGTTAATGTAAGATTACGATTATTTCCATATGAGGTAATCTTATGTGTTATACCGATTGCGCCGTTTGATATAGCATTGGTAACAGCCCTTCCTATTTCAGCGGCACCGAAAAGATCGATATTTGCTAAACGTACTGTAGCAATAAAATCATTGTAATCCGCAATTCCGCTCGATTCAGTGTTTTCGGCTATATCGCTTGTCAAATCAGATACGCTGTTCTTCAACATATCTTTTACATATACACCGTTTTTAGCGTGATACATTGCTATAAACAGCGGTAAGTAAATGTCGCCTGCGCCGCTGACAGTATATTTTACTGTATCTGTGTTTTCGCCTGATTTGACAGTCAGAACCTGTGTTTTATAATTCTTGTTATCAATCGTTTTTTCTGTCACAATATAATTATAGTCAGGCAGCCCTTTACGAACGAGTGTCTGTATCATTTCTTTCGTTTCCTCTTTGAAATTATTCTTGTCATTCAATGAGAACGCCGTATCGTTTTCGAGATCCGTATATTTATATTTTTTATCCGGAAATATTTTATTGAGATCACTCTGACTTTTGACGGCTTTTAACATTGTAACAGCTTCATCGGCAAGCTTGTCGTATTTCTCTATATCTGAACTGTCGTACAACAGGATAGTTGAAGCATTGTTTTTTTCTAGCGTCTGCTGCAAAACAGCTTTTGATAGATTGATTGAAAAATCCGGCATAAAGCTGTATGTAGTTTCTTTTATTTCTCCGTTTATTGTATTGTTGACATCGTTAAGCGCACTGTCTACATATTTATTAATATCAGACCATGACTGATTGATTAACACATCGCTCATGGCATTACCGATTAATCCGAAATACGAAGCAATGATAAACCACACAGCTGCTGTAATTCCAAACAATAACATAAAAACAGCGCAAATTATTCCTACAATAAAACGCCGTCCTTTTTTGGTGCTGAGCAATTTTACACCGACTTTGACGATTACACTGACAGCCATTATCTACCGCCTCCAGTACCGAAAAGAGCCGCCTTGTACGGCGGCGCAATGACTTTCAACAAATAACGTTCATTGCCGCAACGATACAGACAATGTGAACGTGACGGTTTGTTTATCAGTTTGTATTCTGCCGGATCAAGCTGAAGCGTATCTATAAAGTTTTCGGATGATACTATACCGGGATAGAAGAAGAATTGATGAGTGGGTATCGATAATAAAGGTTTGGTGTATTCTTTTATTCCCGGCAAAGTAAGATCCTCGACATTTTGAGAAGCAATGATCAGACCAGAATCCATTTTTCGATCCTGCTTCATGATGGCTCTCAGATATTTTACTGTTGTCAGATTGTTAAGAAATAAATGCAATTCATCAACTCCGGCAAAAGTACGTCCTTTTGTAAGTAACCGGTTCTGAATGTAAGACAGCAGATTGAACAGTATAGTGTCACGGAGCTTTGCGTTTGTATCCATAATACCACGGATCAGAAAGTTAATCATCTTGCCGTCTTTTATATTAGTATGACCGTTAAAATACTTACTTTCAGCACCACGGCATAACGAATTTAAACCTAAGAGCAGATCCTGAAGTGTATCGGAACGATATAATGCTTTTTTGCCTTTTTCACATTTATTGTATTCTTCTTCGATAACCGCATATAAGTCTGTGAGTAACGGAAACTTGTTGTGAGGTATTTTATCAAGATTGGTGTTTTCAAATATGTTGAATTTAGCATAAAGTTTTCCGAGCATTATTTCAAGCGTATCTATAGCTGCGTCAGAAAAATCTTTGTAACAACGGAAAAAATCCTTGAGGTATGATATATGTTGTGACAGTGCAGAGGTTTTACTGAATGCCTCGACCTCAAGCATAGTTTGATTATCATCAGTTGCCCATGGAGTGGGTTCAAGAGGATTTATCGTATATTTGCCGCCCATAAGATCAATATTTACACCGCCGAGATTATTTGTCAGCTCTACATATTCTACATTGGGATCGATGTTCAGTATATCAAATCCGGATTCTCTCAGGTTGGTAAGGATAAGCTTTAATAGAAAAGATTTGCCTTCACCTGCATTACCGAGAATTACAATGTTGGAATTGGTTTTATCGTCACTTCTGACATCAAAATCAACGCATATACTGCTGCCGTATTTATCTTTTCCGATGTACAGCCCCTTCTCGTCGGTTTTACCACTGTAATTCAGTGGATATAGATTAGCTGCTGAGCTAATTGGCATAACCCGTTCGAATAAGTTTCCGAACATATCTCTGCCGAAAGGAAGGGTTGCAATAAATCCTTCTTTTTGCTGTAATAACAGCCTGTCGTAACTGATTTTGGAACGTATCAATTCCATTGAAATATCAGCCTGAAGCTCAGTCAGCCGTTCCTTTGAAGAAGATTTCAATTGAATGAACACCGAGGTATGGACCATTGATTCATTATTTCGACGTATGTCTGTGAGCATTTCCACCATATCGCTTAGATTGCTCTCAGCGTCTATGGCTTCAGCAAGCTTGGTCGTTGTGTTCTTCTGAGCGTTATTCTTTCTGTCGGCGTGTTCTATAATCTGATTTTGTTCAGCCGCTGAAACCGGGCGATTATATATCTTCAGCGTAACATTTTCGTGGTCTGCAATATGTGACAAGATTGCCTGTTCCTGCGTTTTCGGCGCATATTCTCTGATTGCCCACACAGAGCAATAATTATTGCCGCATATATAATAATCGGGATAAAATCTGAGTACAGACGGCGTAATGCGGTCAAAGTATGATTGAATGCGTATTTCTTCTTCCTGCTCAGGCGTCAACTCAACCGCTTTTTTATTACATATTTTCATTTGTTGCTCCCTCCACATCTGCAATTTCAGCACCATATGATGATATGCCGAAATATACAGCTAAAAATTGTTTTAAATCTGATTTTTCAAGCCGTTTGCAAACAAAATCGTATTCGCTCATACACTTTTCCAGCCGGGATACAATCGTTCCGACGAGATCTTTAGATTGATTGCGAAATCTGTATACAAGATAAAACTGTCGTGAGTTCGACAATTCGCTTTGTATACTTTCCATATGTTCGAGATCTTTAGTGAGCAATTCACGAACAGCGTTATTTTCCTCGTCGTCTATACGAGTGCTTATAAATATTTTGTTGTTGTCAAAACATTCGCAGCCATCTGTGCAGAAAATCTGTATATTTGGAAAAGCAGTAAGAAGATCCATTAATTTTTCAATCTTAATTTGTACTGATTCCAAAGACATAACGGCAATGTTAGACGGTAGTATCGAAAAAACTACATACTCGGCTTTTCCGGCTATCAAACCGTATTTGCCGAAAGTTTCAAGGCCTAAAAGCTGTTGAACGGTTTTCTTTTTCGTTTTAATTTTCATATTATCCTCACTTCCATAGATATTTTTGTTGCTCTAACAAAAAGTGCTTTGCAGCAATCGTTACATAGCTGCATAATGTACGATCTTCCTCTGTCACGATCGTTAATATGGCATACACAAACAAAAAAACAAATTGCTCGGCTCTTAATGTGTTTGCGAGAATCGTAACACATATTATAGAGAAAAATACAATAACAATAAAATCTCGTGCCTGCCATTTGAGAATTTTTGTTTTCGATTTGAGGTTCTTTGGGTACAAGTAATTTTTCATTGTTTTCACCTACTTTGCAACTGCACGAATAAATCTCATGCCGCTTAATGCTGTATTAGCTGTCATTGATACAGCCATCATGTTTCCGCGAATAGACGTATCTAATCCGAATCTGTCAGCTATACGTGGGACTTCTGTAGCAGACAGGATAAGACACGTACCTATGAGCCAATCGCTTTGAATTGTAATTAACCCGGTAAAGAAAAGTGTAGTTTGCATAAATGACGTAAAGCATAATGCTATAACTTGCTTTATCCAACCATTGAATCCATCACTGTAGCCTCGTGGGAGATTAAGCATATACAACGAGCCAACGCCGATAAGAGTAAGTAATATACCGCCTCTTTTAACGTTAGCAAAGAACACCTTCACGGTTGCGTACAATATCATTAAAATGAATATCACATTAACAAAATTGACGTTAAATTCTACAAGATGATGATAATAATTCTCATCGGTTACCTGATCAATTATTGAACGGGAAACAGAATCTTGAGTATATACTGCAAAATTATATAAACGTTCCGGCAATATAGTAAATAGACTTACTGCCAAAACCGCTTTTAACCAATTTATAGCAGTTGTCTTTACGTCGCCTTTGCCGTTGCTGTATTCGATAACCATATCCGATATTGATACAACTAATCCGATTGCAAATAACGCCCAGCCGAGTATGTAGAAGAAATTAACAAGTGATTGAACCCAAGGAAGGCGAAACAGATCAGATCCGGTTTCATTTATCTTGGTGAAAACAACTTTTATAACACTGAAAATAACTTCATAAATCCAGTTAATAATACCATTAAATATGCTTGAAACGAATCCATCAACTGAAATTCCGAGTACGTCAAATAGCCAGCCCATACTTAAACCCTCCTTATGTTCGTATCATTTTTTTGCTTGAAGGAGTTTCTGTGAAAATATCATCTTCTTCAAGCGAGTAATCGGTTATAAGCTCGTTAATATCGCTTACATTTTCTTCTTTATTCATTTCATTCTCCTGCTCATCGATATGCTGTTTTTTAATTACTTTGCTAATCGATTTTCGATCAGCATAATATACTGTTTTAACCTCTTTAATCTCAGCGTTCAGCTTTTCATCGTAGCGTATGCCAAGTTTTTCATAAAACAGAAGCTGCACTTTGAACGGCGACATTCCTGTTTTAGTACAAATAAATGTTCCTTTTGGCAAGCACTTCAGCTCATCGGCTGTAATTAATTCTCGTCCCGTCATCTGTAATTGCTGAGATTGGTGACCGCTGTTTTTGCCTCCGTTGCCTTTAGAAATACTACCTGTCAGAATAGTCTGCTTCCCGAGGTCTTTTGATAGCTTTTCGGCAGAAGAACTACCGGGAGCAAAACCGCCAAACAGCATTAGTTGTGTGTTATCAACGATGATTTCAGCCCCTTGCTTTCCATAGTTTTTTTCAAGTTGTGCGAAAGATTGTATAATTGCAACGATAGACACTGAACGTGAGCGCAGGGCGGAGAACATTGCTTCAACTCCGCTTATTGGCGGCATTGTACCAAACTCCTCGAAATATATCATTATACGTTTATCTAAATGACCGCCGTTTTCATCGGCAATATGGTATATTTCTCGGCTGATTTGTTCTATAATCAGATTAGCAATTACATACTTTGTTCTGTCTTCTTCGGGAAGTACAATAAATACAGCACATTTTTCTTTACAGAGTGTTTCAGTATCGATTGCTGTGTTAAAGCATAAAATCTGTTCGGTTTCTGTGTCAATGAGTGAATTTAAACGTGACAGGGCAGTAGAGATGACCGAGAGTGCTGCTTGATCTGCATTGTTAATCGCCGCACCTGATAACCATCTTGCTTTATGTTCCGGCGGTAGCAATTTAATCAGATCAGCAAAGTATGTTTCCGATTTAAGTTGTGACTTTTTCTGTGGTTTTGCTTCTAACAACTCTATCATCAGTTTCAGCACGGACACTATATGACATTCTTTGTCATTTCCGTATTCGGCAATAATCAGAATCAGGGCTGCTATTAATCCCTTTGCAGCATCATAGAAGTATGTGTTTGCTCCGTATTTGTCACCATCGGCGGCAATTATACTGTCGGCAACGATTTTTGCGTATCGCTCTGATTTGGCTTTTGCGCTGATATTCAAAGGATTATTTTTGTGTTCATCCATATATTTTTTTACAAGATGTAACAGATTAAATCCATCTGATTTAAGCGGATTCCGCAGATCTATCACTGATATTTTATAACCGTAACGTTTTGCGGCTACATAACCGCAATTTCTGTATATATCTCCTTTTGTATCAGTACTTATAAAACTCATACCTGCCGCACAGCAGTATTCAATGTTAGGTTCAAGAAAGAATGTGGTTTTACCTGTTCCTGCAGCTGCAATCATCAATGTATGTACATCACTTGTATCAATCAATGCGTATGTATCTTTCCCCTTTTTTTCAAAACCGACTATTGTTCCGTCAATTGTTGGTCTGCAAGCACCCATACGCCATAATTGCGGCTCATATTTTAGAATTGAAAAGTTTTGTGAAATTTCCTTGTGTTCCGCCCAGTGAGCGGTTCCGTGCTGTCCGTTACCGACCTTGCGAGCCTTGATTTTGTCAAGGCTGTAATTCTTCCCTATAACAGCGAATATTATCATAGCCAAAAAGACAATTGCTATAATAACTATAAATACATACTGTTGCATATTATCAACCTCCCATCGTCATAACGGCAGTTTCAGCAATGATTTCCGATTGTGCCTGTTGCATTTCAAGAGTCATGCTTGCTTCAATCGATACTGCTGTTTGCGCTATTTCATAGAAACGTTTTGCAACGCTTTTACACGTGTCGGTTTCTCCTATTTTAAATGCACATTTAATTTGTTCGGTCAATTGCTCGATTTTTGTTTGCGGCTTACCTTTTTCTCTATATGCTCTGAAATCTTTATTGATACGATTGGCTAGTTTTTCATACATAGCGGTATAGTCAATCGTCGAATCATCAAGTTTCAGTGTTTGAACACTATGATCCAGTGCAAGAGCGGCTATATCGGTATACAGTCCTTCTGCAAGCAAATCTTCAAATCCGGGTGATAATGTATCATTTTGCGGCTCGATTTCATCTACAACATTAGCAACAGCATTTTTCAGCGGGTGAACATTTGCCGGAATATATTCTTCGCCATAATTATGTTTAAGGTCTTCGTTCCAGTCTTTTGCCTGTGAAGTTGCCCGTCCGATATGCTGATAGCCTTTTGAATAAAGTATATCTCGTATTCGTTCGGCAGCGTCTATTCCGCCTTCATCGTTGTCCGTACATAAAACTACATGCTGAAGATGAGGATAGTCTGACAACGCCTGAAGAAGCGAACGCTCTGAAATACCGTCAAGAGCTATATAGCTATGCTTTTGCCAATCAGCCGGATATAACGTTATAAATGACAACATATCTATCGGTGCTTCGAAGACTAATATCATATCATCAGTGCCGATATGGCAAAAACTGAAATTAGTATCAGATCCGGAGACTGTCATGCGAAAACTTTTGCCGTATGTGGCAATTGAGCGTTTATTAGCCTGCTTGGCAGTACCCTCCTTATCTCTGCCGAGAAACACAACATTGTGCGCTTCTTTTTGTTCACCTGTAGTTTTATCGTTGTAATATTCAAGACTTTCATAGATCATCTTCTTATGAGCAAAAAAAGAAACAATGTCGCCTGATATGTGCCGGGTTTTTGTTAGGTATGCAAAAACTCGTTTCATATCGCTGTTGGCTTTCGGTAACTTAAATTCCTTTCTAATCGGTAATTGCGTATTAACATTTGATACTCGTGTTATATTTGATGAAGGAACTGATGAAAACCCTAATAGCATTTCTACGGCTTCAGGATAAGAAGAACCGTAATAATTCTCGACAAATTTTATAGCACCGCCACCAATCTGATTTTTATGATCATACCACTGATTTCCGTTAATGGTTATACTGTCATGCTTCTGTCCGTTTTCAGTATATACAAGCTTATATCCGCTGCCATGTCTTTGTAATTGTTCGCCATGTGACGTGAGAAAACTGTACAGATCCGTTGAATTTGCGGTTGTTCGCTGTTCTTCGGTAATACGTCTGTATTTTGCCATTTCTGACTCCTTTCTGTTTCAAAAAGGAAAAAGGCTTGTGAGCTATTATACCCAAAAGCCTTTTTTCAATATTGAATTATTTAATACTGCTGCAAGCATTACCACGGAATGATGTTCCAAATATAAAGGGGTGCAGTAAGAACAAATAGCAATCCACCCAGGCATACAGCCGGTGCTATTATATCAAATTCGCCGTTACGCTTATAGGAAATAGCACTTTTTGTAATGAATACAATTAACAAAATACCGAGTACGCCATCGAGTATAGGGAACACCACATCATTTACGATTGTCTTAATCTGACCTTTCATGCCGTCCCATGTACTTGTAATGGCACCAGCTACGTCGGCACTTCCGGCAGCAAAGCATACAGTTGAGAGAGCTGTTACGGTTATAAGCGCAACAAGAAATGTTGCAAGCACTTTTGCTTTTTTCATAATAATATTCCTTTCAGATAAAAAAATAAGAGCGGTTAACGCTCTGACAAATATGTTGATTTTTATTGTCGCCAGTGGCGACAATTTATATCTGCATGGGAATCACATCCTTTCGTTATAATTCTGTACTTGAAGAAAAATGAAAATCATATTATAAGCGGCAGAGCTTTTCTGCCGCCCGGTGACAATAAAATTTTAATGCTGCTTAGCGTTTTCTCTTACGCTTCGATAACGGGAATGCAAGCACAACAGCCGCACTCATCATTACCGTTGATATGATAATAACCGCCGTCTGCATAAAGCCGTCCTCGCCTGCACCTGTCGGAGGATTATCAGGTATTTTATCGTTGTGCATTTTGGCAACGAGCATTGCACCGTCACGGTCGATCGTCAGCTGTTTATCTTCAGGTAATAGATAGCCTGCCGAAGCAGAATCCTTGACTTCGTGAATGGTATACTCGCCTGCTCTCAGGTCAGTTATTCTTATAATACCATCCTTATCAGTTGTGTATGTTTTCTTGAAAGTCTGTCCGGTGTATGTTGTACCGGAAACCTCAAATTTGAAGCCTTCAACCTTATTGTTGTACGATGTCTTTACTATCTTGATTTCGCCCTTCTGAGGTGAGTTGATAAACGTACCCTTGCCAAGCTCATCGTTGGAAACTTCTACGGTTTCGCCGTCATTTACAATCTGGAAATAGTAGAAATTCACATCACGGACGAAATATTCGGGAGCCTTTGTTTCCTGTACATAGTATTCGCCATATACAAGTCCCTCAAGGCTGTACACGCCTGTTTCGGTTTCCTTCATTGTGCCGACTACGGTTTTCTTGTCCGATTTATAAACTGTAAATACAGCACCTGTCAATTTATTTTCGGGATAGTCCTCATCGACCTTTGTCAATGTTACATTTCCTACAATAACCTTATTGACAAACTCTGCACTTGCAGTTGCGTCCT
>UMHX01072435.1_pt1 | contig 49509 bp, 45 predicted proteins | sample 1965651 | NCBI WGS metagenome assembly UMHX01 (sample SAMEA4836109, study PRJEB28245) | human gut metagenome | biome: gut microbiome; material: fecal sample | place: Denmark | collected 2008 | reverse complement strand
TCAGCGGGCCGATGGTGATGACCAGATCGTACTGGTTGCCGGCTTCCACCAGCTCGTCCAGTGCGGCGGTGACCACACCCTTGGTGCCGTAGCTGCCGTCATCGGTCATGATGCGCAGCTCGTCGCTGCAGGCCTTGAACTCGTCCTCCAGGATCAGCAGATCCTTGCTGCGGAAGCCGATGACGCTGTGCACCACACAGCCCTGATCGTGCAGTTCCTTGGCAATGGGCAGGGCAATGGCGCAGCCCACGCCGCCGCCGACCACGCACACCTTCTTCAGGCCTTCCACCTCGGTGGCACGGCCCAGCGGGCCCACAAAGTCGTGGACGCTGTCGCCCACGTTCAGGCTGTTCAGCTCCATGGTGGTGCCGCCGACGATCTGGAAGATGATCTCCACGGTACCGGCCTCGCGGTCGTAACCGGCGACCGTCAGGGGGATGCGCTCGCTGTCCTCAAACGGGCGGACAATGATGAACTGACCCGGCTTTGCCTTCTTGGCGATCAGCGGGGCTTCAATGACCATCTTTGTCACGGTGGGGTTCAGCGCGACCTTTTCAGTGATCTTATACATCGTGTATGCTCCTTTATGCTGACATTTCCATCTCCGCGCACAAAAACGCGCGCCGGCCTGCAAGGGGTGGGCGCAGCGTTCCTGTACGACCTATTGACACACTCCATTATAATAGTTCCCGGTGTGGAATGCAAATAAATTTTCTTCGCATCAGCGGGGCAGAACCTGAACGAAATTGAATAGTCATCGGACGTCCGATGACGTGATGCGGAGATGTCTGAAATTGCAAATTGCACGATGCAGGGCCGAATGTCGGTCTTTTGCTCCAAAAATTGCAAAAAATGCAGATTGGGTGTTGACAACGGCCCCGGCTTGCGGTATAATAATCGACGTCGCCGGGAGCAACACCCCGGGACGCCACATGGAGTATGCGGCCGTAGCTCATCTGGTAGAGCGCCACCTTGCCAAGGTGGAGGTAGCGAGTTCGAGCCTCGTCGGCCGCTCCATTTATGTGGAAGTTTAGCTCAGCTGGGAGAGCATCTGCCTTACAAGCAGAGGGTCAGCGGTTCGAGCCCGTTAACTTCCACCATGTGGCCCGGTAGCTCAGTTGGTTAGAGCACCAGCCTGTCACGCTGGGGGTCGTCGGTTCGAGCCCGATCCGGGTCGCTCATCGGAATGTCAGTGGTTTGCCTGGCAGTCCTGCACGCAGGACCATCGCAGGCAAATGCTGAAATTCCTCCTCTTCCCCGCAAACCTCTGCTTCGCAGATCTTTGCGGGGGCCCCGATTCATGAGAATTCGGGAGGGTGCAGGGACAAATGCACCGGTTATGCCTCTGTAGCTCAGTCGGTAGAGCAGGGGACTGAAAATCCCCGTGTCATTGGTTCGATTCCGATCGGAGGCACCACGTCGAAAGTCGTGTAAGACTTTCTCCTTCTCCCCACAAACCTTTGCTTCGCAAATCTTTGCGGGGGCCCCGATAACGCAAAAAAGCGTTATCAGTATGCGGCCGTAGCTCATCTGGTAGAGCGCCACCTTGCCAAGGTGGAGGTAGCGAGTTCGAGCCTCGTCGGCCGCTCCAACATGAAGCCATCGTTGATGCAGAAATGCAAAGACGATGGCTTTTTTGCGTTTCTTTTTGCACAGAACTGCCAAAAACACCCTTTTGCAGGCGGACGGAACCGTCAGATTGCAAAAATTGTGCATTTCCTCTTGCCAAACGGCCCGGAATGAGGTATTCTATAGCCACAGTTTAACACTTTAGCACTGCAAAGTGATAAATGAGAGGGAGCCGCCGGAGCACAGCCCGGTGGAACATTGAGGGAGGAACCTGTATATGAAACGCATTTCTCGTCGCAGCTTTCTGATGGCCGCCGGTCTCGGCGTGGCCGCTCTGGGTCTTGCCGCCTGTGGCGGTGCCGCATCCGCTTCCACCGCCGCTTCTGCATCTTCTGCCGCGTCCGGCAGCACCGCCGCAGCGGAGAGCGACCTGGACGATATCAAGGGCAAGGGCAAGATGGTCATCGGCTACACCGTCTACGAGCCCATGAACTACACCGACGCCGACGGCAACTTTACCGGGTTTGACACCGAGCTTGCCACCGCCGTGTGCGAGAAGCTGGGCGTGGAGCCGGAGTTCGTGGAGATCAACTGGGACACCAAGGTGGTGGAGCTGGACGCCAAGAGCATCGACTGCATCTGGAACGGCATGACCCTCACCGAGGACATCATGGCCAACACCGCCACCACCAAGGCCTACGCCAAGAACGCACAGGTCGTTGTGGTGAAGGACGGCACCGACTACACCTCCACCGCCGATCTGGCGGACAAGACCGTGGTGGCCGAGGCCGGTTCCGCCGGTGAAGCCGCCATTCAGGGCAACGAGAACCTGTCCAAGGCCGACTACGTCTCCAAGAGCGTACAGACCGACTGCCTGATGGAAGTGGCCGCCGGCACCGCCGATGCCGCTGTGCTGGACCTGACCCTGGCCAATGCCATGATCGGCGCGGGCACCGACTACGCCAGCCTGAAGATCGTGGACGAGCTGAACGCCGAAGAGTACGGCGTGGCCTTCCGCAAGGGCAGCGACGCGGCCGCCGCCGTGGATGCCGCCTTTGACGAGCTGAAGGCGGACGGCACCATGCAGGCCCTGGCCGACAAGTACGATCTGGCCCTGGCCGAGTGAAACTGCAAAATCTGACGGAATGGGTGTGTTGTTGTGTCTGTGATCCTTGGGCGCCTTTCCGGCGCGTTCCTGCTCAACTGTGAGCTGTTTGCCCTGACGTTGCTGTTTGCCCTGCCGCTGGGGCTTGTGGTGGCCTTTGGCTCCATGAGCCGCTGCAGGGTGCTGTCCGGCGCGGTCAAGACCTTTGTGTGGGTCATCCGCGGCACGCCGCTCATGCTGCAGATCATCGTCATCTATCTGGGCCCCGGTCTGCTGGGCATGGCGAACCCCTGGCCCTCCGGCTCCGGTGGCCGCATGGTGGCGGCGGTGGTGGCCTTTGCCATCAACTATGCCTGCTACTTCTCCGAGATCTACCGCGGCGGCATCGAGGCAGTGCCCAAGGGCCAGACCGAGGCCGGGCAGGTGCTGGGCATGACCAAGCCCCAGATCTTCTTCAAGGTGACGCTGCTGCAGGTGATCAAGCGCATCCTGCCGCCCATGGGCAACGAGATCATCACCCTGGTCAAGGACACCTCGCTGGCCAACACCATCGCCAACAAGGAGATCATCATGATGGCCAAGGAGTACAGCGCAAAGGGCCTGATCTGGCCGCTGTTCTCCACGGCGATCTTCTTCCTGGTGTTCGTGGGGGCACTCACCCTGCTGTTTGGCTGGCTTGAGAAAAAGCTGGATTATTTCCGCTGCTGAGGAGGTTTTGAATCATGGCATTATTGGAAGCCTCCGGCATCGGGAAGAATTTCGGAGAGACACACGTTTTAAAGGATATCTCGCTGACACTGGAACAGGGCGAGGCGCTGGCCATCATCGGTTCGTCCGGTTCCGGCAAGACCACCCTGCTGCGCTGCCTGAACTTTCTGGAGCGGCCGGACACCGGTGTCATCAAGGTGAACGGCGAGACCATGTGGGACGCCGCCGACCCCGCCACCCAGCGGGAGAGCGAGGTGCGCAAAAAGCGCCTGCACTTCGGTCTGGTGTTCCAGAACTTCAACCTGTTCCCGCAGTATACGGCATTGCAGAACGTGATGCTGGCCGGGGAGCTGCTGGCCAAGGAGCGCCCGGACTACAAGGCCAACAAAAAGGCCATCCACGCCCAGCTGGAACAGCAGGCCCGGGAACTTCTGGCCCAGATGGGCCTGTCGGAACGGGCGGGCCACTACCCGCATCAGCTGTCCGGCGGCCAGCAGCAGCGCGTGGCCATTGCCCGCGCCCTGGCCCTGCACCCGGATATCCTCTGCTTCGACGAGCCTACCAGCGCGCTGGACCCGGAGCTGACCGGCGAGGTGCTGCGCGTTCTGCGGGACCTGGCCGACCGCAAGACCACCATGATCATCGTGACCCACGAGATGAACTTTGCCCGTGACGTGGCCGACCGCATCCTGTTCATGGACGGCGGCGTGGTGGTGGAGCAGGGCCCGGCCCGGCAGCTCATCGAGCACCCGCAGGAAGAGCGCACCCGCCGCTTCCTGGCTCACTATTCCGAATAAAAAAGCGCAGACCCGCACCGCAGGCCTGCGTCCCGGCTCCTCCGCAAGGGGGAGCCTTTTTTGTTTTGATTTACGGTGCTTCGGTCAGCACGAAGGTCAGCTCTGCGGTGGCGGCACATTTGCCGTCCACATAGGCCGAGGCCTTGCCAACGCCCACCGGGCCGCGCTGTTCCACCAGCTCGCAGTGCAGGGTGAGCACGTCGCCGGGGGTGACCTGCTTGCGGAAGCGGGCATTTTTGATGCCGCCGAACAGGGCCAGCTTGCCCTTGTTTTCGGGCAGGCTGAGGGCGGCCACGGCACCGGTCTGGGCCAGCGCTTCCAGAATGAGCACGCCGGGCATCACCGGCTGGCCGGGGAAGTGCCCGCAGAAAAATTCTTCATTGCGGCTTACGCACTTGCGGCCGATGGCCCACTGGCCCGGCTCGTAGTCCAGGATGCGGTCCACGAGGGCAAAGGGGTAGCGGTGGGGCAGGATCGCCGCGATCTGTTCGCTGGTCAGGGCGTTGGCGTTTTCACGCACGGTACGAGGTTCGGCCATGGGTCAGCCCTCCCATCTGCGCAGGGCGATGCAGGCATTGTGCCCGCCAAAGCCCAGACTGTTGCTCAGTGCGTAGGTCATGTTCTGGGCGCGGCCCACGTTCGGCACATAGTCCAGGTCGCACTCCGGGTCGGGCTGCGCGTAATGGATGGTGGGCGGGGCAAACTGGTCCCGCAGGGCCAGTGCCGTGAACACGGCTTCCACGCCGCCCGCGCCGCCCAGCAGGTGGCCGGTCATGCTCTTGGTGCTCACGACGGTCAGCTCCTTGGCGTGCTCCCCGAACACCGCGTGGATGGCAGCGGTCTCGCAGGAGTCGTTCATATGGGTGCCGGTGCCGTGGGCGTTGATGTGGTCCACCTGTTCCGGGGCGATGCCGGCGTCGGCCAGGGTCTGCTTCATGCAGTCGATGGCACCGGCGCCGCCGGGTGCCGGGGCGGTGAAGTGGTAGGCGTCGCAGTTGGCACCGTAGCCCACAACCTCGGCGTAGATGTGTGCGCCCCGGGCTTTGGCGTGCTCCAGCTCTTCCAGCACCAGCACACCGCTGCCTTCGCCCATCACGAAGCCGCCGCGCCGTGCGTCAAAGGGCAGGCTGGCCGCATCCGGGTCGGTGGCGGTGGAAAGGGCCTTCATGCTGGTAAAGCCGCCGATGCCCAGCGGGCTGATGCAGCTCTCGGCACCGCCGCAGACCATGGCGTCCTCGTAGCCGTCGCGGATGCGGTGGAAGGCATCGCCCACGGCGTTGGTGCCGCCGGCGCAGGCCGTGACCGGGCAGGTGCACATGCCCTTCAGGCCGAAGCGGATGGCCACCTGGGCCGCCGCCATGTTGGCAATGGACATGGGCACGAAGTAGGGGCTGACCTTCTCCATGCCTTTTTCCTCGCCGCGGGTGTGCTGCTCCTCGATGGTGGGCAGCCCGCCGATGCCGCTGGACAGGATGACGCCGGTGGTTTTGGCGTTGGCTTCGGTATCAAGGCCGCTGTCCTGGATGGCTTCGTTTGCGGCAGCCAGTGCCAGCAGGGTAAAGCGGGCCATCTTGCGGGCCTCTTTTTTGTCCACGACAGCTTCCGGGTCAAAGCCCTTCACCTCAGCCGCCAGTTTGCACTTGAACCCAGCGGTATCGAACTGGGTGATGGGGGCAATGCCGCACTGTCCGGCCTTTGCGGCGGCCCAGCTCTCGGCCACGGTGTTGCCCAGCGGGTTCACAGTGCCCAGACCGGTAACGACCACTCTGCGTTTTTCCATGAAAACGTTCTCCTTTACATTGCCATGCCGCCGTCCACACAGAGCACCTGCCCGGTGAGATAGCTGCTTTGTTCTGCGGCAAAAAATGCCGCGGCGTTTGCCACGTCCTCCGGCTTTCCGGCCCGGCCCGCCGGGATGCTGTGCAGCATTCCGGTGCGGACGGCTTCCGGCAGGGCGGCGGTCATATCGGTCTCGATCAGGCCGGGGGCCACGGCATTCACCGTGATGTTCCGGCCTGCCAGCTCCTTGGCCAGGCTCTTGGTCAGTCCGATGAGCCCCGCCTTGCTGGCGGCGTAGTTGGCCTGACCGGCGTTGCCCCGCAGGGCCACCACGCTGGACAGGTTGATGATGCGGCCATGCCGCTGGCGCACCATGCGGCGGGCGGCCTCCTTGCAGCAGAGGAATGCGCCCTTGAGGTTTGCGTTCAGCACGGCGTCAAAATCGGCCTCAGACATGCGCAGGAGCAGACCGTCACGGGTGATGCCCGCGTTGTTCACCAGCACATCCACCCGGCCAAAGGCGTTGACCGCCGCGTCAAACAGTGTTTTGCAGCCCTCAGCGGTGGAAACATCGGCCTGTACGGCCACGGCGTCCACGCCCTCGGCGCGGCAGAGCGCTGCCGTCTGCTCCGCAGGCTCTGCGCCGTGGCAGTAGTTGACCACCACGTTGCAGCCCTGCTTTGCCAGTGCCACACACACCGCCCGGCCGATCCCCCGGCTGCCGCCGGTGACCACCGCCGCGCGGGTCACAGTCTCTTCGCTCATGCTTCGTCCCTCCATGCGGCCAGCGCGGCGTCCAGCTGCTCCGGTGTCTCCACCGAAGCGCACGGCACGCCGGGCAGGGTCTTTTTCACAAAGCCGGACAGGGCACTGCCGGGGCCGACTTCCAGAATGTGGTCCACACCCAGTTCGCCCAGACGGCGGAGGGTGTCCTCCATATACACACTGCTCTGCACCTGCTTCACCAGCAGGTCCGGGATGGTGTCCGCGTCGGCCTTTTCGCGGCCCAGACAGTTGAACAGCACCGGGATCTGCATCTCACGGAACCGTTCGGTCTTGAACCGTTCGGCGAGGGCATCTCCGGCGGGGGCCATCAGCCGGGTGTGGAAGGGGCCGCTCACCTTCAGCGGAAGGCAGCGGCGGGCACCGGCGGCTTTGGCCAGTTCGGCGGCCTTATCCACAGCGGCCTTCTCGCCGCCGATGACCAGCTGGCCGGGGCAGTTGTAGTTGCAGATCTGCACACAGCCCAGCGCCGCAGCCTCTTCGCAGCAGGCGGAAAGCGCAGTGCGGTCCAGGCCCAGCACGGCGGTCATGCCGCAGTCGATGCCCTTGGCCGCATCGGCCATGGCTTTGCCCCGGTAGGCGGCCAGCTCAATGGCCTGCTTGGCGGTGAACACCCCGGCAGCTTCCAGCGCGGAGTATTCGCCCAGCGAAAGCCCGGCCACATAAGCGGGTTTCACGCCCTGCTGGGCCAGCACGGCGGTGACGCCGCAGGCAAAGGCCACCATGCAGGGCTGGGTGTATTCGGTCTGATTCAGAACGCCGTCCGGGTCCTCAAAGCAGACGCGGTGCAGGTCAAAATCCAGCGCCGCGCTGTCGAAGGCGGCCCGGAAGGCGGGGGAGCTTTCGTAAAATTCTTTGCCCATGCCGGGGTGCTGGGCACCCTGACCGGCATACAGAACAGCAAGTTTCATAGGTTATGCCTCCATTCGGCGGTCAATTCGTCCATCAGTTCCCGGACGGTGTACATCCGGTCCAGTCGGCCCACGTTGGCCCCGCAGAAGAACAGCCCCTCTTCCACATTGCCCTTCACCGCCTCGATGAGGGCGTGGGTGATGCAGTAGGGCACCTTGGCGGGGTCGCAGGTCTTTAAACAGCGGGCGCAGTGCCGGGGCGCAAAGCGTTTGCCCTTGGCCAGCGCCTGCACCAGCGGGGTGTTCAGCGCCCGGCCCGGCATGCCCACCGGGCTGTGGATGATGCGCACATCCTCCGGCTTTGCGGCCAGGAGCACGTCCTTGTAGGTCTGGCTGGCATCGCACTCGTAGGTGGGGATGAACCGGGTGGCCAGCTGCACCCCGGCGGCCCCCAGCTTTGTATAGTGGGCCATGTCGGCCCCGGTGTAGATGCCGCCCGCCACGAATACCGGGATGGCATGGCCGAACTGCGCCTCATAGGGCTGTACCTCGGCCAGCACTTCCGGCAGGATTTCGTCCAGAGACTGGCAGTGGTCTGCCAGCAGGTCGGCCTCGGCAAAGCCCAGATGCCCGCCTGCCTTGCAGCCCTCGATGACCACAAAGTCGGCGGTGCGGGCAAACTCCTTGGCCCAGCGGCGCAGGATGAGCCGGGCGGCTCTGGCACTGGACACGATGGGCGCAATGGCCACCTCCCGCGTGCCCACAAGGCCGGGCAGCTCCAGCGGCAGGCCCGCGCCGGACACCACCGCGTCCACGCCCGCTTCTACCGCGGTGCGGATGGCAGCGGCATAGTCCTGGGTGGCCACCATCGCATTGATGGCCACCAGCCCGGCGCCTTTGGCAAGGGCTTTGGCTTTCTGGATCTCAGCGGTCAGGGCGCGGTGGTTGGCGCTTGCCGGGTCGCGGGCAAAATCCGGCTCCCGGTAGCCCGCATCGGCGGTGGAGATGCACCCCATGCCGCCGCAGGCCGCCACGGCCCCGGCCAGCCCGCCGAGGGACACGCCCACGCCCATGCCGCCCTGCAGGATGGGCACGGGCAGGGCCTTTCCGGCAAGGGTCAGCATAGCTCGTTCAGCGCGGCGATGCGCTGCCTCCCGCCTTCCCACAGGTCGTTCAGGATGTCGGCCACGGGGCGCACCTCGTGGAGCATCCCGGCCACCTGACCGGCCATCAGGCTGCCGGTGGTGGTGTCGCCCTCAAACACGGCCCGGCGCAGGCTGCCGAGGGTGTATTTTTCCAGTTCCATCTTGTCGGCCCCGGCCTTTTCCTGCCGGACGTACTCGCGGCTCATGCGGTTTTTCAGCACACGCACCGGTGCGCCGACGCTGCGGCCGGTGACGATGGTGTCACTGTCCTTGGCCTTGAGCAGGGCGGCTTTATAGTTCTCATGGATGGGGCACTCCTCGCTTGCCAGCAGGCAGGTGCCCACCTGTACGCCGCAGGCGCCCAGGGCCAGCGCAGCCGCCAGCTGGCGGCCGTCGGCGATGCCGCCCGCCGCAATGACGGGCACGCTCACCGCATCCACCACCTGCGGCACCAGCGCCATGGTGGTCATTTCGCCCACATGGCCGCCGCTCTCGGTGCCCTCGGCAATGACGGCGTCGATGCCCAGCGGCTCCAGATGCTTTGCCAGAATGGCCGCTGCCACCACGGGAATGACCTTGATGCCGGCGGCTTTCCACATGGGAACATACTTGCCGGGGTTGCCCGCGCCGGTGGTGACCACCTGCACGCCTTCTTCCACCACGATCTTGGCAAACTCGTCGGCCTGCGGGTGCATCAGCATGATGTTCACGCCGAAGGGCTTGGTCGTCAATTGCTTGCAGCGGCGGATGTTCTCGCGCAGGGTGTCGGCGTTCATGCCGCCCGCGCCGATGATGCCCAGCGCTCCCGCGTTGGAGCAGGCGGCGGCAAACTCGCCGGTGGCGATGTTGGCCATGCCGCCCTGGATGATGGGATATCGGGTCCCTAAAATTTCATTTAAAAGTTTCATAAAGTTTTCCTGCGAAAGGCTTCCCCCTCGGGGGAAGCCTTTATTTCTTATACTCCACGATCATGCCGCCCCAGGTCAGGCCGCCGCCAAAGCCGATGCAGGCGATCGTCTGCCCCGGCTGCAGCTGCCCGTTCTCGGCAAGCTCGTTCAGGGCCACCGGGATGCTGGCGGCGCTGGTGTTGCCGTGGCGGTCCATGTTCTTGTAGAACTTTGCGGCGTCGGCGTGGAGCGCTTTCACACAGTGGTCGATGATGCGGCTGTTGGCCTGATGACAGACCACCCAGTCTACCTCGTCCAGCGTCTTGCCGGTCTCGTCCAGCACCGTGTGCAGGCAGCGGGGCAGGGCATCCACCGCAAAGCGGAACACTGCCTTGCCGTCCATGGTGATGGGGGCGGAACCGTTCCGGTCCGGCCCACCGGCGTGCAGGACGTCGCTGCCCCGGGCCCCCAGCGTGAGGGCAAAGGGGGTGTCGGCCAGCCGGAAGATGGCCGCGCCCGCGCCGTCGCCAAACAGGACGCAGGTGGAGCGGTCGGCGGGGTCCATCAGGCGGGAAAGGGCTTCGCACCCGATGACCAGGGCGTACTGCCCGCCCAGCGTGGCCAGCAGGCCCCGCGCCACAGCAGTGCCGTACAAAAAGCCGGAGCAGGCCGCGTTGACGTCCAGCGCGGGCCGGTTTTCCGGCAGGCCCAGCGCCGCCTGTACCTGACAGGCCACACTGGGGGTGGCGTCCGGAGCCGACAGGGTGGCGCACACGCAGCAGGCGATGTCTGCCGGGGCAAGGCCGCTGCGCTGCAGCGCCTGTTTTGCGGCGGCAATGGCCAGCGTGGCGGCGGATTCGTCCGCGGTGCACCAGTGCCGGGTGCGGATGCCGGTGCGGGAGGTGATCCACGCGTCACTGGTGTCCACGGTGCGGCTGAGCTCTTCGTTCGTGACCGTCCGGCCGGGCAGCGCCCCGCCGGTGGCTATCAGCTGGAAGCCCTTCATGCGTTCCTCATCTCTCCGATCTGGCGGTATTTCTTGTAGCGCTGGTCGGCCAGGGCCCTGCCGTTCATGCGGCACAGCGTTTTCAGGTGTGCCCACAGGGCAGCGTCCAGCTGCTCAAACAGCACCGTGTGGCCGCGCTGGGCACCGCCCACCGGCTCCGGGATCACTTCTTCCACGATGCCGTCCTGGTACAGGTCCTGTGCGGTCAGCTTCATCATCTCGCAGGCTTCGCCGCTGCGGGAGGCGTCCTTCCACAGGATGCTGGCAAAGCCCTCGGGGCTGAGCACCGAATAGACGGCGTTTTCCAGCATGAGGATGTGGTTTGCCACGCCCAGTGCCAGCGCACCGCCGGAGGAACCCTCGCCGGTGACCACGGCGATGACCGGCACGGTCAGGCCGCTCATCTCCATCAGGTTGCGGGCGATGGCCTCGCCCTGGCCGCGCTCCTCGGCGTCCTTGCCGGGGTAAGCGCCCGGCGTGTCGATGAAAGTGATGATGGGCCGACCGAACTTCTCGGCCTGCTTCATCAGGCGCAGGGCCTTGCGGTAGCCCTCCGGCCCCGGCATGCCGAAGTTGCAGGCCAGATTCTCCTCCAGCGAGGAACCCTTGCGGTGACCGATGACGGTCACCGGCATGCCGTGGAAGCGGGCCACACCGCCCAGAATGGCGGGGTCCTCCTTGCACTGGCGGTCGCCCCGCTGCTCAAAGAAGTCGGTGAACAGGGCGGAGATGGTCTCGTCGATGTGGGGACGGTCCGGGTGCCGGGCCAGAAAGACCCGGTCCTCGGCGGTCAGCGGGCCGCAGGCACGCAGGATCTCGTCCTCCTCTACGGCAAGCTCTGCCAGCTCGGCGGCGTGGGCCGTGATGGCGTCCATGTCGTCGCCGCTGCCCTTCAGGGCGGTGATCTGCGCATCCAGCGGAGCCAGCTGCTCCAGAATTTCCTTGATCATTCGTGTTTTCCTCCCACATGAAGCTGCAGCACCCGGATCAGGGTGTCGCGCAGCTGGTCGCGGGGCACCACCTGATCCACAAAGCCGTGCTCCAACTGGAACTCGCTGCGCTGGAACCCGGCGGGCAGCTTTTCGCCGATGGTCTGCTCAATGACGCGGGGCCCGGCAAAGCCGATCAGCGCCCCCGGCTCGGCCAGCATGATGTCGCCCAGGCTTGCAAAGCTGGCGGTCACGCCGCCGGTGGTGGGGTGGGTGAGCACGCTGACGTACAGCCCGCCCTTTGCCGAAAAGCGCTGGATGGCGGCGCTGGTCTTGGCCATCTGCATCAGGCTGAAAATGCCCTCCTGCATGCGGGCACCGCCGCTGGCCGAGAAGATGACCAGCGGCAGGCGTTTGGCTGCGGCGTACTCCACCGCGCGGGTGATCTTTTCGCCCACGGCGGTGCTCATGCTGCCCATAAAAAACCGGCTGTCCAGCACGGCAGCCACACAGGCCACCCCGCCGATGCGGCCGGTCGCCGTGACGGCGGCTTCGCGCAGGCCGGTCTTGTTCTGGGCGGCGGTCAGCTTTTCCGGGTAGCCGGGGAACCGGAGCACATCCTGCGGAGGCAGGTCGGCGTCCAGCTCCCGGAAGCTGCCGTGGTCCAGCACCAGGCTGAGCCGGTAGTAGCCGCCGATGGGCATGTGATAGCCGCAGTTGGGGCAGACATAAAGGCTGCGGGTCCAGATGGTGCGGGTGGCGCGGCGGCCGCACTGTTTGCACTCCACGAACTGGGGTTCATGCCAGACGGCCCCGGCATCCCGTCGGGCTTTCAGCTGAAAGGTGCGTTCCCGCATCCGGCCGGGGAACAGGTCTCGGATCTCGTTCATGGTGTTCTGCCTCAGATGTGTGCGGTGATGTAGTTGTAGATGTCGCCCACGGTCTTGAGCTTTGCCAGCTCCTCGTCGGGCACGGACACGCCGCAGGCATCCTCCAGGGCCATGTTCAGCTCCACGGCATCCAGGCTGTCGGCCTCCAGATCCTCGGTCAGGCTGGCCTCCATAGTCACCTTGTCCTCGTCGCAGTTCAGGGTATCGACAACGATCTTCTTCATTTCTTCAAACGTCATGGTAGTGTTCTCCTTTTGTATGTTGGATGTTTTTAAATAGCTAAAATGTTTGAGTAATTCGGAACACGACCATTATAGCCGAATCGTTGGATAAGTCAACAAAAATAACTAAAATAATTTATCTTTTACAGTTCTGACACACTTTCCTTCCTTTTTATAATGCACGGTACAGGTGGCGGTCTGCGCACAAAACCCATTGACACGATATGAAAATGGGATCATAATACCCCCAACACAGCAAACGGCCTGCCCACCGGGGCTGGGTGGATGTCTGCAGGGAGCCGGACGCAGAGCAAAAACAAAAAGGGGGAGGCCCCTCTGCCGGGTGGACCGGACAGGGAAGCCTCTCCCTTTGCGATGGTCTGGATTCAGGACACCGCCGCTTCCAGCCGCCTGGCGGCAGCTTCCGGCGTTTCGTGGAACGCCACGGCCAGCTCCTCCCGCAGGGTGCGCTCGGCCATCTGGTAGAAGTAGGCGTCCATGGCGTTCACCTTGCGGCCCTTGCTGCGCTGGGTGCTCTGCTTGTGGGCAAGCTCCCGGTACAGCTTCAGGTACTCGTAAAAATCATTGGTGTGGATCACGGCCTGATAATGCTCCGCCAGCACGGTCTGGTTGGCAGACGCCGGGGCCGCGTCCGGTTCACTGCGCACCTGCTCCAGACAGGCAGCGGCCTGTTCCGGGGTGCTCACCGGGCGCAGAACGCCCTCCTTGGCTGTGGGGATATAGCTCCGGTCGTGAGAGTCGGAAAAATAAGGGCGGAGGGTATAATATTCCCGGGCTGGTTCGCCGCAGAAGCTCTGCGGGCCAACGGCTTCGATCTCGTGCACACCGAGGTTTCCATAAACGACCAGCGTTCCTGCTTGATACTGTGACATCGTGCACCTCTTTCGCTTGTATGGAAAGCAACTGCAAAAACGGACTTTCCAGCGCAGTTTTCGTTCCTTATTATTGTACCACAAACCGGCGGGGGGCTTCAAAGGCGCTTTTCCACAAAGTTTGCATTGTGCAGGATGCGCAGAATGACCAGCACAATTCTTGTGCAAAACTACCTTTGCAAACCGGGCGGCAAAACCGTATAATGATTCCGTACAACGAGTGGCTCTCATGCGTAAAACCAGTTGCATGAGCGTGGCTCGTTGTTTTCTTTTGCCCTGAAACAGGAAAGGTAAGGTGAATCCCATGGAACATTCCAATCAATTTCTCGGCACGGAGCGCATCGGCAAGCTGATGCGGAGCTATGCGATCCCGTGCATTATTTCGCTGCTGGTCGGCGCACTGTACAACATCGTGGACCAGATCTTCATTGCCAACGCCAGCTACCTCGGCTCCTACGGCAATGCCGCCAACACGGTGGTGTTCCCGCTCACGGTGGTGGCGCTGGCCATCGCGGTCATGATCGGTGACGGCTGCTGTGCCTTCGTCAGCATCAGCCTTGGGCAGGACGAAGTGCACCGCGCAAAGCAGAGCGTGGGCAACGCGGTGGTGCTGTGCGTGGTCAGCAGCCTTGTGCTCACGGCCGTCTACCTGCTCTTTGCCGATACCATTCTGGCCATGTTCGGCGGCACGGTGAACGCCGAGACCTACCATCATTCGCAGGAATACTTCTTCTATATCACGCTGGGCGTGCCGTTCTACATGTTCGGCCAGGCCATGAATCCCATCATCCGTGCCGACGGCAGCCCCCGGTTTGCCATGATCTCCACGCTGGCGGGCGCAGTGCTCAACATCATCCTGGACCCCGTCTTTATCTTCGGCTGCCACTGGGGCATGATGGGCGCGGCCGTTGCCACGGTCATCGGGCAGGTGGTCACGGCGGTGCTGTCGGTGTGGTATCTGCTGCACATGAAGATCACCCGCCCGGAAAAGGGCGATTACCGGCTGAAAGGCACCATCTGCGGCCGCACCCTGACCCTGGGCATGACCAGTTTCCTGTCCCAGATCAGTCTGGTGGCCGCCATGGCCGCCATCAACAACATGATCCGGAAGTACGGCGCACTGGATGCCGTGTTCGGGCAGGAGCAGTACGCCCAGATCCCCATGGCGGTGGTGGGCATCGTGATGAAGTTCTTCCAGATCGTCATCTCCATCGTGGTGGGCATGGCCGCCGGCTGCATCCCCATCGTGGGCTTCAACATGGGTGCAGGCAAGTCTGCCCGTGTGAAGGAGCTGTTCACCAAGCTGCTGCTGGCCGAAGCCGCCGTGGGTGCTGTGGCCCTTGTTCTGGTGGAGGTGTTCCCGCGGCGGCTCATCGCGCTGTTCGGCGCCGCCAACGAGAGCGTCTACTACACGGATTTTGCTGTGAAGTCCTTCCGCATCTATCTGTGCATGATCATTCTGGCCTGCGTCAACAAGGCCTGCTTCATCTTCCTGCAGGCCATGGGAAAGGCAGGGGAGTCTACCGCCCTGTCCATGGTGCGTGAAGTGGTGTTCGGCGTGGGCTTTGCTCTGCTGCTGCCCCGTTTCTTCGGGCTGGACGGCGTGCTGTACTCCATGCCGATGTCGGACCTCCTGACCTTTGTGATCGCGGCATATCTGATCGCCAAGACGTATCGGGAGCTGAACGCGGGGACGCTGTGAGCAGAATGACCAATTCTTCCGGAAAAAAACTGGAAATGTTGATGCAATGCAAATCTTGTAAAATGCGCTTGCCTCGGCTATAATACCTTTCATGAATGTACACAACGTCCTGCCTCTTTCCGGCAGGGCGTTTTTCACGGCAAAAATGCAGAGCAACGGCTCTTTTTTGCATGGATGGGAGGAAAACTATGACCAAGGATATGACGCAGGGCAGCCCGCTGAAGCTGATCCTTGCCTTTGCAGTGCCGCTGATGCTGGGCAGCCTGTTCCAGCAGTTCTACAACCTGGCCGACACCATCATCGTGGGCCGCTTTGTGGGCGTGGAAGCGCTGGCGGCCGTGGGCAGCGTGGGCGGCCTGAACTATCTGGTGCTGGGCTTTGTCAACGGCATTGCCTGCGGCTTTTCCATCCCCATCTCCTGGACCTTCGGTGCCAAGGATTATAAGGAGATGCGCCGCTACACGGCCAACACCGTGTGGCTGTCGGTAGCCTTTGCAGTGGTGCTGACGGTGGTCACAGTGGCCCTGACCCGGTCGGTGCTGGTGTGGACCAACACCCCGGCCAACATCATCGACATTGCAGACATTTACATCCGCACCATCTTCTGGGGCATCCCCTTCACCCTTCTTTATAATGTGACCAGTGCCCTGATGCGTGCCCTGGGGGACAGCAAGCGGCCCCTGTATTTTCTGCTGGTGGCCAGTGCGCTGAACATCGGGCTGGACCTGGTGTGCATCATCGTGTTCCGCATGGGGGCCTTTGGTGCAGCCTTTGCCACGGTGTTCAGCCAGGCGGTGGCTGGCATCGGCAGTCTGGTGTATATCGTCCACCATTACCCGGAGCTGCGCTGGAGCCGGGAGGAGGGGGCCCTCAGCCTCACCCACTGTGCAAAGCTGTGCAGCATGGGCATCCCCATGGGGCTCCAGTGCAGCATCACGGCCATTGGCAGCGTGGTGCTGCAGGGGGCCGTGAACGGTCTGGGCAGCGACATCGTGGCCGCACAGACCGCCGGCAGCAAGGCGGCGCAGTTCCTCAGCGTGCCGTTGGAGAGCATCGGCACCGCCATGACCACCTACACGAGCCAGAATATGGGTGCCAAGGACCTGGACCGTGTGGACCGGGGCGTGCACACCGCCCTGGGCATCGGCTGCGTGTACAGTGTGGCGTCCTTCGTCATCCTGCGGTTCACGGATAAGCTGCTCATCGGCCTGTTCCTGGAGCCGGGAGAGACTGCCATTATGGCCAACGCCCAGAGCTTCATCTTCTGGAACAGCGTGTTCTACATCCCGCTGGCGGTGCTCATCATCTATCGCTACACCATCCAGGGGCTGGGCTATTCGGGCCTTGCCATGTTTGCCGGTGTGGCTGAGATGGTGGCCCGCGCCATGGTGGGCTTCTGGTTCGTGCCCCTGTGGGGCTACTTTGCGGCCTGCATCGCAAACCCGGTGGCCTGGTTCTTTGCCTGCTTCTTCCTGATCCCGGCCTATCTGGCGGTGCGCCGGAAGCTGCAGCGAGAAAAAGACCTGGAGGCTGCTGGGACCCGGGCACAAGCATAACGGATCCATCTTATGAGCGGGATAGCTGCGGCTGTCCCGCTTTTTATTTACAAATCTGCCGAAAAAGGCTATACTATAAATAATTATGCAAACAGGGGAGGTGAGCAGATGGCAGAACAGGAGCTGGAGCAGCTGGAAGGCACGGTGGAGGACATCATCTACGAGAACGCCGACAACGGCTACACTGTGTTCGAGGTGTCCGGCGGCGGGGTCATCACCGTGGTGTGCGGCGTCGTGGGGGAGCTGCACGCCGGGGAAAGCGTCATCTGCCGCGGCCGGTACGAGAACCACGCCACCTACGGCCGGCAGTTCCACGCCCAGGAGTGCGAGACGGACATGCCCAAGGATCTGGAAGCCGTGTACGCCTTCCTTGCCAGCCGGTCGCTGCCCTACATCGGGGCCAAGACGGCGGACAAGATCATCGACCTGTTCGGGGCCGAGGCGCTGGAGGTCATTGCCAACGACCCCGCCCGGCTCACTCAGGTGCCCGGCATCTCGCCGGACAAGGCCGACCGCATCCAGCAGGAGTTCAAGCGGATGTTCGGCATGCGGGAGCTCATCGCCTATCTGGCACAGTTCGAGATCGGCCCCCGCAAGGCCATGGAGGTGTTCCGGGCGTTCGGGCCGGGGGCCATGCAGGCGATTTCCGCCAACCCCTACCTGCTGTGCGGGGAGCCGCTGCAGCTGGACTTCCGCCACGCCGACAGCATCGCCCAGTATTACCACATGGAGGGCGACTGCGCCCAGCGGCTGGAAGCCGCTCTGCTGCGCACTTTGCGCCACAACGCGGGCAACGGCCACACCTGCCTGCCCCGGGCCCAACTGCTGGAAACCGCCTCCAACTTCATCCACCAGCCGCCGGAAAAGCTGGCCCGTGCGCTGGACAAGTGCATCGAGACCGAAGAACTCTGCGTGAAGATGTTCGACGGCGTGCCCTACATCTACCTGCCGGACCTTCTGGCCGCCGAGCAGGACATTGCCCACCGGCTGGCCATTCTGGCCCGGCGGGGCAAGAACACCGCCCGTGACCTGGACCGGAACCTGCAGGTGCTGGAACTGACCCAGGGCTTTGCCTATGCGCCGCTGCAGCGGGAAGCCATCCGCAAGGCCATGACCGAGAACTGTCTGGTGCTCACCGGCGGCCCCGGCACCGGCAAGACCACCACCGTGAACGCCATCCTGCAATTGCTGGAAAATCAGGCCGAGCGGGTGGCCCTGTGCGCCCCCACGGGCCGGGCCGCCAAACGGCTGAGCGAGCTCACCGGCCGCAAGGCCAGCACCATCCACCGCCTGTTGGAGGTGGACTATACCGGCGGCGTGGTCAGTTTCATCCACAACGACAAGAACCTGCTCAAGTGCGATGTGGTCATTCTGGACGAGATGAGCATGGTGGACGTCAAGCTGTTTCAGGCGCTGGTCACGGCCCTGCGTTACAGCTGCCGCATCATTATGGTGGGCGACGCCGACCAGCTGCCCAGCGTGGGCCCCGGCAACCTGCTGGGCGAGATCATCCGCTCCGGGTGCGTGCCCACCGTCTGCCTCAACGAGATCTTCCGGCAGGCCAAACGCAGCCTCATCGTGGAAAATGCCCACCACATCATCTGCGGCGAGCCGCTGCAGAAGGGCGGCAAAACGGACGATTTCTTCTTCCTCGAAGCGGACGGCGACGCCGCCCAGAAGCTGGTGTGCGACCTGGTCACCACCCGGCTGCCCCGCAGCTATGGGTTCGACCCCGTGCGGGACATTCAGGTGCTTTGCCCCACAAAGCTGGGCCCCACCGGCACCCAGGCGCTGAACGTGGAGCTGCAGAACCTGCTCAACCCGGAGCAGAAGGGCAAACCCCAGCTGCAGAGCGCGGCCCGGGTGTTCCGGGTGGGCGACAAGGTGATGCAGGTGCGCAACAACTACGAGATCGTCTGGCAGCGCATCGGCGGGGAACAGGGCGTGGGAGCCTACAACGGCGACATCGGCATCGTGGAGAGCATCAACACAAGGGAGCGCTCCATGGTGGTGCGCATGGACGACCGGCGGCTGGTGTACCCGGCCGAGAACCTCAACGAACTGGAGATCGCCTACGCCATCACGGTGCACAAGAGCCAGGGCAGCGAGTTCCCGGCGGTGATCCTGCCGGTGGCGCAGGTGCCGCCCCGCCTGTGTTACCGCAACCTGTTCTACACCGGCGTCACCCGCGCACGCAAGCTGTGCATCGTGGCGGGCCGGCGGGACGTGGCCAACCGCATGATGAGCAATGTGCGCCAGAACCTGCGTTACAGCGGCCTGTGCGCCCTGCTGCAGGCGGAGCTGCCGCCGGAGCAGGTGGAAGCGGGGGAGTAAAACTCCCTCAGTCATCGCTTGCGCGATGCCAGCCCCCTCTGAGATGGGGCCTTTGACAGAGCGGCAAGGCGAAAAGGCTCCCTCACCGAGGGAGTTGTCTGCGAAGCAGACTGAGGGAGTGGAGTTCGCAAAACTTGTATACTTTTTGCCGCAACTATGTTATACTGAACTTTGATCTGATTTTTGCCCGCCCGGCGGGCTTTTTACGATAGAGGCACAAGAGAAAGGAACGAACGACTTATGGCACAGAACGATATCGGCATCGACCTGGGTACGACTACCATCATCATCGCGCAGGAGGGCAAGGGCGTTGTGCTCAACCAGCCCAGCGTGGTGGCTATGGACACCCGCAAGAACTCCGTGCTGGAGGCGGGCGACAAGGCCCTGGCCATGGTAGGCCGCACCCCCAACTACATTTCCGCCATCTTCCCGCTGAAGGACGGCGTCATCAGCGACCACACCATGACCCGGGAGCTGATCTGCCGCTTTGTCAAGCAGGTGTACAGCTCCCATATGGTCAAGCCCCGGGTGGCCGTGTGCGTGCCCGCCGCCATCACCGGCATTGAGAGCGACGCCGTGGTGGAGGCCGTGGTGGCCGCCGGTGCCCGTCAGGTGTACCTCATCGACGAGCCCATCGCCGCCGCCCTCGGCTCCGGCATCGACATCACCCAGCCGGACGGCCGCATGATCATCGACATCGGCGGCGGCACCACCGACATCGCCGTGCTGAGCCTGGGCGGCAAGGTCAAGGCCACCAGCGTGCGGGTGGCCGGCAACCACTACGATGAGGAGATCCTCAAGCATGTGCGCAACAAGTACAGCATCGCCATCGGCCAGCGCACCGCCGAGGAGCTGAAAAAGCATGTGGCCTGCTGCCCGCAAAAGACCGATTTCCACGAGACCATGGAGATCAAGGGCCGCAGCCTGCTCACCGGCCTGCCGGTGCGCGTGAACGTGTCCACCGATGACCTGTACGAGCCGGTGATGATGCTCAGCGAGCAGATCGGCACGGCGGCTCACCAGGTGCTGGAAAAGACCCCTCCGGAGCTGGCCGGTGACATCTACCGCAACGGCGTCATGCTCACCGGCGGCGGTGCTCAGCTGCACGGCCTGACCGAGTATCTGGCCCAGGAGCTGAAGGTGGAAGTGACCGTCTCGCCCGATCCCGTCAACTGCGTGGCCCTGGGCACGGCCATGAGCCTTGGCATCGGCGACAAGCTGGAGACCGGCTTCACTGACGCCACCCCGCGCATCGGCCGCCGATAAGAATGTTGCGGGAAAAAAGAAAATTTGTCCATTTTTGTTGAATTAAATGGGAAAATAAGGTATAATATTTCCAAATCGTGTTTTTGCGGCCGGTGCCTGCACCGGCTGCGAATCGTTGAGAAACAGGAGGAAAAACCATGGATTTAGGTTTTGACGTCGTCGTTACCGTTACCGGTATCGTGCTGGTGTTCTTGATCCTCGTGCTGCTGATGGCGATCATCACGCTGGAGGGCAAGATCTTCGACGGTCTGGGCAAGAAGAAGGCTGCCGCAAAGGCTGCTGCCTCCAAGCCCGCCGCCCCTGCAAAGCCCGCTGCCCCGGTGCAGCAGGCCGCTGCTCCGGCTCCCCAGGTGGAGGAAGGCATTCCCGGTGATGTGGTGGCTGCCATCATGGCCGCCATCCACGCAATGGGCAATGGCAAGTACACCCTCAGGGCGGTGCGCCGCGGCACCAACGGCTGGGGCAAGGCCGGTGTGAACGACACCACGGCCCCGTTTTAACACAGGAGGAAGAACATGACACAGTTTATTGATACTCTGGTCGGTATTTTCCAAAGTTCCGGCTTTGCACGGTTCGGTGAGCCCGGCGGCTACCTGTACGCAGTGATGATCTGCGTGGGCTGCTTTTTGCTGTACCTCGCCATCGTGAAGGAATTCGAGCCCCTGATCCTGCTGCCCATGGCATTCGGCATGATCCTGGCAAACCTGCCGGGCAGCGGCGTCATCCACATGGAATATTTCGTCGGTGACGGTCTGGAACACCCCATGTGGGTCGAGATCCTGAACAACGGCGGCCTGGCCGATATGCTTTACATGGGCGTCAAGCTGGGCATCTACCCTCCGCTGATCTTCCTGGGCATCGGCACCATGACCGACTTTGCTCCGCTGATCTCTAACCCCAAGAGCCTGCTGCTGGGTGCTGCTGCACAGTTCGGCATCTTCGGCACCTACATGGGTGCACGACTGCTGGCAGCCACCGGCCTGGTGGACTTTACCCAGAAGCAGTCTGCTGCCATCTCCATTATCGGCGGTGCTGACGGCCCCACTGCTATCTTTGTTACCTCTCGTCTGGCTCCTGAGCTGCTGGGCTCCATCGCTGTGGCAGCCTACAGTTACATGGCGCTGGTGCCCGTCATCCAGCCGCCCATCATGAAGGCACTGACCACCAAGAAGGAACGTACCGTCGTGATGAAGCAGCTGCGCACCGTCTCCAAGACCGAGAGGGTCATCTTCCCCATCATGGTCACCATCATTGTCTCTCTGATCGTGCCCGATGCCGCCGTTCTGGTGGGTATGCTGATGCTGGGCAACGTGATGAAGGAGTGCGGCGTGGTGGATCGCATCCAGAAGACTGCCGGCAATGAGCTGATGAACATCATCACCATCTTCCTGGCCCTGTCTGTGGGCTGCACCACCAGTGCAAATACCTTCCTGAACACCCGCACCCTGTTCATCATCGTGCTGGGCCTGATCGCCTTCTCCTTCGGCACCGCAGCCGGTGTGCTGTGCGGCAAGGTGATGTACGCCGTGACCGGCGGCCAGGTCAACCCGCTGATCGGTTCCGCAGGCGTTTCCGCTGTGCCGATGGCCGCCCGTGTGTCCCAGAAGGTGGGCCAGAGCGAGAACCCGCAGAACTTCCTGCTGATGCACGCCATGGGCCCCAACGTGGCCGGTGTTATCGGCTCTGCCGTTGCTGCTGGTATCCTGATCAATATCTTCGGCTAAGCATTCCCTGAAAAACAAACGTTCCCGTCCGGTGGCTCCAGCTGCCGGGCGGGTTTTGTTTTGCGGGGCCGCTGCCGCGATGCTGAAACCTTCCATAAACACAAAGGCCGCCCGCGTTCAGCACGCAGACGGTCTTTTTTTGCGCCATTCTCTGAGAGAGGCGGGTTATCTGGCAAAGTTCGACTTTCTGAACGAAGCAACGTTGAAAAAGCAACTTTGCCAGCATGGCAAAATTCAGCACGTTTGGCAAGGTTGGAACTTTGCCAACAGGGAGCAACTTTGCCAAGTTGGAAAACATCAAAAATTAAACGTAGATAAATTATAATTTTTGAACTTTGCCACTTGTTTCACTACAGTAGGGAAGCCGTGTGAACCAACCACGGACAGCGCCCTCCCGGCCTGCTGATAAAAGCAATTGCACAGCCGGAACCGGGCGGAGGTGGTTCCAGCCCTCCGCGCAGAAAATGGGCCGCAAAATTTCCGCGCAAATGCCGCCTGCAAACGCACCGGCTATTCTCAATTTCCTGAAAATGTGGTATACTGTTCTTTGACAATAAAAGGAGACAGGGGAACCCATGGCAACAGATCTGACACAAGAATTCTGCGCTCTGCGCGACACCTATATCGAAAAGCAGTTCGGCCGCCTGAACGAGATGCAGCGGCGGGCGGTGTTTACCACCGACGGCCCGCTGCTCATCCTGGCCGGCGCAGGCAGCGGCAAGACCACCGTGCTGGTCAACCGCATTGCCAACCTCATCCGGTTTGGCGCGGCCCACGGCTCCAAGCAGCTGCCCCGCCCCGCCACCGAAGAGGACGTCAAGGCCCTGCGCAGTGCCATCATGACCGGCACCGCCGCGCCCGGCTGGCTGGACGGTATGCTGCGGCAGAACGCTGTGCGCAGCTGGAACGTGATGGCCATCACCTTTACCAACAAGGCCGCCGGGGAGATGAAGGAGCGCCTGCGCCGGATGCTGGGCGGGGAAGAGGGCGACGAGGTGTTTGCCTCCACCTTCCACTCGGCCTGTGTGCGCATCCTGCGCCGCTGGGCGGAGGAGATCGGCTACCCCCGCAGCTTTACCATCTACGACACCGACGACGCCCAGCGGGTGATGAAGGCGGTGTACAAGGACCTGAACGTGGATGACAAGTTCTTCCCCATCAAGAGCGCCATCAACCAGATGAGCCGCTGGAAGGATCAGCTGGTCAGCCCGGAACAGGCCCTTGCCAACCCCGCCAAGGACACCAAGGGGGCGCTGGCGGCCCGCATCTACGCCGCCTACGAAAAGCGGCTGAAGGAGGCCGGTGCCTTCGACTTCGACGACCTCATCTACCAGACCGTGCAGCTGCTGGCAGAGCACCCGGACGTGCGGGACTTCTACCAGACCAAATACAAATACCTGCTGGTGGACGAGTATCAGGACACCAGTGTGGCGCAGTTCCGTCTGGTGAGCCTCCTCACCGGCCCGGAAAAGAACATCTGCGTGGTGGGCGACGATGACCAGAGCATCTACCGCTTCCGCGGGGCTACCATTGAAAACATCCTCAACTTTGAAAAGTGCTACCCCGGGGCAAAGACCATCCGGCTGGAACAGAACTACCGCTCCACCTCCAATATCCTCAACGCCGCCAACTGCGTCATCCAGCACAACACGGAGCGCAAGGGCAAGACCCTGTGGACCGACAACGGCGAGGGCGACAAGGTGCAGGTGTACACCGCCGAGAACGAGCAGGACGAAGCGATGCACATTGCGGATGTCATCGGCCAGCACCTCAAGGCGGGCGGCCACCTGGCCGACCATGCCATCCTCTACCGCATGAACGCCCAGTCGGCCCCCATCGAAAGCTACTTCACCCGCGCGGGCATCCCCCACAAGATCGTGGGCGGCCAGCGCTTCAACGACCGCAAAGAGGTCAAGGACATCCACTCCTATATGTCCATCGTGGCCAACCCCCGCGATGACGTGCGCCTGCGCCGCATCATCAACGAGCCTGCCCGCAAGATCGGCAACACCACGGTGGAGGTCATTGCAGACCTTGCCGCCCAGCAGGGGGTGAGCATGCTGGAGATCATCGGCCACGCCGACCAGTACGCCAAGCTCAGCCGGGCTGTGATGCCCTTGCTGAAATTCTGGCAGATCTACCAGAACCTGCAGGATTCGCTGGAGACCAAGACGCTGGACGCCTTTGCCGCCGACGTCATCGAGCGGACCGGCTACAAGGCCATGCTGGAAGCCGACGCCGCCAAGGGCCACGAGGACGCCGCCGACCGCCTGCAGAACCTGGGTCAGCTGGTGAACAACGTCAAGAACTACTGCGACCAGCACGGCGAGGACGCCACGCTGGAGGGCTATCTGGAAGATATCGCCCTCATCAGCGACATCGACAGTTACAACGAGAGCGCCGACCAGGTGGTGCTGATGACCATCCATTCGGCCAAGGGGCTGGAGTTCCCCTATGTGTTCCTCATCGGTATGGAAGAGGGCGTGTTCCCCAGCGAGATGAGCAAGTATTCCGAGGCGGACCTGGAAGAAGAGCGCCGCCTTGCCTACGTCGGCATCACCCGCGCCAAAAAGGAACTGTACATCTCCAACAGCGTCACCCGCATGCTCTACGGCCGCACCCAGCGCAACGAGCCCAGCCGCTTTTTGCGCGAGATCGAGCCGGAGTACATCGAAGAGACCCGCAGCCCGGTGCTGGAACAGCGTTCCCGTCTGGGCGGCTGGGGCAGCAGCTACAGCGACACCGTGCCCGGCGGCGCGTCCGGGTACTCCGGGCCTTCCGGCTGGGGCCGCAGCGCCGGGGGCTACGGTTCCGGCGGCTATGGTTCCCGCTCCGGCGGCGGTTACCTGAACCGCGAGTACAACGCCGGGGAGCGCAGCGGGTTCGGCTCCGGTTATGCCGGGCGGGGCACTTCCTCTTCCGGCTACGGTGCCGCCTACGGCAACAGCTCCACCCAGCCCAAGGTGCGTTCGGGCGGGTTCGGTGCCGGGTATTCCGGCACGGGCGCAAAGACCCCGGCCGCAAAGATCAGCTTTACCGGTGCACCGGCTGCCAAGGCAGCGCCCGCAGGCTCCAAGCATTACGAGCCGGGCGATGTGGTGGAGCACAAGGTCTTTGGCCGGGGCACCGTGCTCAAGGTCAAGCCTGCGGCCGGAGACCAGATCGTGGAGATCAACTTTGAAAAGGTCGGCATCAAAAAGACCATGGCCAATTTTGCGCCGCTGACCAAAATCACAACGGAGGAATGACACAAAAATGATGACAGTTCGTTTGATCGCCCATACCCCGGAGCCGGAAAAGGTGGTGGCGGCTGCCGCCAAGCTGTGCTACTCCGACGCCCACATCACCGACCTGCTGGACGGCCTGACCGAGGAAAAGACGGCAAAGTTCCTGACCATGCTCAGCGACCTGGGCCACGCCAGCCCCATCGAGCACGCCAGCTTCACTTTTGGCATCGAGGGGGTCAGCCGTACCTTGCTGGCCCAGATCACCCGCCACCGCATCGCATCCTTCAGCGTGCAGAGCCAGCGCTATGTGCGCCTGGACGATTTCCGCTATGTGGTGCCGCCGGAGATCGAAGCCATCCCGGAGGCAAAGGCGGCTTTCCTTGAGAGCATGAACGAGGACGCCAAACGCTACCTTGACCTTGCCCACAAGCTGGAAGAGGGCCACACCGCCCGCCTGATGGCCGAGGGCATGCCGGAAAAGGCAGCCCGCGCCAAGGCCGGCAAGCAGGCCAATGAGGACGCCCGCTTTGTGCTGCCCAACGCCTGCGAGACCAAGATGGTGGTCACCATGAACGCCCGCAGCCTGCAAAACTTCTTCCACCTGCGCTGCTGCAGCCGCGCCCAGTGGGAGATCCGCCAGCTTGCCGAAGAGATGTTCAAACTGGTGTACCCGGTGGCACCCCACATCTTTGCAAAGTCCGGCCCGGCCTGCGTGAGCGGCCCCTGCCCGGAGGGCAAGATGTGCTGCGGCAAAACCGCCGAGGTGCGTGCAAAATATGCCGCCATCAAGGAAGGTGCCGCCGTATGAGCAAGGGCAAGCTGATCGTCATCGAGGGGCTGGACGGCAGCGGCAAGGCCACCCAGGCCAAGCTGCTGGCCCAGCACCTGGCCAGCCAGGGCCTGCCGGTGCGGGAGGTCACCTTCCCGGATTACGCCAGCGATTCCAGCGCCCTGATCAAAATGTATCTGGCCGGGCAGTTCGGCTCAAAACCGGACGATGTGAACGCCTATGCGGCCTCCAGCTTTTTTGCGGTGGACCGCTATGCCAGCTACAAGACCGACTGGGGCCGCTTTTACGAGGAGGGCGGCGTGGTCATTGCCGACCGCTACACCACCTCCAACGCGGTGCACCAGTGCTCCAAGCTCCCGCCGGAGCAGTGGGAGGAGTTTTTGCACTGGCTGTTCGATTACGAGTTCCATCTGCTGGGCCTGCCCGCACCGGACAGCGTCATCTACCTGCAGGTGGACCCGGCGGTCAGCCAGCGGCTGATGACCGCCCGCTACCACGGTGACGAGAGCAAAAAGGACGTGCACGAGAAAGATACCGAGTATCTGGCCCGCAGCCGCCGCGCCGCCGAGTATTGCGCGGAGCATCTGGGCTGGACCACGGTGCACTGCACCCACAGCGACGCCATGCGCAGCATCGAGGACATCCAGGCTGAGGTGCAGGGCATCGTGCTGGGCCAGCTGAAATGATAAAATGAAGGCAGGTTGGCACGTCGGCAGCTTTCTCTTCGGACACGAATCGGGCCATTCCATCGCCCGCCCTATTGCCCTACGGGCAACAGGGTCCCACCCCAGCGGACGGTCCTCAGAGAAACTCCCGACGCACCTGTCGGATATACACATAAAATACGATAAGAGGGGGCATCCTGACAGATGTATCGTTTGATGCAGCCATCCGACAAGGCGGCTGTGCTGGCGCTGTGGCAGCGCGAGCGCGGCGAGTCGGAAGAATTTGCGGCCAACGCCGTGGAGCGTTTTGCAGGGCAGCAGAATGTCTATGTGGCCGAGGAAAATGACGCCATTGCCGCTGTGGCACTGGCGGTACCAGTCACGCTGCAGGGGCGGCAGGGCAGTTACCTCTACGGCCTGTGCGGACAGGGCAGTTTGATCCTGGCCGGCCTGCTGGACTACCTGTGCGCGCAGCAGAAGCTGCGGGGCGCAGGCTTTACCGTGGCCGTGCCCGGCAGCCCGGAGCAGGCCGCTCTGCTGCAGGACAAGGGCTTTGCGCGGGCGTTTGCCCTGCGCTGCCTGCCGCGGGAGGTGGCCCGCAACCTGTGGAGCCAGGCGGAGTTTGACAGCGTTACCGCCAAGAAGCTGTGCGAGCTGCGGGAGAAGTTCTGGCCCGATACGGTGCAGTTCACCCCGGAGCGCATGGCCGTGGTGCTGGGTGACTTGTATTCCCGCGGGGCCACCATCGTGGCCAACGAGCGGGGCTACGGCGTGTACTTCCGCAAGGAGGACACCCTGTATTTCGTGGAGCTCATGGCCGAGGACGACCGCGCCGCCGAGGTGCTCATGGAAGCCGCCCGCGAGAAGGAAGTCATCGTGGAAAAGGCCGTCATCACGGTGGGTGCCGCCCAGACGCTGTTCCTGGGGGAGGGCACCCGGCAGGAGTACGGCATGATCCGTTTTGACGGGGAGCCCTTTGACGTATCGGAAAGCTATATGCGCCTGATGCTGGAAGGCTGAGACGCAGAAAAACAACAAAGGAAGGTGCGTATGGCACACAAGGAGAGACACACCGTCTCGAAGAAAAAAGGCGGTGCTGTGAAGATTTTGCTGGCAGTGGTACTGTTGCTGGTGCTGGCCGCAGGCGCAGCTGCGCTGTTTGCCCGCAGCGAGATCCACGGCAGCGGAAAGCCCGGCACCGAGGTGACGGTGAGCATCCGGCAGGGCAGCGGCGTTGCCGCCATCGCGCAGGAGCTCAAGGACGCGGGCGTCATCCGCTCGGCCTACCTGTTCCGCTGGTATGTGGGGCACAAGGGGGCCGCGGCAAAGCTGCAGTACGGGGACTTTGCCCTGACCACCGGCAGCGGCTATGATGACATCATTGCGGCCCTTTCCACCTATGCCAAGGCCGAGACCGTGCGTCTGACCATCCCGGAGGGCACCACAGCCATCGCCATTGCCCGGAAAATGGAGGAAGCCGGGCTGTGCAGCGCTGAGGACTTTCTGAAGGAAGCCAACGAGGGCGATTTCAGTGCGTACACCTTCTGGCAGTATGTGCCGGAAGACAAGGACGCCCCGGACCGCTTCATGAAGTGCGAGGGCTATCTCTTCCCGGAGACCTACGAGTTTCTGAAGGACGACACCGTGCACAACTATGTGGCAACGTTCTATGCGCAGTTCGACGCGCAGATCACCGATGCGATGTATGCGAAGCTCAAGGAGCAGGGCATGACCCTGAACGAGCTGGTCACGCTGGCCTCCTTTGTGCAGGAGGAAGCGGGCAACAGCCAGGACTCCAACGTGGCGCAGGTGTTCCGCAACCGTCTGGCCGAGGGCTCGCCCTATCCGCGCCTGCAGAGCAACACGTCCAGCCACATCCAGAGCGACGCCGACAACAACTACCTCTGGAACTGGGTGGCCCCCTACTACGGCGGGTGGGACAATATCCCCAAAAACATCGTCTCTGCGTATGATACCTACCATACGGCGGGCCTGACCCCCGGCCCCATCTCCAACCCCGGCATCGCTGCCATCCGGGCGGCGCTGAGCCCGGAGCCGGACGAGGAAGCAAAGGACGCCTATTTCTTCGTCACCGACCTCAAGGGCAGCTACTACTATGCCCGCACCCTCAGCGAACACAACGCCAACTGCCAGACCGCAGCGGACGTGAACAAAACGGTGGGGTGAGGGAACTCTACCGTCATTTTCTGAAAAAAGAGAGGAATATCAACTATGCTGCAAATCCCGGAACTGCTCGCCCCGGCGGGCGATCTGGAGCGCCTGCGCTATGCCATCAACTACGGTGCCGATGCCGTTTACTGCAGCCTGCCGGAGTTCGGCATGCGGTCTGCACCGGCCAACTTTACGCCGGAGCAGCTCACCGAGGGCGTCATCTATGCCCATGCCCGGGGCCGCAAGGTCTACCTGACCATGAACACCCTGCCCACCAATGAGGAAGCCGACCGCCTGCCGGACGCCATCAAGGAGGCCGCCAAGGCCGGTGTGGATGCCTTCATCGTGGCCGACCTGGGCGTGCTGGATGCCTGCAAGACCGTTGCCCCGGACATCGACGTGCACATGTCCACCCAGACCGGCATCACCAACTGGGCCGCCGCCCGCGCCGCCTATCACCTGGGTGCCAAGCGCGTGGTGCTGGCCCGCGAGATGTCCCTGCAGGACATCGCCATCCTGCGCGACAAGACCCCGCCGGAACTGGAGATCGAGGCCTTTGTGCACGGTGCCATGTGCATGAGCGTGTCCGGCCGGTGCCTGCTGTCCAATTACATGGCAGGCCGCGACGCCAACCGGGGCCAGTGCGCCCAGCCCTGCCGCTGGAAGTACTACCTGAGCGAGGAGACCCGCCCCGGCCAGCTGTACGAGATCGGCGAGAACGAGAACGGCAGCTACATCCTCAACGCCAATGATATGTGCACCGCGCCCTTCCTTGACCTGATCTGCAAGGCCGGTGTGGACAGCCTGAAGATCGAGGGCCGCGCCAAGACCTTCTATTATGTGGCCAGTGTGACCGCCGCTTACCGCAAGGCACTGGACGCCTATCTGGCCGACCCCGCCAACGACAACTTTGAGCTGCCGGCTGAGGTCTACGAGGAGCTCACCCGCACCAGCCACCGCCACTACTCGCCGGGCTTCTACTTTGGCCGCGAGCAGGCCAAACAGGCCACCGACAGCGCCACCTACATCCGCGAATGGGAGTTCGTGGGCACGGTGGACCGCTGGGAGAACGGCGTGGCCCACTGCCAGCAGCGCGGCAAGTGGAGCCTGGGCGATACGCTGGAAGCCCTCTGCCCGGACGGCCGCAGCATCCCGCTGACGCCGGAGTGGATCGAGAACGAGGCCGGGGAACGGGTGGACAGCACCCCTCACGCCATGGAAAAATACACCATGCCCACCCCGGAGCTGCCGCCCATGAGCCTGCTGCGCCGCAAAACGGCAGAATAAGCAGCCGCACCCCGCAAACCATGCCAACCGGCACCGCCTGCAAAGGCTTTGTCGGCTGGCTTTTTTTGCATCACTTGCAAAACCGTACAAACCGCGCTATACTGACATATATTATAATGCAGAGCGAAAGGAGGGAGCCTGATGTTCCGGCTGCCGATCGTAAAATTTTTCAGCCGCATCCTCAATCGGATCACCATCACGGTGGTGCTGGTGGCCCTGCAGGTGGCATGGCTGCTGTGGGCGTTTTTCTCCCTCACCACCGGCCGCGTGTGGGTCAACGCCGGCTTGCAGCTGCTCAGTCTGCTTATGATGCTGTACCTCGTGCGCAAGGACGAGAACAGCGCCTACAAGATCGGCTGGATCGCGCTCATGGGGGTGCTGCCGCTGCTGGGCGGGGCACTGTACCTCTCCTTTGGCAACAAGCGCCCGGCCAAGCGCCTGCGTAATAAGCTGCAGGCGGTGGACGAGGCCCACAAGGCCGACCTTGCCCAGCAGCCGGGCCAGACCGACGGGCTGGATGCTTCCGGCCTCGGCATGAGCCGCTATCTGGCGCGGTACGGCCGCTACCCGGCCTGGAAGAACACCGCCGCGCAGTATTTTGCCTGCGGCGAAGCCATGTACCCCCAGCTGCTGCAGGACCTGGAGCGGGCCGAACACACCATCTTTGTGGAATATTTCATCGTGCACACCGGCAAAATGTGGGACGGCGTGGAAGCCATCCTCCGGCGCAAGGCAGCGCAGGGGGTGGACGTGCGCCTGATCTACGACGACTTTGGCAGCCTGCTGGGCCTGCCCACCGACTTTGTGGTGCGCATGGAGCGGGCGCACATCCGGTGCATCCCCTTCAACCCGGTGGTGCCGGTGCTCTCGCTGGTGATGAACCACCGCGACCACCGCAAGATCGTGGTCATCGACGGGCGCATCGCCTACACCGGCGGCGTGAACCTGGCCGACGAGTATATCAACGCGGAGCAGCGCTTCGGCTACTGGAAGGACGCCGCCCTGCGCATCGAGGGCGATGCTGCGTGGAGTTTCACCGTGATGTTCCTCAACTTCTGGAACGCTTTCCGCCCCAGTGAGACGGACTACAGCGCCTTCCGCCCCCAGCACAGTGCACACCCGGTGCAGGACGGCATCGTGCAGCCCTACGCCGACAGCCCGCTGGACGAAGAGCCGGTGGCGGAGACGGTGTACCTGAACCTGCTGGCCCGGGCCGAGCAGTATGTGTATATCTACACGCCCTATCTGGCTGTGGGCGAAGAGATGCTGGATGCGCTGAAAAACGCCGCCAAGCGCGGGGTGGATGTGCGGCTGGTGCTGCCGGGCATCCCGGACAAGAAGCTGGTGTTCCGCCTGAGCCGCTCCTACTACCTGCCGCTTTTGCAGGCGGGGGTGCGCATCTACGAGTACACCCCGGGCTTCCTGCATGCCAAGTGCTGGGTGAGCGACGACCGGGCAGCCGTGGTGGGCAGCATCAACATGGATTACCGCAGCCTGTTTTTGCACTTTGAGTGCGGCGTGCTGCTGCAGTACAACAGTCAGGTGGCTGCCCTGCGGGACGATGTGCGGGCCACCCTGCCGCAGTGCCGCGAGATCCATATTTCGGACTGCCGCACCAGCATCCCCGGCACCCTGCTGGACAGCGTGCTGCGCCTGCTCAGCCCGTTGATGTAAGGGCGCGCTCATAATTGCCCCGGCAGGGGGCACACTAGCTCCAAAGCCCGTGCGGCTGCGCGGGAGCAAAAGGAGCAAGTGTACCATGAAGCAGGTTTTTCGGGTGTTTTGGGGCTGTACGCTGGCCGCTGCGCTGGCGCTGACCGGCTGCGGCCGGGGCGGCGCTCCGGGCAGCAGCGGAGCCGGGTCTATGAGCGGCAGTGGGTCCGGTGCCATGAGCGGCGGCACAGCCGGGCAGGAGCAGGCCTGGCGCACCGGTCTTGGCGTTGTGACCGAGGCCGCAGGCAGCGACCGGGCCGGCAAGATCACCACTGCCGCTGCGGCTGTGGTGCTGGACGCCGACGGCAAACTGGCCGACGTGATGCTGGACGAGCTGGAACTTTCGGTCTCCGGCGGGAGCACCGGCAGCGTGACCACTCCGGAGGATGTGCGGTCCAAGCGCACAAAAGGGGAGGACTACCCGCTGGCAGCGGCATCCTCCCTCGGCAAAGGGTGGGCCGAGCAGGCCGACTGGTTTGCCGACTATCTGACCGGCAGGACCCCGGACGAGGTAAAGAAGCTGAAAACGGATGAAAACGGCAAGCCGCAGGACGCCGACCTTGTGTCCGGCTGCACCATTGCGGTGGACCGCTACCGGGACGCCGTGGTGCGCGCCTGCGAACAGGCCAAAGCACTGGGAGCCGCCCAGGGCGACCGGGTGACCCTGAGCCTGATCGCGGCAGACCTGCCCCAGGACCTTGCCGCCACGGATGACCAGGACGCCCACGTCCGGGCAGACATCACGCTGGCGGCCCTGACCGTGGACAGCAATGGCCGGGTGACCAGTGCCATCGGGGACATGACCCAGCCGCAGCTGACCGTCAGCGCGGACGGCACGGTCTCCGGGCCGGAAGAGCCGGTGTACACCAAGAACGAGCAGGGCGACAAGTACGGCATGCGGGAGGCCAGTGCCCTGCACAAGGAGTGGTACGAGCACGCCGAGGGCTATTGCAGCACCCTGAAGGGCAAGACCATGGCGGAGATCGCCGCCCAGCCCACCGACGGCTCCGACGCCGACCTGAAAGCCCTGTGCACCATCTCGGTCACCGACCTGCAGAAAGCGGTGCTGGCCGCGCTGGCAGAAACCTGAACAGAACAAAACGAGGGAAGGCCCGCGGGCTTTCCCTCGTTTTTGTGGATGGAATTATTTGCCGAACGCGCTGTCGGTCAGGCCGTCCATGTTCAGCATGCCTTCCAGCGCGGCGATGTCGGTGGTCACGTCCAGCGCATCGGACTGGAACAGCTTGTCCAGCTGGTTTTCAAAGGCGGTCACCAGCAGGTCCATGCTGCGCTCGATGCTGTGCTTGGCTTCGGTAATGTTCGTGCCCTCCACCGCCTGCCGGGAAAGGCTGGCGTAGGTGTTCAGCAGCTTGAGCGCGGTAGGCAGATAGTAGTTCATGAACTTTTGCAGCTGCGCCTTTTTGTCCGGGTCCTTCTGCGCCAGCGCAAAGATACGCCCGCTGACCTCCTCCAGCCGGGAGATCTTCTGGCTCATCACCGGGTCAGGAATGGCATCGTTCACCTCCCGCAGCTGGCGCAGCAGTGCAGCGTACTCGTCCTCTGCGGCGGGCTGGGGCTTGGGTGCCGGAGCGGGTGCGGGCTTTTTCGGCTGCGGTGCTGCGCCCCGCACCACCAGCGTGTCGGTGCGGTTGTCAATGTAGGCGTCTGCGCCGAAGTATCCGTGCTCGATGGCGCTTTTTACCGCAGCGCGTCCCCGGGCAGCGTCCACCCCGGCGGCGGCAAACAGCTCCGGCAAAGAGATATTATCCCGCTCGCCTACCACCTTATCCAGCAGCCGCTCCAGCTTGCGGGTGCTGTTCATCCGCAGGCCGGTCAGCAGCGCACCGCCGCCGCCAATGACCATGGCGATATTCGAGAACAGGCCGCTGAAGCCCGGGTAAAACCGCCAGATCTCCAGGACGTCCACCGCATTCGTCACGCCGGCAAGCAGAAAGACCGCACCCATGATGGTGCAGAGGGTGGCAATGTTCTTGTGCCATTGCTTGGCGCTTTTCTGCGCCTCGGTAGGCACATCGTGGCCGTAAACAGGCTCACTCTTCCGGTCGGGCTCCGGCCCAAGGTCGGCGCGGTAGTCGCCCCGGGCGCGGGCGGCTTCCTGCTCTTCCTTCTGCACCTTCTGGTCGATGCCCTTCAGGATGAACAGCAGCACCCCCAACGGCCCGGACATCGCCATCACGATAAAGATGGCGATGGTGGGGATCTTTGCAAAATAATGTTTTCTCGGCTCCATGAAACAGAGTTCCTTTCCGCAATAAAAATAAGACCGTGTTCCACTCTATTATAGCGGAACGCGGTCGTTTTGTTAAGGGGTAATCCATGCGGGCGGCAGGGGAGTAAGTCTGCCCCCGCGGGGAGAGATCACTTCATCAGGCTGCACACGGCCTCAGCGTAAGCGGTGGGGTCGTCCACAGGCAGGCCCTCGATGAGCTGGGCCTGTGCGTACAGCAGGGCGCTGTACTTGTTGATCTTGTCGGTGTCACCGGCCTCCTGTGCGGCCTTGAGCACGGCGAACACGGGGTGGTTGGCGTTCAGCTCCAGCACCTTATCGCTCTTCACGCCCTCGCTGCCGGGCTGCTTGGACAGCACCTTTTCCATCTCGATGGACAGCGGGCCGTCGGCGCTCAGGCACACCGGGTGATCCTTCAGGCGGGTGGAGACCTTGACTTCCTTCACCTTGCCGTCCAGAGCAGTCTTCATGGCGTCGAACAGGTCCTTGTTCTCGGCGGTGGCATCCTCGGCGGCCTTCTTCTCTTCCTCGGTCTCAAGGCCCAGGTCACCGCTGTTGACGTTCTTGAACTCCACGGTGCCGTCCTTGCCCTCGGCATCCTTGCGGGGATAGGTGCGCAGGATCTGCAGGCAGAACTCGTCCACGTCCTCGGTCAGCAGCAGCACGTCGTAGCCCTTGCCCAGCACCAGCTCGGTGGAGGGCAGCTTGGCCAGACGGTCGGAGGAGTCACCGGCGGCGAAGTAGATGTACTTCTGCTCGGCGGGCATCTTGTCCACATACTCCTGCAGGGTGACCATCTTCTGCTCCTTGGCGGACCAGAACAGCAGCAGGTCGCGCAGCAGCTCGGCGTGCATGCCGTAGTCGGAGTAGGCACCGAACTTGATCTGACGGCCGAACTCCTTCCAGAACTCCTCGTACTTTGTGCGGTCGTTGGCCAGCATGGCGTGCAGCTCGTTCTTGATCTTCTTTTCCAGAGCGTTGTGGATCAGCTTGAGCTGGTTGTCTTTCTGCAGCATCTCACGGCTGATGTTCAGGCTCAGGTCCTGGCTGTCCACGATGCCCTTGACGAAGCTGAAGTAGTCGGGCAGCAGGTCGGCGCACTTTTCCATGATCAGCACGCCGGAAGCGTACAGGGCCAGACCCTTCTCGTACTCCTTGGTGTAGAAGTCGTAGGGGCGGTGGCTGGGCACGAACAGCAGGGCGTTGTAGTTGGCAGTGCCCTCGGTGCGGCTCACGATGACCCGGGCGGGGTCGGCATAGTCGCCGAATTTGTCCTTATAGAAGGCGTTGTATTCCTCATCGGTCACTTCGCTCTTCTGCTTCTTCCAGATGGGGATCATGCTGTTCAGGGTCTCCAGCTCGGTATAGGTCTCCCACTCGGGCTTGTAGTCCTCGGGCTTGGGGTCCGGTTCCGGCTTCTGACGGCTCTTCTCGCGCTCCATCTGGATGGGATAGCGCACATAGTCGCTGTATTTCTTCACGATGGCCACGATGCCGTACTCGTCCAGGAAGTTGTCGTAGTGGTCGGTCTCGGTGTCGGGTTTGATGTGCAGGATGATCTGGGTACCAGCAGTGTCCTTCTCGGCGGGGGTCATCTCGTAGCCGTCCACACCGGAGGACTCCCACTGCCAGGCCTCGTCCGAGCCGTAGGCCTTGGAGATGACGGTGACCTTGTCGGCCACCATGAAGGAGGAGTAGAAGCCGACGCCGAACTGGCCGATGATGTCGATGTTCTCGTCCTTGTTGTCCTGCTTGAAGTCCAGGGAGCCGGAGTGGGCGATGGTGCCCAGGTTCTCTTCCAGCTCCGCTTTGGTCATGCCGATGCCGTTGTCCTCCACGGTGAGGATGCGGTTTTCCTTGTCGCGGGTGATCAGGATGCGGAAATCGCTCTTGTTCATGCCCACGGAGGTGTCGGTCAGGCTCTTATAATACAGCTTGTCGATGGCGTCCGAAGCGTTGGAGATCAGCTCCCGCAGGAAAATTTCCTTGTTGGTGTAGATGGAGTTGATCATCATATCCATCAGCTTTTTGCTCTCTGCCTGAAATTCTTTCTTGGCCATAGTACAAAACCTCTTTTTTTATCTGGATTCAGTGCAAGCACTCGACGCAAGAAACTGCCGTCAAACACTTAGCACTCATAACTTTCGAGTGCTAATATACACCGCTTTGCCGCAAAAATCAAGGGCTTTCATAAAAAGTTTAAAAATGCCCCGGTTTGTGCTATAATAAACCGCAAAGGATGTGAAATCATGGCAAAACAGGGCGAGGCAGCCTACGCCTATTTTTTAAAAGGATATAACTGCAGCCAGAGCGTGGTGGCGGCATTTGCGCCGCAGCTGGGGCTTTCCGAGGAGATGGCCCTGCGCATGAGCGCCGGGTTCGGGGCAGGCATCGGCCGGATGCGGGAAGTGTGCGGCGCCTTTTGCGGAGTGGTCACGGTGCTGAGCTTGGTCTACGCCGACCCTGCCGACCCCCAGGACAAATCCCGGATGTATGCCCTCGTGCAGGAGGCAGCCCGGCTGTACCGTGCCCGCAACGGCGGGGACAGTATTATCTGCCGGGAACTGCTGGCAAAGGCCGGGGCGGCCCCTTCCGGCGGCACGAAGGCCGAGGCCCGCACGGCGGACTACTACAAAAAGCGGCCCTGCCCGGAGCTGTGCCGGATGTGCGCCGACCTGTGTGCGGAATTCATCGCAGCCCACCCGGAGGGCCGCTGCGGCGTGTATAAGGAGGATGTGTGATGCAGCTGGAACAGCTGGACCTGCCCGGCGGCGGGCTTCTGACGGTCTATCTGCGGGACTGCGTGGAGACGATGCCGCTGGCCATGGAGCGGCCGCTGGTGCTGGTGGTGCCGGGCGGCGGCTACAGCCATGTGAGCGCCCGCGAGGGCGACCCCGTGGCCCTGCAGTTTGCGGCGGCGGGCTACCACACCGCAGTGCTGCGCTACGCCGTGGGGGACGATGCAGCGCACGGCCTGCCCCTGCGGCAGCTGGCGGCGGCCATCGGCCTTGTGCGGCAGCACGCCGCCGCATGGCATGTGCAGCCGGACAAAATTGCGGTGTGCGGCTTTTCGGCGGGCGGGCATCTGGCCCTTTCCGGGGCCGTGCTGGCGGTGCCGGGCCTGCCGGACCCGCCCCGCCCGGATGCGGTGATCCTGGGTTACCCGGTCATCACGGCCGGGCAGTACGCCCACCGGGGCAGCTTTGTGCAGCTGGCCGGGGCCGATCCTGCGGCGCAGCAGGCGTTCTCGCTGGAGGACAAGATCACGCCCCGCACCCCGCCGGTGTTCGTCTGGCACACCATGGAGGACGAGACGGTCCCGGTGGAGAACACCCTGCTGCTGGTCAGCGCCCTGCACCGGGCCGGGGTGCCGTGCGAGGCGCATCTGTTTGAAAAGGGCTGCCACGGCACCAGCCTGAGCACCGCCGAGGTGAACCACCCCAGCGCCCACCGCAGCCGCTGGCTGACCCTTGCCCGCGAGTGGCTGGATGACACCTTTGATTTCCATCTGGGCACGGGGGAGACGGGCGGTTAAACGCCGTCGGTTTTTTGCGTGCCTGCAAAAAATTCACAAATATTCCGTTGACTTGCACGGCCCAAAACCGTATACTGGTCAGCGGAAACAAACAGGAAGAAGGAACGACCAATGGTTATGGATGATCCCACTCTGCCGCGCATCAAGGTGCGCGACCTTCTGATGCAGGCTTTTCTCACCGGCTGGACCCGGTCGGACAAAGCCGTTTCCCAGGACGAATATCTGCAAAGCTCCATTCAGGTGATCGAGATGCTCCAGGTGGAGCCGGAAAACCTGTATGCCGAGGAGGGCCTCGGCCTGCCGGACGGCGAAGAGGTGGACCACCTCGACGACCTTCTGCGCGCCGACGGCGTGTGGCTGTACTACGGTGTGGAAGCCGAGAACTTCTTCCTGATCCAGTGGTACCCGGATGAGGTGTCTGCCAACGCAAAGCTGGCCCAGCTGGAAGAACTGGGCGACGGCAAGCAGTATCTGGTGGACCTGACCCTGAAGCGGGAGAATCCCTCGCAGGCCGAAAACTTCGGCAATTCCAACCCGGTGCAGCTCCGCTCCTGATCATTTTTTGCCGCCCTCACGGCGGAAAGGGGAGAACGCCCATGCAGCTTTCTACGACCGAACACGAACAGCTTTATGCCATTTTGCAGCAATACGATGAGAACCCCCAGGTGCAGCGCATGCGGGAGTTTATCCAGCACGGCGATGTGACCACCTACCAGCACTGCAAGAACGTGGTGCGGGTGAGCTTCTGGCTCAACCGGCGGCTGCACCTGCACGCCGACGAGACCTCGCTGGCGGTGGGGGCCTTCCTGCACGACTTTTACCTCTACGACTGGCACAAGCGCAGCACCTTCCACGGCCTGCGCCGCCTGTTCGAGATGCACGGCTTTTCGCACCCGGGCTATGCCTGCGTGAACGCCCAGCGGGTGTTCCACATCACCAAAAAGGAGCAGGACATCATCGCCAGCCACATGTGGCCGCTCACCTTCCGCCATGTGCCCACCTGCCGCGAGGCCTTCATCGTGTGCCTGGCCGACAAGTATTGCGCCGTGGTGGAAAGCATGTTCCGCCGCAGCCGCGTGGCCGCCGCCTGCAGCGCCGACGGTGAGGACACCGCGTGGTGACCGAACCCTGCCCCACACCGCAAAAAGCCTGCCGCTGGCGGTGGCCCTGACTGGGCTTGTGTGATCTGCCCGCACTCTGCACCCTGTTTTGAGGCTCTGCGTGCCGCATACATATCCGGCATGTAAAACTGATATCAACCGCGCCGCAAAAATGCATTATAATGGGGTGCGTAAAGAGGGTGTATGTATGAAAACAAGTCATCACGGGCAAATGTCCGAATCCTTTCTCACCGCCGTGTTCCTTTCACTGTCCGGCGGCCTGCAGGACGCCTATACCTACCTGTTCCGGGGCAAGGTGTTTGCCAACGCCCAGACCGGCAATATCGTGCTGCTCAGCGCCAACCTGATGGATGGCAACTGGGAGCGGGTGCTGCATTATCTGGTGCCGTTGTGCGCCTTTGCACTGGGGGTGCTCACCGCCGAAAAAATGCGGGAGCGCTTCCGGGAGATGCGCACGCTCCACTGGCGGCAGCTGGTGGTGCTGGGCGAAGGGCTGCTGCTGTTCCTCGTGGGCTTTCTGCCGCAGGAGCAGAACCTGCTGGCCAACGCTATCGTCTCGTTTGCCTGCGCCATGCAGGTGCAGGCTTTCCGCAAGGTGGACGGCTACGCCTTTGCCAGCACCATGTGCATCGGTGACCTGCGCAGCGGCGTAGAGGCGTTGTGCATCTGGCGCAAGACCCACGAACCGCAGGCCAGGGACCGGATGCTGCGGTACTTTGGCATCATCCTGCTGTTTGCCATCGGGGCCGGCATCGGCAGCCGGAGCGCTGCGCTGCTGGGCGGCCGGGCCATCTGGATCTGCTGCGGCTTTCTGCTGGTCAGCTTTGCGCTGATGTTCATCCGGGAAGATCTGGAAGAGAACCCCGTCATCGAAAAAGACCTGACCGAGATCCGGCAGGAAACGCGGGAGATCAACCATGCCCTGAAACAGGAGCTGCAGGAAGAGCACCGGGAGCTGAAAGAAAGCACCGAACCGCGTAAGAAGTAACAAAAAAACCAGAAAGTGCCAGTGCACAGGATTTGTGCACTGGCACTTTCTTTATGGGAAAACATCATGCATGCCGTGCCGTCGTCTGGGTGATCATCTGCTGGAACTTCCGGGCCGCCGTGTTCAGCGGGCGGTGGTGGTCGTAGACCAGGCAGATGGAGCGGGAGGGGATGATCTCCTGCAAATGCAGCTGGACGATCTCGCCGCGCTGCAGCGGCTCTCGGGCCATGGGTTCCGGCACAAAGGCAAGGCCCAGCTCGCTTTTTACCAGCGTGAGCATCTGGTCGGTGGTGGCGGCCTCGGTGTCGGGCTTGAGCTCGGCGTCGTGGTCCAGGAACAGCTGCCGGTAAAAGCTGCGGGTCATGCTCTCATCGCTCAGCGAGATCAGCGGGTAGTTGGTCAGTTCCTTCAGGGAAAGATTCTGGCTGGCCAGTGCGGTAAAGGTCTTTCCGCCCACCAGCACCTCATAAAAGGACTTCAGCTCCACCATTTTCAGCCCGGGCTCCACCTCGGCCGGCGTGGATACGATGGCAAAATCCACCTCGCCGTTCTTCACGGCCTGCACCGCCTGCGGGGTGGAGTGGTTCGAGATGCGCAGCCGGATGCCGGGAAATTCGTTGTGGAAGGCCCGCAGCTTCTCGGAAAGATAGATGTTCAGGGCCGTCTCGGTGGCGCTGATGCTGATGGCACCGTGCTCCAGTGTGGCGCTGGCGCTCAGTTCCTCTTCGGCGTCCTGGATCTGCACCGCCGCCGATGCGATGCGGGAATAGAGCATCTCGCCTTCCGGGGTCAGGGTCACGCCCCGGTTGGAGCGGATGAACAGCACGCAGTTCAGCTGGCTTTCCAGCCGGTTCATCGAGTGGGTGATGTTGGGCTGGTTGTTGCCCAGCACCCGCGCGGCCTTGGTAAAATTCTGATACTTCGCCACATAATAGAAGATCTTGTAGTATTCCCAGTCCACATACATGGGCATCTGCCTCCATTCATATCAAATTTACATTGCAGCCATGTGGAAGATACGTTTTACACATTCTCCCTCTGCTCGTATAATAGCACTGCAATCCGAAATTGCAAGAGGGAAATCCAAAAGTAGTAAAGTGGTAAAAAAGAAGGTAAATGAAGTATTATGCTGACTGCAGTAACTGGAATCAATTGGGGCGATGAGGGCAAGGGCCGCGTCATCGACCTGCTGGCAGAACATGCGGACATCGTTGCCCGCTATCAGGGCGGCAACAATGCCGGGCACACCGTCGTCACAGAGCAGGGCAAGTTCATCCTGAACCTGCTGCCCTCCGGCATCCTCCACCCGGAGGTGACCTGTGTGCTGGGTGCGGGCATGGTCATCGACCTGGACCATCTGGCCGGGGAGATGGACGCCATCGAGACGCGCGGCATCACCGTCGGCCCGGAGAACCTGAAACTCTCTGACAAGGCCACCATCTCCATGCCGTGGCACAAGGTGCAGGACGGTCTGGAAGAGGACCGTCTGGCCAAGAAGGGCAGTGCGTTCGGCTCCACCCGCCGCGGCATCGCCTATGCCTACAGCGACAAATACCGCAAAAAGACCCTGCGTCTGGGCGACCTGCTCCATCTGGACGAAAAGCGGGTGCAGGACCGCCTGCACATGATCCTGGAATCCAAGAATCTGGAGCTGGCGGGCTGCTACCATCAGGAGCCCATGAGCTACGACGCCCTGCTGGAGTGGTGCCGGGTGCAGGCCGGACAGTTTGCTCCGTACATCTGCGATGTGGGGGCCTTCCTGCAGCAGGCCCACGACAGCGGCAAGCGCATCGTGCTGGAAGCCCAGCTGGGTGCCATGCGGGATATCGACTACGGCATCTTCCCGTTTACCTCCAGCTCCAATACGCTGGCGGCCTATGCACCGCTGGGGGCAGGCATCCCCAACTGCAAGCTGGACCATGTGGTGGGCGTGCTGAAAGCCTACTCCACCTGCGTGGGTGCCGGACCCTTTGCGGCCGAGAACGCCATGGGCGAAGTGTGGAACGAGCAGCTGCGCAAGGCAGGCGGCGAGTACGGTGCCGCCACCGGCCGCCCGCGCCGGGTGGGCCCCTTTGACTGTGTGGCCAGCCGCTATGGCCTTGCCATGCAGGGTGCCGACAAGATCGCCCTGACCAAGCTGGACGTGCTCAGCAGCCTGAAGGAGATCCCGGTCATCACCGGTTACAAGCTGGACGGCGTGGAGGTCCCCACCTTCGACCCGCTGTCCGATCTGGACCGCGTGGAGCCGGTGGTCACCATGCTGCCCGGCTGGGAGCAGGATATTTCCGGCTGTACCCGCTGGGACGAGCTTCCCGAAGCAGCAAAGAACTATGTGCAGTTCCTAGAAAAGCAGCTGGACCATGAGATCCAGTTCGTTTCCACCGGTGCCGAGCGCGAGAAGTTCGTGCTGAAAGGAGCATGGCTGTGAGACATTTTATTGAACCGAACAGCTTTTCACGGAACGAGCAGCTGGCCCTGCTGGACCTTGCCGACCGGATGGAAGCAAACCCCGCACCCTACGCCCACCTGTGCGACGGGCGCATCCTGGCCACCCTGTTCTATGAGCCATCCACCCGCACCCGGCTTTCTTTCGAGTCGGCCATGCTGCGGCTGGGCGGCAAAACGCTGGGCTTTGCAGGGGCACAGCTTTCTTCCGCCAGCAAGGGCGAGACGGTGGAGGACACCGCCCGCGTGGTGAGCAACTACGCCGACGTCATCGCCATGCGCCACCCCAAGGAGGGTGCTCCGCTCCAGGCGTCCCGGTATGCCCGCGTGCCGGTCATCAATGCAGGCGATGGCGGCCACGCGCACCCCTCCCAGACCATGATCGACCTGATGACCATCCGTCAGCGCAAGGGGCGGCTGGATCATTTGACCATCGGCTTCTGCGGCGACCTCAAGTTCGGCCGGACGGTCCACTCCCTGACCGCCGCGCTGAGCCAGTTTGAGGGCAACCGCTTTGTGTTCATCTCGCCGGAGGACCTGCGCCTGCCCCGCTACGTCAAGACCGAATCGCTGGAGCCTACCCATCAGGTCTACACCGAGACCGATGATCTGGAAGCGGAACTGCCCCATCTGGATGTGCTGTACATGACCCGCATCCAGCAGGAGCGCTTCTTCAACGAGGAAGAGTATCTGCGCCTGAAGGGCTGCTACCAGCTGGACGAGGCCATGCTGCGGCTGGCCCCGGCGGATATGCCGGTGCTGCATCCGCTGCCCCGCATCGACGAGATCAGCACCGACGTGGACAACGACCCCCGCGCCGCCTACTTTGATCAGGTGCACAACGGTGTCTACATCCGCATGGCCATCATTCTGGCCCTGCTGGGCATCCCGGACCCGCTGACCGGCAAGACCGTGCTGGACCACTGAATACAACCAAAAGACAGGCCCCCGGACGACTGTAAAAAAGCCATCCGGGGGCCTGTTCTGCGTATTGGGATGATCGGCTCACCGGGCTGTCATCCAGGCGGCCAGCAGCACCAGACCATCCCGCGTGCCCTCGGTCTGCTCCTATTATAAAGCCTGCCCGGGGCAGAAACAAGAGAGGGCTTGCATCGGCCCAAAACTGTGCTATAATAGTTGCACCTACAACGATGTAGATACATCTTTCGACGAGACAGGGGAGACACCTATGGACATCACCCAGCGAAAAATCACAAAGATCGCGCGGGAAGCGGAAAAGCTGGTCCTGCTCACCGTACGGGAAGAGGGAGTCGGCACGGCGGAGATCGACCTGATCCATGCACTGCGCCACCACCCCGGCTGCACCCAGGCACAGCTGGCCGAGCTTCTGCACGCGGACAAGGCCGCCATTGCGCGCCGCACAAAAAATCTGGAAGGAAAGGGCTACCTCACCCGGCAGGACGCCCCCAACGACCGGCGCAGCCAGCTGCTGTTCCCCACCGAAAAGGCCGAGAACCTGAAATTCTCCAAAGCCGAGGTGGAAGCGGCCTTTTACGAGTACCTGACCGGTGTGCTCACGCAGGAGGAAGCCGCCGCTTTTGCGGCTGCGCTGAACAAGCTGTACACCGCGTCCAAAACCGAGAGCCGTGCTGGCTTCCCGCACTTCCGGAACACCGCAGGAGGTGAAACTGCCCGTGGAACGACCGACTAAGACCTTCTGCCCGGACCGGGTGCTTTCCTATTTCCGGGTCGAGTGGCTGCCGCTGACCCTCGTGACGGTCTCGGGTCTTGTTTACAACATCGGCCTGCTGGCCACGCCGTGGTTCGAGGGCCGTCTGGCCCAGTGCCTGGCCGACATTCTGGGCGGCAGCGAGACCGCCGCCCGCATGGCCCTGCTGGTGCTGGCCTATATCCTGACCATCCTGGTGGTGCAGGCGGCACGGTTCATCAAGCGGTTCTATGTGCGGCGCTTTGCCAACAACATCAACCGCCGGATGAAAGGCATCCTGTATGCCAATCTGGTGCGGCAGAGCCGGACTGCGTTGGAGCAGGAGGGTGCCGGTGAGCTGATGACCAAGGCCATCTCGGATGTGGACGACTGCGTGGAGGGCATGCGCAAGTTCACCACCGAGATCTTTGATACCGGTGTGGCGCTGGCAGGCTATGTGGTCATGCTGCTGGTGTACGACTGGCGGCTGGCCCTGCTCAGTCTGCTGTTCACGCCGTTTTCCTATGTGTGCGCGGCATGGATGAAAAAGCCGGTGCAGCGCGCCGGTGCGGCCTACAAAAAGGCGGCTGGTGCCCTGAGCGCTGCCACGCTGGACCGTGCCCGGAACGCCGTGACCTACCGCATTTACGGCTGTGAGGACGCCCGCTCCGAACAATATGAGGACGCGCTGGACCGGTACGAAAAGACCGCCGTGCGCAGCAATGTGTGGCAGTCGGCTCTGCCGCCACTGTATCTGGCAGCGTCCGAAGCCGGCGTGCTGTTCATCCTGTGGTTCGGCGCAAAAAATGTGCTGGGCACCGGGTGGAGCCGCTGGGACATTGCCGCATTCACCACCTTCCTGTCCTGCTTTACCAAGCTGGTGGTCAAATCCTCCAAAGTGGCAAAGCTGTTCAACGCCGTACAGAAGGCCGAAGTCTCCTGGAAGCGCATCAAGCCGCTGATGAAGCAGCCGGAGCAGCTGGAGCCCCTGCAGGTGCCGCAGGCCGCTGACGTCACCCTGAAAGATCTCGCCTTTGCCTATGGCGATGTGCCCATCTTCTCCGGCCTGAACCTCACCGCCCACCCCGGCGACATCATCGGCATCACCGGCCCGGTGGCCTGCGGCAAATCTACGCTGGGCCGGGTGTTCCTGTGTGAAGCACCCTATGCCGGTTCTGTGCGGTTTGGCAAGACGGAACTTTCGGCCCTGACCCCGCGGCAGGTGTCGGCCACCGTCGGGTATCTGGGCCATGACCCGGAACTCAGCGCCGACACCGTGCGCAGCAACGTGCTCTGCGGCGGGGAGCAGGACGCGCTGCCGTACCTCTCGGCCGTAGCCCTGAAGGACGAAGTGCTTGCCATGGAACACGGCCCCGACACGGTCATTGGCAGCGGCGGCACCCGCCTTTCCGGCGGGCAGGCCCAGCGGCTGGCCCTGGCCCGGACGCTGGCTCATCCGCGCCCGGTGCTGGTGCTGGACGACCCCTTCTCGGCACTGGACCGCAGCACCGAGGACAATGTGTTTGCCAACCTGCAGGCCTATGCAAAGGACAAAGTGGTGTTCCTCATCTCCCACCGGCTGTACCACTTTCCGCAGATGCAGCAGGTGGTTTTTCTGGACGGCAGCAAGGCCACGGTGGGCACCCACGAAGAACTGATGGCGTCCGTGCCGCTGTACCGCCAGCTGTACGAGAGCCAGACCGCAGCGAAAGGAGGCGAGCCTGCATGAAGAACCGGAAAAAATCGGAACAGAACGGCGTATTTGCCGCCATCCGCATGGCGGCTGGGGCACATCCTGTCCTGACCGCAGGCACCCTCCTGTGCGTGGCCGGGTCGGTGGGGGCGTCGCTGGTGCCGCCGCTGCTGCTGGCCCGCATCATCGACCGGCTGACGGCAGGCATCCCGCTGACGGTGCAGGCGGTGCTGCTCTATTTTGGCAGCCTTGCGCTGGAAGGGGGGCTGTCCTCCGCGCAGGAGAGCCTGCTGGTGCTGTTCGGCCAGAAGATGACCCACGCTCTGCGCACCGAGATGTCCCGCAAGCTGACCCGGCTGCCGGCCAGCATACTGGTACGCCAGAACCCCGGGGAGGTGGCAGCCCGCTTTTCCGGCGATGTGGACACGGTGGAAGCCCTGTTCACCTCCGGCATCATCAGCATGGCGGCGGACGCCTGCCGCATCGTGTCCATCCTGGCGGTCATTGCAGTCAAAAATACCGGCCTTGCGCTGATCCTGCTGCTGGTGCTGCCGCTGTTTGCCCTGTTTACCCGCCATGTGCAGAAGCGCATGCTGGCCGCCCAGCTGGACAACCGCCGCGCCGTGGCTGCCGTGTCCGGGCAGGTACCGGAGACGCTGCACAACATCCGCACCATCCGGGCCCTGGGGCTGGAAGCCTACCGGGAGCAGCGGTATGACCGCTGCATCGGGGACAGTTACGCCGCCATGGAGCGCACGAACTTTTACGATGCCATCTATTCACCGGTGGTGCTGGTGCTGAACGCCGTCGTGGTGGGCGCGGTCATGCTGCTGTCGGCCTCTGGCAATGCCGCGGTGCTCACGCTGTTCGGCATGTCGGTGGGCACCTCGGTGGCCGTGATCAACTACATCTCCCGCATCTTTGAACCCATCGAGAGCCTTGGCATGGAGATCCAGACCATCCAGTCGGCTATGGCGGGCGTGAAGCGCATCGACGCCTTTCTCGCCCAGCCGGAGCGGGAGCAGCCTCCCGCACGGGCCACGGCGGCCCGGGGTGACGTGGTGCTGGACCATGTCACCTTCGGCTACGGCGAAAAGCACGTCCTTGAGGACTTTTCCATGACCGTGAAGCAGGGCGAGCAGGTCACGCTGGTGGGCCGCACCGGCGCGGGCAAGAGCACGGTGTTCAGGCTGCTGCTGGGCCTGTACCCGCCGGAAGCGGGCACGGTGACCATCGGCGGGGTGAAGGTGTCGGACATCACCGACCGGGAGCGCCGCACCTGCATCGGCTGTGTGGAGCAGCATCTTGCCCGGGTGCCGGGCACGGTGCTGGAGCAGATCACCCTGGGCGACCCGGCTATTTCCCGCGAAATGGCCCGGCGTGCCGCAGAGCTGGCTGGGATGGATGCCGTCATCCGGGCGCTGCCGCAGGGCTGCGACACCCTGTGCACCGACGGCATGTTCTCGCAGGGCGAATGGCAGCTGCTGTCCATTGCCCGCGCCGCCGCCGCCGACCCGGCGGTGCTGCTGCTGGACGAGATCACGGCCAATCTGGATGCCGAGACCGAGGCCCGGGTCCTGGAAGCCCTGCGCCGTGCTTCGGTGGGCCGCACGGTGCTGTCGGTGTCCCACCGCATTTACGAAAACCTCGGCGGGCGGACCGTAGAGATCCGGACGCAGGGGCTGGAATGACCCTTTGGGGCGGAGAACATGCTGCGCAGGCGGCGTGTCCTCTGCCTTTTTGCCTTTTTTCATCCGTGAGGTGAAATTCCGTCTTGTCCTCCCCGGCGGGAAGGGCTATAATAGGAAAGATAAAATTTAAAGGAGAGTTTCCACAATGAGTTCCTCACAAGACGGTACAACATCCCCAAAATCGCTGTTTGGCTGGTATAAGGAGCACATCACCGGTGCCATCGCCTCCTTTGCCGCACGGGCCACCATGGCCGGCTGCGTGGTGCTGAAGGAAAAGATCCGGCTGGACGACTGATCATGGAACTCAGAAAAGCGTATTTTCATCTGCCCGGGCTGTTTGAGTTCTACGAGCTGTACCGGGTGTTCCTGCCGTTGTACCGGACGCACCGCGACTGGTTTTACGATTGGTGCGAGATCGGCTCCCTTTACGGTGCCCCGGCCGACTGCCTGTGGGGCGGCGGACGGACCGGCTGCAGCCGACACACCGCCCGGGAGGTGCTGGCCCTTGCGCAGGAGTACGGTATCTCGGCCCGGCTCACCTTCAGCAATTCACTGCTGCGGGAAGAGCACCTGACCGACCCTGAATGCAACGCCCTCTGCGCGCAGTTCGCGCAGGGCAGTGTGCAAAACGGCGTCATCGTGCATTCGGACCTGCTGGTGGATTATCTGCAGACGCACTACCCGGAATTATATCTGGTGTCCTCCACCACCAAGGTACTCACGGAGTTTGCACAGCTGGAAGCGGAGACCGCCCGGCCGGAGTTCCGCTATGTGGTGCCGGACTTCCGCCTGAACAAAGCCTTTGCGCAGCTGGACAGCCTGCCGCAGCCGCAGAAGGACAAGCTGGAATTTCTCTGCAACGAGTGCTGCTGGTTCGGCTGCACCGACCGGCGGCGCTGCTACGAGAACGTCAGCCGCCGGAATCTGGGCGAGCTCTGCCCGGAGCACCGCTGCACGGCCCCCGGTGCGGCGGAAGGCTACCGCTTTTCCAAAGCAATGCGGAACCCCGGCTTTATCGGAGTGGAGGACATCCGCAGCACCTACCTGCCCATGGGCTTTTCGCAGTTCAAGATCGAGGGCCGGGGTCTTGGCAGTGCGCTGGTGCTGGAATTTCTGCTGTACTATCTGACCAAACCGGAACACCAGCTGCAGGTGCGGGAAGAGATCTACCTCGACAATATGCTGGACCTGTTCTGACAACGAAAAAAGGCGCGGAGCGCTTCTGGAAAACCAGAAGGTTCTGCGCCTTTTTGAGTGTGGAAACTTTGTAAAAACCTCTTGGCTTAAAGTTGACTTTGATATGGACCGCAGCCGCGCACGGCAGCAGGCATAACAACGCAAACGGGGCACTGTGCCACCCGGTACAGTGCTCTTTTTTGCTCGCAGCAAAGAACCTTTGCCGCGGAAAAATTCAGCACCAAAAAGTCCGGCAAGTTCACAAAATGTTTAACTTTTAGAGCGGAAAATACTATTTTTTTCGTGTAAAATAAAGGCTCCAGATTGAATGTGCCGACAATTTGGTTTATAATGACCTTGTATGCAAACTGTGAGGATGATTTGTTACCGAACAATTTTCGGCAGTCAAAACTGAACCGTCTGTGTGCAGGGCGTGCCCCGGCAGACGATGCCTTAGGAGGAAAAACAACGTGAGAGTAGGTCTTGACATCGGCAGCACCACCATCAAGTGCGTGGTGCTGGATGAGCAGGATACCCTGCTGTATTCTACATACGAACGACATTATAGTCATATTCTGGAAAAGGCGCAGGAGCTGCTGCGCCGCATTGACGCCGAGCAGCTGCACGGGCAGAAAGCACTGCTGAGCATTTCCGGCTCGGCGGGCATGGGTCTGGCCGACAGCTGCGGCGTGCCCTTCGTGCAGGAGGTGTTCTCCACCCGCGTGGCGGTCAAACGCTTTGTGCCCGCCACCGACTGCGTCATTGAGCTGGGCGGCGAGGATGCCAAGATCCTGTTTCTGACCAACGGCACCGAAGTGCGCATGAACGGCAGCTGTGCCGGCGGCACGGGTGCTTTCATCGACCAGATGGCCACCCTGCTCAAGATGAGCGCCGACGAGATGAACAAGGCCGCCGAGCAGGCCCAGCGCACCTACACCATCGCT
>UMHX01080603.1_pt1 | contig 49542 bp, 43 predicted proteins | sample 1965651 | NCBI WGS metagenome assembly UMHX01 (sample SAMEA4836109, study PRJEB28245) | human gut metagenome | biome: gut microbiome; material: fecal sample | place: Denmark | collected 2008 | reverse complement strand
ATGGGCAGTGCAATCGGCAAGCATTGCAGCTCTTCGAGCTGCTTGCTTGCAATGCAAACGCCTTTCTTTTGGACGGTCACACCGCCCGTTTTCTTTCCCGGGAAAGAAAACGGGGGAGTGTGGTGCTGCGGCGCACACGCCGCATTTCCCCCGCCGCCTGAGACAGGCGGCGACATCTCCGCACCCTTTGGTGCAGAAAAAGGAGGCACTTTTGATGTCTTTCACCGAACATAACGTAAACGGTCTCATCTACGACACGTCCGATGTCATCACCGCTGCGGGGAGCGGCGCGGTGCACGCGTTCACGACGCGGCACGGCGGCGTGAGCCCTGCGCCCTACGATTCACTCAACTTTGCCGACAACAAGGGCGACACGAGCGAAAACTTACTCGAAAACTACCGCCGTCTCGGCGAGGCCGTAGGCTTTGACGCGAGCCGCGCCGTCGGCTGCCGCCAGATCCACTCTGACCTTGTCCGCATTGCATCGGAAGAGGACGCGGGCAAAATTCTCTGGGATGACCGTCCCTACGACGCCGACGGGCTCATCACGAACGTGCCGAACCTGCCGCTGTTCGCCTACGGGACGGACTGTTGCGTCATCACGCTCTACGACCCGACTTCGCGTTCGATCGGTGCGGTGCACGCCGGCTGGCGCGGTACGGCGAGCGGCATCGCGCTCAAGGCCGCCGTGTCGATGATGAGCTGCTACGGCGCCGATCCCTACACACTGCGCGCCGCCATCAGTCCGAGCATCGGCAAGTGCTGCTTTGAGACCGACAGTGACGTGGCCGACGCCTTTTTCGCCCTGCTCGACCCCGCGATGGACGAGCGCATCGAAAAGTGCGGCGACAAATACCACATCGACCTGAAGGCGATCAACCGCCTGTGGCTGCTGCGCGCGGGCATCGACCCCTCGCGCATCGACGTACACCCCGACTGCACGAAGTGCCACCCCGAGCGCTACTGGTCGCACCGCGCGATGGGCGACCGGCGCGGCGGCATGGCGGCGATGATCTGCCTTACGGAGGATGCGCTGTGAAGCGCCGCCTCTCTGCGCTTTTGTGCGCGCTGACGCTCGCGCTTTCGCTTTCGGGCTGCTGGAGCGGCGATGTGAGCGACGACAGCAGCGGCGACTTCTGGGAGGAAACGCCGCCGGTGGAAGCGGACACCTCCTCCACTCTGACGCCGATCACGTCGTTCGCACTGCCGTATTTGCAGGGCGTGACGCTCGACCCCATCACCTGCCCCGACGGCATGCAGCAGACGCTTGGCGCGCTGCTCTACGAGGGGCTTTTCGTGCTGGACGAGTCGTTTGCGCCGCAAAATGTGCTGTGCAGCCGCTATGAGCACAACGACGACTGCACGAGCTACACCTTTTACCTCCGCGACGGCGTCAGCTTTTCCGACGGCAGCAGCCTGACGGCAAGCGATGTGCTCGCGACGCTTCGCCGCGCGCAGGAGAGCGAGCGCTACAGCGCGCGCTTTGCCAACATCGCCTCGATGCGCGCAAGCAACGGCGCGCTCATTGTCAATCTCACGCGCGCGGACAGCGCGTTCCCCGCGCTGTTTGACATCCCCATCGTCAAATCCGGTTCGGAGAAGAACACCGTGCCGCTCGGCACGGGGCCGTATCTCTTCGTCACGGACAGCGACGGCGCATGCCTCAAGCAGAATCCCGACTGGCGCAGCGACGGCACGCTGCCGTTCGAGCGTATCGAGCTGCGCGCCGTCAAGGACGCGGACACGGCGTCGTACCTTTTCTCCTCGCGCGAGGTGCATCTGCTCTCGGCTGACCTGACGAGCAGCACGGGCGATCTGCGCAGCGCGGACACGGCGCTCACCGACTACGCGACGGCGAACATGATCTACCTCGGCTTCAACACACAGCGCGCGCTGCTCTCCGATGCATCGCTTCGCAGCGCCCTCGCGGGTGCGATCGACCGCGCGACCATCACGACGGGCTACCTCGCTGGTCACGCCGAGGCGGCGCGCTTCCCGCTCTCGCCGCACTCCAGCCTCTATCCGACGGAGATGGCATCGACGCTCGCTTCGCCTGACCTCGCCGCTGCGCTCGAAAGCGCGGGCGTGACGGAAAGCCGCCCCCGCACGGTGACGATCCTGGTCAGTGAGAGCGACTCGTTCAAGGTCTCCATCGCCGACTATCTGAGCCGCACGCTCTCGACCGACGTTCTGACGGTCAGCGTGCGCTCGCTCCCGTGGAACGACTATCTGACCGCGCTGCAAAACGGGAATTTTGACCTGTATCTCGGCGAGGTGCGCCTGACGGCGAACTGGGACATTTCGTCCCTCGCGCGCACCGGCGGCGCGCTGAACTACGGCCGCTACGCGGACGAGCAGTGCAACACGCTGCTCGATGCGTTCTCGCTCAATGAGACGGATCAGACCGCCCGCGCGCTGTACCGCTACCTTGCCCAGAGCGCGCCCATCGCGCCCATCGCATTCAAGACCGCGTCGGTCCTGACGCCGAGCGGCCTCATCGACGGACTGAACCCCACCGTCTCCTCCCCGTTCTACGGGATCGAGGGCTGGACGGTGCACTTTGACAAGGGATGAGAGCGTAAACAAATCGGAACGTGTGAAAGAGAGATACGTTAATGCGGACTATTGACATACGTGGCATAACTAACATAGAACTTGTACGGGGAGGAACCAGTGAATGGTACTGGGCAACAGATTATGTTCACGGCGATCTCTATGAGGCTGAAGAACTATTCCGGCAGAAAAACTCTGTGCAAAGCAATAGGCTATATCTTATCCACTATCCAGATGGTATGGTCTATGAGCCTGTGCTGCCTGTGGACGGGCAATATCTCGGCTATCCTGTGTTCGATGGTGAGTCTGTCGTACTGTTGGTAGTAAACTTTACAGAAAGTGCGATACACATTCTGAGGTTCTTACATCAGCAAGAGAAAACGCAGGAAGTCGTACGGCTGCCTTTGTCTGCGGTGAAAGACTGCTACAATCTGATTCTTCACCCCTCACCGCTATCGCTGACCCGGCAGCCAAATGATGGTACATTTGAGATCATCTGGCCTGAGCAGATACGTTTCGCAATCAGTAGTAGAGAAACACTTAATTTCCGCGACGGAGACAAGCTCTACTTCAGTATTTGGTATGAGGATCCTGACTATCGGGAAGAAACATTAGTCCGCTCGGCGCAAGACGGTACGATTCTGGAGCGTTTTTCCGGTGATATTCGCATCATGCCAAACCGTGAACGGTGGCTTATCAAATAGTTTTGGTGGTACAGCATTACTCATCTAAAATCTCAGTTTATCCCAACACTTTCCCTCAACAGCACATTTTCCCCAGTAACAACAAAAACCGCTCCTCCGCATTCGCGGAGGAGCGGTTGCTTTTCTCGCTTAATACTGCCGCACCACGGCAACGACGCGGCCCAAGATCGTGCACTCGCGGCCGTCGATGGGCTGGTAGTCGGGGTTCGCGGGCATGAGCCAGACCTCGCTGCCCTTGCGCTTGAGCGTTTTGACCGTCGCCTCGTCACCAAGCAGCGCGACCACGATCTGCCCGTTCTGCGCGAGGTTCTGGCGGTGGACGACGACAAGGTCGTCCGGCAGGATGCCGACGCCGAGCATCGACTCGCCGCGCACACGCAGGGCGAAATACTCGTCATCGTGCCCGCCGGTGTCGAACGTCAGGTAGTCCTCGATGCACTCCTGCGCCAAAATCGGGTTACCGGCGGCAACATTGCCGAGGATCGGCACCTGGCGGCGGCGCGGGGCAAGCTCGTCGATCTCGACGGGCTGCGGCGCAACGGGAACGGCCTGCAGCTGCTTTTTGAGCGTGATGGCACGGCCCTTGCCCGCGCTCTTCTCAATGAGCCCCATCTCCTGCAGGTGCTTGATATGGAAGTGGACCGTGGAGGGTGACTTGAGTCCCAGCGCCTCACCGACTTCGCGCACAGAGGGGGCATAGCCGTGTTCGGCGATGCTCTCTGCTATATAATCGTATACGCGCTGCTGCATTCTGGACAGTTTTTCCATCTTGTGCGCCCCTTCCAACATTTGTTCGAATTTATGATACCACATTTTTCCCGAAATGCAACATCTGTTTTAGGATTTTATGTCAATTTCGCGGCTTTTTTCTGCCGCGAAATTTTTTGATCTTTTTTGCGTCCGGCTATTGACAAATGCCGCTTGATGTATTATTGTACTAATTACTTAATACAGTGATACACAAGGAGGATCACTATGGACTGGAACTTCCGCAATGACCAGCCGATCTACTCCCAGCTGACACAGCGGTTGACGGAGGCCATCGTCTCCGGCATCTACGCGCCGGGAGAAAAGCTCCCCTCCGTGCGAGAGCTTGCGGTGGAGGCGGGCGTCAACCCCAACACGGTCCAGCGCGCGCTATCCGAGCTCGAACGCGACGGTCTGGTGTTTTCCCAGCGCACGGCGGGACGGTTCGTCACGGAAAATGAAAACATGATCGCAAATGCCAAGCTCCGCATTGCGGACGAGCGCGTGGGAGAATTTCTCCACTCGATGAAAACGCTCGGCTGCACGAGAGACGAAGTCATAGCTCTCATTCAGGGAGCTAAGGAGGAGGAAGAATGAGTATTTTTGAATGCAAGGCGCTCACGAAAAATTACGGCGCCAAAACGGTGCTCGACAGCATCGATCTCACGATCGAACCCGGGCGCATCGTGGGCCTGCTCGGCCCCAACGGCAGCGGCAAGACGACGCTCATCAAGCTCGCCAACGGCCTTCTGACGCCGACGTCGGGCGAAATTCTGATCGCAGGCAAGGCCCCCTGCCGCGCAACGAAGGCCATTGTCTCGTACCTGCCCGACCGAAACACGCTGCCCGGCTGGATGACGATCGCGCAGGCGCTTGACTACTACGGTGACTTTTATTCGGACTTCCGCCGCGGCGTGGCCGAAGCGATGCTGATGAACCTCGGCCTTGACCGCACACAGAAGATTAAGACGCTCTCCAAAGGCATGCGCGAGAAGACGCAGCTCATCCTGACGATGAGCCGCGACGCCAAGCTCTATCTCCTTGACGAGCCCATCGGCGGTGTGGACCCCGCGACGCGCGACTACATCCTGCGCACGATCATCGGCAACTACAGCGAGGACGCAGCGGTCATCATCTCCACACACCTGATCGCCGACGTCGAGCAGATCCTTGACGAGGTCGTGTTCCTGCGCGAGGGGCAGGTCATGCTCCACGAGAGCGTGGAGACCATTCGAGATGAAAAGGGCAAGAGCGTTGACGAGCTCTTCCGGGAGGTATTCAGATGCTGAGCAAACTGATCAAACATGAATTCCGCGCAACGAGCCGCATCATGTGGCCGGTCTTTCTTGGAATGCTGGCTCTGACGGCGCTGATGCGTTTTTCTCAACTGCTCCTGAACGGCGGGCACATTCCCTGGCTCTTACAGCTCATCGGCGTACTGCTGGTCATCGGCTTTGTGATGGGCCTCTTTGCGCTGGCGTTTGCACCGCTGGTGCTCTCCGCCGTCCGCTGGCGCGACCACGTGCTCAAGGATGAGGGTTACCTCACGCTGACGCTGCCGGTGAGCCTCCATCAGCTGCTCATCTCCAAGCTCATCGTTTCCGCCGTGTGGTATGCTGCGGCGTTCATCGTGGGACTTCTCTCGCTGCTGATTGCTGCCTCCGGCTGGAGCACTTTCCAGTATGTCCCCGATTTTTTCAATGATGTTTTCACAGCGTTCTTCGGAATGGAGGCCTCGCTGCGCAGTCACGCGCTGCTGATCGTCTTTGAGCTTTTCTGCAATTTCGTCTTTGCCGTTTCTGCCGCCGAGCTCGTGGTCTACGCCGCCTATTCCATCGGTTACAGCTTCAATAAGCGCAAGGAGCTGTGGACGGTCATCCTGATTCTCGTGTTCTTCCAGCTTGCGCAGTTCACCGCCATCGCCATGATCGGCCGGTTCATCCATACATGGATCTCACTGGACGCCAACACCCTGCCCACAGGCATCGAGCTGCTGCTCCTCTGGGGCATGCTCGGCGAACTTCTCTTCTGCGCGATCGGCTACGCCGTGACGTGGTACTTCACGACGAAAAAACTGAATCTCGAGTAACGCGTTTTCGAAAAAGCAGCCGCGAAAGGTCTCCGCTTTTCCGGCTGCTTTCTTGCGCCCTTTTTTCGGCAAAATTTTCCGAAATCAAAAAGTTATGTCAATCGTCATCTTCTAACTCATTTGTTCGAAAGGAGTCATCTCATGCAAATTTTGACTGTTTCCGGTCTTCAAAAGACCTACACCACGCGCTTTGGCGGCAGCAAGGTCCAGGCGCTCAAAAATGTCAACTTCACCGTCGAATCCGGCGAGTATGTCGCCATCATGGGCGAGAGCGGCAGCGGCAAAACGACGCTTCTCAACATCCTCGCCGCACTTGACAAGCCCACCGGCGGCACAGTGCTGCTCGGCGGCAAGAACCTCTCCGAGATCCCCGAGGAGACCGCCGCAGCCTTCCGCCGCGACAATCTGGGCTTTGTGTTTCAGGACTTCAGCCTGCTCGACACGTTCTCGCTCGAGGACAACATCTGCCTGCCGCTCGTGCTCGCGGGCAAGTCGCGCACGGAGATGCGCGACCGGCTCTCACCGCTCGCCTACGACCTCGGCATCGAGACGCTGCTCAAAAAGTACCCATACGAGGTCTCCGGCGGACAGAAGCAGCGCGCCGCCGTCGCCCGCGCGCTCATCACCCGCCCGCAGATCTTGCTGGCCGACGAGCCGACCGGCGCGCTCGACTCCCGCTCGACCGACGAGCTCTTGAAGCTCTTCGGCGAGATCAACGCCTCTGGCCAGACCATCGTGATGGTCACGCACTCTGTGCGCGCGGCGAGCTGCGCCTCGCGCGTGCTGTTCCTGCGCGACGGCGAGGTCTCGCTCGAGTTAAAGCGCGGCAAGGACACGGATTCCAAGTTCTACCAGCGTATCACCGATGCGCTCACGCAGCAGCAGACGGGAGGCGAATGCGCATGAAGCCCACCTTTTACCCCCGCCTTGCGTGGATGGGTATCAAAAAGAACGCAAGGCTCTATGTGCCCTACCTTCTCTCCTGCGCGTTCATGGCAGCGATGCTGTATGTCATTGCGTACCTCGCCGTCACCCCCGCGCTCTATACGGTCAATGGCAAGGTGAACGGCTCCGGCACCTCTGCGGTCGCGATGACGATGAGCCTCGGCTCGTTCGTCGTATCGGTGTTCATCGCGCTGTTTCTCTTCTACACGAACAGCTTTCTCCTGCGTCGCCGCAAGAAGGAATTCGGCCTTTACAGCGTGCTCGGCATGGACCGCGGCGCACTCAGCGCCATTCTCTTCTGGGAGACACTTCTGGCCGCGGCGTTCACGCTGATTGCGGGGCTTGGCCTCGGCCTGCTGCTCTCCTATGTCTCGCAGTCCGCACTGCTGCGGCTTTTATCTCTCCCCGCCGCGGCTTTCACCGTGAGCCTTGCCGCCATCAAGCAGTGCGCCATCACGTTCATCGCCATCTTCGCGCTGCTCTATGTGCGCGGTGTGCTGTCGCTGCGCCACGCACAGGGCGCGGCGCTTTTGAAGAGCGAAAACGTCGGCGAAAAGCCGCCGAAGTCGCAATGGCTGCTCGTCATCCCCGGCCTTGCGCTGCTGCTCGGCGCGTACTACATCGCCGCGACCATCAACGACCCCGTACAGGCGATGCTGCTCTTCTTCCTCGCGGTCATCATGGTCATTCTATCGACGTATCTTCTCTTCATCTCCGGCAGCGTGACGCTCTGCAAAACGCTCCAGAAGGACGAGAAGTTCTACTACAAAAAGCGCAACTTTGTTTCCCTCTCGTCGCTCACCTACCGCATGAAGCGAAACGGCGCGGGCCTCGCCTCCATCTGCATTCTCTCGACGATGGTGCTGGTGATGCTTGCTTCGACGGCGAGCCTCTATTTTGGCGCGGAGGACGCGATCAACACGCTTGCCGTCCAGAATCACTGGCATCCCACGGAAATGGCGGACGTCCGTGCGGAGTTCTTCTCGCTCTACGGCAGTCTCTTCTTCCTCGGCATTCTTTTAAGTGTGCTGTTTCTGTTCGCAACGCTTCTGATGCTCTACTACAAACAGGTCGTGGAGGGGTATGAGGATGCCTCACGCTTTGCCATCATGCAGCGCGTGGGCATGACTAAGCGCGACATCCGTGAGAGCGTGAACGCGCAAATGCTGCTCATTTTCCTGCTGCCGCTTGCCGCGGCGGCGCTGCACCTCGCCTTCGCCCAGCCGATGGTCTGGCAGATCATGCAGCTGTTCGGCATCCAGAACCTCACGCTGTTTCTCGGCGTGACCGGCGCGGCGCTGCTTCTTTTCGCGCTGCTCTACTGCGCGATGTACCGCCTGACGTCGAATGCGTATTTCCGCATCGTCAGCACTGGCGGCACCGCGGCGTGACGCGCTTTAAATATATAGAGAACGGGACGGAAATGTTCATTTCCGTCCCGTTCTTCTTTTTCACTTTTTACACCAGCAGACCGTATTTTTCGACCAGCGGCGCAAGGGCATCTTCGGTGAGATTTCCCTCGTACAAGGCTCTTCCCTGATAGGCGCGCAGGCCCGCTTCCAAAAGCTCCGCGTCGTCGCAGATAAGGCACAGCGGCTTTCTGATCATGTACTGGTAGTCCGCCAGCGCGTCGACGTCCGCCCAGGACGCGAGCTTCAGCGCGACCATCGGCCATTCGTCATCCATCGCGTCGGAGAGCTTGTCCTCCAAATCGCTGTCCGCGGTCAGCACCGCGCCGTGCGTCGCATCGGCGGGCAGGAAGAAGGCTTCCTTCTCCGTTGCCGCGGGAAGAAGGTCGAGGCATTCCGGTGCGGGGCGAACGTATTCCGCGTCCTTGAGCGCTGCTTTCAGCGCGGCGATGTGCTCCTCCGTCGTGCCGCAGCAGCCGCCGAAGAGGACCACACCTGCCTTGAGCATCTCGGGCACCAGCGCGACAAATTCCTCCGGCGGGCAGTTGTACACGGCCTCGCCGTTCACGATCTCCGGCATGCCGGCGTTGGGCTTGGCGATCAGCGGCACGCGCGCGTATTTATGCAGGCGTTGGAGCTGCGGCAACATCTGCTCGGGGCCTGCCGAGCAGTTCAGGCCGAATGCGCTCACGCCCATGCCCTCCATCACGGAAAGCGCCGCGGCCACGTCCGTACCGGAGAGGATCTTGCCGCTCTCATCGCAGGTAAAGGACACAAGGATGGGCTTTTTGCTCATGCTGCGGATCGCCAGAACCGCCGCACGCGCATCGGTCAGCGTCATCATCGTCTCGATAACGTAAAGGTCGACGCCCGCCTGCTCAAGGCCCGCCGCCTGCTCGGTGTAAATGTCGACGAGCTCTTCAAACGACGCATCGCCGAGGGGGGCTAAAAAGCGGCCCGTGGGCGCGATATCGCCCGCGACCCATGCTTTTCCGTCCGCCGCCTGCTTCGAGAGCTGCGCGAGCGCTTTGTTCATCTCCTCCGTGCGGTTGAAGATGCCGCGCTCTTCGAGCTTCTGGCGGTTGCCGCCGAACGTCGGCGCGTAGAGCACATTCGAGCCGCTCGCCACATACTTGCGCTGAATTTCAAGGATGCTCTCGGGATGCTCGAGCACCCATTGCTCGGCGCTCATGTCGCCGGTGAAGCCGCGCTTTTGGAGCTCGGTGCCGGTCGCGCCGTCCAAAATCACGGGAAACTGCATTTCCATAGGGTTTTCCTCCATTAAAAATTCCTGTTCGGAACGATTTTCAAAATGTCAAACTGTCGGTGAACGCGCGGGAAAAGTCGTCGCGCCCGGAAAGCTCGAGATAGCGGCACTTTTCGGGAATCTCCGCGAGCTTTCGCCAGTTTTCCCCGTCAAGTGCCAGCATCGAAGCGCCCGCGAGCGCCGCGTTGCCAAGGGGTCTGATTTTACTAAGGCACGCGCGCGGCAGCATGCCGATGCGCACTACATTCTCGGGCGAGAGATAGTTGCCAAACCCGCCCGCGAGCTCTACACTCGCAATGTCGTCCGCCGTCACGCCGCGCTGCTCGAGCAGCACCCGAATACCGCCTGCCACCGCCGCCTTGGCAAGCTGCAGGTTGCGCACGTCGCGCGCCGTCAGGCTAACGGCCTTCGTCAGGTGGAAGACGCCGTTGCCCTGGCCATCCTCGGTCAGATAGCGGCGCATGTCCTCCGGCGCGTCCTGCGGCGGCAGCAGCCGCCCGCTTTCGTCGATCACGCCTCGCTCCAAAAGCACGGCGACGAGGTCGACCAATCCCGAGCCGCAGATGCCCTTTGCCTCTCCCCCGCCGACAATGTCGCAGAGGAAGCCCCTATCGTAGCGCACGTGACTCACTGCGCCCGTGATGCCCGGCATGCCGCAGCTGATGCCCGCGCCCTCAAACGCTGGGCCCGAGGCGACCGCGCAGCAGAGCGCGCCACTCTCATTTCCCAGCGCCATTTCGCCGTTCGTGCCGATATCGAGAAACAGCCGCAATTCCAGCTGCGCGAAAAGCCCGTCTGCCAACAGTCCCGCCGTGATATCGCCGCCGACATAGCCCGCGACGCACGGGGCAAATTGCACGGGAATGCCCGAAAGCGGCTCGCCCGTGCCGTCTTCAAATAACGTTTCCGGCTGAAACGGCGCGCGGGCGATGGACGCGACCTCGCGCCCGTCGAAAAGGTGCTGCATCACGGTATTGCCCGCAATGATGAGCTCCTTGACTTCGTCCGTCTTCCGTCCGACGGCGGAAAGTGTCTGTCCTAAAAGCGTCTCGGTCTGCGCGCGGATACAGCGTGACAGCTCACCCAGCCCGTCAGTCGTTTCCATCGTGTGCTGGATGCGGCTGATAACGTCCGCGCCGTAGGGCGCCTGCGCGTTCCAGTCCTGAGCCTGCGCGAGCAGCTTTCCGTCTGCGCGGTCGAAGAGCCGCAGCGCCACCGTCGTCGTACCGAGGTCGACTGCCGCGCCAAGGCCCGAGCGGCCCGCCTGCGCCTTCGGCAGTGTGAGCGTGTCCGTCAGGATGACGCCGCGCATCGTCTCGGGCAGGTCGATCCAATCGCCGTCCTGCGCTTTCGTCTTGCAGGCAAGGCGCGGCACACCGTTCACCTTCACGCGGCATTTGCCGCAGCGGCCCTTGCCGCCGCAGGCTGCGGGGATGGAATATCCCGCCCGCCGCAGCGCGGAGAGCAGCGTCTCCCCTGCTTCGAACGGGACCGGCGTGATTTTCGCCCCCTGCTGAACTTGAATGCTTGACACGAGCTTTCCCCACCCATATAATAGATAAATAATGTATAAATAGTATTTTATGCAGAAATAAATTCCATTGTCAAGAGGCATTGCTTATGGCAGACCTTCTCACCCTCGCCCGCGAGGTCGGCTTTTCCCAGTGCGCAGCAGTGAATATGGATGCACTCGATCCGCTCGAAGCCGTTCGCGACATGTGCAAAGCTGACCGCTGCGGCCGCTACGGCAAAAGCTGGAGCTGTCCGCCCGTCTGCGGCACGCTCGAGCAGGCGAGGGCGCAAATCAAGCGCTATTCACAGGGGATTTTGGTGCAGAGCACCGCGCAGCTCGAGGATGAATTTGATTACACTGGTATGACGTCGCTCTTGGAGGCGCATAAAAAGCGCTTTTCGACCTTCGCCCGTCAGGCGCGGCTCTTATATCCCCACTGTCTGCCGTTGACGGCGGGCACATGCACGCTCTGCCATACCTGCACCTATCCGGACCGTCCCTGTCGACATCCCAAGCAGAGGCTTTCTTCGATGGAGGCCTACGGACTGTTCGTCAGTGACGTCTGCGTCCGCTCGAACCTCGCCTACAACTATGGTCCCCGCACTTTGACCTACACAGCCTGCGTGCTGTATTGATAAAGGAGATCTTCCCCGTGTCTACCCCGAAAGAAATTTTTCTTGAACTCATCAAGCCCGACGGCCAGCCCGAGCGTCAGCTCTGCCAGTATGAAGCGCTGCACATGTGCCTCACGGACCCCATCAACACCTATCTTCGCGGAAACCGCAAACGCGGCTCCGTGAGCAAGGACCGTTGGGGCACGACCATCAGTTTTCCCGAGGACGCGCCCGGCCCCATCCCCGTCCACACGCCGGAGCTGTCAGTCTGCACGGATGTCACCCGCTGGAAAGACACCGTCCACGTGCCCGACCTGAGTGTCTGCTCCGAGGGCTGGGAGGAGTGCCGCACGCGCTCGCGCGCCGCCGCGGATGCCGAGGGCAAGCTCCTCGCCGGCTTCATGGGCACAGGCATTTTTGAGCAGTGCCACTTCCTCATGGGCTTTGAAGATACGCTGACCGCGCTCTACGAGCATCCCGACGAGATGCACGAGCTCATCGAGACGATCACGCAGTACCGCCTCGATTATGTCCGCCGCCTGATCGACGGCCTGCAGCCCGATGTCATCTTCTCTCACGATGACTGGGGCACGAAAAATGCCCTCTTTATGAAGCCCGACATGTGGCGCGAGTTTTTCAAGGAGCCCTACCGCCGCTTTTATGGCTACATCCGCTCGCGCGGCGTCATCGCCATCCACCACGCCGACTCGTACCTCGTCCCCATCGTGGACGACATGGCCGAGATCGGCATTCAGGTCTGGCAGGGTACACTGCCGGAAAACGACATTCCCGCCCTCCAGCGCCACTTAAGCGGCAAGCTCACGCTTATGGGTGGCTTTGGCGCGGCCATCGACCGTGCGGACGCGCAGCCCGATGAAATTCTCGCCTACGCAAGGGACGCGCTCGCGCGCTGCTGCCCCGGCGGGCACTTCATCCCCTCGATCACCTACGGCCTTGCCGGTACGGTCTTCCCGCACGTGGATCAGTACCTCGATCAGGCCGTGAACGAGTACAACGCGGGGCTGCACATTCCCGTCACGCCGCTCCCCGCCGTGCCGAAGCGTGAGATCGGTGCCGCAAAGACCGAGGTGGTGCAGGCCGCAGCCTCCGCGCAGGAGTCCGCCGATGTGTTCGAGAACATCGCCCGCGCGCTCGAGCGCGGCCAGCAGAAAAAGCTGCTCACCCTCTGCCAGCAGGCACTCGACGAAGGCCACGAGCCGGGCGACATTCTCTCCAAGGGCATGATCGTCGGCATGAACCGCCTCGGCGAGGCGTTCTCCGCCAACCGCGCGTTCGTTCCCGAAATGCTCATGGCCGCGCGCTGCATGTCCGCCGCCACGGAGCTTCTGAAGCCCCTGATGGTCGGCGAGGGCACCGAGCCCGTCGGCCGCGTGTGCCTCGGCACCGTGAAGGGCGACATGCACGACATCGGCAAGAATCTCGTCCGCATCATGATGGAGGGCAGCGGCATCGAGGTCTTTGACCTCGGCGTAGACACGTCGGCGGAGCAGTTCGTCAGCACCGCCGTGGAGAATCACTGCGGCGTGATCGCCTGCTCGTCGCTGCTGACCACCACGATGGAGGAAATGCGCGAGGTCGTCAAGCTCGTCCACGAGCGCGGCCTGCAGGACCAGATCAAGGTCATGGTCGGCGGCGCGCCCATCAGCCAGAGCTTCTGCGACGAGATCGGCGCGGATTACTACGCCGAAGACGCCGGTGCCGCCGCCCGCGAAGCCGTCGCCATCCTAAAAGCACAAAAGGCGTCATAAACAATCACAATACATCAAAAAGGTCCCGTCCGAAGACGGGACCTTTTTTCTATGCATTCTGTTGTACGGTACGTGTCCTTACTTGCCCGCGTACTCGACCAGCATCTCGAAGAAGTTCAGGCAGGTCTCATAGTCGCACAGGGCCTTTTCGGGGGTCTTGGTGTAGAGCACGAACTTGCAGTCATTCTCGGGGTGGAACTGCACGCCGAGGCAGAACGTCTTATCCTGACGCTCGACCGCCTCGATGATCTCCACGCCGTCATACGTCGCCGTGCTGACGACGGTGAGGTTCGTGCCCTCAACGCCGCCGACCGCCTGGTGGTGCCAGGAGGAAACGTTCTTCAGCTCCGTGGAGCCGACGATCTTATAGAGCCACTTGGAGGCGTCCTTATTGATGACCACATCGTGGCGGGCATAGGTGCGGTCAGGCGCGTCGGCCGGCATTCTGTGCGTATCGTTGTAGGTCTTCCCCTGCTCCTTATAGTAGTTGGGGATATCCTGGATGAACGTGCAGCCGGAGACGATGGACATCACCTGCTCGCCGCGGCAGACCGCGAACGTCGGCACGTCTTTTTCAAGGCAGTAGGCCATGAGCATGTAGTCGGAGATATCGCGCGTGGCGTTGATCTCTTCGCCCTCGTTCTTTTCCTTCTCGGGGACCTTGAACAGGGACGGGCTCACATCCTCGCCGCCGGTGAAGAAGACGCCGTCGATGGCCTGCATCACAGCGCCGACGTTGCTGGCCGTGAGATCCTTTTCCTTCACCTTGTCAGCGTATTCCTGCTTGAGCATGCCGCTCTCTTCGAGATACGCGGACTCGATCTTACCCTCGGCATCGTACTTCACGGCCGTGCTCGTCACCTGATCGAGCTCGACGGGGATAGCGCCGACGGTCTTGAAGATCGTCTTGTGGGAGTCGTAATTCTGGCCGTTGTAGGACCAGCTGATGCCGATGACCGGCTTGTCCGCGATCGCCGCGGCGTTTTTGAGCATCTGCTCGAGCATTGCCGTCGTCACGGGCTTAGACGCCTCGTAGGTCAGGCCGTCCATCAGGCCGGACCAGACGGCCATATCGTCATAGTCCGCGGGCCAATCCTTCAGCAGTGCCTTGTCCAGGCCGGTGCTGCGCAGGATCATCGCGGCCGCTTCCAACTGCGTAACGGCTGCGTCAGGCGCAAATGCGTCCTTGCTGACACCGTTGACAATGCCCTTGGAGTAGGCGAGGTTGATCGCGCCTTCAAACTTGCTGCCCTCGGCAACATCCTTGAACGCGCTTGCATCCTTGGCGCTCGCTTCCACCTGCGCGGTGAGGCCCATGTTCTTGATGACCTCCTGCGTCACTTCGGCGCGGGTCAGCGAGGAATCGCTGTTATCTGCGAAGACGGTGACGGAGAGACTGAGCGCGAGAACAAGTGCCAGGATGAGAGACGTTGCTTTCAGAGACAATCTTTTCATACAAATTCTCCTTCGTTCGATATTGGGCGGCACGCACATGCCGCTCTACCGCCATGATAGCAAGGCAAAGTAAAAATAGCAAGTTAAAGTTTAAACAAACCGCATTTTTAGCCACTGTATACAACATATCGGCCGTTTTCCCCGTATGACATGCACAATCATCTTCTGCGTCCTGCATTTTCACTTTTCCTGCCGCCGGTGTATGATTTGCCGTTCGCCCTTGTTTTTGCGGGCCAATCACGGTATACTATAAAGACAAGTGCTATTCCCATTTCATCAGAAAGGAAATATTCTATGGATATCAAATTTTCCGGCTCGGACGCCGGCGGCTTTCAGTTCGACCCGAACGCCGCGCCCAAGCCCAAACGCGAGCGCAAGCCCCGCAAGTCGATCGGCAGCAAGGGCGGCCGCATCGCGGTCAACACGCTCGTCACGCTGCTTGTCGGCGCAGTCTTCTTCTACGTGCAGATGCCCGCCATCAACCTGCATGCCGAAGAGTTCTACGGTTTCGTGCTGCTGCTTTGCGTCACGTACTGCATCTGCGCGCTCTTCACCTCCGGCTTTCAGGGCACGGGGGCCAAGGGCTACTTCACGTTCGTCAAAAAGCAGTGCACCGTGCCCTTTATCGTCATGGCGCTGATGATCGTCACGGCGCTCGTCGGCGCGCTGATGTCGTGGGTCGTGCTGCGGGCCAAGGACTATCAGGCGCTGCTGCCGATCGACAGCGGCAGCTTTGCAAGCGAAATTGAAGAGGTCTCGTATGACCGCATCCCGATGCTCGACCGCGACAGCGCCGAAAAGCTCGGCGACCGCAAGCTCGGCGAGCTGGCCGACATGGTCTCGCAGTTCGAGGTCGCGGAAAACTACACGCAGATCAACTACCATGGCCGCCCCGTGCGCGTCACGCCGCTGCGCTACGGCGACATCATCAAGTGGTTCAACAACCGCTCGGAGGGGCTGCCCGCCTACCTTATCATCGACATGGTCACGCAGAACGTCGAGGTCGTGCGCCTTGACGAGGGCATGAAGTACACGACCGCCGAGCACTTCTCCCGCAACCTCTACCGTCATCTGCGCTTCGCGTACCCGACCTATATGTTTGAAGAACCGGTCTTCGAGATCGACGAGGACGGCACGCCCTACTGGGTCTGCGCCAAGAAGGAAAAGACCATCGGCCTGTTCGGCGGCACGGACAACCACGGCGCGGTGCTCGTCAACGCCATCACGGGCGAGAGCGAATACTATGAAGAGCCGCCCGCGTGGGTCGACCACGTCTACTCCGCCGAGCTCATCATCGAGCAGTATGACTACTATGGCCAGTATCACAATGGCTTCTGGAATTCGATCTTCGGCCAGCGCGACGTGACCGTCACGACCGACGGCTACAACTACCTTGCCGAGGGCGACGACGTCTATCTCTACACGGGTGTCACGAGCGTCGGCGGCGACGAGAGCAACATCGGCTTCCTGCTCTCCAACCAGCGCACAAAGGAGACAAAGTACTATCCCTGCGCAGGCGCGACAGAGTACAGCGCCATGGACAGCGCCGAGGGTCAGGTGCAGAACCTGCGCTACAACGCGACGTTCCCGCTGCTGCTGAACATCGCCGAGCAGCCGACGTACTTCATGGCGCTCAAGGACGCGAGCGAGCTCGTCAAGATGTACGCGATGGTCAATGTCAACCAGTACCAGATCGTCGCCATCGGCGCGACGGTCGCCGACTGCGAGGCGAACTACCGTCAAATGCTGCTCAAAAATAACCTCATCTCCGACGATCAGGGCTCCATCGACGTCACGCCGAGCGATTATAAGAGCGTCGATGGCACGATCGCCGAGATCCGCACGGCGGTCGTAGATGGCAACAGCATCTACTTCCTGCGCTTTGACGGCGAGAGCGCCTTCTCCGTACGCATGAGCGCGGCTGAGGTCGCCTATGCGCCGCTGCTGAACGTCGGCGACCGCGTGTGCGTCTACTACCGCGACGGCTACGTCACGGAAAACTGGATTGAAGCGTCCGACGTCGAGCTGCTGGATGGCAGCGCCCAGAGCGCGCCGCCCGTAGAAACGAGCGTTTCGACTGAGGACAGCGCGGATCCCGTCGAAAACGCACAGGAAATGCCGTAAAGCGGCGGCAAAGCACTTTCTATTACAAATTTTGATAGGGGTGGCGACACCCCTATCTCTTTTTGGAATGCATTGCACAAAAATGCAAGATTATGAGCAGTTTTTCTCGATAAAATAACCGCTTTGAAAGTTGGCTTGCATCAGTCTAATATGTTTTATTAAAAAAGTTAAAGTTTTTTGTCCATTTTTCTGCCAAATGCACAAAAAGTCAGAAAGAATTTCTTGCACAGCGCCAATAGCGTTTTGCTTGAGAATTTTTTCCTTTGGTGATAAACTCATAGACAAGATGGCTGAACCATCAAGCCCTGATTTTCAGGGTAATTTTAGAGGAGGCTACTTATCATGAACGCTTACATTGAGAGAGTTCTTGCCGAGACCAAGGCCAAGAACGCGAATGAGCCCGAATTCCTGCAGACCGTCGAAGAAGTCCTGTCTTCCCTCGAGCCGGTCATCAACGCCCACCCCGAGTACGAGAAGGCCTGCCTGCTTGAGCGCATGGTCGAGCCCGAGCGCACCATCGAGTTCCGTGTTGTCTGGATGGACGATAACCTTCAGTATCACGTCAACCGTGGTTACCGCGTGCAGTACAACGCGGCCCTCGGCCCCTACAAGGGCGGCCTGCGTTTCGCTTCCAACGTTAACCTTTCCATCATCAAGTTCCTCGGCTTCGAGCAGACCTTCAAGGATGCTCTGACCTGCCTGCCCATCGGCGGTGCCAAGGGCGGTTCCGACTTCTCCCCCATCGGCCGCAGCGACGGCGAAGTCATGCGCTTCTGCCAGGCTTTCATGACCGAGTTCCATCGTCACATCGGTCAGGACATCGACTGCCCCGCTGGTGACGTTGGTGTCGGCGGCCGCGAGGTCGGTTATCTGTACGGCCAGTATCGCCGCATCGTCGGCGCTGCCGAGTTCGGTGCTATGTCCGGTAAGGCTGTCTGCACCGGCGGTTCCATCCTCCGTCCCGAGGCTACCGGTTTCGGCGCTGTCTATTATCTGCGCGAAGTCCTGAAGCACGACGGCAAGGAAGTCAAGGGCATCCGTGTCGCCATGTCCGGCTACGGCAACGTGGGCTGGGGCATCATGAAGAAGATCGACGAGCTCGGCGGTAAGGTCACCTACTTCGCTGGCCCCGACGGCTACATCCACGATCCGGATGGCGTCTGCGGCGAAGAGAAGCTCAACTTCATCCTCGAGATGCGCGCTAAGGACCCGATGCACTGCAAGCCCTATGCTGACAAGTTCGGCGTTGAGTTCGTCGAGGGTCAGAAGTGCTGGGGTGTCAAGGACGTCGATGTCTACATGCCCGCCGCCACCCAGAACGACGTCTACATGGAGTGGGCCAAGAAGATCGCCGAGTCCGGTGTTCCCTACTACATCGAGGTCGGCAACATGCCCACCACCAACGACGCTCTTGCTTTCCTGATGGAGCAGAAGAACCTCACCGTCGCTCCTTCCAAGGCTGTTAACGCCTGCGGCGTTTCCGTCTCCGAGCTCGAAATGGCTCAGAACGCTCAGCGCATCTACTGGAGCGCTGAGGAAGTCGACGCCAAGATGGAGTCCATCATGAAGAACATCTATGATGCTTCTGTTGAGGCTGCCGAGCGCTATGGCCTGGGCTACAACCTGGTCGCCGGTGCTAACATCGCTGGCTTCCAGAAGGTCGCCGACGCCATGATGGCTCAGGGCATTTTCTAATCGAAAATCCCTCACGACTTTCTCGTGCCGCACATCTGTGCGCATGAACCAACAAGAAAAAGGCATCCTGCTTTTGCAGGGTGCCTTTTTTGTTGTCCTCAGGTGTTGTCGCGGCTGATGGGCTTTCGAACCAGCAGCGCAAGCAGCGCCTTTTTGTCGAGCGGACAGAGCGGATAGAGATACCCCTTCCCCACGATCGGCTTCGTCGTCGCGAGCAGCACGACGATCACGATGCACCCGAGCACCAGCCCGATCCAGTCCAGCGCGCCGACAAACAGCAGCAGCATCAGCCGCAGCAGCTTGAAGGCATAGCCGAGCTCATAGCTCGGCTGGGCGAAGTTCGCAATGGCGACGAAGGCCATGTAGGCCAGCACCTCCGGCACGAGCCAGTGCGCCTGCACGGCAAAATCGCCGAGCACGAGCGCACCAAGCATGCTGAATGAGTTGGAGAACACATCCGGCGTGTTGAGCGAGGCGAGCTTCAATAGATCGACAATGAACTCCGCCAGCAGAAGCTGCACGAGCAGCGGCACGGAATAGTCGCTGTCGATGGCCAAAAACTCAAGCCCCGCCTGCGTGCGCGCGGGGTCCTTCACAAGCAGGAACCACACGGGTGTGATAAACATCGTGAGCAAAAACACCACAATGCGCAGGATGCGCAGATACGTCCCGATCAACGGCGGGAAGTAGAAGTCGTTCGCCTCCTGAACAAAGTCGAAAAAGTGCGTCGGCAGGATCATCGCCGCAGGCGAGTTGTCCACGAGCACGACGATGTCGCCCTCCATCACACAGGCTGTCGCGGCGTCGGGCCGCTCGGAGTAGCGGACTTTAGGAAACGGCGTCCACCACTGCTTCTTGCCCATCATCGCCTCAGCGATGCTCTCCTGGCTCATCGAGACCGAGCGCACATCGATCTTTGCAAGCTTCTGCCGCACCTCGTCGAGCAGCTTTCTGTCGACCTTGTTTTCCAAATAGCAGAGCACCACGTCCGCGCGCGAGCAGTCCGACACCTTGTGACCTTCGAGCGTAAGCTGCGGGTCGCGAATGCGGCGGCGCAGCAGCGCCGCGTTGGCGACAAGCGTTTCGATGAAGCCGTCGTGCGCGCCGCGCAGCACCTTGCCCGACGACGGCTCCTCCACCCCGCGCGCGGGATACTGCTTCGCGTCGATCAGCGCGCACTCGTCATAGCCCTCGACCAGCAGCGCCATCTTGCCCAAAAATACGCTTGTCACCGTGTCTTTGACGTTATGCTCGGCGTTTACCTCGTTGAATGTGATGTATCGGTCGATGAACTGCTGCATCGTCTGCGCGTCGCTAACGTCTCTGAGCGGCAGCCAAAAGCTTAGCATCCGCTCAATAACCGCGTCGTCGCCGTAACCGTCCACCACCCACAGCCGTGCCCGCCTGCCGCCGACATACAAGTCGCGCGAGATCATATCAAAGCACCGCCCCACGCCAAGCAGATCATCCAGCGCACGGGTGTTTTCCTCGTAGTTTGCCGAAAAAAGCTCCATAACCGCCCTCCGCCACATAATTTTCCTTATTATGCTCATGAGCGGAAATTTTATGCCGCGCGGGCGGCAGATTTTCCCTGCGACGCGCAGGGGACGCGGGAAAGGGGGCCATTCTCCCACGTGAGAGAATGGCCCCCTTTAGATCCCCCAAGAGAACGCGAGGGGAGTCCCCCTCGACCCCCGACATTGGCAGTCTAGATCTTGAAGAGCTGCTCGGCCTGCGGAATCAGGTGCGGTGTACATGGCTTCGCCATGAATCCCTGCGATTCGTGACAACTCGCAACCGCGCCTTACTACCGTGAGGCGCGTGTGACGTTTGCACGGCGGCAGACTGCCTGCGAAATGTGGCATTGCTGCGCTCGCCACATTCTGGAGACTGGCGGTAGACGAGAATTACTGCGCACTCCTACAAGATGAGCAGAGCGGCAGCGGATGATAGGAGCAGAAGCAAATCGTCTTGCAATGCTAACGCGGCAGCGCCGCGCGCACGGCATTCTCATTCCGGAGGCATAAAAGCTATTCAAGCCCGAAACTGCCAATCAAAGCCCTTTCTCTTGGGGGGTGTAAGGGGGGCTATTCTCTTTCCGAGGAAAGAGAATAGCCCCCCTTATTGCCGTTCCCGCACAGTGCGGGAACAAATATCAAACTTCTTTGTTGAAGTAGAAGAACTTCTCGTCCTCTCCCTTCTTCCTCATGCAGGAAGAAAGCATCTTATAAGAAGCGTCGTTCTCCTTGAAGCACTTGGCGACGACGTGTCCCAGGTGGCGCTGGTAGAGGCCCCATTCGGCCACGGCGCGGAACGCTTCGACGCCGTAGCCCTGTCCGCCGTATTCCGGCGCGATGCGGCAGCCTTCCTCCGCGCCGCCCTTGCCGTCGAAACGGTAGAGCAGCACCTCGCCGATGCACTTGCCGTCTAAACGGATGGCAAAGTTGATAGCGCGCTTTTTGGCAAAGTCCTCTCGCACAACGTCGAGGAAATAAGAGTCTAAGTCTTCACCCTTCCAGTCGGTGCGGTAGTCGTAGCCCCACCACTTGTTGCGCTCATCGTCGAGGCAAAGCGCGTTGTATGCCTCGCGGTCCTTGTCGGTAAAGGCCGAGAGCGTCAGGCGCTCGGTCTTGAGCGTCGGGATCTCGTCCAAGTCCTCCAGCTCGTTTTTCACATCAAAGCAGAACTTCTCCGCGAGCTTGCACGGCAGGTATTGAAGCTTCGAGGTGCGAAGGCCGCGGTCGCCCGCATCGTCCTCACGGTTCAAATACCTGACGCCGTCCACGGCGTAGCAGCGGGCGAACTCCTGCACCGTCGCGGGATAGACGCCCTCGTAGCCGTAGAGCGCCTTTTCGATGTGGACGTGCAGCGTCTCGCCGCAGCGCTCGGCCATCGCGATAGAAATGAGCCGCCCCTCGTACTCCATACCGCCGACATAGAGCCACGCCGCGCCCGTCAGGCGCAGCATCGTCTTGGCAAGCGCCAACTCCTGCTTGGCCGACTGCGAGGTCTTTTCAAACACCTCCGTATAGTCCTGCCAGAAGCGCTCGATCAGCGGCAGATCATCCTTCCCCAGCGCACGGAACTGCGCCTCGGGATAGAGTTTGCGGAATTTGTTGACGTGGTTGCGCTGGCCGCTGTAATGGCGGCCCGGGAACTCGCGCAGATCATTCGCCTCGTAAATATAGTCGCGCCAGGAGCGAAAATTGTTGAGGTGGAAGCGCGGATAGCGCTCTAAGAGCTTCGCCGCCTTCTCCTTTGGCACGACGGACAGCTCGAGCGAGATGCCCTGCTCCACGCAATAATCCTCAATGGCGCAGAGCGCGGCCTCCTCATCGCCGTCCGGTCCCTGCACGGGATAGTCGAAGCAGGGCTTGCCGTCGATGCAGTTTTTCACGATCAGACAGCCCGCTGCCTCAGCGTACTGCGGGTGCAGGTGCCCGCGCCACATCAGCTTGACGAGCGCGGAATACTCGCATAATTGGTAGTTGCAATTCTTATAATAGCGACGCAGGCGGGAAAGATCCCGCTGCGCAACGGGTTTGAATGTCAGCATGGAAAACCTTTTTCTCCTTTTCGAGTCGTATCGATTATTTTACCCGTTTTTGCGCCGCGTTACAAGTCTTTTTTCATTTGGGCTCCAGCTCGGCGAGCACTGTCTGCGCGCATTCAAGGAACTGCTGGAGCGACGCCTGCCGCCCCTCGCCCGCGCGCACGGCCATGCCGAGCTCGCGCGCCGACTTGGGCTCCACCGGCACGAGCAGCACACCATCTCCGCGGCCGCGCAGCGTCAGCTCCGTCATCATGCTCACGCCGAGACCGTGCTCGACCATGCTGATGACCGTCGGGTCGTCCACTGCCGTCGGCAGGATGTGCGGCTTGACGCCCACGCGGTTGAAGATGCGCATGATGTCCTTGTCAAAGCCCTGCGCAGGCATGATGAAGTCACGCCCGTCGAACTCGCTCAGCGGATACCCCGTGCGCCCGTCGATGGGATAGTCCTTGGGCAGCACGGCATACATCGTGTCGTCTCGCAGATGGATCCACTCGTAGCCACTCTCCTCTTCCTGATGGCTGACGAAGATGACATCCATCTTTCCCTGCGCCAAAAGCTCATAGGGGCTGCGGATGTGGTCGGCCATGCGGATGTCGACATCAACGTCCGGCCGCTCCTCACGAAAGCGGCGGATGATGCTCGGCAGCCAGTGCATAGCCATGCTGGCGAACGCACTCACGCGGATGACCTCGCTGCGCGAGGACGCCACCTGCGCGATCGTGCTGTCAAGCCGCGCGTTGGCCTGCAAAAATTCGCGGATGGCGGGCGCCACGCGCTCGCCGTCCTTCGTCAGTCGGACGCCGCCGCGCCCGCGCTCGAGCAGCGTGAAGCCGACCTCGCGTTCGAGGGAATTCATCATGTGCGTCAGGCCGGACTGCGTGTAGCCCATCACCTCCGCCGCCTTGGTAAAGCTGCCGAGGTCTACCGCCATCAGCAGCGCTTCTAACTTTTTGCTCTCCATAGGATATTCCTTTCCTATTAGTATTCAGCATGTTTGGATTATAATATATCCTCGCGCCGTATGCAAGCGGAATTCTCGTTTTCAGCTCCTTTTTACAAACTTTTTCCATCATCCGTCATACAGCTTGGTCTTTTTTGTCCGCCTGCTGCGTAAAATAGAGCCTGAGGTGATGATCTTGAAACGACGTTTCGCGCTCTTGCTGCTGTTTTTGTTGACTTTTCTTGCACTCTGCTTTTCCTGCGCCAAAGACGGCCAAGCTGTCGCCGTCTCGGCCCCATCCCAACTGCGGCGCTGCATTGCGCTGACCTTTGACGACGGCCCTTCCCCGCAGACGACCGCAGCTCTGCTCGACGGGCTCAAGGAGCGCGGCGCGCACGCGACGTTCTTCCTCATCGGCGAGCAGATTGCGGGCAACGAAGATCTCGTCCGCCGCATGAAAGACGAAGGCCATCAGGTCGGCGGCCACAGCTACACGCACATCCGTCTTGACAGCGCTGACGCCGCTGCACTCGCCGAAATCCAGAAAACGGACGAGACGCTGCGCGCCATCCTCGGCGACGGTGACTACTGGCTGCGCCCGCCCTGGGGCTTTGCAAGCGACGCACTCAAAAGCGCCGTCTCCGTCCCGCTCATCTACTGGACGATCGACACGATGGATTGGAGCGTGCGCAACAGGGACCTCGTCGCGCACCACATCATCGAAAACGCCAAAAGCGGCGACATCGTTCTCCTGCACGACCCATATGACACGAGTGTCGAGGCCGCACTTCAGACCATCGACGTTCTTAGTGAGCAGGGCTACGAGTTCGTTACGCTCGAAGAGCTGTTTTCCAACGCCGGCGTCACGCCGCAGGCCGGACACTTCTATCTGCGCGCGGATGAAGAAGTCCCGTGGTGAGGTCTCGACAATATTTTTGAAAAAATTTCAAATTAGGACTTGCATTTTCCGGGCTGGTGTGCTATTCTATCTAAGCTGACATTGAGCAGTACACATCATCCGGGTGTGGCGCAGTTGGTAGCGCGCTTGACTGGGGGTCAAGAGGCCGTGAGTTCAAGTCTCGCCACTCGGACCATGCAGAGTGTCCTTATAGGATCTGAGTATCCTGTAATGGACACTCTGCTTTTTTATGTGAAGAATGGTGAAAAGCTGGAGCTGTCGATCATCATCCGTTCCCGCAGGCACAGCAGCTTGACCTTATGTTCGGTCAGCAGGTCGATGTATTGCTTTGTCATGCCCCAATCCCGCCCCAAGCGGTCAAGGCTGTTTACCAGCACTACATCCACCTTTCCGGCAAGAACGGCCTCCGTCAGCTCTTGCAGAGCCGGACGTTCAAGGGTCAATCCAGAACCATGCTCGGCGGCAACACCAACGATGGTGTACCCGGCCTGTTCCGCATAACGGCAAAGTTTGGCGGCCTGCTGTTCCAAGGAAAAGCTATCGTCGTGAGCGACCCGGCAATAAAAATAGGCTTTCATCGTGTCGTACCTCCTTATACTGCAACCTGTTCCGGGGCGTAGCTGAGTGCTACGCCTTTTCTTGTTTCCATGATAATGTCGGCCTCCGGGATCTTCCGGCGATCCGGCACATCAAAGGCACCGATGCAGTTATAGTGAATATCGACACGCTGGTTGGTAACGCCGTCCTGCTTTTCAGCGTGGTACACCTCAATGTGGTCGATCAGCTCCGCGACCATGCGCTTTGTAATGGTAGTCGCGTCCGTGTACTGCCGCACCGTTTCAAGAAAATCATCAATGTCCATGCGCTTGCTCTCGTCCTTTTTCAGCTCCAACCTCAGAGCCTTGATCTTCTTTGCGTTTTCACCCTGCTCCTGTTCGTAGCGTTTGGACATTTTGGAAAACCGGGCATCGTCGATTTTTCCCGCTACATTGTCCTCATAGAGCCGTTCAAAGAGCATATCCAGTTCCCGGTCACGGGCGGTCAGAGCGTCCAGCTCCCGCTGCTTGCGGAGCGTGGCATTTTCCGCCACCTTTGCCGAGCGTCCGATCATGGCCTTGATATGAGAGAAATTACAAGTCAGAAGATCTCGACGCTTTCAAAATCGGCGAGACATATCGACCTGAATGTGATACAATAGAGCCATACCTGATCGGCGGCGCTTATAAGGGCGGCGGCAGCGCTTATGGCGGGAAATGGCGGCCAAATCCGAATAAGCCGCAAGATCAGCGTTACTGGGGTAAACCCGGAGAAATTAAAACGACCATAATGCGCAACGGCGAGATATTCAGAACAAAAATTGGAAGTGATGGTCGTGCGGAAATCGAGAGGCATGAAACAGATCACAACCGCGGAGATAAACATACGAATCCCCATGATCACAAAATCGATTGGAATACGCCTGATGAGCATCCCATGCTGGGGCCACCTATCAATTACCCCAGTGGCGCACCTGAGTTTAAGCAATATGTGAGGACATTCTCTATGGACAACTATATTATCGTCCCAGACGGCAGCATGAATTTTGAAACCATCAGCGAATTCAAGCGTAGTCTGAACTGGGGAGCGGAAATTGAGTTTGTTTGGAACAACATCACTTACGGAGTTATCCGCTATGGAACCAATAATAAAATAACGATTTATCAAGCAAACAGACCGGAGACAGAAAAAGTATGCGATACGGCTGACGATGCTCTTGAATATATGCTTGGTGATGATCGTTTGAGGGATGTAATTACAAAAGTTAATGTTATTTCTCGCACAATTTAGAATAAATACCTCTTGCCGACTGCCAGAAAACCGTTGATATATCTGTGTTTTCTGAAATCCTATCATTACACTCCGACCAAGGGCAAGTCCTTATAGGACTTGCCCTTTGGTCGTTTCCAGAGTTTTCTCGTTGCACGGAACTGTGCATCTTCCGCTATCCTTTCCTCCTACTCGCAGAAGGACTTATTCCTTACTACATTGCAGGAGGTTCCATATGACTGAAGAAAACTACATCTACCGAACGAGTCAAACCCTGCTTCGCAATCAATTCCCCGGAAAAGGAAAGTTAAAAATCCCTGTCATTCCCAAGTTTCAAGAGAACCCCGGAGACTTTGATGATCTCTTGTTGATCGGTTTTGACAAAACTCATCCGGAGGATCAGAATCATCTTGACCGTATGGTTCATTTCTTTCTGTATGACTATCGCTTTGAGCGAGTCTGGAAGAATCCGGACAGCGACATCGAAAAACTCTCCCGATACCGCGCGGTGCTGTCTCCGGATTTCAGCATGTATCTGGAAATGGCGCCTGTTATGCAGCTTTACAATGTATTTCGTAATCGCTGGTGCGGCGCCTATTGGGCCTCCAAGGGAATCCGTGTTATTCCCACGGTAAACTGGGGTGATGAATCCACCTTTGATTTCTGCTTTGAGGGGATCGAAAAAGGCAGCGTTGTTGCGGTCTCCACCTATATGGCATCTGAGCATGATAACCGCTGCGACCAGAAAGAATGGTTCATGGCTGGCTACAATGAAATGCTTCGGCGTATTGAGCCGGAGAAAATTATTTGCTACAACACGCCCTTTCCTGAAATGCAGGGGAACATTGTGTATGTGGACTATGAGCGCAGCTCGTGGAGATATATGAGCTATGAGAGAAATTACAAGTCAGAAGATCTCGACGCTTTCAAAATCGGCGAGACATATCGTCCCGAACGTGATACAATAGAGCCATACCTGATCGGCGGCGCTTATAAGGGCGGCGGCAGCGCTTATGGTGGGAAATGGCGGCCAAATCCGAATAAGCCGCAAGATCAGCGATTTTTAGGTAAACCGGGAGAAATAAAGACAACATATAAGAACGGGTACCGTGTTGACACCAAGATCGGTGAGGATGGGCGTGCAGTAACAGAACGGCACTATACAGATCATAAGCAACCATGGGCACATACCAATCCGCACGATCATCCAATTCATTGGAATAATCCTGCGGGATATCCCGACCCACAGCCTGCAATCAATTATCCGAATGGAGCACCAGAGTTTAAGCAATGGCGGGAGGCCTGCAATATGATGAAAAACACAGTTTCTCCAGATATCCCTTCAGAGCAGAATCGTTTTGTCAGCATCAGCGACTTCAAAACATGTATGAAATGGCATGGAGAGGTCGAATTCATGTGGAACGAAAATCTATATAGCATTACGCCTCGCAGCAACGGAAGAATCAGTATTTCCATGGCATACCGCGAAGATACTGAAAAACTCTGTGATACCTCTGATGAAGTCCTTGAATATATGGTTGGCTCTGACCGCCTGCGTGATGTGATTACGCAGGTCACTGTGCTTGACCGTTCAATTTAGGATGAATACCTCTTGCTGACTGCCAGAAAACCGTTGATATATCTGTGTTTTCTGAAATCCTATAATTACACTCCGACCAAGTAATGATAATCCGAACTACATTATCCAAGTGGGTAGTGTGTTCGGATTTATCATTTCTATCGAGAATATATTATAGCATGTAGATGGCAAGGGCAGGCGCATCTCTGCTCTTGTCTTTTTCTATAAATCAATATATAGTTATATAAACTAATCAAAGGAGGCGCGTCATATGAAAAAATCATGGTGGAAAGTTCCTTTATATTGTATGGTTGCAAGCTGGATATGCTTTCAACTGGAAATTCGTTTCTTAGGGAGATGGGCAATTGTGACGCTGCCTGATGGGAGCATATCATCGGATAATACCCGGTGGATGCTCATGTCTGCTGGCCTCTTCCTTGCGGTTGTCTGCATTGGCGGATTTTTCTTGTTCCGAAAAATGACACGCAAAGAAATTTTCTTCTCTTCTTCTGCCTTAGTCGCTTTGAATATCGTGTTAGGCATATTTACATACTTGACGCAAAGAATATTTACATCATTTGCCATGCTTTGGAGTGCACTTTCGGAATGGGCCAGTGTGTTTTCTCAGATTGCATTTCAGTTCGGCTTAAATGAATGGCTGAGCGCCGCCATTGTGTGGATATTACCCCCATATATTTTCCTCTTGTTTGGCAAGAAAGAAGTTCATACAGATTGATGAACGGCGGGAGTATCTAAACTGATGCTCCCGCCGTTGTTATACCTTGTTCTCTTGTTCGGCCTGCTGCTTTGCTTTCCACGCGGCGTATTCCCGCTGCCCGTCCTCGCTCTCAAAGAACGCTTGTATCTCCGGGAGCAGGACGCGGGCAAGGGCCTCTACCTCGTGATAGGGAATCCCCGTGCCGTAGTCATTGGGCTTCTTTCTGCGCGGCATGGTATCACCCCACTATAGCTGCCCCTCGTCGAACAGATAGCCTTGAAACACCGTGCCATCTCCTGTGATGAAGCGGCCCCGTGCATCCTTGGGTATCTGTTCGGCGGCGCTGGTGTTGTCGAGAATAATTTGAGAAAGCACGCTGTCCGCCCTGCCGCAAACACGAAAATCCATGTTGTTGCGTATCTGGCCGGGGATGATCGTTGCGTCCGGCCTCTGCGTGGCAAGGATAAGATGGATTCCAAACGCCCGGCCCTGCCGTGCGATAGTGGACAGCTTGTTTTCGATTTGCGCCAGCAGCTTCTTCCGCTCGCTGTCGGCTCCGGTTTTGCCATTCATAGTCAATATCTGTCGAAAAATTCACCGACGCCTCGCCGGAGTCTGATTTTTCCGTGAGCGGGCAAAAAAGAGCGCCCGCCAAATGACGAGCGCTTTCCCTTTGTTCACTTCAGGTATTTTGCGACTTCCTGCTCAAGCTCCTGCCACACGGGATATTTCCCGCCGTACTCGTCGAAGAAAGCCTTCAAATCGCGGTTCAGCGCGCTCATTTCGTCGACCGCGTTCATCGCATAGTCGGACGCGCAGATCTTTCCGAGGCTCGTGGCGGACATGAGCTTAAAAAAGCGCAGACAGGTCTTGTGGTACGCCGCGCCTTCAAACTCCACGTTGTCCTTCGGCAAAATTACATGTCCCGCGTTTTTGATCGCGCGGTAGCCCTCGATATTAACGTCGATCAGTCGGCTTAAATAGGCCGTGTTGCCCTTGAGCTTTTTGAGGTCGACGGACGCCACATACTCCCGCTCCCGATGGCCTGCCGAGGACGCAAAGGCAAACATCACGTTTTTCTCCGGCAGCGAAGCGCTCAGCGCACTTGCGCGCATGTCGTTTCCCACAAAGACGATATTCTTTGTCGGATTCGTCCGCAGGGTATCGAGGATCGCGTCGAGCTGTGTATAGCGCAGGACGACGAAGATCACGTCGTACTTGTCCTCCGCTTTCAGCTCCGCCGTGACCGGAATGCGGCTGACCGACATGCGGGGCGAAAACTTATCCTTGATCCGAAGGCCGTTTTTTTGGATGCTCTCGCCCCATGCTCCCCGCGTCAGCAGCGTGACGTCCTTTCCCGCGCGGAAGAAATTCCGCGCCAGATTGCAGCCGAGCACGCCCGCGCCGAATACTAAAATTTTCATAGCCAAGTCTCCTCTTATCCTAAAAATACCTGTTTCCTTCGTTCTGCCTCGTCTCGCTATGCTCTCGTTCCGATTTTCTTTCGTTTTGCATCAGTTAGTCATCTCTAACCGAAACATAGTAACTGACAGTGCAAAAGTCAAGATGTCTTTTTACCGCTCTCCGGTGCTTCCTTGCCCTTTTTCATCTTCTCCTTCACTCGATCAACAAATCCCCGCTTCAAAAGGGGCTGTGCATTGTTCATCTGTACTGGCCTGTTTTTGTCACTTTGCCAGATTTGTTCAAAAAATATCTGCTTTTGCAAATTTAATCTTGCTTCTTCCGGATATTTTCATATAATGATGACGACTGAACAGGAGGTACCACCATGTATGTTACCTACAGCAACCTTTTTAAACTCCTCATCGACAAGGGCTTAAATAAAACGGAATTTGCGCGCGAGGTCGGCATCAGCTCCAACACGCTCGCCAAGCTCTCGAAAAATGAGCTCGTCTCGCTCGAGGTGCTTGTGCGCATCTGCCGCCAGCTCGACTGTTCGCTCGGCGACGTGGTGCAGCTCGCCTCGCCCGAGCCGCCGATCAAAAGCGGCCTTGAGCGCATGAAGAAGCGAAGACCCACCCACGAGAAAGGAGGCAATGCGTACCGCCATGAGTAACGAAACCAAGGAGACCGGCTCCAGCTTTATGGAAAAGCTGTCGACGGTCATCGTCGACAAGCGAAATCTCATCTTTCTGCTCACGATCATTCTGCTCGTATTCTCCGCCTTTTCCCGCAACTGGGTCGAGGTCGAGAGCGACCTGACGTACTACCTGCCGTCTGATTCCGAGACGAAGCAGGCGCTCGACATCATGGACGAGCAGTTCACGACCTATGGCACGGCCGAGGTCATGGTGGCCAACATCACACCAGAGCAGGCCGCCGCGCTCGAGCCCAAGATCAAGGAGATCAAGGGCGTGCAGAGCGTGGACTACGACGAGACCACCGCACATTATAATAACCTCTCCGCCCTCTATTCCATCACCTTTGCCTACAGTGAGGATGACGAGGCCTGTCTCGACTCGCTCGAAGCCGTGAAGGAATACCTGTCCGACTACGATCTGTACGTCGACACGGACCTTGGCAACACGCAGCAGGAAACCATCGACCACGAGATCAGCGTCATCATGGTGTATGTCGCCATCGTCATTGTCATCGTGCTGCTCTTCACGTCCGAGACCTACGGCGAGGTGCCGGTGCTCATTCTGACGTTCGTGGTCGCGCTCATACTGAATCAGGGCACGAACTTCCTGATGGGCAAAATCTCGTTCATTTCAAACTCGGTCACAAGCATCTTGCAGTTGGCGCTGTCCATCGACTACGCCATCATCTTCTGCAACCGATTTAAAGAGGAGCACCGGCTGCTGCCGCTGCGTGAGGCCGTCATCGTCTCGCTGAGCAAGTCGATCCCCGAGATCGGTGCGAGCAGCCTCACGACCATCGGCGGCCTTGTCGCGATGCTCTTCATGCAGTTCAAGCTCGGTCCCGATATGGCGCTTTGCCTCATCAAGTCGATTTTGTTCGCGCTGCTCGCGGCGTTCATCGTGATGCCAGGCCTTCTGATGCTTTTCGGCCCGCTGATCGACCGCACGCAGCACCGCAGCTTCGTGCCGAAGATCCCGTTCGTCGGCAAGCTCGACTATGCCACGCGCTACATCATCCCCATCGTCTTCGTGGTGCTGGCCGTCATCGGCTACCGCCTGTCGTCCGACTGCCCCTACGCCTACGGCTATGGCCTCATCTCCGCCCCCAAGCAGAATGAGACGCAGTTTGCCCAGCAGATGATCGAGGATAACTTCACCTCGAAGAACATGCTGGCGCTCATCGTCCCCACGGGCGACTACGACAAGGAGTCCGCCATCTTAGACGAGCTCGGCCAGTACGACGAGGTCGACTCCACGATGGGTCTTACCAACATCGAAGCACTCGACGGCTACATGCTGGCCGACAAGCTGACGCCGCGCCAGTTCGCCGAGCTCGCGGGTCTCGATTACGAGGCCGCGCAGGTCGTCTACGCCGCCTACGCCGCGCAGCATTCAGAATATGGCAAGCTTGCGGGCAATCTCGCCACCTACAAAGTCCCGCTCATCGACATGTTTCTCTTTGTCTGCGATCAGGTGGATTCCGGCATCGTGACGCTCAGTGACGACCAGACGCAGATGCTCCAGGATGCCGAGGTCCAGATGAACAGCGCCAAGGCCCAGCTTCAAGGTGCGGATTACGACCGCATGCTCATCTACCTCACGCTGCCCGAAAGCAGCGACGAGACCTACGCCTTCACCGACAAAATTCTCGAAATTGCCGAAAAGTATTATCCCGATGAAAACGTCTACCTCGCGGGCGAATCGACGAACGAATACGAATTCGAAAAGTCCTTCGCCGTGGATAACAAGGTCGTCAGCATCGTGTCGGTGCTCGTGGTTATGCTGGTGCTGCTCTTCACGTTCAACTCCGCCGGTATGCCGGTGCTGCTGATCCTCGTGATTCAGGGCTGCATCTGGCTCAACTTCTCGTTCCCGACCATCACGGGCAAGTACATCTTCTTCTTAGGATATCTAATTGTTTCTTCCATCCAGATGGGCGCGAATATCGACTACGCCATCGTCATCGCCAGCCGCTATCAGGAGCTCAAATCCAAAATGCACCACCGCGACGCCATCGTCGAGACGCTGAACTTCGCCTTCCCGACGATCATCACCTCCGGCTCGATCCTCTCGATCTGCGGCTTTTTGATCGGCAGCATGACATCTGAGCCCGTCATCGCAGGCATCGGCGAGAGCCTTGGCCGCGGCACGGTCATCTCCATCATCATGGTCATGTTCGCCCTGCCGCAGATCTTGCTCATCGGCAGCGGCATCGTCGACAAGACCTCGTTCTCCGTCCCGTCCATCGCGGAAAAGAAATCGGGTCACGGTAAGGTCTCCGTCAACGGCATGGTGCGCGGCAGCATCAATGGTACGGTGCATGGCATCATGCACGCCACGGTCGAGGGCGACATCGACCTGAATCTGATCTCCGGATCTGCAAATGAGGAGCAAGACGATGAAGAAGACTAATCATTTCTATCGCTTCTGCGCGCTTGCACTCTCGTGCCTGCTGCTCATCTCGCTTCTCCCTGTCACGCAGGTCTTGGCGGACGGGGACGGCGCCATCCATATCAAGAGCGCAGAAGACTTACGATCCCTCGCGCATTCCTGCACGCTCGACTCCTGGTCGCGCGGCAAAACCGTTGTGCTTGACAACGATATCGAGCTGACCGACGATGACGAGCTCCCCATCCCGACGTTCGGCGGCACGTTCAACGGCAACGGCCACACCATCAGCGGCCTTTCCATCACGCAGAGCGTCTCCCCCGCCGGTCTTTTCGGCGTGCTGCAAAAGGACGCCGTCATCAAAAACCTGAATGTTGAGGGCACGGTCACCCCGTCCGGCGACAGCGAAAATATCGGCGGCATCGTGGGTGAAAACCACGGCACGATCGAAAGCTGCACATTCAACGGAAGTGTTTCCGGCAAACGCAGCGTCGGCGGCATCGCGGGCCGCAACCTCGCCACGGGCATCGTGCGCGCGTGCGACGCCTCGGGCGCGATCTTCGGCCAGAGCATGACCGGCGGCATCGTGGGCGAGAACCTCGGCTCCATCGTCTCCTGCCGCGGCCGCTCCTATGTAAACATCGAGAGCACCGACCCCTCCATCGACCTGAGCAATTTGAACCTCGAATTCTCGCTCGACCTCGCCAAGCTCTCCCGCGCCGACACGCTCAACACCGCCACCGACACCGGCGGTATTGCAGGCTATTCCTCCGGCGCGATCGCGTCGAGCACAAACTACGCCGCCGTCGGTTATCAGCACATCGGCTACAATATTGGCGGCGTGGTCGGCCGCAGCAGCGGACAAGTGCTCGCGTGCAGCAATGAAGGCGCGATCTGCGGGCGAAAGGACGTCGGCGGCATCGCCGGCCAAATGGAGCCCTATATCCGCATGGAGATCTCCGACGGTCTGCTGCAGCAGCTCAAAACACAACTCAACGAGCTCAGCGGTCTTGTCAACACAGCAACCAACCATGCCGAAGGCGGCTCGAATGAGATTGCCTCGCGCCTGAACAGCATGTCCGGCTATGTGGATAACGCCGCCAACGAGCTGAACAACGTCCGGCTGAACGCCAGTATTGACAGCGTCATCACCGGCGACGGCTCCCATTCCTCCGACACTCTGATCGGCGGCGGCAAGGGCGCAGCCGGCGGCATCGACCACGAGCATTCCGACAGCGGTCACAGCACCACCATCTGGGGCGGCAGTGCCGCAGGCGCGGGCGCGAGCCACGAGGGCAATGCCTCGGGCACCGTCACCGGCTCGACTCAGATTGTCGCTGCACCGGATCTTGGCGGGCTGACCTCGTCGATCAACGGCCTGAGCAGTCAGGTCACGATGCTCAACAACGCCGCCAGCGGCACGGTCGGCACATTGGCAAATGATATTCGTTCGATCAACAACAAGTTCAACGAGCTCACGAACACGATGTTCTCCGCCATCTCCTCGCTCAGCGGCGGCACGGGCGACATCATTGTCGACACCTCCGATGTCGACATCGATTCCGTCACGTTCGGTAAAGTCTCTTCCTGCCGCAACAGCGGCGCGGTGTACGGCGATGTGAATACCGGCGGCATCACAGGCTCCATGACCATTGAATACACGCTCGACCCCGAGGACGATGTCACGGGCCATCTTTCGAACATCTACCGCAAGCAGTATGAGTACCGCTCCATCATCCAGAAGTGCGTCAACACCGGCGATGTGGCCGGCAAGCGCAGCTATGTCGGCGGCATTGTCGGCCGCATGGACCTCGGCTATCTGACTGCGTGTGAGACGTCGTCCTGCACCATCACGAACGAAAACGGCAGCTATACCGGCGGCATCGCCGGTCTCACCGGCGCGACGGTGCTCGGGAACTTCTCCAAGTGCACGCTCAGCGGCAAGAAGTATGTCGGCGGCATCGTCGGCTCCGGCGTGCAGGAAAATGTCGACGGCAGCGGCAGCAGCGTCCGCTGGAACTACTCGCTCGTCGACATCACCGACTGCCAGCAGTACCAGGGTGCGATCTCCGGCAGCGACACGGGCACATTTGAGCATAACTACTATGTCTCCGACGATCTCCCCGGCATCAACCGTCAGGGCTACGCCGGACGGGCCGAGCCCATCAGCTATTCTCAGCTGCTCGCACTCAGCGACCTGCCCGAGAGCATGAAGTCCTTCACGCTCACCTTCGTTGCTGACGATAAAACTGTGCTCAGCCGCACTTTCAACTACGGCGACTCCATCGACGAAAGCGACATCCCCGAGCCGCCCGCCAAGAGCGGCTGTCACGTCCACTGGGATCGCACCGACCTCACGAATCTGCACTTTGACACCGTCGTCACCGCTGTTTACGAGGCCTACACTCCCGGCCTTGCCTCTGAACAGACGCGAGAGAGCGGACAGGCTGTCATCTTGGTCGAGGGCAACTACAACGACGGCGACGCCATCACCGTGACCGCCCAGCCGCTCACGCCCGCGGCGTTCGACGTGCAGTCCGGCACTGTGCTCGACCGCGTGAAGGGCTACTTCTCCTGCCTCAACCGCGGCGAAATGCCTTCGATGGTTGCCAACGCCGAAGTGCTCGAGCAGTGGCGCATCGAGCTTGCCGACGACGGGCAGGACACGCACACCATGCGCTATCTCCCGCCCGACGGGCAGAAGGAGCTGCGCATCTACACCCGTGAAAACGGCGGCAGCTGGCAGGAGGCCGACTGCGGCACGATGGGCAGCTACCTCACCTTCTCCACGAGCAGCGACAGCGTTGAGTTTGCCGCCGTGCGGACGCTCGACGTCTGGGGCATCTGGCTCGGCGTGCTCGCCGTGCTGGCTGTTCTGATCCTTATCATCGTTCTGCTCGTCCACCGCCACAAGCGCAAGGCGCGCAGACGCGCCGAAGCGCTGGCGCGCAGCGCGAGCGCCGTCTCGCAGGCCGAGCAGATCGTCCGCGGCGAGGACGCCAATGCATCCACAGCAGACGAAGCCCCTGCCAAGACGGGTGTCCCCGCGTCTACAGCGGTCGAAGATGCCACTCAGGCGGATACGCCTGTGTCCGCTGAATCTACGGCAGTCCCCGCCGCCGTGGCAGCAGCAGCGACCGCTGCGCCGGTCGTCACCGCCGCGATTGAGGGCGCAGAAAGCGTTCCCACTTCCGAGCCCGCTCCCGCAGCCGATCCCGACTCCATCGAGGCGCGCCTTGCGCGCGCGGAAGAGGAACTTCGGCTTCTTCGCGAGGAGCGCGAGGCACGCGAAAACGTGCTCACGCAGCCCGCAGTACCGCCCGCGCCGAAAAAGCGCAGGCACCGCCGCTTCCTCCCTATTCTCATCACGATTTTAGTCTTGCTCGGCGCGGCTGCGGCGTTCTTCCTCCACTCCGACTTTAAGAAGGACCTCGAAGCCTACCGCCTTGTCGAGGCGCGTGTCAAAGAGGACCCGATGACCATGGACGTCACGGTCGACGCCTCCTATGGCAAAATCAGCCTGAGCGTGGATGCCTCCGTCGCCCGCACGAAGAAGGACGGTGCTCCCATCACCTGCATCGACCGCGACGGCGCGGCGCTCTACTACGCAGACGGCGCGATCTACCTTGAAAACGGCAAGTCCTACGCTGTCGGCGGCGCATTCCCAAATTACGCCAAGCTCATGGATGAGACCGCCGAGCTCTGCCGCACGCTCACGGTGACGAAATCCGTTGACGGGCAGGAAAAGCGCTACACCCTCACCGCCGAGGGCGACGACGCGAGCACACTGCTGCGTCTTCTCACCTCGGACGAGATCGCGAACGCCGCATCGCTTTCCGCGATCCGCGTGGATCTCACCGCTGAGAGCGGCGAGCTGATGGACGTAAGCTTCACGGCGGAAAACTCCGAAGATCTTCGCGTGGAGGCCGCCGCGCACTTCACCGACGCGCTCGCGCCGGTGATCCCCGACGATGTGCTCACCGCCATCCATTCGGGCAGCAATGACGACGCTTCCACACTGACGGACAACGCGCTCCGTCTGCTGGGTGCCTGGGGCGAGCTGACCGCGGACGATCTGTCCGCCGACATTGCTCTTTCCGCCGACTGCGGCCCGATTGTGCTGAACAGCACGCTCCAGTATGACCGCAGCAGCATCGACGGCCAGAGCTACGGCAGCATCCAAAAAAACACCCTCGCCGTCTACTTCTCCGGCAGCAAGATCTGCGACGCGGACGGCAACAGTGTCGACACCGCAAGCCAGCAGCTCGTCGATGCCACGTCGCTCATTGACCTCTGCTACCAGTCCATTCTGAACGGCAGCGCAGGCTGCGATAAGGTGAGCGACGGCTATCTCTACGGTCTTTCGCTCGACTCCGACGCGATGAGCGAGCTCGCCGCCGCCATCGCGCCGGATATCAAGGCACAGAATGTGACCTTCTCCTCCGGACGCATTTCCGTCCGCGTGAGCGAGCAGGGCGAGCTCCAGTCCGTCAACATCTCGTGCAGCGGCGCGCTGCACCTCATCCTCTCCGACGCTCCGGTGTCGCTCTCCGCCGTCATCACGCCGGCGGATCGTGCATTCTCGATTCCCCAGCCGGCGCTCAACGCGCTGAAACAATAGAAAAGCGGAGGGAGATTCATACTATGGGAAATCGCATCATCAGCATCAGCCGCCAGTTCGGCAGCGGCGGCCACGAAGTGGCCGTGAAAACAGCGGATCTCCTCGGCATCCGCGTCTATGAGCGCGAGCTGATCCGCCTCGCGTGCGAGTACGGCGAGCTTTCGGAAAAGACGCTCTCCCCCTCGGACGAAAAGGCGACCAACCCCTACCTCTTCCAGACCGTGCACGAGGGCAACCACCATGTGCTGCGCGGCAAACCGACGAGCGAAGTGCTCTTCGCCCTGCAAAGCCACGAGATCCGCCGCATCGCCCGCCACGAGGAGTGTGTGTTCGTGGGGCGCTGCGCAGACTATGTGCTGCGCGACGAGGACGTGAGGCTTCTCACCGTGTTCGTCGCCGCGCCGGACGAGCACCGTATCCAGCGCAAAATGGCGCAGGAAAAGCTCACGCGTGACCAAGCCATCCGCCTGATCCGCAAGATGGACAAGCAGCGCCGCAAGTATTACGAGAGCTACACCCACAAGACCTGGGGCGCGCCGGAGGGGTATGATCTTTACCTTGACACCGGTGCGCTGTCGACCGCTGACGCGGCGGCGGTCATTGCGGAGCGCTTCCGCAAGCTGTAAAAAAGAAAAGAGCTGTCTCTCTCGTGAGACGGCTCTTCTTTTTCGCACAAGTGCGAAGTGCTCTGCGGCATACATGCCGCGTGATGCGACCCCCATTTTCTTTCCCGAGAAAGAAAACGGGCGTCGCCCGTCCAAAAGAAAGGCGTTTCCCATTGCAAGCGAGCAGCTCGAAGAGCTGCAATGCTTGCCGAATCGGGTACCTACCAAGCAGTGTATCTAAGCGACTTGACTATCTTCTATCTTCGCTGTCGCTTTGCCTGCAATTCGCTACCCTTACGCAATCTCCGTCTACTTTGGATTTGTGCAGATTTGCTTCTGCCTGCCAAGGCAGCATTGTTGGGGCTTGCCGCGATATGCGCACTTTCGATAGCAGGCGATTACACCGCACCGAAACAAGATTTGAGAGCGGCAGCGGATAATAGAAGCAGAGGCAAGTCGTATAGCAGAACCAATGGCGGTGAGCGTCAGCAATACCGCCACGCAGGCAGTTGCATTCCGGAGGCAAAAAGCCCCTTCGAGCCCGAGACTGCCAATCTAAGCCTTTCTCTTGGGGTTCCAAAGGGGCCATTCTCTTTTGCGAAAGAGAATGGCCCCTTTGCCTCGTGCAGCGCCTTCGGCGCTGCGATCCCCGCGGCACAAGTGCCGCAAAGTGCTTTGCATTTATGCAAAATAGATGGTAATCGGACAAATCTCTGCTTTTGTCCCCACGCGCATGTTGGGTCCGAACAGGCCGACGCCGGAGGTGACGATGTTGTGCATCTTTCCCTTTTGAAGATACCCGCAGGCATTTTCCCACATCAGCTTGATGGTGAGATTTCCTGGGAACATCTGTCCATCGTGCGTGTGGCCGCAGAGGTCTATGTCGACGCCCGCGTCCGCGAGCTCCTGTAGCTCCTTGGGCTGGTGGTCGAGGACGATGATGGGCTTATCCTTGTCCAGACCTGCCGTGATCTCATCGGGCGTCTTGCGCGTCTCGATGCCGCGGCCCGGGCGGTGCGCGTCGGGGCGGCCATAAAGGTAGAACTTTCCGTCGATGAGCATGCCCTCGTCACGCAGGAGCGTGATGTTCGCGTCCTTCAAGAATTCGTCCATGCGCGGGTCGCTCTCCTTCTTCTCGCTCTGGCGGAAGGTGAAGCCTGCGAGCACCGGCTCTTCGATGTCGTGGTTGCCGTAGCAGGCGTAAACTCCGTATTTCGACCGGATGCCACGCAGCGTGGCGGCGATGGTCTCAGGGGTTTCCACCGCCTCCCACTCGTTATCGAAGATGTCTCCCGCGATGACGACGAGGTCGGCGTCCTGTTCGTTGATCCTGTCTACCATCTGCTGCATCTGCTTTTCGCCGATGTTGTAGCCAAGGTGCAGGTCGGCCACGAGCACAACCTTCATCTCGTCCATGCCCTCAACAGTCTTATCGACCGTCACGTCATACGGCGTCACGTGGATGATGCGCGCGTTGACGACGCCCCAGATGGATGCGATCAAAATGACCAGCGCGCACACACAGCCCGCGATGCGGTGCATCTGTGTCGTGACGAAAATGTGCTTGAACGGCAGCACGTACCCCAGCAGCAGCCGCAGCAGGTCCGCCGCGATGACCGCGAGCAGCACATACAGCAGTACGCCGAGCCAGTAGTTGCCGATGAGCTTCATCACGCGCCGCGCCCGCCCCTCCGGCAGGAAAAACGCGATGACGATGGAGCAGGCCAGAAACGCCTGCACAGCCACGGGCAGCGCCCAGTGGCGCGCTGTGCGGAAAAACGGGAACCAGGCTTTCACCCAGCCCATCACGCGGCGCAGTAAATAGTAATTCGCCAGCAGGTACACCGGCGCAAGCAGAATCGCGATCATGTCAACGCGGGAGCATCGCTCCCCTCGCTTCCTTTCGAATCAAAAATCTTCGGTCATCATAGCACGTTTTTCTATCCATTGCAACGCATCCCCGCAGTTGACATTCCGCATGCGGCATGGTACCTTTAGAGTCGAAAAATAACATGGATCAAGGAGGACGATTCGATGAAAATACTCGAAACCATCCACATTCTCCCCGTGCGCGCGGAGAGCGCTGCGCCCGCGCCGCTGCGCGGCAAAAAGCTCGACCAGCGCGCCGTGCTGCAAGTCGTCCGCAAGGTCGACTGGAAAAAGGCCGGCCTCATCGCCGGCGGCGTGACTGTCGTGTGCGCCGCAGCCGGCACAGCGAGCCGGTACAAATTCTATCAGGGCATCGTCGCGCGCGAGCTCAAAAAGCAGCTCGCCCCGCTGAACGACAAGCTTGACGCCCTGCAGGCTGAAAACTGCATGCTGCGCGCGGAGCTTGAAAAGAAGAACGCCCCCTCCGAGGAACAGAACTGAACCAAAATTGCCCGAACAAATTCCAGTTCGGGCGATTTTTTGCTCTCCGCTGGCGCTTTCCCCCTCCGCATGGTAAAATGGGCAAAAACAGGACTGTTTTCCGCAAAAAGTCTTCATTGCTACCCACGGTTGCGCAATTGTCTACTGCAATACATGGCATTTCGCGCACACTAACGCTATGCTTTTTGCGAAAGGAGGAACCATGGCACTACCTGAAAAACTCTACACACTGCGCAAAAAGAGCGGTCTTTCGCAGGAGCAGCTTGCAGAGGCGCTGAACGTCTCGCGTCAGGCCATCTCCAAATGGGAGGGCGGCAGCGCGATGCCTGAGAGCGACAAGCTCCTCGCGCTGAGCAATTACTTCGGCGTCTCGCTTGACTACCTTCTAAAAGACGGTGTGCCGAATGCCGCGCCCGCCGAAGCGCAGGAGGAGCACCGGACGATGCGGCTTTTGAGCCTCATTCTCTGCTTCGGCGGCGCGGCCGCGCTGATCGTCTATGGCGTTTTGTCGATCCTTGTCCCGTCCGTTCCCGTGCAGATCAGCGGATCGTCGATGATCCGCATCGACGGCAGTGGCATTTTTCTGCTGCTCTGCGTCGCGGCCATCGCCGCGGGCGCGGCGCTGCTGCTCAAAAGCACCAAACACAAATAAGGAGGTCTCTCCATGAAAGCTCTGTCCAGTACCTTCGCCGCGTTGGCGATCCTTCTCTCCGATGTGATGTGCGCCGCCGTCGCATTCAACTACTGCGACATGCTCTGGGGCATCCGCTACGCTTCCTACAGCGCACCGGCGAGCACCGCGTTTCTGCTCGTCATCCCCTACGCCGCCGCCATCGCGGTCTGCACCGCGCTCGCGGTCATCTTTTGGCGAAAAAGCGCAAAATGCTGAAAAAGAACCACCGTATGGCCTGCCATACGGTGGTTTCTTCTCACTTTCTCACAAACAGGATGCCGAGCGTGTTCGGGCCGCAGTGGCACGAGACGGTGCAGCCCGCCTGCGTCTCTTCGACGGTCTCAAACGATCCGTACTGTGCCGCTTCCTCCTTCGCCGCGGCCACGACGTTCGCGTCCGCCGCCGCGTGGGTGATGAACGCGAGCTCCGGCGCGATGTCCTCGCGCCCGTCAAGGCGCTCTTTTACATACTGGCGGATGCACTTTTCAAACGAGCCGCGGTACTTCTTGCACACGGCCATCTTGCCGTTTCGCACCTCGATGCAGGGCTTCAGGTGCAGAAGATTCGCGCCCAGCGCGGCCACAGCCGAGCAGCGGCCGCCCTTTCGCATGTAGTCGAGGCGCTCGATCAAAAAGCTCGCCTCGACCTTCGGCGCGAGCGCACGCACGCGCTCGGCGATCTCCGCGCCGGAAAGACCCTGCTCGGCGAGCTTCGCCGCCGCGACGACCAGAAGGCCCTGGCCGGTGCTCAGATTCTCCGAATCGACCACAAAGACGTTCTCGTACTCCTGCGCCGCGGCGCAGGCATTCTGATAGCAGCAGGAGAAATTCGCGCCGATGGTGATCTGCACCACCGCGTCATACTCGTTCGCGTAGCGCGCGAACATCTCGCCGTACTCGTACTGGCTGACCGCCGACGTGCTGCAAAGGTCTCCGCCGCCGTCCACGTGGGCAAAAATGTCGGCGGGCGTGATGTCCACACCATCGTGGAAGTCCTTGCCGTCCTTGATGACGCACAGCGGCGTGACGGCAATATCATAGCGCTCGAGCAGCGCGGGCGACAGGTCGCACGTGCTGTCGGAAATAATCTTCACTCGCATCGTTCGTTTCTTCCTTCCTGAAAGATAAAAACCTCATCTGCGGGCATCCCCGCCGGAACTTACAACATCAGATTTTATATTTTTACCGCAAGTAGATGAACTCTTTCTCAACGCAGCATCAACTTCTGTTGATATTTCTCCCACCCGTTCCGCAAAAAAAGGGCCCCCGAAGGTTTTCTTCGGGGGCTCTCCTGTTCGCTTTTATCGCTTACTTGCTCAGGCAGCGATAGAGGAAGGTGACGATCTGACCGCGCGTGCAGTCGCCCGCGGGGTCGAAAGTCGTCGCGCTCGCACCGGTGGTCACGCCGTTTTCCACGGCCCACAGGACGGCGTTTGCGTAGTAGGCGTCCGCCTTGACATCGGTGAACGGATTCTCCGCCTTGCTCTCAGGGCTGTTCTGCATGCGGTACAGGAACGTCACGATCTGGCTGCGCGAGCAGGTCGCGTCGGGCGCGAACAGCGTGTCGCTCATGCCGGAGGTGATCTTGTTCTCGACGGCCCACAAAACGGCCTTATAGTAGTAGCTGTCCGCCTTCACGTCGGTGAAGGTCATCTCGCTTGCGGTCGGCTCGGGGCTGCCGGCGGCGCGCCACAGGAACGTGACGGCCTGCGCGCGGGTGCAGAAGTCGTTGGGGGCGAAGGTCGTCTCGGTCTTACCGGAGGTGACCTTCTTATCCACGGCCCAGTTCACAGCGTCCACATAGTAGGCGCCTTCCTTGACATCGGTGAACACGCTCGGCTGGAGCGCTTCATCCTTCGTGATGTACTCGACGAGCTCAACGCCCAGCTTGTGGGCCTTTTCAGCCATGGTCTTGCCGTTCTCGGTGGCAAGGGCGCGGGTATCATCCGCCTTGGCGAGCTGGTCGGTCGTGACGAAGTCCTTGTAGAGCTCCTGCTGGAGGGCGGCGAGTTTATCGGCGACGTAGGCCTTGGCCTCGGCCTTCAGGGGCTTGCCGGTGATCTTGTCGGCGTTGGCGATGTAACCGCCGAGACCCTCAAACGTGAAGTAATAGGAATCCTTCCAGTTGCTCGGATACGCCTTGAAGCCGGAAACGCGCTGCCAGTTGCCCTCGGCATCCTGCGCCCAGCTCGTGCCGTAGGTGCAGAAGGTGTCGGGCTTTTCAGTCGTAAACTTCGCGGACGCGGTGCTGACCTGATAACCCTTGTACATGCTGTCGATCAGCATGGGATAGTACGGGACAAACACGTTGTAGGACATGTTGCCGACGCCGACCCAGCCCACGGTCGCGGTCTCGACCGGACGATCCTTGAAGAGCTGGAAGATCTCGATCTCCTGGTTGCTGGCCTTGCCGATGGAGGAAAGCTTGTAGTAGCCGAACACATCGTCCTTGTCGAGCTTGCGGTCGGCCTTGATGTTGGTGTAGAGCGCGACGAGCTTGTCGCTCGCGTCAAGGTTGGAGATGGTGAACTTCGTGTTGTCGGCCACGAGCGCGTCGCTGTCGTACTTGTAAGTAGCGTTCAGGTAGTTGAGGCCGTCGATCATGCGCTGGTCCATCTTCTCGCTGATACGGGCGTAAGACGCACGGAAGTCGATGATGTTCTTCGCCTCGTCGCCGACGAACGTTCCGGCCTTCTTCGCCACCGCGATCAGGTCCTTGGAGGCGATGACGTTCTCATCGTCCAGATCGACGCGACCGATGACGGCCATGTTGGGTTCAAGAAAGATCATGTTGTTGTTGAGCTTGATGGCGACATACTGCGTGCCGCTGCAATTTTCAACGTACCAGACCTCGTCCTTGTCGCAGACAAACACGCCGGAGGCGGCCACGCAGCCGTAATTCTCGTAGATGTCGAGCAGCAGCTTCACGCCCTCGCGCGCGGAGGAGGCCTCGGCCAGGATGATGGTCGGGATGTCGGTCTCTTCAATGCCGATGCGCTCGCTCTTGTTCGCTTCCGCCCATTCGGCGTCGCGGTACGGGTCGGCTTCCGTCACCTTTTCGTTGCCGTAGAGCGTTTCGGTCGCGGAGACGGACACGCCCTTTTCGTTCGTGCCGAACTCGGTGTAGGAGTAGTGGTCGGCCTTCTCGCCGCACTCGGGGCAGATGCCGTCATAGTAGATATCGTTCGTAAAATAGGTGAAACGGTAGCTGTCGTGGGTGAAATCCCACTCAAACGGTCCGTATTCCGGGCAGCCGACGTAGTGGTCGCCCTGCTTCCACTTGCCGCTCTCGCTGATGAACCAGAGCTTGTTGTAGTCAGAGCCATAGTCCTCCGTGCGGGCGACGAAGGGCGTGCCTTCTTCGACGAGGTCGCCGCCGACGTAGATCGTCGTGCAGGCGGAGGCGCTGATGGTCGTCGCGGCAAAGGCCGCGGCCGTCACCAGACAGGTGCAGAAAAACTTTTTGAGTACGTTTCCTTTCATGTGTTGTTTCCTCCTAAAATTTTCAGTGTTCGAACGAATGCCGCTTTGTCTGCAAAGTCGATGTACTTCCCCCGTTCACTTTATCGCGCTACCGTAATATAGCACCTTATTTTGCGTTCCGCAAGAGGCAGATCTGCAAAAACACCGCTTCACTCCCTCATTTCGTCACACTTGCACAAAGCAAGCCGCATTATTCGACGTAATTTATTATAATGTAGCTTAGCATCTGTTATTCCGCTACCATCAAAAGGGCGAAAGCCATTGCACATTTTTGGTCAAATCGTCCATCGGTGGCGAACAGCAAAAGCTCCGCAACAGAAGTTGCGGAGCTTTTGCATATTTCCTTTTATTCCGCCGCAATGCGCCAGAGCTCGGCCTGCTCGCGGATGGCGATGAAGCGGCAGTAGACGCCGTTTTGCTTCACCAGCTCGTCATGCGTGCCGGACTCCGCGATGCGTCCGTCCTCCACCACAAGGATCCGGTCGGCACTGCGGATCGTTGCCAGGCGGTGGGCGATCGTGATGATCGTCTTGCCGCGCGTCAGCTCGGAGATCGCCTGCTGGATGGGGTACTCGTTTTCGAGGTCGATGCTCGCCGTCGCCTCGTCGAGGATGATATCCCCCGCCGCCGTGTAGGCGACCAAGTTGTCGCTCGCGGCGTAATCCATGCGCCCCTCGCGGCATTGGTCGATGGCGAGCATCCGCCGGTCGGCCACAAAATCGCACTCGTAGCGCTCCATGTGATAGTCGTTGAACGCGAGCATCACACCCGGGAAGACCTCGTAGGTCGTCATCGTGCCGTCGCCGGTCTCGTTTCGAAACTGCCAGACCGCGCAGCCGTCGCTCTGCGCCAGCAAAATGGCGCCCTGATCTTCAAATAGTTTCTCTGCGGTCATCTCTTTCGCTCCTGTCCTTTAGAGTTAGTCATCTCTAACCACTTGGCAGTATACCACTGCTTTCGCCGCTTGTCTTTCCCCATCGGGCGAAATTGTTCCGTTTGGACATCAATTTTGCCGCCGTGGGTCAAAAAAGAGGGCGGGTAAGGCCCGTCCTCTTTTTTATTCCTTTACCGGTTCACGAGCAGCTTTTTCATGCCGCGCTCGAGACCGTCGACGGTCAGCGGGTACATGTCCACCGCCCTTGCGATATAGCCGTAGCTCTCGCCCCAGTAGCCGCCCCAGCGCGGGGGCTCCTCGGGATTGAGCCAGATCAGGTGGTCGTAGTGCTCGCAGAAGCGCTTGATCTGATCGAGGCCCGACCATTTCGCCTCGCCGGTGCGGTAGTCGTAGCGCTTTTCCATCAGCTCGTACATGTCCATCAGCGCATCGCCGACTAAAATGACCTTGTACTCGCTGCCGAAATTCTGCAGGATCCAGTCCGTCGGCACCGCGTGCTCGCGGTACATCCGCGGGTCGGTATAGACGCTTGAATAAATGCAGTTGTGGAAGTAGTAGACGTGCAGCTCTTTAAAATGGTTCGACTGCCGCGCCGCCTGGAAGAGCACGGAACAGAGGTTGGAATAATACTCCATCGAGCCGCCGGAGTCCATCAGCATCAGCACCTTGACGGTATTTTTGCGCGGACGCTTGTAGCAGACCGACAGCGTTCCCGCGTTGTCGCAGGTCTCGCGCACGGTCCCATCCACGTCGAACTCCGTTTTGGCCTCCTGCGTCTGCTCGGAATACTGGCGCAGCAGGCGGAACGCCATCTGAAACTGTCGGATATCGAGCACATTGTCCTTGCGGAAGTCGCGGAACCTGCGCTCCCCCGCCACCTGAAACGCGCGGCGGTACATGCTCTTCCCGCCCACACGGATGCCCTGCGGGCTGTGGCCGCTATTGCCGAAGTTTGAGTAGCCGTTCGTACCGATCCAGTACGAGCCGCCGTTGTGCTCCTCGGTCTGCTCCTTGAGGCGCTCTTCGAACATTTTGAGAATTTCCTCAATGCTCTTTTCCTCATAGCCCTGCGTGCGCAGGAACTTGCGGAACTCCTCCATTGCGGCGGCAGGGTTGTTGAGCCAGTCCATCAGTTCCTTGGGAAGCTCGTCCTGATATGGCACGCCGTCGAAGTATTCAAGGAAGATCTGGTCGAACTTGTCGTAATCCGCCTCGGACTTGACGAGCACCGCGCGACAGAGCTCGTAAAAGCCCGTGAGCGAATCGTGCTGCAGGTCCAGCATCAGCCCCTCGATGAGCGTCATCCACTCATTCAGGCTGACGCGAAAGCCGTGCGCGCGCAGAAGGTAGAAAAATCCAGTAAACATGGCGTTCTTATCTTCTCAGCCGGCGCTGCACGGTGGAGATATCCTTGTCCTTTTTGAGGAGCACCCCGATGAACGGGATCTCCTTCGTGATGCGGGACGTGTCCACGCCGGTAAGCTCGAGCGCGCGGATCCAGTCGACAAGCTCGGATGTCGAGGGTTTTTTCTCCACCGAGTCGATCGAGCGGATATAGTAGAACGCCTGCATCGCCTGCATCAAAAGCGTCTCGTCGACATGATCGAAGTGGACGCGGATGATCTTTTCCATCTGCTGCTGGTCGGGGAATTCAATATAGTGGAAGATGCAGCGGCGCAGGAACGCGTCCGGCAGCTCCTTTTCCGCGTTCGAGGTGATGATGACGATGGGACGGTGCTTGGCCTTGATGGTCTCCTTCGTCTCGGGAATGTAGAATTCCATCTTGTCGAGCTCCCAAAGAAGGTCGTTCGGGAACTCGAGGTCTGCTTTGTCGACCTCGTCGATCAGCAGCACGACCTGCTCGTCGGCGGAAAACGCCTCGCCGAGCTTGCCGAGCTTGATATACTTTGCGATATCGTCCACGCCGGATGTGCCGAACTGGCTGTCGTATAAACGCTGCACCACATCGTAGACGTACAGGCCGTCCTGTGCCTTCGTCGTGGACTTGACGCTCCAGATGATGAGCTTTTTGCCCAGCGCCTCGGCCACAGCCTCGGCGAGCATCGTCTTTCCCGTGCCCGGCTCGCCCTTGATGAGAAGCGGTTTTTTGAGCGCCATCGCGATGTTCACCGCATTCATCAGCTCTGGGCTCGCAACGTAGTTTTTGCTGCCTTTGAAAGTATTTTCCATAGTGTGCTCCTTGCAAAAAATCAGAATCAATGATATTTTACCCTTGCCACACGCCCCTTGTCAAATTCATTGTTTTGACCTGTCCCCAAATTTTTTCTAAAAATTTGAAATTTCCTCTTGCATTTCCCTGAAAGCTGTGGTAGTATAACACCGTTGTCCGATATGAGACACGCGCCGTTAGCTCAGCTGGATAGAGCGTCTGGCTACGGACCAGAAGGCCGGGGGTTCGAATCCCTCACGGCGTACCAAAAAGCCACACCAATCTGGATATTTTAAGCGAAACGCTTAGAGTGCCAAGGGGTGTGGCTTTTTGTATTTCTAAAATTTCACCATTTTTTCAATGGATATTTTCGGAGTTCCCCACGGTTTGAAGGGATTCGAACTCCCCCTTTTGCGATTTCAAGGGCAGAATTCAAAGAAGCGCCCTTTTTGCGGGCGCAGAATAGAGCGTTTTTTCCTCAAAATTTCATACGATCTTTCAGGCGTCTGTTTGTTGGTTTCGTCGAAGCCATCAAATAGGCGCCCTTTTTCATTTCACAACTTAATCCGTCAACCGGCCGGAGCATTTTTAGGATGCTCCGGCCTATTTTTTTGCTTACGAGGAGGACTTCACAATGAACGATCAGAGCGGAACCGCGCAGCTTCGTTTCCTTGAAGAAACCGCCATTCGGCTGCGGCAGAACGGTTTTACGGTAGAACCGATCGAAGATCAGCACCTGCCCGTCTGCTGGGGAAAAGGGCGTCTCTGCCGCATCTCCGGCAAGGGCAGCGTGCTGTACCGGCAGGAGTGTGTCGACGTCCCCGGTGCACAGGACGCATTGCAGACGGTGATCGACACCGCCAAAATGACTTCGGAATACATGGCGATTCTGGAAACCGCGCCGCGGCTCAAGGCCAGCGGTCTCGCCGGTGACTACCGCGTCCTCGCAGACTTCGGCAGTGCGGTGCTGGCGGGCCACCCCACCGAACGCGGCGTGCAATTCGTGACTTGGGAGTGGGACTTCGACCGCAAAGGCGTCCATCACGGACACTATTTTCAGGAGGACTACGATGCCGCCAAGCGGGACTTCACCGTCCGCGGCAATCTTGTTCCAAAAGACGCCCTTTTTGAGCCGGAGCAGCTTGCGCAGATCTACCACGCACTGTCGTTCGTCCGTGAACAGGACGAAAGCCTTTCGTTTGGACGGAATCGGGAACTGGCGGAGCTCATGGAGCAGGTCGGCGGACTGCTACCCACGGATGCTCTGCGGCAGCGAGACGCGCCGGAACAGATTGGCATGACAATGAAATAAGCACGCGCACAGGCCGGACAGAAATGTCCGGCATTTTTTATTTTAGGAGGAAAAGATGATGGAAATTTACGGCACGATTCAATTCAGACTCATTCTCCCGCATATCCCCGGCTTCCAGCAGGAGCCGCTGCCGGAGCCTGTTTGCAGCCATTCCCCGGATTGCAAGGACTGCCCCTATCCCCGCCACGGTTTTCTCTGCTGGGGTGCGGATGGGACCTGCCTGCGGAGCCGAATGAACGAGATCAACGAGAAAAAGGAGGACAACGATCATGATGAGCGCAGTTCTGAGTAATCCAGGCCACCCTGAATATGGCGTAGCAACCATTCCGTTTCCCATTCCTCGTGACCAATATACATACTGCATGGAGCTGCTGGAGGCGTTGGAGATCGGCGATACGGTCAAGGCGGACTGCAAGGTGGTGGAGTTTGACAGCGCCTACAACGTTCTCAAACGCATGGAGCAGCTTACAGTCAATGTAGAGGAGCTGAACTATCTCGCCAAGCGGCTGGAAAGCTTCGACA
>UMHX01066213.1_pt1 | contig 52197 bp, 43 predicted proteins | sample 1965651 | NCBI WGS metagenome assembly UMHX01 (sample SAMEA4836109, study PRJEB28245) | human gut metagenome | biome: gut microbiome; material: fecal sample | place: Denmark | collected 2008 | reverse complement strand
CGTCAACTGCCCGCACTGCGGGCAGAAGTGATTGGGCAGAGCGTCGGTTCCGACGCCAGCCCTTTATCCTGCTTTCTTTTTCGTCCTCGAAAAAGCCGTGAAAAGCGCAGGAAACGCAGTCATACCAACGTTTCCAGCACATTGTCCACACGGTCGTCAACACCTCCGGCACAAACGCCCCACGTTCGCTTTCACGAGCGAAAGTGGGTACGCACTCGCCTTTGCTCAAAGGATCGCACACAACGGCTCACACGGCGAAACACGGGGCGTTTCGGACGGGGGCGCTATTACTACCCTCGGAGCGTTCCACACGTTTCGGAAACCCTGCGTGGCCAGATGTCAGAACGGCAAACTTTGCCGTTTTTGGGTCTTGGCCGGGTGTGCTCCCGAAGAACGCAGAAAGCCTTCGGGACAGCGATGCGCTTATGCGCGTCGCTGTCCCGAGGCGTCGCGGCCCCGGCGGGCTGCGTGATCTTTTTTCGTTTCTGTCGAAATTGCGGCTTGTATGCCCTGTTCCAGATACTTCTTTCGGTTCTCCAGACGCTCCAGCTTGTGCCGTTCCTGTGCAAGCTGCGTCTCAGCTCGTTCCTTTTCGGCTCGGAGTTCAATGGTTTTCGGTCGAAACAGGCAGGATTTTTTGCTATAATTTTTGAAACCGTGTAACCTGGCTGCCCCAAAGGGTGCTTATATGGGTGAAGGCCCTTCAATCGAAACCGGAAGGAGATGAACGCCATGGATGACCGCAGCATCGTCGCGCTGTACCTGCGGCGTGACGAGACAGCCATCCGGCAGACCGCCGAGAAATACGGCAGCCGTCTGCGCGCGCTGGCCTACGGGATCGTCAATGACTTGCAGACGGCCGAGGAATGTGAAAACGACACCTACATGGAGGCGTGGCACACGATCCCGCCCCATGAGCCAAGCGATCACTTCTACGCATTCCTCGCCCGGATCACCCGGCACATTTCCCTGAACCGCTGCCGTGACCGCAGCCGCCTGAAGCGCAGCGCTTTTATCTGTGAGCTCAGTGCGGAAATGGAGCAATGCATCCCGGCACCTGATGACAGCTCGTGCCGCATGGATGATCTGGCACTTCGGACGGCCATCAATGACTTTCTCGGCAAACTGGATGAGGAAAAACGGAACATCTTCGTCCGCCGTTACTGGTTTCTGGACTCCGTGGCCGATATTGCCAAACGCTATGGCATATCCGAAAGCAAGGTGAAAACAACGCTGTTCCGCTGCCGTAACCGGCTGCGGGAGCATCTGAACAAGGAGGGTTACACAGTATGAGAGGAAATGAACTGTTAGATAAGATGGAACTGATCGACCCCGCTTATATTGAAGCGGCGGACGCCGCGCCGAACAAGCGGAAAAGCGTCTGGGCGAAGTGGGGAACGCTGGCAGCCTGCCTCTGCCTGGTCTGCGTGCTGGCCGTCCCCGCCATGGCGGCCTTCAGTCCGGCATTTTATGAGCTGCTGTACGCTGTCACCCCCGCCACGGCCCAGTTCTTCAAGCCGGTACAGCGGTCCTGCGAGGACAACGGCATCCGCATGGAGGTGACGGCGGCTTACATCCACGAGAATACCGCCGAGATCTATCTCTCCATGCGGGACCTCACGGGAAAGCGTTTCGATGAAACGGTGGACCTTTTCGACAGCTATCGGCTCCACACGCCCTTTGACTGCACGGGCCAGTGCCAGTTGGCCAGCTACGACCCGGATACCCACACCGCCACATTTCTTGTGACCCTTGAACAGTGGGACCGGCAGAGCATCGAGGGCGAGAAGCTGACGTTTTCCGTCCAAAAGCTGTTGAGCGGCAAGAAAACCTGGGAGGGTATCCTTGACGGCGTGGATCTGGGCGGCAGCCTGACCTCCGCCACGCAGACGGCCCAGCCCCGGGGCCTGAGCGGGGACCTGTTCGGCTCCGACGGCGGGAAAGGCATGACGGTGCTGAAACCGGGCGACGCGATCGCATCTCCCGTGGACGGCGTGTCCCTGACGGGGATCGGCTATGTGGACGGATGGCTCCATGTGCAGGTGTATTACGCGGACATCCTCAAAACGGACAACCACGGCTCTATTTCTCTGGTAAACCGGGAGACCGGCGAACAAATTGACTGTGACGGTTCGGTGGCCTTCTTCGACGAGGCGGGGACGGGCAGCTATGAGGATTATGTGTTCACCGGCATTGAGGCCGATGTCCTTGGCACTTATGCGCTGTACGGGACGTTTGTCACGTCTGCTGGGCCTGTGGAGGGAAATTGGAGCGTGACGTTCCCGCTGGAGAACACAGAGGGCAGTTGAGCAGACCTCGCCCCGTCTTTAGATCGAGCACAGATGCAAGAAAAGCTCCGGCGCTGAAAGCGCCGGAGCTTTTCAAAAGACCGCTTATGATCGTGAGTTTCTGCATTTGTAACTTGGAAATACTCTAAGCCAAAAGCTTGACCGTTTCAGTTTGTAATTACAAAATCCTCTTTGACCCAGTTTTGACCCAGAATCCGAAAAAAGCGGGCAGGGCTGGACGGAAACAATGAAAAACTCACCGAACGAATGGTGGTAAAAAGCACAAATCGGAGCCGAAATGACTCCGATTTGCCCTTGAGACTGCCTCATAACCCGGAGGCCGTAGGTTCGAGTCCTGCCTCCGCAACCAGAAAGTCCTGAAACCGGTTGGTTTCAGGACTTTTTTCTAACCTTTTGGCAGTAATTAGAAAGCGCAAAATAACGCTTTCTAACACTTTTCTAACACATTTCGGCAAAAGGCTGTTTTTGGGCACAAAAAGCAATCATAATAGAGAAAGTAACGCTCCCAAGATCAAGATGATCTCGGGAGCGGTTTTTCGTTCAGATGACGGCGGTATATGGCCATAAGACAGGTTCAGTAGAATGCTTCTCTTTCTACTCATCCTACGTTGTGGGACATTTAATGGGAAGTGCCTGCCTACTTGGTCAGAATATTCGGCAGCTGCGCGCGCAGGGCGGCCACGCCCTCGGCAGAGCCGAGGTCATAGCGCTCCACCATGTTCAAGACAGACTGCAAAGAGGTCTTCGGATCGCACCAGAGGTCCGGCTCATAGCCTTTGCCGTCTACATTCTCCATATTGTAGATGAAGTGGAACGACTGACCGAACTGGAAGCCGATGCCGGAGTTTGGAAGCGTCCAGCCTCGCACATTTCCGACCAGCTGCGCGCCTCTCGTCGGACCGCCGATCACAAGGCAGTTGTCAAGTGTCCTGCAATAGGTCACGATGCTCTCGCCGGCGGAGCCGGACATGCTGTCTGTCAGAAGAAGAATCGGAGTGCTGTTTTCCAGCAGCTTTCCCTGAAACAGCTCATAGTCCTTATCGCCTGTCCGGAAGGCGGCAAATTCTTCACCCAGGTCCGCGTAGGCTTGGGTCTTGTCGAACATAGCGGTGCCCCAGTTGGAGACGATCGTTTTCTGTTCAGGCTCCTCTCCTGCGTAGTTTTTCAGCCATTCTTTGATAAAGTAGTCGGAGCCGCCGCTGTTGGAGCGGGCATCAATGATGATGAGCTTCGCGTTTTTAAGGTCAGAACCGGTGCGGACGAACTCGTCCATTGTCTCCTCATAATTCCAGTCAAACCTGCGAATCGTTATCAAGGCAATACCGTTTGATTTCAGATAATGATAATCCGGGACCTGCGAACCGTCTTCCAGATAGGACTGGCTCAGCGACCATGTGACCGAAACCGTTTTGGTCTCAGCACCCTTGGTCAAGGTGATACTGTCTGCCGTATGCGCTGCCGTCACGGGACAAAACTGACGCAGGGAATAGCACACGCGGCCGCTCTTTTCAAGATACGGCTGCATTTCTACGTTCGCGTTGCCGCAGGAGGTATAGTACCATTTCTCGCCCTGACCCAGCAGATAGTACCCGCTTTCATCCTTGCCAAAGCTTTGACCGCTGTAATAGTAAAGATACTGAACGCTTTTTTCAAAGGCCGGTTCATACCGCCCGGCGATCGAGAAATGTCCGTCCCGAACGAAAAGCAGGTGCGAGTAAATGAGCGAGACGAGCTGGTCCCACTTGATCGTCTGATAGGATGCAAGCTCTGCACGGATAGCATCTTCCGCCTTTTGGAACGTCTCCTCACCGAAATAGTAGTAAGCGCCGTAGGAGTAATGCAGCGCGCGGAAGAACAGGTCCACATCCTCAAGCGCTTCCGCGCGCGTAAGAACCGCCTTGCCGGGATTGTTCAGATTTTTCAGGCTGTCGATCTCTGCCTGCGTGATCTCGACCTCGCCGCGGTGATGCTGTAAATATGCTTCAAAGCCGTCGAACGACTCTTCCCTTGCCATATCGGCGCGGCGCTTCTCGTTCACGTCCTTAAGCAGTTTTTCAAATGCGTTTTGGTAGACCGCTGTGGAACCCTTGCTCAAAACGATGGCAGTATTGCTGTCGGCGTCATAATCGACGGTAAAGCCGAGCGCATCGCCGAGGTCGCGCAGCTTAAAATAGTTGTTTCCCCCGATGTTGTAGACAGAAAGACCGTCCGCAGCCTTTCCGTCGATCAAAACGGACTGCTTGCTGACAACGGCTGTTTTGGACTGATCCCGCCCGCGCGCAAGCTCGCCGCCGACAGGGGTATATTCCTTCCCGGAAACGACCGTGACCGCATTGCTTTGCTCATCGAACGAAACGGAAAAGCGGCTGTCCGTCTTGCTCAGAAGCTGCGCAAGATCGCGCAGCTTGAAATAATTGCTGCCGTCGATGTTGTATTTGTCACAGTCTGCATCGACGCCGTCGACCGACAGGTTTTGCGGCGAGACCGCTACGTTCGCGGCGGAGGCGTAAGGCACGGCAACGCAAACCAGGAGCAGCGTCAAAATGATGGGCAATAGCTTTTTCATGGATGATTCTCCTCTCCCTTATCACGCTTTCGGTGCGCCGCTTTCAAAGAAGCGTTCCCCGTCAGAGCAATTTTTCACTTTAAGGGTAGCATACTCCATCATATGCTGCAACGCAAATTTTGCATAAAAGCGGTATCGCCCGTCTAAAGGCGACCGATAGCTTCATCCGCGGCCTTTCAGCCGAGCTTCTGCGCAAGGTCCTCGAGCGCGGCGGTCATCGCCTCTTCAAACGAGGGGTGCGGACGCATGGCCAGCAGGAATTGATCGACCGTCATGTGGTTGGCGAGCGCCTGCGAGACGCCGCCGATCATGTCGCTCGCATGCTCGCACATGAGCTGCGCGCCGAGAAGCTCGCGTGTTTCGGCGTGGGCGACGAACTTCATAAAGCAGCGGCCCGGGTCGGCGATGAGCGTCTTGGCGTTGTCGAACATGACGTGTTTGCCGACCTTGACGGGGATGCCCGCCTCCTTGGCCTCGGCCTCGGTGAGGCCGACGACCGCGATCTCCGGACGGCAGTAGATGCAGCTCGGCACGACGGACATGGATGTGTGATTTTCCCTTCCGCAGAGCAGGTCGACGCAGGCGATGCCCTGCGCGGTCGCCACATGGGCGAGCTGAATTTTGGCCGAGACGTCGCCGATGGCGTAGATGTGGGGGATGCTCGTCTCGTAGCGCTCGTTCACGGCGATGCTGCGGCGGTTCATCTCGACAGAAATGCCATCCGCGAACAGGCCGTCGCAGTACGGGCGGCGGCCGATGGCGCAGAGCACGGCCTCGCCGGAGACGGTCTCGCTCTTTTCCTTGCAGGTGAAGTTGACGGCGATATCCTCACCCGTCCTCTCGACGCTCTGGACCATCGCGTTCGTGAAGACCTTCACGCCCTGCTTTTTGAGGATGAGCGCGAGGCTCTGGCCGAGCTCCTTGTCCATGTTGGGCAGCAGGCGGTCCATGCCTTCGATGACGGTCACTTCACAGCCGAGGTCTGCGTAAAACGTCGCAAATTCGATGCCGATGACGCCGCCGCCGATGATGACGATGGAGCGGTACAGGTGGTCGCACCCCTCAAGCAGCTCGTCGGAGGTCATCGCGAACTCAAGTCCGGGAATCGGCGGGCGGGACGGGACGGAGCCGGTGGCGATGAGGATATCGCCGCAGGTGTAGTCGTTGGCACCGCCCTCGGCGTCCGTCACGCGGACAGCGCCGGGTGCGGTGATGAGCGCCGTGCCGTGCAGAAAGTCGATCTTTGCGGTCTTGAAAAGCGATTCAATGCCGGAGGACAGCTTTTGCGAAATTTCGCGCTTGTAGGCAAAAATCTCCGTCATGTCGGCGCGGATATCGTCGGTGTGGATGCCGGCGTGTGCGCCGTGCTTGGCGTCGTGGAAGATCTGAGAAGAGTGCAGCAGCGTTTTCGTCGGGATGCAGCCGCGGTTTAAGCAGGTGCCGCCCGCTTCGCGCTTCTCGACGACGGCGACCTTCTTGCCGAGCTTGGCCGCATGGAGCGCGGCTTCGTAGCCACCGGGGCCCGCGCCGATGACGATGAGTTCATAATGAGCCATAACAGTTCGTTCCTTTTTGAGAGCAATGCCGCCGACTTTTCGGCGGCATTGCGTGATGTTAAGATATGCGCTGCCTTCGTCAGGCAAACTGATAGCGTAAAACCATGTTGCGCGCCGCGCCGACCTCGTCGAGACGGCGGACGGGCGTGGAGTGGGGAGCGGTGTGGAGCGTCTCGGGATCGGAGTGCGCGAGTTCAAAGAGCTTGCAGTAGATGCCGCAGACCTCGTCCATGGTCTCCTTGCTCTCAGTCTCGCAGGGCTCGATCATGAGCGCCTCATGGACGATGAGCGGGAAGTACATCGTGGGCGGGTGCAGGCCAAAGTCGAGCATGCCCTTGGCAAGGTCGAGCGCGGAGACGCCCGTCTCCTTGTGGAGATCGACGAGCGACATGACGAACTCGTGCATGCAGATCTCGTCATAGGCCATGGTGAAGGTATCCTTGAGCCTGACGCGCATGTAGTTCGCGTTCAGCACGGCGTTCATCGCCGCCTCGCGGATGCCGGACTTGCCGAGCGTGAGCACGTAGGTCAGCGCGCGCACGACGACGTCGAAGTTGCCGTAGAACATCTTCACGCGGCCGATGGACTTTTCGGGGTATGCAAAGCCGTACTTGCCGTCCTTTTCGACGACCAGCGGGCCGGGCATGTACTTTTTGAGGAATTCCTTGCAGCCGACCGCGCCTGCGCCGGGGCCGCCGCCGCCGTGCGGTGTGGCGAACGTCTTATGCAGGTTACTGTGGATGCAGTCAAAGCCCATGTCACCGGGACGGACGACGCCCATGACGGCGTTGAGGTTCGCGCCGTCGTAATAGCACAGGCCGCCCGCATCGTGAATGATCTTCGTGATCTCGAGGATGTTCTTGTCGAAAATACCGACGGTGTTCGGGTTCGTCAGCATCAATCCCGCGGTGTCGGGGCCGACGGCGGCGCGCAGCGCGTCGAGGTCGACGCAGCCGTCTGCGCCGGACGGGATGTTGATGACCTGGAAGCCGCACATCGCGGCGGTCGCGGGGTTCGTGCCGTGGGCGGAGTCGGGCACGATGATCTTCGTGCGGTTAAAATCGCCGCGGTCGGTATGATAGGCCTTGATGAGCAGAACGCCGGTGAACTCACCATGCGCGCCCGCCGCGGGCTGGAACGTGACAGCGTCCATGCCGAAGACCTCGCCAAGCTCAGAGCCTAACGTGTGCAGCGCCTCGAGCGCGCCCTGCGCGGTCTCGATGGGCTGGAGCGGGTGGAGCTGGGTGAAGCCCGGCAGCGCCGCCATGTCCTCGTCGATTTTGGGGTTGTACTTCATCGTGCACGAGCCGAGAGGATAGAAGCCGTCGTTCACGCCATGGATGCGCTTGCAAAGGGCGGTGTAGTGGCGGGTGAGCTCGTTTTCACTCACGTGGGGCAGGTGCAGCGCCTCGCTGCGCTCTTCGGGAAGCTGATATTCGGGGACGTCACACTCCGGCATGAGGGTCATGCCGCGGCCTTCGACGCCAAGTTCAAAAATGAGCTTCATTTACAGCACCTCCTTCACGATGGCGACAGCTTTGTCGAGCTGCGACTTGGAGACGAGCTCGGTCACGCACCAGAGAATGCCGCCCTCGACCTCTGCGCCGCCGAGGATGCCCTCTGCTTCGAGCGCGTCGAGGATCTTCCTGCGGCAGTTGGGGCATTCGACCTCGGTGACGAACTCGTGGAAGAATTCACCCTTGTACTTCAAGGTGCAGCCGATCTTTTCAAGTTCAGAGGCGAAATAGTGCGCCTTCGAGGTGCAGAGCCGCGCGCACTGCTTCATGCCCTTTTCGCCCATCGCGGCCATGTAAACGCCCGCGGCGAAGGCGCATAGCGCCTGGTTGGAGCAGATGTTGGAGCTGGCCTTTTCGCGGCGGATGTGCTGCTCGCGCGCGGACAGCGTCAGCACGTAGCCAACCTCGCCGTCCACATCCTTCGTCTGGCCGACGATGCGGCCGGGGAGCTTTCTCGTCATGGCGGATGTCGTGGCCATAAAGCCGAGGAACGGGCCGCCGAACGCCGTGTCGAGGCCGAGGGGCTGACCGTCGCCGACGGCGACATCCGCGCCCATCGCGCGCGGCGTGGGCAGAATGGCGCAGGCGATGGGGTTCACGCCCGTGACGAACTTGGCGCCCGCGGCGTGGACGATCTCACCGGCCGCCTTCGCGTCTTCGATCTGGCCGAAGTAGTTCGGCTGCTGGAGGTAGAAGCACGCGGCGTCATCGCCGAGCGCTTCCTTGAGCGCATCGAGATCAGTTCTGCCGTCCTTTGCGGGGACGACAAAAAGCTCGGTATTCGAGGCAAAGCAGTAGGTCTTCATGACCTCGATGACCTGCGGGTGGGCGCAGGCGGAGACGTAAGCCTTCGTGCGCTTGCGGTCCTTGCACATGGGGATCGTCTCGGCCGCGGCGGTCGCGCCGTCGTAGTGTGAGGCGTTGGAGACGTCCATGCCGGTCAGCTCACAGATCATCGTCTGGAATTCAAACGTACCCTGCAGAACGCCCTGGCTGATCTCTGCCTGATAGGGGGTGTAGCAGGTGAGGAGTTCTTCGCGGGAGGTGACGGATCTAACGACCGACGGGATGAAGTGGCGGTAGGCGCCTGCGCCGCGAAGAACGGTCTTGAAGACCTTGTTCTTTTCGGCCATGGCGGTGACGGCCTCGCGCACCTCAAGCTCGCTCAGGCCCTCGGGGATGTTCAGCCCGCCGCTCCGCAGAAGCATTTCCTGCGGGACGGCCTTGTACAGCCCTTCCAGGCTGTCGACCCCGATGGCGGCGAGCATTTCTTCCCGTTCCGCAGCCGTGGTGGGAACGTAAGAGCCCATCTCAGCCCTCCTGCGCGCAATGCGCTTCGTAAGCGGCGGCGTCAAGCAGCGCCTCAGTGTCGGTCACGGGGGAGACCTTGATGATCCATGCGCCGTAGGGGTCGGAGTTCAGCGTCTCGGGCGCGTCGGCGAGCGCTTCGTTGACCTCGCAGATCGTGCCGCTGACGGGACAGATCACGTCGGAGACCGCCTTGACGGACTCGACATCGCCGAAGCTCTCACCGGCGGTGACGCTGTCGCCCTCGGCGGGCAGGTTGATAAAGACCACATCGCCCAGCGCATCCTGGGCAAAATCAGAAATGCCGATCACGGCGACGTCGCCGTCCATCTTGACCCACTCGTGGGACTTGGAATACTTCAGCTCAGCAGGGATGCTCATGGTAATTTCCTCCTCAAAATCGTTCTCAGTGAATGTTGTTTGTGATTGACGGTCCAATGGATTCCGAATGTCCGGTCAAAAATCTCTATTTCAGCGTTCGAGCTTGTAGAACGGCATCGGCACGATCTCGAGCTCGACCATGCGGCCGCGCACGTCGGCGTTGAGGTGCTTGCCGATCTCGATATCTTGGGCGGGGATATAGCCCATCGCGACGCCGCAGCCGATATAGGGTGCGAACGTGCCGGAGGATGCCCAGCCGATCTTTTCTCCGTCCATCGTGTAGAGGTCGCAGTGCTCGCGCACGATGCCGCGGCCGACGACCTTCATGCCGATGCGCTTCATTTTCGGCGCGCCGAGCGCGACAAGCGCGTCGCGGCCGATGAAGTCCTTGCCCGTGAGCTTGCACGGAAGTCCCGCCATCTTCGGCGTGATCTCGTCGTTCATCTCGTGGCCGTAGAGCGGCATCGAAGCCTCTAAGCGCAGCGTGTCGCGCGCGCCTAGGCCGCAGGGGATCAACCCCTCGGGCTCGCCCGCCTTCAGAAGCGCTTTCCACAGGTCGACGGTGTCCTCGGCCTTGCAGTAGATCTCAAAGCCGTATTCACCGGTGTAGCCCGTCTGGGAGACGAGGGCGCGGATCGTGCGCTCGCCGAGGTTCAGGGGCACGTCTTCGGTGAAGGTGTAGTACTTGGCGGGGATGTACTGCTCGTCGCAGAGTTTTTTGAGAATGTCGCCGGACCTGGGGCCCTGCAGGGCGATCTGGCCCCAGTCGTTGCCCTCGTCGCGGTAGTCGACGTCGCCGGAGAGATGGCTCTCGACCCAGGCGGCGTCCTTTTCGCGGTTGCCCGCGTTGACGACGAGCCAGTAATTGTCCGCTGCGCAGCGGTAGACGATGAAGTCGTCGATGATGCCGCCATTGTCGTTGCAGAACATCGAGTACTTGATCTCGCCGTCTTTCATGTTCGAAATGTCGGCGGTGATGATCTTCTGCACGTTGGCGACGGCGTCAGGGCCCTTGAGGCGAAGCTCGCCCATGTGGGAAACGTCGAACAGACCGGCCTTTTCACGAACGGCCATGTGCTCGGCAATCACGCCGGTGGGATACTGCACGGGCATCAGGAAGCCGCCGAATTCGACGATCTTGCCGCCCATGTCCACATGCGTTTGGTAAAGTGGGGTCTTCTTTTCCATAGTGCACATCCTCCGAAAACAATAATTTTAATGAATATTATAAAAATTATTAAAATTAAGCATCAAAAAAGAGGCACAAAACTCCCTTTTGAGCTTTGTGCCTCCGTTGATCACCTGAGAGATTCCCTGCCCGAGTCATCGCGGCAGGTTGCACCTTCGGCGTGCGTAAACGCACTTTTCGGAGCGTCGTCCGAGTTCGGCCCTTTTGCCTGAGAGCTTCTGCGTTCCCCTTCGGCGCCGCGGCAGAATATTCCGCGGTCTCTCCCGAACTCATCATCCGATCGGTTGATTCACTTTGCTTTTTAAAGCTAACATAAGAATGGTCCTTTGTCAAGAAAGAAAAAATAATATTTTGTTAAAATATTTTAAACGGAAATTCGGCAAACCAAAAACTACCGAAACGGGTCAAAATTTGAAAGCATCCCGTTGTTATGACTGCGTTGCCGGCCAGGTTCCATTTCGCTTCGGCATAGCTTTATTTGTATTTCGCATTTGCATTTTGCCTAAAGCGGCGGCGGAGAAGTGATGGGGCGTCTATTTTCTTCGACGAAATCCGTCCTGCGCGGACAAAATTGTATTGACAACGGCGTAGGATGGGGCTATTGTACACACATCATTCGTCAAATGCTTTGAGCAGGACACGACTTCCCCGGATCACCGCTTTCAGAGAGCCGTTGGTGGTGCAAAACGGCAGCAAGGAACGGGCAGGCCATCCCCTGTGAGCAGCCGCGGTGAAAGGCGCAAACGCCGAGTAATCGCAGCCGGTCCCCCACCGTTAACAGGGTGCGCTCTCCGATCCATTCGGGCAGCGGTCGAGCGGCCGGCTTTTCGGCAAGCAAAGTGGTAACGCGGAAGTTGAGATCTGCGGCGGATATCGCCGCGATATTGGCCTTCGTCTTTGCGATGGGTTTTCGTTGTGGAAAATCCGCAGCAGAGGCGGGGCTTTTCTTTTTGCTCCCGGCATTGACGAAGAACACAGCTTTTTTAGGAAAGAAAGGGAAATCACATGAACACACTCGTCATCGTGCTGATCGCGGCGGTCGTCCTCGTCGCTGCCTACGCACTCTATGGGCGCTGGCTCGCCAAAACCTGGGGCATCGACCCCAAGGCGCAGACGCCCGCCGTCAAGTATAACGACGGCAAGGACTTTGTCCCCACCAACGGCTGGACCGTCTTCAGCCATCAGTTTTCCTCCATCGCGGGCGCGGGTCCTGTCACCGGCGCGATCCAGGCCGCCGCGTTCGGCTGGCTGCCGGTGCTGCTGTGGGTGCTGCTCGGCGGCGTCTTCTTCGGCGCTGTGACGGACTTCGGCGCGCTGTACGCCTCCGTCAAAAACGACGGCAAGTCCATGGGCATGCTGATCGAAAAGTACATCGGCAAGCTCGGCCGCAAGCTGTTTCTGCTGTTCTGCTGGCTGTTCTGCCTGATCGTCATCGCGGCGTTCGCCGACATGGTCGCCGGCACGTTCAACGCCTACACCGTGGTCGACGGCGTGACGCAGCTTGCTGACGCCGCGCAGACCAACGGCGCAGCCGGTATGGTGTCCATCATGTTCATGGTGTTCGCCGTCGTCTTCGGCCTTGTGCAGAAGAAGCTGAACCTCTCGGGCTGGAAGGAAGCTGTGCTCGGCATCCTCTGCATCGTTGCCTCGTTCGCCGTCGGCATGAACTGCCCACTCATCTTCGGCAAGGCGACTTGGAGCTACATCACGTTCGTCTACATCTTCTTCGCCGCCGTTCTCCCGATGTGGCTTTTGAAGCAGCCGCGCGACTACATGACCACCTTCATGTTCATCTGCATGATCGCGGGCGCGGTCGTCGGCCTTCTCGTTGCGCATCCGACGATGAACCTCCCCGTCTTCACGGGCTTCAACAATGAAAAGCTCGGCACGATGTTCCCCATCCTGTTCGTCACCGTCGCCTGCGGCGCGGTGTCCGGCTTCCACAGCCTCGTCTCCTCCGGCACGTCGTCCAAGACGGTCGAAAACGAAAAGGATATGCTCAAGGTCGGCTACGGCGCGATGATCCTCGAGAGCCTGCTTGCCGTGCTCGCACTCTGCGTGGCCGGTGCGGCCGCCGCGGCGGACGGCACTCCCGCCGCCGGTACCCCGTTCCAGATCTTCAGCCGCGGCGTTGCGGGCTTCTTCGAGATGTTCGGCGTGCCAAACTTCGCCGCCACGGTCTTTATGACGATGTGCGTCTCCGCCCTCGCCCTCACGAGCCTTGACGCCGTCGCGCGTATCGCGCGCATGAGCTTCCAGGAGCTTTTCAGCGTGGACGACATGGCCCACGCCGAGCCCTGGCGCAAGCTCCTGTGCAACACGTATTTCTCCACGGTGCTGACGCTCGTGCTCGGCTACGTGCTCACGAAGATCGGCTACTCCAACATCTGGCCGCTGTTCGGCTCGGCGAACCAGCTGCTCTCCGCGCTCGTGCTCATCACGCTGTGCGTCTTCCTCAAGGTCACGGGCCGCAGCAACAAGATGCTCTTCCCGCCGCTCGTCATCATGCTCTGCGTCACGTTCACAGCGCTTGTCCAGCGCCTGATGGCCATGGTGAGCGCCATCCAAAATGCCGCTGCCGTCACCATCCCCGCGGGCGAGACGACCTGGGGCGCGGTGTTTATCGCCAACGGCTTGCAGCTCATCATCGCGGTACTGCTCATCGTGCTCGGCGCGACCATCGTCGTGAACTCGATGAGAAGCTACGTCGCCAGCAAGCACAACAGCGAGGCCAAGGCTTAATTTTGAAAACTGTGCAAAAAAGGAGGCTTCCCGTCGGGAAGCCTCCTTTTTTTGCTTTATTACCAGCTTGCGACCGTGCCGTCGCATCTCGGTTCGGTGCCCGCGGCGTAAACGCCGTTTTCGCACTTCCAGATGATCTCGCCGCGGCCCATGGCCGTGCGGTCGTCGACGATTTCGACCTCGTGCCCCATTGCTCGCAGCTGCTCGGCGATCGCCTCGCCCGCCTCGCGCTCGATCTGGAGCTTTTTGCCGCCGATCCACTGGATGCGCGGCGCGTCGAGCGCCTCCTGCGGGTTCATGGCGTAATCGATGGTGCTCGTCAGCACCTCGACCTGCCCCTGCGGCTGCATGAACGCGCCCATCACGCCGAACGGGCCGACGGCCTCGCCGTCCTTGAGCAGAAAGCCCGGGATGATCGTGTGGTAGGACTTCTTTCCGCCCTCCAAATAGTTATCGCTCTTCGGGTCGAGGGAGAAGTTCGCGCCGCGGTCCTGAAGCGAGATGCCCGTGCCGGGGATGGCGATGCCCGCGCCAAAGCTGCAGTAGTTGCTTTGGATAAGCGAGACCATGTTGCCTTCTGCGTCCGCGGTGCAGAGGTAGATCGTGCCGCCGCAGTGCGGGTCGCCCGCTTTGGGCTCGAGCGCCTTGTCTGTGATGAGTGCGCGGCGGGCGGCGAGATAGTCGGGCGAGAGCAGCTCGCTGACCTTCGTTTTCATATAGCGCGGGTCGGCGACGTAGGTCTTCGTGTCGGCAAAGGCGAGCTTGATGGCCTCCATGACCTTGTGATAGTAGTCCGCGTCCTCGCGCTTTTCGGGCAGCGTCAGCCCGTTGAGCATGCCGAGTGCCATCAGCACCGTGATGCCGTGGCCGTTGGGCGGGATCTCGCAGACGGTGTAGCCGCGGTAGTCCTGCGTGATGGGCTCGACCCATTCGGGGTGGTAGTTCTTGAAGTCGTCCTCGCAGAAGTAGCCGCCCGTGGCGCGCGAATGGGCGACGATCCTTTCCATCAGCTCACCGCGATAGTAGCTCTCGCAGTTCGTCTCGACGAGGGAGCGCATCGTGTCGGCATAGGCGGGGAAACGGAAGACGTCGCCCGCGCGGTACGGCGAGCCGTCCGGCTTCATAAAGCACTTCCACCAGTATTCATAGGGGGCGGGGTCCTGCGCTATGACCCTGGCGATGCGCTTGCTGTCGCGCGCCCAGAGCTTGCCGACATTGACGGGCACGGCATAGCCGTTTTCGGCGTAGGAAATGGCGGGGGCGAAGAGCTCGGAGAGCGGCTTTGTGCCAAAGCGCGCATTGAGCGCCGCCCAGCCCGCGGGCGCGCCCGGGACCATCGTGGGAAGCCAGCCTTCCGTCGGCATGGCGTCAAAGCCCTTGGTGCGGACGATGCCGGCGCTCAGCGCCATCGGCGCAACGCCGCTGGCGTTCAAGCCGTAGAGCTTTTTTTCCTTCTCGATCCACACGAGCGCGAAACAGTCGGACCCAAGGCCGTTGCCCGTCGGCTCGAGCAGCGGCATCGCGCCGGCCATGGCGACGGCGGCATCGACGGCGTTGCCGCCATTTTTCAGCACGTCGAGGCCGACCTGTGCGCCGAGGGGAACGGACGTGCAGCACACGCCGTTTTTGGCGTAGACCACGTTGCGGCGGGAAGAATATCGGTAAGTTAACGGATCAAAATTCGGCATGATCGTTCTCACTTTCGTCGTTTTTCCCAGTATAGCGGTCCGCGCGCAAAAGCGCAAGAAAAAAGCGCTGTGCGGCGCGGACAGAGCAGCGTGACGGAACCATACGGAAAGCTGGATATTCGCCCTGCAAAAGGGCGATAAATTTACGCTTTCCCGCTTGACATCCTATAAAAATGCATTATAATACAATCAACTTCATCATCAATGCCTCCTTTGGCACCGGCCGGGGAGAAAAGGCATCCATGACTGAGCCGTAGGTATTCCGGGCGACCGGATAAGGCTGGGTCGTGGGTGCTGTTACTTTTTTATAGAGAAAAGGAGAACGATATGAACATCAAGCCCTTTGCTGTGGAAGAATGGATGAACGAGTACGAGGTGGGTGCGCTATACAACATCGCCGAGACCTGCGTCGACTCCGTTTCGCTCGACGAGCTTTTCGAGCTCACGGGCGAGAACAAGGAGGACTTTTTGAAGGACTTCTGTGCCCAGCGCTTGACCTATGGCGATATCTGGGGCAGCGAGGCGCTGCGCAGCGGCATTTCCAAGCTCTATCACACGATCAAGGCCGATGAGGTCGTGCTCACGCACGGCGCGGCGGGCGCGAACCATCATGTGTTCTGCTCGCTCATTTCCGCGGGCGACCGTGTGGTCAGCATCATGCCGACCTATCAGCAGCTCTACTCCATCCCCGAGGCCATCGGCGCGGACGTCGCCATCATGAACCTGAAGCAGGAAAACGACTATCTCCCCGACCTGAATGAGCTCAAGCGCCTCGTCACGCCCGAGACGAAAATGATCTGCATCAACAACCCCAACAACCCCACCGGCGCGCTGATGAGTAAGGAGCTGCTGGGGAGCATCGTGGAGATCGCCCGCGGCGTGGGCGCGTACATCCTCTGCGACGAGGTCTACCGCCACCTGACGCAGAAGGACGAGTGGTGCGAGTCCATCGTCGACCTGTACGAAAAGGGCATCTCGGTCAGCAGCATGTCCAAGGTCTTCTCGCTCGCGGGCCTTCGCATGGGCTGGATCGCCACGCACGATGAAGCGGCGCGCAAGGCGTTCCTGTCGCATCGCGACTACAATTTAATTAGCTGCGGCATGTTCGACGATGCGATCGCGTCCATCGCCCTGCGCCACAGCGACGTGATGCTCAAGCGCAATCAGCGCATCGTGCGCGAGAACCTCGCCATCCTCGATGACTGGATCAAGGAAAATCCGCACTTTTTCTACACCAAGCCCAAAGCCGGTACGACCGCGCTCGTTTACTACGATTTCGATATCCCCTCCTACGAGTTTTGCAAGCGCATGTACCACGAGACCGGTGCGTTCGTCACGCCGGGTGACTGCTTCGAGCAGCCCCACAGCATGCGCGTCGGCTACGCCTGCGACGTCAACACGCTCAGAGACGGCCTTGCCGCGGTGACGAAGTTTGCCGCGACACTGTGAGCGGCGAAAACACGCGATAAATAAAAGAAATCCGTCCGGTCATCGACCGGACGGATTTTTGACTTGTAAGGGGTTCACGCCTTAGCCCTGTTCCCGCGCATGAAGTGCAGAATAAGGCCGATGGCCGCGCCGATAAGCGTCGGGCAGATCCAGCCGAGGCCGAGGTCGGCAAACGGTAGGTACTGCTGACCGAACGCCTTGATGGCCGGACCGTGGATGGCGTTGAACACGCTCTCGGGCAGCGCGATGATCAGATCGTAAATGGCAGCGATGAGCGTGAAGCCGATCGTCCAGCAGTACACCGTGCGGTCGTGGCCGAAGAATTTACCGAGCAGCGCCAGCGCAATGAGCGCGATGGAGAGCGGATAGAGGAACATCAGCACCGGCAGCGAATAGCTGATGATGGCGCTGAGGCCGAGGTTCGCAAACAGCAGCGACACGAGGCTGAAAATGATTGCCCAGATGCGGTACTTTGGCCCGTCGGGGAAGAGCGCGCTGAACGTCTCGGCGCAGCTCGTGATGAGACCGACGGCGGTCTTGAGGCACGCGAGCGTCACCGTGGCGGCGAGGATGAAGAGACCGGCGGAGCCGAGGTAGTGCTGTGCGATCTGCGCGAGCGCCGTGCCGCCGTTCTCGCTGGCTTCAAGCACGCCGCGGCTCTGCGTGCCGGCAATCGTGACGGCGATGTAGATGAACGCCATCAGAAGGCTGCTGAAAATGCCCGCGCGGACGGTGCTCCCCGCCACAGCGGTGGGATCGTCCACGCCGAGGTCACGGATGACCTGCACGACGATGATGCCGAAGGCAAGACTCGCCAGCGCATCCATGGTGTTGTACCCTTCGAGGAAACCAGCGAAAAACGGCTGGGACGCGTAGTTGCCGAGCGGCTCGACATCCGCGATGGCCGCACTCGGAGAGAGGAGCGCGACGACGACCAGAATGCCGAGGAAGACGAGAAAGCAGGGGTTCAGAATTTTGCCGACCCAGGTCAGGATCTTGCCCGGGCGCAGTGCGAAAAAGAGCGCCGCGGCGAAAAACGCTACCGAGAAGAGCAGCAGGTACAGTGTGTTACTGCCATTTTGCGGAAGCACCTGCTCAAGTCCCACGGTGAATGACGTCGTCGCGCAGCGGGGAATGGCGAAAAACGGCCCAATGGTCAGATACAGCGCGCAGGTGAAGAACATCGCGTAGGGGCGGTTGACCTTGCTGCTCAGGTCAAAAAGACCGTTGGAGCGGCTGATGCCGAGCGCGGCCACGCCGAGCAGCGGCAGGCCCACGCCCGTGATGAGAAGCCCCAGAATGGCCTGCCAAACGTTGGAACCGGCCATCTGGCCGAGGTGCACGGGGAAAATAAGGTTACCTGCGCCGAAAAACAGGCCGAAGAGCATGCTGGCAACATAGGTGTATTCTTTGGCGGTGAGCTTGCGTTTCATGGTAAAAAATTTCCTTTCATGGCGGTGGGGCAAAAATGCCCCGTCCTGAATGATTCGGGTAACAAAAAAACCGGTCTGTTCCCGCGCTCTGACATTGCAAGGGGATACTCCCATGCTTGTGGAACATTCCACAAGTGCTTTGCCAGATCAATGGAGCATACCGGATCCATGCTGCCGATCATTGCAGGCAGCGAATCAAACCGAGCCTTGGAAAATGAGGTCGATCAAACCGCTGCCGACTGCTTCGACGACATAGATTCGGACGAATGCCCCTCTACGCCAACGATCAGTCGCCAGCTTACTCCAAAATTGACATTTTTGGACGTAACCATGGTGTTCAAACGATCGCCTCCTTTACAGCGGAAATTGGCCTCATTATACCATACCATTACATTTTGTCAAGTATCAATGAGAAGATGATATGTTAAAATCGGAAGCGAAAAATTGGGCCGATGGATGAAGCTTCATTCGGGCCACGCAAAGAAGCATGCGGCGCGATAATGCGCCACCTTGCGGTAAAGGCGCGAAAAAGGCGCGAAAACAGACTGCTTTCGCACCTTTTCGGTAAATAAAAAGATCAGAACACAACGACGAGCAGCATCTTGAACTGCTCCTGACCGTACACCGCGTGCGGATGGCGCGCGGGCATGACGATGCTCTCACCCTCGTGCAGGATGTGCTCGACGCCGTCGATCGTGATCCTGCCCACGCCGTCGAGGTAGGTGACCATCGCGTCGCCGCCGGATTCGTGGGTGCTGATCTCCTCACCCTTGTCAAACGAGAAGAGCGTGACGCTCACGTGCTCGTTCTGCGCCAGCGTGCGGCTGACGACCTGACCGGACTGATAGGCGACCTGATCGCGCAGGGTCAGGACCTCTGCCTTGCTGATATTTTTCATACCGTCCATGATAATTTCCTCCTGTTGAAACGCGCGGCGTTTACCGCCGCGCGTGATATGACTTTCTTATCATGCCCTTTTTGCGGAAAAAGGCAACGATTATTTTGCTTTGTGCGCCAGCACACAGTACCACTCGCTGTTTTCGATGTCAAACACGCCGAACTGCACGGGGAAGGCCTTGACCTGAATGTCTTCATAACCGAGCCGCGTGAGCTTGTCGAGCAGTAATTTCTGCGGCACGGGGTGGTAGTGCTCCTCAAAACGCTCTTTTTGGAAGATTTTGTTATCGCGCTCAAAGGTGTAGACAAGATTGAAGACAATGGAGCCGTCGGATAAATGGTCCCAGACCTGCATGAGGTTCACGCGGTCGCCGTTTGGTAGAAAGGCGGGATTGTAGCAGTAAAAACGCTTTTTCTGCCCCACGATACGGTCCCAGTTGCGAAGGTCGAAGTAGAGGCAGCCTCCGGGCTCCACGAGCGCGTCCATCTGCTCCAAAACGCCGGTGATCTCGTTGTTTGTCACGTAGGCAAGCGAGTTGCCGGTGCTCATCACGCAGTCGAAGCTGCGGTCAAAATGAGACGTCAGATCGCGGAAATCGCTCTGCCGCAGGTCGATGGCGATGCCACGCTCGTCCGCCTTTTTGCGGCAGCGTGAGCGAGCCCGTCCCGATGCTCACATCGAGCGCCGAGCGAATGGGCCTGCCGTCGAAAACGGTCTGCCAGTGGGAGAGGGTCTGTGCATCCTTTTTCGGGGAGTCGAAGAGGTCGTAGATGTCGGTGCGGTCGTAGACGCTGGCCATAGAGCATGCTCCTCCTGACAAAATATTGGATCGCGCCCCGCGCTCAGCGCTTTTTGCGCTGGGACGAGGACGGAATGTCCATTTCCGCGCGGTACTTGGCGACGGCGCGGCGGCTGACCTCGATGCCGAGAGCCGAGAGCGCCAGACGAAGCGCCTCGTCCGAGAGCGGTGCGGACGGGTCCTCTGCGCGAATGAGGCTTTGCAGCCGCTGCTTGACCGCGTGGGACGAGACTGCCGCGTCGGGGCGGATCGCCGTGGTGAAAAAGCTGCGCACGGGGATGATCCTGCCCTGGAACTGAATGTATTTATTCTGCGCCGCACGGCTCACGGTGGAGGTGCTGACGCCCATTTTTTCGGAAAGCTGCTGCATCGTCACGGGCAGCAGAGCCTCGCCGCCACAGAAAAAGCCGTGCTGCTCGCGCCCGATGAGCGTGAGCATCTGTATGAGCGTGTCGCAGCGGGTGTGGACGCCCTTGATGAGGGCCTGTGCTTCGGAGAGCTTTTCTTTCACGTAGCGCTGGACCTCGGGGTCGTCGCTCGTGTTCATCAGCGCGGCGTATTCGGCGTTGACGGACAGGCGCGGCAGAATGCGCTCGTTGAGCTCGATGACGAGCTGGCCCTGCTGCACGGAAAATTCCGCGTCGGGGGCGACATAGGCGATCTGCTCGCTGCCGGCAAAGCTGCGCGAGGGAATCGGGTTGAGCGCGAGCACCTTGGAAGCGGCGGCCTTGGCTTCGTTGACGCTGACGCCGAGCAGAACGGCAAGACCGGAAAAGTTGCGCTTGCCGAGCATTTCTAAGCCGTTGCGCGCGATCTTCAGTGCCAGCGGGTCGAGCGAGCGGTTCTGCGCAAGCTGGAGCGTCAGGCATTCCGACAGATTCCGCGCGCCGACGCCCGGCGGGTCGAGCATCTGCACGGCAAACAGCGCCTGCTCGAGCGAGAAGAGCGGAATGTCGAATTCGCGTGACAGCTCTTCGAGCGGGCAGTCAAGATAGCCGCGCTCGTCGAGGCAGTCGATCAAAAAGCGGCACAGGCGCAGAAGCTCGTCGTCGACGAGCTTCATCTGCCCGATCTGCTCGGTCAGGTGGTCGCGGAACGTTTTTTCACGCGTCAAAAAGGCGGTGAAGTCCTGCACATCCTCCATACCGGAGGAGGTGACGCCGCGCCACGAGTCCGCCTCGCGAACCTCGAGCGGTTCACGCTCGGCGGGAGCGGCCTCGCTGGGGAGCTCGGTCTCGTAATAGGTGGGGGACTGTACGTCGAGCAGCGGGTTTGAGAGCGCGACCTCCTGCACGTATTCGGCAAGCTCCGGCGCGGAGAGCTGCAAACAGTCGAGCGACTGGCGCATCGTCTGCGTCAGCACGAGCTTTTGGCTCAGCGTCTGCTTCTGTTCAAGCTGCACGATAGATTCCCTCCCCAAATGATGCTCATTCAGTAAATTAAAGTATAGCAGTTTTCGCCTTTCTTCGCAACACACAGATGTGCGGGAATGGCCCCAAAAAAGCAAGGGGGCATTCAGATCGCGCAAAAAAAAGGCCGACTCCGCATAAGAAAACATGCGGTTTTGCCTGCGCCTTTTTGGCTGAAATACAACCGAAAAAATCTCCCCATACGCCAGTATGGGGAGATTTTTTCAGCTGATTTCATCTCAAAAATTCATTGGCAAAACTGCTTTGCACCGAAAAAGAGCAAATTTTGTGCGGAGCTGAGGCGCGACGGCGCGGGCATGCTGACGCATGGCAAGACGGCGCAACGAAGGAGTCCGTGCAAAATTTGCCTTTTACGGCGCATGTTTTCTTATGCGGAGTCGGCCAAAGCCGCCCTGCTTGGTGCAAAGGGAATGTTGTGTTACGGCAGCGGGATCTCCTTGCTGTCGAAGAGCGTCTTGAGCTCGATCGAGGTGCGCGAGTCGCCGAACTTCTTGATGATGGAGAGAAGCTGGTCGAGCTGCTGCGTGTCGCGCACGGCGAAGCGGAGCAGCGCGTTGAACTCACCCACCACGTGATAGTGGCTGATGATGGCGCTCTGCGAGGCGCAGAAATCGCAGAATTTGTCGTACTTGTCCGGCTCGAGCGCAACGGAGATAAAGCCTGTGATGTTACAGTCGAGCTTCGTGCGGTCGATGTCGATGTGATAGCCGCGGATCACGCCGCTTTCCTCCATCCGGCGAATGCGTTCCGACACGGCGGGCGGCGTCAGCCCCACAAGGTCTCCCATGCGGCGCAGCGTGCAACGGCTGTCGTCCTGGAGGAGGTTGAGGATTTGGTAGTCAGTCCGATCCATCATGTTCTCCCTCTACCGTTCTCTCACACGATCTCGCCGCGCTTGATGACGGTTTTTGCAAGATTGCTGCCAACGCGGTAGCAGATGTAGTCGAGGTCGGGCGCGTCCCAGATGACAAGGTCGCCCAGCTTGCCCTCTTCGACAGAGCCGACCTTGTCGGCAAGGTCGATCGCCGCGGCGCCGTTGAGCGTGACAGCCGTGAGGACCTCCTCCGGCGTCAGCTTGTACTTGAGGCAGCCGAGGTTGATGACAAACTGCATGTTCAGGCACGGGCAGGAGCCGGGGTTGAAGTCCGTCGCCATTGCAACGGGCACGCCGGCTTTGACCATGTCGCGCGCGGGCGCGAACACCGCGCCGAGGTTGAAACTCGTCGCGGGCAGCAGGCATGCGATGACGCCGCCCTTGGCCATGGAGGCAATGCCCTCCGGCGGGCAGACGATCAGGTGCTCAGCCGAGATCGCGCCGATCTCACCGGCGAGCTGGCTGCCGCCGATGGCCTCGATCTCGTCGGCGTGGATCTTGGGACGCAGGCCATACTTGAGACCCGCTTCGAGCACCTGACGGGACTCTTCGACGGTGAAGGTGTCGGCCTCACAGAAGACGTCGCAGAACTTGGCGATGCCCTGCTCCTTGACCTTGGGCATCATCTCCTCGCACACAAGGCGGACGTACTCTTCGCGGGTGGACTTATATTCCGCGGGGACAAGGTGCGCGCCCATGAAGGTCGCGACGAGGTCCATGCGGTGGTGATCGTTGAGGTCCTTGATGACCTCGAGCGCCTTGAGCTCATGCTCGGTGGCAAGGCCGTAGCCGCTCTTGGCCTCGACCGTGGTGGTGCCGAAGCCCATCATCTCGTCGAGCGCCTTGGAGGCCTTGGCGGCGAGCTCCTGCTCGCTGGCCTGACGGGTGGCGTTCGTCGTGGACTGGATGCCGCCGCCCGCGTTCTGAATGTCGAGATAGCTTGCGCCGTGGAGCTTGAGACCCAGCTCGTTCTGGCGCCAGCCGCCGAAGATGAGGTGGGTGTGGGCGTCGACAAGGCCGGGGGTGACGAGGTGGCCCTCCGCGTCGACGACTTCCGCGCCCTCGACGGCGGGAACCGCGCCGGTACCGACGGAGGCGATGACGCCGTCCTCGATGAGCACCCACGCATCCTTTAAGAATTTGATCTTGCCCTGCTCCTCGCCGCGATGGGCGGATTTGCCCTCAGGCGTCGCCAGCAGGCCGATGTTTTTGACCAGTAACTTTTTCATAGTAAATGTTGTCCTTTCTCACTGTTGGAAAGAGCATTCTGTTCGATGGCTTGTCAAAAAAGCCTCGCAGAGTTTTACCCGCAAGGGGTACGCGGCATCCGTAAGGCGGCAGAGCCGCCAACGGATGCCCAGGCCGCCCGCAGGCGGCAAATAAATTGAAATCATCTTTCCGACGACATGTGCGTCGGAAAGATTCTTTGCGCTCCGCAAGTGTGCGAGCAAAGCGAGTGCGCGCAGCGGAGTGTATCCAGCTCAAAAAAGGGGCATATTTCTATGCCCCTTTTTTGAAGTAAATTTTAGTGCATGTATTCCTTCACGGCCTTCTCGCAGAGCTCTTCGTCCGCGACGTAAGGCATGGTGATGTGATCCTGACCCTCGTACATCTTGTTGTACTCGGCGACAGTGGTCATGGCGTTCTCGTTGCGCGCCCAGCTGCGGCGGGCAACGCCGACCATGGTATCCCAAGGCATGGACATGCGCAGGATGGTGTCGACACGCTCGGAGCCGTCGAGGACCATACCGAAGCCGCCGTTGATGGCGCGGCCGATGCCCGTACCACCGCCGTTGTGCAGGGCGATGTAGCTCATGCCGCGGGCAGCGTTACCAGCGTAGCACTGGGTCGCCATCTCGGCCATGATGTTGGAGCCGTCCTTGATGTTGGAGGTCTCACGGAAGGGCGCATCGGTACCACCGGTGTCGTGATGGTCACGGCCAAGGATGACGGGGCCGATCTCGCCGTTGCGGACCATTTCGTTGAACTTGAGCGCGAGGTTCATGCGGCCCATGGCATCCTGATAGAGGATACGGCACTGGGTACCGACGACCAGCTTGTTCTTCTCGGCGTCGCGGACCCAGACATAGTTGTCGTAGTCCTGATAGCGACGGTTGTGGGCCTTGATGTACTCGGCGGCAGCCATGTCGGTCTTGTGCAGATCCTCGGGGTTGCGGCTCAGGCAGCACCAACGGAACGGGCCGTAGCCGAAGTCGAACAGGCAGGGACCAAGGATATCTTCGACGTAGGAGGGGAAGATGAAGCCGTCGAGGTCGTTCTCGCCGTTCTTGCAGATGCTCTTCACACCGGAGTCGTAAACAGCCTTGAGGAAGCTGTTGCCGTAGTCGAAGAAGTAGGTGCCGCGCTCGTGGAACTTGCAGATCATCTCATAGTGATGCTGCAGCGTCTTGTCGACGAGGACACGGAAGCCGTCGGGATCCTTGTCGAGCATTTCGGTGCGCTGCTCGAACGTGAGGCCCTGCGGGCAGTAGCCGCCGTCATAAGGCACGTGGCAGGAGGTCTGGTCGCTCATCAGGTCGACATGGATGTTGTTGTTGTACAGGTACTCGAGCAGGTCGACAATGTTGCCGCAATAGGCGACAGCGCAGGGCTTGCCTTCCTTCTGGTGGTCGAGAGCGATCTTGGTGGCCTCTTCGAGAGAGTCGGTGCGGTGGCTGACCCAGCCCTGGGTGTAACGGGTCTCGATACGGGAATCGTCGACCTCGGCGATGATGGAGGCAGCGCCGGCGATCTCAGCAGCCTTGCCCTGAGCGCCGCTCATGCCGCCAAGACCGGCGGAGACGAACAGACGGCCGGCGAGGTTCTGATCGTTGGGGATGCCGAGCTTCAGACGGCCGGCGTTGAGCAGCGTGTTGAACGTGCCGTGGACGATGCCCTGGGGGCCGATGTACATCCAGCCGCCGGCGGTCATCTGGCCGTAGTTGGCAACGCCGAGCGCGGCAGCGCGGTTGAAGTTCTCCTGGTCATCGAAGGTACCGACCATCAGGCCGTTGGAGATGATGACGCGCGGAGCCATCTTGTGGGAGTGGAAGAGGCCCAGAGGATGACCGGACATGACGACGAGGGTCTGCTCATCGGTCAGCTGCTCGAGGTACTTCTTGATCAGACGGTACTGCATCCAGTTCTGGCAGACCTGGCCGGTCTCACCGTAGGTGACGAGCTCATAGGGATACAGAGCGATGTCGAAGTCGAGGTTGTTGTCGATCATGACCTGAATGGCCTTGCCCTCGATGCACTTGCCCTTGTACTCGTCGATGGGCTTGCCGTAGAGCTTGCCCTCGGGACGGAAGCGGTAGCCGTAGATACGGCCGTGCTCTTCGAGCTCCTGCGCAAACTCCTTGGCCATCTGCTCATGATGGTCGGGGTGGATGTAACGCAGAGCGTTCTTGATGGCGAGCGCCTTATCGGCCTCGGTCAGGTGGGATTCGCGGCGGGGTGCGCGACGGTAGCCCTCTTCGAACTTCGGGTACTCAGGAAGCTCGTAGTCCAGCTTGATCGTCATCGCATCGTCTGCAAGATTGATCATGGTGGGTTCCTCACTTTCATAAAAAAATTTCTGTAAAAACCAATAAAAATGAAAACGGAATTCTCACTTTTCTTTACAACTTGCATTATAACAAAGATGTGCTATAATGAAAAGTACTTAATTTATCTGCATACCATACCACAAAAGTATGACATGGAGGACGAGCGATGAAGCTTAGACAGCTGGAATACTTCTGTGCGGTGGCGGAGGAGAAAAGCATCTCCGCCGCGGCGCGCGAGCTGCACGTGGCGCAGCCGCCGATCTCGCGCCAGATCGCGCAGCTGGAGGAAGAACTCGGCGTGCAGCTCTTCCTGCGCGGCAGCAAGGGCATGTCCCTCACCGACGCGGGACAAAGCCTGTATCAGCAGACGCAGCAGATCTTTCAGGACATCCGCCGCGTGGAGGACAGCGTGCGCAGCGTGGGGACGGGCATGAGCGGGCGCATCAAGCTCGGCGTCATCTACTCGGCGATGTCGTACGCGTTACATTATATAAATGAATATCACAGCCGCTATCCGCAGGTGGAGCTCTTCATCCGTGTGGGCTCGCCGCAGGAGCTCATTGAATCGCTCAACCGCGGCGAGCTGCATGCGCTGTTCCTGCGCACCGCCGCGCGCGAGCCGAGCGGATTGCAGGAGCGTATTCTGGGCGAGGATAAGCTCGAGCTCATCATGCGCGAGGACCTGGACCCCGCGCCAGAACTGAACGAGGTGCCCATCGAGCGGCTCGAGGGTGTGCCGATGTGCCTTCTGCGCTCGGACGACCTGTGGAGCTACAACGACTTTTTGGTGCAGGAGTGCCAGCGCAGCGGCTTTACGCCGAATGTGACCTGCCACTGCTACGATACGCCCATGGCGATGCAGGTGGTGCTCTCGGGCTTTGGCATCAGCTTTCTGCCAAAGTCCATCCTCAGCACGCATCCGGGCGCGCCTTTAAAGGCAAAGCCTGTGCGCGGTCTGCCGATCCGCTCGTATGCCGTTTTGGCATGGAACAGCGCGGTGCTCAGCGCCCCGTGTGTGCAGCGCTTCGTCGAGGAGAAGATGACTTAAAAAAATTAAGCCGCCGTTGAAAAAAGAGAAAGAAAACCTGTTTACTCCCCCGTTGGGCCGCGATATAATGGCGACGCTGAACAAAAATGGACGGGCGCGGCGCGCCTGTCTGAGCAAAATGACGATACAAAATAAATTGACGGAGGAAAACAACCATGGCAAAGTTGATCGAATGCATCCCCAATTTCAGCTGCTCCAAGGAAAAGGACGAGGCCACCTATAACGCCCTCGTCGAGACCGCCAAGAGCGTTCCCGGCTGCACCCTGTTTGACGCCCAGACCGACGGCAACCACAACCGCTGCGTCTTCACCCTCATCGGCTCTCCCGAGGCCATCGAGGAGGTCGCCTTCCAGCTGACGAAGGTCGCCACCGAGCGCATCGACATGAACAAGCATCACGGCGAGCACAAGCGCATGGGCGCTACCGACGTTATCCCCTTCGTTCCCCAGATGGACGTGACCGTTGAGGAAGCTGTCGAGATGTCCAAGCGCGTTGCCCAGCGTATCTGGGACGAGCTGAAGGTCCCCTCCTTCCTGTATGAGGACAGCGCCACCCGTCCCGAGCGCCGCAATCTCGCCACCTGCCGTAAGGGCGAGTTCGAGGGCATGCCCGAGAAGCTCCTGCAGCCCGACTGGGCTCCCGACTACGGCGAGCGCAAGATCCACCCCACCGCCGGCATCACCGCCATCGGCGCCCGTATGCCGCTGGTCGCGTTCAACTGCAACCTCGAGACCTCTGATGTTGAGATCGCCAAGAAGATCGCCAAGGTCATCCGCGGCTCTTCGGGCGGCTTCCGCAGCTGCAAGGCCATGGGCTTCATGCTCGAGGACCGCGGCATTGCTCAGGTCTCCATGAACATGGTCAACTATGAGGATACCCCGCTGTATGTCACCTATGAGATGATCAAGGCCCTCGCCGAGCGCTACGGCACCCGCGTCATCGAGAGCGAGATCGTCGGCCTGACCCCGGCCAAGGCCCTGATCGACTGCGCCGAGTTCTACCTCAAGGCCAAGGACTTCGACTGCAAGAAGCAGGTCATGGAGTATCACCTGATCGACATGGAATAAAAAATTCAAAGAAGCGGCGCTGCCGCTCCTTTGAGAGCCCACTCAAGGCGGCTCGCCGCCTTGAGTGGAATTTTCAGCGCGCGGCATTCACCATGTCGCGCGCTGCGAAGTATCGCTGCGGACGCGCATGGAAATCGACGAAGCGCCGCCTGCGGCGGATAAAGCGAGTCGGTTTCGAGGAAGCGGCACGATTGGCGCGCCTGAAGGGCGCGGGAATCGGAATGCCGCGACGGTGACCGTCCTCCGCGATGAATTAAAATCGTTTGCCGCCGGGAGGCGGCAAAGTCTGCGACGCTTTTGGCTCGTGCGGGCGTTGGCTGCTCCAAGAGGGGCGGCTGACCGTAAAGGTGCGGCGATGCCCGCGCGGGACGAAAACGGCGCGAAATGATGAAAGGAAATATTCAACATGATGAAGTTAGCTGATATGACCGTTACCGGCTTTGCCGATACCGTTGCCTCCGATGCTCCCGCGCCGGGCGGCGGCTCCTGCGCCGCACTCTATGGCTCCATCGGCGCCGCACTGACCGCGATGGTCGGCGGCCTCACTCAGGGCCGCAAGAAGTATGCCGAGTATGCCGAGCATGCTGCCGAGGTCGAGAAGAAGGGCAACGAGCTCAAGACCCGCCTGCTCGACGTTATGGACCGCGACACCGAGGCGTTCAACGTCGTCTCCGCCGCGTTCGGTATGCCCAAGGCGACCGACGAGGAGAAGGCTGCCCGCTCCGCCGCCATCCAGGAGGGCCTGAAGGGCTGCACCAAGACCCCGATGGAGATGATGGAGCTCATCGACGAGACCCTGACGCTTGCACAGTCCCTGCTGGGCCGCTTCAACGACACCTCCGCGAGCGACCTGGGCGTTGCGTTCCTGTCCCTCAAGGCCGGTATCCAGGGCGCATGGCTCAACGTGCTCATCAACGTCGGCTCCCTGAAGGATCAGGAGTTCGCCGCTGAGTACCGCGCCAAGGGCGAGGCCCTGCTCGCGCACGCTCTGCCCCTTGCCGACGAGTGCTACGCTGAGATCGTCAAGCTCATCGAGGGCTAAACGAAAAGATTCATCAAAAAATGGCTTCGGTGCGCGCACACCGAAGCCATTTGCAGTTTGCAAAGGAGTTGTATTTCCATGACCATCCAGCATTTAACGCCGAGTGACTACATTACGACCAAGTGGTCCGGCGGCCTGACGACCCAGCTCGGCATCGCGCCCGCGAGCGCGGTGTACGCAGACCGCGACTTTTTGTGGAGACTCAGCTCTGCGACCGTTGAGGACGCAGAGTCCGACTTTACGGCCCTGCCCGACTATGAGCGCCTCATTTCGACACTTGAGGGCACGATCGAGCTCAATCACAACGGCGGCGAAAAGCTGACGCTGAATCCCTACGAGGTCCACCGCTTCGACGGCGGCGACGACACGCACTCCTGGGGCCGCTGCCGCGACTTCAACCTCATGCTCCGCAAGGGCAAGTGCGAGGGCAAGATGCGCGGCGAGCACCTTGCGGCGCTCGAGCACAAGACCGTTCACGGCAGCGAGGGCATGATGCTCATCTACTGCGGCGCGGGCGAGGTCAACGTTATTGTCGGCGAGGAGAGCATCGCGCTCAAGGCTGAAGAGGCCGCGCGCCTCGACGGCTACGCGGGCGAGATCAAGCTCTGCTCCAAAGAGGGCGCAAAGCTGATGCTTGCCAAGGCGAAAGAGATTTAAAAGAAGACTGAAAAAGGAGAGGCTTTCGCCTCTCCTTTTTCAGTCTTCAAAGTCGTTCGGGTCTTCGTCGGTCTGCTTGCGGAAGCGGTCGAGCGCGACGAGAACGGCGGCCGCCGCGGCGATGACGGCCAAAACGCCGACGAGAATGGATACGCATTTTTTCATAGTGATTCCTCCTGTTGTGATAAAGTGTGGAATGGGTTACGGTTCAGCGGAAATGATGTCATAGACCTGCCGCAAAAATTCCTTCTGACGGCTCGTGGTGCAGAGCATGAGGTTATTGCCGGTGGTGGAGAAAAGGTTCAGCTGGCCAAAAGAGCTTTGAAAATAAAGATAATCCTGCCCGTCGTTGAAGGAAAAGTCGGCGTCAAAGATCAAATTATTCTGCGGCATATCGCTCGTCTGCTCCCGCGGAAGGAGGTTTTGCAGCGAGCGGCGGAATTTCTGCTGCGAAAGAAGTTCAATCAGCTTCTCTGTGCGCTCCTCGCCGCGCAGCCATTCTGAGCTTTCCACGCTGCGGCCCGGTTCGTCGAGGGAGAACGTAAGATAGTCAGTGTATACCAGTTCACTCTGCGTGATATCCAGCCCGAACATCGCCTCAAGCGTCATCGGACGCGTGTAGATCAAAGCTGCGAGGACGAGAACAGCAAGAATGCCGAGGGGGAGAAGCCACTTTTTCTTCATGGGGAAACCTCCTCAAAAGTACTTCTACTCTATTAGACGCAGAAAATGCAAAAAAGTGTCACAATTTTGCAGATTTTTTCAATGAAGCATAAAACAGGGTACGATTACAACATAGCATGAAAAGCTGCGCTTTGCAAGTTTGCAGGCGCAGCCTTTCAGAAAATTTAAGAAGTGGGTCATCCCCGTCCGCGGCCGATCAGGCAGCAGAGGAGGAACGCCGCAAGGTCGCAGACAACGACCGTCGCGCCGACGGGCGTGGAGAGAAGATACGACCCCGTGAGCCCGAGGCAGAAGCACATGACCGAGAGCCCCGCGGCAAAGCACACGACAGAGCGGAAGCTCTTGAACACCCGCATCGCGGACAGCGCCGGGAAGATGATGAGGCTCGAGAGCAGCATCGCGCCCATCATGCGCATACCGAGCACGACGGTGAGCGCCGTTAGAACGGACAGGATCGTCTTGTACGTGCCGACGCGCACGCCCGTCGCGCGGGCAAAGGACTCGTCGAACGTGACGGAAAAGAGCTTGTGGTAGAAGAGAATGTAGAGCGCGAGCACGCAGAGCGCGAGCGTGACGCTCAGGATGACGTCCGAGCGCGACATCGCGAGGATGCTGCCGAACATATAGCTGTCGACATCCGTGGTCATGCCGGTCGTGAGCGAGGTGACGATGACGCCGATGGCGAGCGCCGAGGCTGAGAACACCGCGATCATCGCGTCTGCGCTGACGCGGCTCTTTTCCGCGACGTGCATCAGGATGAACGCCGCGATGACCACAACGGGGATGGAAAACCACAGCGGCGCGAAGCCGCATGCCACCGCGACCGACAGCGCGCCGAACGACACGTGGCTCAGCCCGTCGCCGATCATGGAGTAGCGCTTCAAAACGAGCGGCACGCCGAGCAGCGACGCGCACAGCGAGACCAAAATGCCGACAACAAACGCGCGCACGATGAAAGGATAGGCGAACATCGAAAGAAGCAGCTTCATGCGCGCTCACCTCCAAACCGTTTGCCGGCGGGCGACGATAAAAACTCGTCCACCGTGCCGTAAAAGCAGCCCGCGCGGTCGACGCAGAGGATGTGCTTGGCCTCGCGCAGGGCGTTTTCAATGTCGTGCGTGACCATGATGATGGCCATGCCCTCGCGCTCGTTCAAATAGCGCAGCGTTTTGTAAAGGTCCTGCATGCTCGCGGGGTCAAGGCCTGTGACAGGCTCGTCAAGGATGAGCAGGTCATTTGCCGCGCACAGGGCGCGCGCAAGCAGCACGCGCTGCTGCTGCCCGCCCGAGAGCTCGCGGTAACACTTGTCCTTGAGTTCCAGCACGCCGAGCTTGCCGAGGTTCATCAGCGCCGTCGAGCGTTCCTCTGCCGTGTAGAAAAAGCGCGCGCGGCGGTTCGAGAAGCCCGAGAGCACGACCTCCGTGACCGTTGCGGGAAAGTCGCGCTGCGTGGGCGTTTGCTGGGGCAGATACCCGAGCCGCCCCTCGCGCTGGGCAGGGCAGTCGATCTTGCCCGCGAGAGGCGAGAGAAGGCCGAGGAGTGAGCGCAGCAGCGTCGATTTGCCGCTGCCGTTCTCGCCGACGATGCAGAGGTAGTCCCCCGCGCGGACGGTGAGGGTCAGGTGCTCCAGGAGCGGTTTGTGCTCGTAGCCGAGCGTGACGTCCTCGCACGCGAGGACGATGGGCGATTCATTCATTCGTTGAGTCCCTTTCTGAGTGCTTCGTAGTTGCGCTCCATGAGCGTGAGGTAGGTCTCGCCCGCGTCAAAATCCGCGCGCGAGACGGTCTGCATCGAATACAGGGTGTCGACCGCTGCGCCGGTGCACTCACTCACCACAGCGGCGACCTTTTTCGTGCCGAAGTCGATGGTGTAGACCACGGGGATATCCTCGTCCTCCACCTTGTCGATGAGGTACTTGATCGTCGCGAGCGACGGCTCGGTGTCGCCCGAGCAGCCGTGGAACGCTGCGCGGTAATCCAAGCCGAATTCGCGGCAGAAGTAGAGCATCGGGAAGCGGTCGGCGAAGACGAGGAGCTTGTGCGGCGCGCTTTCGCAGAGAGAGGCAAAGCGTGCGTCGAGTGCTTCAATCTGCGCGCAGTAGCCATCACAGTTCGCGCGGTAGAAATCCTCGTTTGCGGGATTGGCCTTGCAGATCGCGTCGCAGACGGCGCGGCAGAGGACAACGGCGTTTTTCGGCGATGTCCAGATGTGCTCGTCGTATTCGACCTCGTCGCTGTCGTGCTCATCTTCTTCATGATCGTGGTCATGGTCATCATGGTCATCGTGGCTGCCATGCTCATGGTCGTGGTCATGGCCGTCCGCGCCCTGCATGCCCTCGACATATTCCTCGTCGAGCGCGTCGACGTAGTCCATCATGCGGGCGATGACGGCGATATTTTCGCCCGCGGCACCCAGCATACTGTCGACCCAGTATTCCCCCTCACCGCCGTTGTAGAGGAAAACATCGGATTCGGAGATCGTGACGGCGTCGAGCGGCGTGGGCTCGAAGCTGTGCGCTTCGCGCCCCGGCGAGAGCAGGAGCGTGACGTCCGCGCGGTCGCCGACGATGGCGCGGGCGAAGTCATAATAGGGGAAAAGCGTCGCGACGATCTGGATTTTGCCGTCGTCCGCCTTTTCCACAGGCACGGTGCAGGCGGTGAGGGAAAATGCCAGCGCGAGCGCCAAAAAAAAGGAAGCAATGCGTTTCATGCGCCCTCCTGACACTCGCGGCACAGGCCGTAGAACATCGTCTTGCGGGGATTGATGGAAAAGCCGTGTTCATGCTCCAAATGCTCGTAGAGCGGCGCGAGCTGGTGGCAGTCGAGGTGCACGATGCGCCCGCAGCGCTCGCACTTAAAGAGGCAGCAGTCCGATGCGCAGCCGTGGGTGCAGAACTGATAGTACGCGCCCTCGTCCGTCGTGACCTTGTGGACGCTGCCCTGCCGCTCGAGCTTTTCAAGCTGCCGGTACACCGTCGCGATGCCGATGTGCTCGCCCTGCTCGCGCAGCGCGTCGACGATCGCCGCCGCGCTGACCGGCGAGTCCGCGCGCTCAGAAAGGCAGTCGAGCACCGCCTTTTGCTGTTTGGTCGTATAGGTCGCCATAGTGGCCTCCTGAATTTGAAAATGAAAATCAATTTCAAATTATAGCCGAAAATTTTCGCCTGTCAAGTATTTTGTGCAGGCAAATCTTGCCATTTTCCGGTAAAAATGGTAAATTTAAGGCGAAAGCATAGGAAGTGAGAGACTGCGTACAAGAAGAACATCCTGTGGAAAAAGAAAGGAGATTTCGCATGAACTGCCCCTACTGTGCAAAAGAGATGGAGTCCGGCTACCTGCGCGGCGGCAGCGGCTACGAGCTTCTGTGGACGGAAGAGCCATTCAAGATGACCTCTCTCCCGACCGGAAACGATTTCTTCGTCTGCAAAGCATCCGACGTCTACCGCCCTATCGCCCACCTCTGCCGCACCTGCGGCAAGATCGTCCTGGACATCAAAAAATAAGAAAAGCGCCGCGGCCCAAAGCCCGCGGCGCTTTCCACAAGGATTTATCATGCCGCATTCGCCGCACCGCGGCGAACAGGCCCGCGCACCCCGCCGCATTTGCCGCCTACGGCGGCAAACAGGCTCCGGCACTTCGCGCCGCATTTTCTGCCCCACAGGCAGAAAACAGACCCTCCGCACTACAATTGACGCAAAGACTTACATCATAGTTAAGCCTCGCAGAGTTTCGCGCCGCGCACGGCGCGAAAAAATTTTAATCATAAATCGCCGCGACATGCGCGTGGCGAGTTATTCTTCTCGCTCCGCAAACGTGCGCGCCTACGGTGCGTGCGCTGCAGCGGAGCGCACCCCCCCTTCAAAAAAGAAAGGCTGTCCTTTCGGACAGCCTTTCTTTTTTGAAGTGAAATTATTCGTAGATGGGGTACTTCTTCGTCAGGGCGACGACGGCCTCCTGAGCCTTCTCCTTGCTGCCCTCGAAGTCGCGGGCGACCATACCCATGATGCGGGCGATCTCCTTCATGTCCTCTTCCTTCAGGCCGCGGGTGGTGGCAGCAGGGGTGCCGACGCGGATGCCGGAAGTGACGAACGGCTTCTCGGGGTCATTGGGGATGGCGTTCTTGTTGACGGTGATGAAGCACTCGTCCAAGCGACGCTCGATCTCCTTACCGGTGATGTTGAAGTTGCGGACGTCGACGAGCATAAGGTGGTTGTCGGTGCCGCCGGAGACCAGACGGAAGCCTTCAGCCTTCAGACCCTCGGCAAGAACGGCAGCGTTCTTGACGACCTGCTCACCGTAGGCCTTGAACTCGGGCTTGAGCGCCTCGCCGAAGCAGATGGCCTTGGCAGCGATGATGTGCTCGAGCGGGCCGCCCTGGGTGCCGGGGAACACGGCGGAGTCGATCTTCTTGGCCAGGTTGATGGTCTCCATCTCGCCGGTCTCGATGTTCTTCTTGGTGATCTCGTTCTTGCACAGGATCATGCCGCCGCGGGGGCCGCGCAGGGTCTTGTGGGTGGTGGTGGTGACAACGTCGGCATAGGGCACGGGGCTCTCGTGAACGCCAGCGGCGACGAGACCGGCGATGTGGGCCATATCGACCATGAAGAAAGCGCCGACGGAATCAGCGATCTCACGGAACTTGGCGAAGTCGATCTTGCGGGGATAGGCGGAAGCGCCGGCAAGGATCATCTTGGGCTTGCACTCCTGCGCGATGCGGTAGACCTCATCGTAGTCGATCATTTCGGTCTCATCGTTGAGGGAGTAGGGGACCTGATGGAAGTACTGGCCGGAGATGTTGACCGGGCTGCCGTGGGACAGGTGGCCGCCGTGGGCGAGGTTCATGCCCATGAAGGTGTCGCCGGGCTGGAGCATAGCCTTGAACGCGGCCAGGTTGGCGGAAGCGCCGGAGTGGGGCTGGACGTTGGCATGCTCAGCGCCGAACAGCTTGCAGGCGCGCTGACGGGCGATCTCTTCGGTCTCGTCGACGCAGTAGCAGCCGCCGTAGTAGCGCTTGCCGGGATAGCCCTCGGCGTACTTGTTGGTAAGGCACGTGCCCATAGCCATCATGACAGCCGGAGAGACGATGTTTTCGGAGGCGATCAGCTCGATGTTGCGCTGCTCGCGGTGATACTCCTTCTCAATAGTGGCGCCGACTTCGGGGTCATACTGGGACAGGAATTCCATGGTTTCTTTGATCATGGTGCGTGTTCCTCCTCTGATTTTTCAGTCGATTGACATATTACCGGCGGCTAAGCTGAAAAGTGCGAACTTATGCCGGTTCTCTCACATCTTAGAATAGCAAAAAAAGTAAGGCCCTGTCAAGGAAAACCGGGCCTTGGAGGGACTGAATTTATTAGGGAAAAGAGGAATATCACCTTAAAAACGTAAAAGTGTGCCAAAAGGGTCGAAAAGGGATTGACGCGTGTTGTGCAATCTGCTATGCTGTGCCTGCATGAAGTTTAAATTTTGAAGAGCTTTATGCATCGGCAGAGTAGGAAACCATGTGTTTACGCGAAGAGCGAATAGTGCCGTTGGGATGGGAAGTTGCCCGCGGACGAAAAACCCATGGTTTGCAGTATGGTTTCCGCATCCGCTTGCCACTCAGAAGAGAGTTTAAGTGAGGCCTCTCCTCCGCGTGGTTCCTGCCATCCGGAGGGAGAGGTGTTTTCTTTTTCACCGGATCAAGCCGTTCCGCGCGGCGCCGCAGCCGCGGGAAAATCTTTTGATGAAAAAGGAGGTCCTCACAATGTCCCTTCAGATCGAAGCGCTTTCCCCTATCATGTGGACGATCATCATCGCGGTCGCCCTCGTGCTCATCGCCGCAGTGGTCTTCACGTGGAAGTCCTCGGCCATGTCCACGCGCAAAATGGTCACCATCGCCATGCTGACCGCAGTTTACGTTGTGCTGAACTTTGCCGGTACGGTGCGCCTTGGCTGGATTAACATCTCCGTCGCGTCGCTGCCCGTCATCGTGGGCGCGATGCTCTACGGTCCGGTCGGCGGCCTGCTCGTCGGTCTTCTCGGCGCATTCATGGGTCAGCTTCTCACCTATGGCGTGACCGCGACCACGATCCTGTGGATCCTGCCGCAGGCGGCGCGCGGCCTGCTCGTCGGCGTGTATGCCAAGCACTGCGGCTACAAGTTCACCAGCGGTCAGCTCACGCTTGCGCTGATCGGCACGGCGCTGGTCGTGACGGCGCTCAACACGGGAGCGATGTATATCGACAGTGTGATCTACAACTATTACAGCTACGCCTACGTTTTCGGCGGCCTGGTGGTGCGTATCATCTCCGGCGCGGCTACGGCGGTGCTGATGGTGTTCGTGGCTCCGCCGGTCGTGAACCTGCTGAACCGCTCGCTCGACACGGTGCGCACGGCGCAATAAAAAAATATTCAAAAAAGAGGGACGCAGTTGAAAACTGCGTCCCTCTTTTTTGAGAAAGATTGCACTCCGCGGCAGCGCACGCGCCATAGGCGCGCACGTTTGCGGAGTGAGAAGAGTTTTTCTGACGCGCATGTCGTCAGAAAAACGATTTTAATTTCTTTCGCGTCTGCGGACGCCTGGGCAGCCGTTAGCAGCTTTACTGCTTTACGGATGCCGCGTACCCCTTGCGGGTAAAAGTCTGCGACGCGTTTTATTGCCGCTCGTTTTCGACCAGCGAGAGTAGCGTTTGCTCGAAGCCGTATTGGTCGCGGAGACGGCGGGCCTCGGTGAGCTTTTTGATGCCGCGGTGGCCGGTACGGTGACAGCGGAGCATCAGATTTTTGGGCGAGTGGGCGAAGTCGATGAACTCGATGACGTCAACGTCGTAGCCTTCGTCCTCCAGGACCGCTGCGCGGATGGCGTCGGTCAGCAGCGCCGAGAAGCGCTCCTGAAAAAGACCATGCGAGAGCAGAATGTCGAAATCGCCGCCCTTTTGGATGGTCTTATTGACCTCGTGCTGGCAGCAGGGGACGGAGAAGATGTGCTCGACGCCGTGGGAGATGGCGTAGTGCAGGGCGTAGTCGGTCGCAACGTCGCAGGCATGGAGCGTGACAAGCATGTCAATGTGCTCGCTGTAGAGCACATCGCGCGTAACATCAGCCACGACGAAGTGAAGATCTGAATAGCCGTAGCGCGCGGCGACCTCATTGCAGTGCTCGACGACATCCTCTTTTAAGTCATAGCCGATGATCTTGGCGCGCACGCCGCGCTTGACGGCGAAATAGTAGTACAGCACGAACGTGAGGTACGATTTGCCGCAGCCAAAATCGAGAATCGTGATCTCGTCGCGGCCGTAGGAGCGGAAGGCGTCGTCCACGAGCTCGATGAAGCGGTTGATCTGCTTATATTTGTCGTATTTCGCCTTGACGATCTTGAAGTCCGGCGTGAACACGCCGAGGTCGACGAGGGCGGGGATGTTCTCGCCCTCCTGCAAAATGTATTCCTTCTTGCGGTTGTGCGAGGCCACGGCGGCGCGGGCCGCGCCGGACTTGGCCGTGCACTTGTACGCGCCGTTCGTCTTGCGGACGTACTGGCGCGTCTCCGTTTCGGTGCAGAGTGTGACAGAGCGGAACAGACCGTCAAGCTCCTGCTCGAACGTTTCGAGCAGCGCGCCGCGCGCGACGTTGCGGTGCGCGACCTTCTGCCCCTGCTGGTATTCGAGCTGGAAAAAGGCCTTTCCGCGCAGCTTCAGGGGCCGCACGGTGACACGCGAGTGCCCGATGCGCGCGACCGGCTCGGCGAGGACGAGCTTGGTGAGCGTGCCGAGGCGCTCGGCAAGGTCGCTTAGAACGATGCTCATGCGCCGAACCTCTCTTTGAGCGCAAGGTGCGCGGCGTACAGCTCATTTTTGCTGTAGGTGTTGTTCTCGTCCTTGAGGAGCATTTTGATGGCGTCCTTGGCCGTGCAGTCATGCTGCACCATGCAGTCGACGAGCAGCGCCTCAGGCGAGGTGATGTGCTCGACCTCGCGCAGGCGGTAATCGTCGCAGACCTCGACAATGAGGGCATATTCACCCTTTTCGTAGGTCTCCTTCGCGATGAGCTGATCCTTGACTTCCTGCGGCGTGCCGCGGAAGGTCATCTCGTGGAGCTTTGTCATGTCGTTGCAGAGGCACAGGCGCAGCTGCGCGTTTTCCTCGATGAAGAAGTCGATGACGCTCATGATGCGCTTGGGGGACTCGTAAAAGGCGTAGGTCGCGGTGTCACCCTTGCGCATCATCATCAGCACGCGGCGGCGGTCGGCCGTCTCGCGCGGGAAAAAGCCATAGAAGAAAAAGGTCGAGAGGTCAAAGCCCGAGATCGATAGCGCGTTGACCGCGGCGCAGCAGCCGGGCACGCCGACGACGCGAATGCCGTTTTCGACCGCGGCGCGGATGAGCTCGTTGCCGGGGTCGGAGATGCAGGGCGTGCCCGCGTCGGTGATGACGGCGATGTCCTTGCCGGAGGCAAGCTGCTCGATGAACCACTTGGCCTTGCCGTATTCGTTGAACTTGTGGTTGGCGCTCAGACTGTTGCCGCGGATGCCGAGCTTGTTGAGCAGCACCACGCTGCGGCGGGTGTCCTCGGCGGCGATGATGTCGGCGGTGGACAGGATTTCACGTCCGCGCTCGGACATGTCGCGCGAGTTGCCGATGGGCGTTGCGACGATATAAAGGGTGCCGGTGGTCTTCTGCTCGTCCATAAGATCCTCCAAAAAGCAAAAATTTCTCATTATGTTGACAGTATAGCCTATTTTCGCCCGCTTGGCAAGGCGGGAGAAGCGGCGGGATTTGCGATTGCTTTTTGCCGCGGGCACGGTATAATGGAGAAAACTGCCGAACAAAGGAGAATCGGGCATGAAAAAGAGACTGTTCCGCCTGGGCGCGCTCTGCTGCGCCGCGGCGATGACGATAACGACCGGTGCGCAGGCGCTCAGCGTGGAGGAGGCCTACGATATTTTGCAGCGCAGCTATGTTGATAAGCTGCCGCGCGCCGCGCAGGACGCGAAGTCGCTCGACGAGCTCTTTTCCTACACGGACGACTACACGTACTACATGACGGCAGAGGAGTATCAGGCGTTTTTGCAGGGCGTCGAGGGTGATGTGAGCTTCGCCGGCATCGGCGCGGAGATCACCTATGTGCCCGAGGGCATCCGCATCGTCTCCGTCCTCAAGGGCGGCGGCGCGGAGAAGGCGGGCCTTGCCGCGGGCGACATCATCATCGCCATTGAGAGCGAGTCCTGCGCGCCGGGCGGCGCGGAGCACCGCGCCAAGCTCCTCGGCGAAGCGGGGACGAGCGTGACCGTCACCGTCCGCCACGCGGACGGCACGCAGGCGGATTATACCGTTACGCGCGCGCTCGTCACGCAGACGAATACGACCGTCTCGGTCACAGGCGGCGTGGGCTACATCGACTGCGACAGCTTCGGCACGCAGACGGGGACGTATTTTCAAGAGGGCGTGCGCGGGAATGACAGCGCTGTGCACGCGTGGATCGTCGACCTTCGCGGCAACAGCGGGGGGCTGACCTCCGCGGCGGTGTCGGCGCTCGGCGCGTTTTCGGGCGAGGGAGACCTCATCTACTTTGTCGATCAGGATGGCGAGAGTACCGCGCAGAGCTATTCGGGCAAGGACCTGACGGACAAGCCCGCCATCGTGCTGATGGACAGCGGCAGTGCCAGCGCGTCGGAGATCTTTGCGGGCGGCGTGCTCGGCACGGGCAGCGGCATCGTCATCGGCACGCGCAGCTACGGCAAGGGCGTGGCGCAGGTCCTATACGATGAGTCGAACTGCCCGTATCTGCACGGCGACGCCGTGAAGGTGACGGCGTACCGCTTCTACTGCGCGGGCGGCAACACGACCGACCGCATCGGCGTGGTGCCGACGCTCTACATCCCGCAGGATCAGGCCGTTGCGGCGGCGCGCCTGCTGAGCGGCGAGAAGACGAAAGACAGCGCGTATCTCCACCTGGTGCTGAACGGCTGCGACTTTTACATCGACATTCCCGCGGGGAAGGAGAGCTCTTCCGCCGCGCTTGAGGCCATTTTGGCGGCGCTGACGCCGGACGCCGTGCTTTACTGGGGCGAAAACGGCGGCGAAAGGAAGCTCACGCTCGCGCAGGCGCGCGAAAAGTGCGGCTTTGCCGCATCGTCCGCGCTCGACTTTTCCGACGTGGCGGACAGCGAGTACGCGCAGGAGATCGATTCGCTTGCGGCGAGCCGCATCGTCTTTGGCGATGGCGGCAAGTTCCGCCCCGACGCGACGATGACGCGCGCGGAGGTCTGTGCGCTGCTCGCGCAGGCGCTTGACCTCTATTCCACGGCGAACGGGTACTTTACCGACGTTGCCAAGGGGAGCTGGTACGCGCCCTCTGTGAACGCGATGGCGGCCATCGGCCTTGTCTCCGGCGTGGGCGGGGGAAAATTCGACCCGAACGCGACGATGACACAGGAGGAATTCATTACGGTGCTGGGCAGGCTCGTGGAATTCGTGAATCTGGATGCGCGTGAATTTTTGGACAAGAACCCGCTGGCCATTTTGCAGCCGCTGCCGAAGTACAAGAGCTTTTCACACTGGGCCATCCGCAGCGCGGAGCTTTTGACGAATTCCGTGTTTGATGAAAACGGCGAGGCTGTGAATATGTACTGCATGAGCCTTGAAGATATCGAGCCCCAGGTCCCCATCCTGCGCGAGCAGGCTGCGGCGGCGCTCTATAACGCGCTGCGCACGACGGGCGTGCTCAAGTATTGAGATGGACTGGTACGTCTACATGCTGCGCTGCGAGGATGGCTCGCTCTACACCGGCATTGCCTCAGACGTGGAAAAGCGCTTTGCCATGCACAAGAGCGGGCACGGGGCGAAGTACACTCGCTCGCACCCGCCTGTCGCGGTCGTGTACCGCGAGCAATGCAGCGACAAGGGCGCGGCGCTGCGGCGCGAGGCCGCCATCAAGAAGCTGTCGCGCGCGAAAAAACTCGAACTGACGGAGGAAAACTGCGATGCGTGAAACGATCGTCGACCGCGCGTATGCTAAGACGCTCCTGCCGCCGCGCAAAGAAGATGGGCACAAGGGCGACTTCGGCAAGCTCTTAGTCCTCGGCGGCAGCGTGGGCTATACGGGCGCGCCGTATCTGGCGGCGAGCGCGGCGGTGCATTCGGGCTGCGGGCTCGTGTATCTTGGCGTGCCGGAGAGCATCTGGGCGGTTGAGGCGCAAAAGTGCGTGAGCGCAATGCCGTTCCCGCTGCCGGAGACGGACGGAAGGCTCTGTCTCGCCGCGCTCGACAAGATGCAGGACAAGCTCAAAGGCTGTGATGTTTTAGCGCTCGGTCCCGGCCTTGGCCGCGGAAAAGAGACAGAGCAGCTCGTCCACGCGCTTTTGTGGCAGGTGAAAGAGCCGCTGGTGCTGGACGCCGACGGTCTGAACGCCTTACAGGGCTGCACGGAAAAGCTGGACGTCCGCCGCGGACGCGTGACGATTTTGACGCCGCACGACGGCGAATTTGCGCGCCTGACGGACCGGACGCTCCGGGAGATCGCGTCGAGCGAACGGACAGAACTTGCGAGCCGCTTTGCCTGCGAGCACGACTGTATCTTGGTGCTCAAGGGGCACCGGACGCGCATTGCGCTGCCGGATGGGCGGATGCTCGTCAACACGAGCGGCTGCTCGGCGCTCTCAAAGGGCGGGAGCGGGGACGTGCTGACAGGCTTGATCGCGTCGCTTCTGTGCCAGGGCGTGGGCGCGGCAGAGGCCGCGGCGCTCGGCGTGTGGCTCCACGGCCGCGCGGGAGAGCTTCTGGCGCAGGAAATGACCGCGTATTGTGCGAGCCCGCGGGAGCTCGTGACGCGGGGACTGGGCCTCGCGTTCCGGGAGCTGCTGGAAGCATAAAAAGGCAAAGAGAAACAAGGCCGCCGCATCGAATGATTCGGCGGCCTGTTTGATAGAAGTGAAGACAGGAAAAGCGCCCCCGAACGAATCGGGGGCGCTTTTGCCTATTTTAACAGAGGATGGAAAGGTTCACTTTTTGCCGGGGATGCGGTTCGGGTCATCGGCGTGCTTGACAACAAGGCTGGTGAGAGCGAACAGCGCAACGGCGTTGGGGATGACCATGAGGTTATTGAACATGTCGCTCAGCTCCCAGACGAGGTCGTTGGACATCATCGTGCCGAGGAAGATGAACACGAGCGCGAGGACGGTGTAGACCACGGTGCTCTTCTTGCCGAAGAGGTAGGAGACGTTGATCTTGCCGAAGAGGTTCCAGCTCAGGATCGTGGAGAAGGCGAAGAAGAACAGGCAGACGGCGACGAACATGTTGCCCGCACTCTCGCCGAAGACGACGCCGAAGGCGGTCTGGGCGAGGTTGGCCTTGCCGAGCACGCCGGTGATGTCACCAACATAGCCGCTCGCGAGAGGGCCGTCCGCCGTGTAGAGGGTGGAGATGATGACGAGCGCGTTGAGCGTCAGGACGACGAAGGTGTCGATGAACACGCCGATCATGGCGACGACGCCCTGATCGTGCGGGCAGTCAACATTCGCGAGGGCGTGGGCGTGCGGGGTGGAACCCATACCGGCCTCGTTGGAGAACAGGCCGCGCTTGGCACCCTGAGAAATCGCGGTCTTGATGGCGTAGCCGAAGCCGCCGCCGATGATGGCCTGGGGCTGGAAGGCATACTTGAAGATCATGCCGATGGTGGCGGGGACGTACTTGATGCGGACGATCAGGACGATCAGGCCGCCGAGCAGGAAGATAGCCGCCATGATGGGGACGACCTTCTCCGTGACGGAGGCGAGGCGCTGTACGCCGCCAAGGAAGATGAACGCGCAGATCGCGACGAGGACGATACCGACGATCCAAGAGGGAATGCCGAAGGCGGTCTGCATCGTGGAGCCGATGGAGTTGGACTGCACCATGCAGCCGAAGAAGCCGAGTGCCAGCGTGATGGCGACGGCGAAGAAGCCGGCGAGGAACTTGCCGAAGCCGCCCTTAAAGGCCGTCGTGATGTAGTAGACAGGACCGCCCTTGACGTTGCCGTCCTTTTCGACGATGCGGGTCTCCTGGGCGAGCGTCGCTTCCGCGTAGATCGTGGCCATGCCGAGGAAGGCGATGATCCACATCCAGAAGATGGCGCCGGGGCCGCCGGTGAGGATGGCGCCGGAAGCGCCGACGATGTTGCCCGTGCCGACCTGAGCGGCAATGGCGGTGGCGAGCGCCTGGAAGGAGCTCATGCCGCTGTCATGCTTCTTGCCGCGCAGCGACAGGTTGCCGAACACGCTGTTCCAGCCCTCTTTGAAGCAGCGCAGCTGCACGAAGCGGGTCTTGATGGAGTACCACAGGCCCACGCCGAGCAGCAGGAACACAAGAATGTAGTTGCTCAGGTAGGTGTTGATGTCGCATACAATGGGATACAGGGTGCTTTCGATGGATTCAAACATGGTTATCTCTCTCCTCTAAAAACAAAAGAAGTTGCCGATACGAAAATCAGCAACTCCGGAAGTAGCATTCAGTTGAGCGGGGAGGAGAAACGGTGCGACGACGTAAAAACGTCCTGCTTCTCTGTCCCTTTGCCTGAGAGATTCGACCACCATGGCCTTGCACCTTCGGCACTCAATTCAATGAGTTCTCCAGAGTTTCCTCGGCTTCCAGTTTGCGAGATCCCGAAAGCGTCATCGGTAGATATTCGTTTGTTTCAGCAGTAAAAGCGTAACATGCCGTAAAGAAGAAGTCAAGAGAAGCGGCGGCTTCAAAACCGCCAAAGATTCATCAAAAATATTATGCAAATTGATGATGAACTTTTATATTTTTAATAAATGGAAAATGGAATACCATTCCGAAAAGGAATCACGCCGCAAAACATTAAAAAATGCGGGTGGAGCATGAAAAAAGAGCGCGGCTTTTATCAAAAGCCGCGCTCTTTTGCGCTTTTTTGGGGAATATCAGCCGTTTTCCCGGCCGGACAGGCGGTCGGGCGTGTGGGAATGCTTGACGACGTGGCTCGTCAGGGCGAGCAGCGCGATGGCGTTGGGGATGACCATGAGCTGGTTGAGCATGTCGCTCAGCTCCCAGACGAGGTCGTTGGACATCGTGGTGCCGAGGAAGATGAAAATCAGCGCGAGCAGCGTGTAGACGTTGGCGCTCTTTTTGCCGAAGAGGTAGACCATGTTGATCTTGCCGAACAGGTTCCAGCTCAGGATCGTGGAGAACGCGAAGAAGAACAGGCAGATCGCGACGAACATACTGCCCGCCTTGTAGCCAAACACCGTGCCGAACGCGCACTGGGCAAGGTTCGTCTTATTGAAGGTGCTGCTCAGCGCCGCTGCGCCGCAGCCGGCGAGCGGGCCGTCGCCTGCGTAAAGTGTGGAGATGATGACGAGGGCGTTGAGCGTCAGGATGACGAACATGTCGATGAACACGCCGATGATGGCGACGGTGCCCTGCTCGTGCGGATTTTTGACGTTGGCGAGCGCGTGGGCGTGGGGCGTGGAGCCCATACCGGCCTCGTTGGAGAACAGGCCGCGCTTCGCGCCCTGGGAGATGGCGAGCTTGATGGCGTAGCCGAAGCCGCCGCCGACGATGGCCTGCGGCTCAAAGGCGTAGCGGAAGATCATGGCAAAGGTCTCGGGAATGTACTTGATGCGAACGACAAGCACGATGAGGCCGCCGAAGAGGAATACCGCCGCCATGAGCGGCACGACCTTTTCCGTCACGGACGCAAGGCGCTGCACGCCGCCGAGGAAGATGAAGGCGCAGATGACGATCAGCACGATGCCGACGACCCAGGACGGGATGCCAAACGCGGTCTCCATCGTTGCGCCGATGGAGTTGGACTGCACCATGCAGCCCATGAAGCCGAGCGCCAGCGTGATGGCGACGGCGAAGAAGCCCGCGAGAAACTTGCCGAATTTCCCCTTGAAGGCTGTCGTAATGTAGTAGACAGGACCGCCCTTGATCGTGCCGTCGAGCTCGACGATGCGCGTCTCCTGCGCGAGCGTCGCTTCCGCGTAGATCGTGGCCATGCCGAAAAACGAGATGACCCACATCCAGAACACCGCGCCCGGGCCGCCGGTGAGGATCGCGCCCGCGACGCCGACGATGATGCCGGTGCCGACCTGGGCGGCGATGGCAGTGGCGAGCGCCTGAAACGAGCTCATTCCGCCGCCGCCCTTCTTGCCGTTGAGGGTGATGTTGCCGAACACGCGGTTCCAGCCCTCCTTAAAGCAGCGGACCTGCACGCAGCGCGTTTTGATCGTGTACCAGATGCCGACGCCGAGCAGCAGGATGACCAAAACGTAGTTGCTGAGGTATTCGTTGATGGTCTGAACGATAGGGAAAAGGGTGGTCTCGAATGATGAAGCCATGATGCTCTCCTTATATTGTAAAGTCGAAAATGCAAAAAATAAAAAGCTGCCGATCCAACAGAAGATCGACAGCTTAAAAAACAATAGAGAGAAAAAGTGAGGACGGAAAAACCGGCATGGTGCCGATGCTCTCCGTCCTTTTGCCTGAGAGATTCAGCCTTAACAATTTTAGCCAAGGCCTTGCCCCTTCGGCACCCAACTGAATGAGTTCTCCAGAGTTTTCCAGCGCTTTCAGTTTCAAAAAGATCCTGAAAACCGTGTATCTTCGCTCGTTGCAGCGAAAAAGAGGGTAACATGCCGCAAAAATCTTGTCAAGAAAATCGCCTTGGCGAAAATAACAAAAATTATGCAGACTCGATGCGCAAAATGACGGAAACCTTGCAGAATTTAAACGGAAACGGATTTGCCCTGTAATTTTTCAAGCACATCGCGGGCAAAACGTTCGGTTGCGGCGCTGGGCGAAACGTTGCGCAGCATGCAGAGGTCGACGGTGCGCGGCGGGATGGAAAAAGCGGTGGAAAGCTCGCGGATCTCGCCCGCGGCGAGCTCGCCCTGGACGAATTCGCGCGTGACGCCCGCAACGCCGAAGCCAATCTTCGCCAGGTCGACAAGAAGGCTGCGCGCGCCGAGCTCGATTTCCGGCGTGAGCCTGACGCCGCTTTGGAGGAAGTATTTTTCAAGGTAAGTGCGCGAGGAGGCCTTCTTTTCAAGAAGAATGAGCGGGAATGCGGCGATCTCCTCGGTCGTGTAGGCGCGGGTGAAGTCGCAGGGGTAGTCCGGCGCGGCGACAAAGCAGGAATGCGTTTCAAAGCAGGGGATGTGCTCTAAGTCGCCCGCATCGCCGGGGGCGCTCGCAAAGGCGATATCGACCCTTCCGGCGCGGAGAAGCCCCAGCACCTTATAGCTGCGGCCGCTGATGATGCGGATGTGGATGTTGGGATAGCGGCGGTGGAAGGCGTCGAGATACGGCAGCAGGAATTGACTTGTCACCGTGTCGCTCGCGCCGATGACGAGCGTGCCGGCCTGAAGCGTGCGCGACTGCTGGAGCTTATCTTCTCCGGTCTCGAGAAGACCCATGGCGCTGCGCACATATTCAAATAAGAGGCGGCCGTCCTCGGTGAGCGTGACGCCGCGCGGCGAGCGCAGGAAAAGACGCGTGCCGAGCTGCTGCTCGAGCTGCTTGACGCTCTGGCTGACGGCGGACTGCGAAAGGTAGAGATTCTCCGCTGCCAGGGAAATATTCCCGGCCTCGGCGACCTCGCGGAAGATGCGGTAAAGCTCCAGCTTGACCATTTGGCAAACCCTCCTGATCTTAAACCATAAGAATGATTTATATTTATTATCAAAAAACGATGCTTTACTTATCCCTATACCGTGATTATAATACTAAACTGTATGACTTTGCAAGAGCGCCTTGTGCGCTGACTATAAAATAAAAGGAGATCAAGATGAGAACGATCGGAACTGTCGTGCGCGGCGTGCGCGCACCCATCATCCGCGAGGGAGATAACATTGCTGAGGTCGCTGCCGCTTCCGTGATGGAAGCGTGGAAGGAAGCGGGCATCGAGCCGCGCGACCGCGACGTCGTCGCCGTGACGGAATCCGTCGTGGCGCGTGCGCAGGGCAACTACGCAACGCTCGACCAGATCGCGAAAGACGTGCGCGAAAAGACCGGCGGCGGCACCGTGGGCGTCGCGTTCCCAATCCTGAGCCGCAACCGCTTCTCCCTGCTGCTGCGCGGCATGGCGATGGGCTGCAAGAAGATCGTGCTGCTGCTCTCCTACCCCTCTGACGAGGTGGGCAACGGCCTTGTCGACTGGGACAAGCTCGACGAGGCGGGCGTCGACCCGTACAGCGATGTTCTGACGCTCGAACAATTCCGCAAGAAATTCGGCGCGGCGGTGCACCCGTTCACGGGTGTCGACTACATCGACTTCTACTCCGGCATCATCACCGACGCCGGCGCTGAGGTCGAGGTCATCTTCGGCAATCGCGTGCAGACGCTGTGCGACTACACCGACGCCGTCATCACCTGCGACATCCACACCCGCGCGCGCAGCAAGCGCCTGCTCAAGGCCGCTGGCGCCCGCGTGGTGCTCGGCCTCGACGATCTGCTCAACAGAAGCGTCGACGGCAGCGGCTACAACGCCGAATACGGACTGCTCGGCTCCAACAAGGCGACCGAGGAGACCGTTAAGCTCTTCCCGCGCGACTGCATGGCCGTTGCCGAGGAGCTGGGCGAGAGACTCAGCAAGGCCAGCGGCAAGCACATCGAGGCCATGGTCTACGGCGACGGTGCGTTCAAAGACCCCGTCGGCAAGATCTGGGAGCTCGCTGACCCCGTCGTCTCCCCCGGCTACACCAAGGGCCTTGTCGGCACGCCGAACGAGCTGAAGCTCAAGTACCTCGCCGACAATGACTTCGGCGATCTCAAGGGCGAGGCGCTGAAGGAAGCCATCGAAGAGCGCATCCGCGAGAAGACCAGCGAGAGCCTGGTCGGCAACATGGTGTCCGAGGGCACGACGCCCCGCCGCCTGACCGATCTGATCGGCTCGCTCTGCGACCTGACGAGCGGCAGCGGCGACAAGGGCACGCCCATTGTCTACATTCAGGGCTACTTCGACAACTATTCCAACGACTAAGCCACAAACAGAATATAAAAAATCGCACCTCGTTCGAGGTGCGATTTTTTGTGCTTGTTTTTGGTTATTCGGCACGTTTCTGCGTCTTTTCGAGCGCGTCGGCGGCGGCGTTCAGCCATGTACCCTCGAACTCTTCGATCTTGCCCGCGTCCACAAGGGCGGCGAGCTTCGGGTCGATGGGCATCTGGGCGAGCAGGGGAAGATCGTGACGCTTTGCGGCCTCTTCGCTCTTGCCCTCGCCGAAGAGATAGATCTTTTTGCCGCAGTCGGGGCAGGCGACATAGCTCATGTTCTCCACGACGCCGACGATGGGGACGTCCATCTTTTCAGCCATCTTCACGGCCTTCTCCACGACCATGGAGACAAGCTCCTGCGGGGAGGTGACGACGATGATGCCGTCGAGCGCGATGGACTGGAAGACGCTCAGTGGCACGTCGCCCGTGCCGGGGGGCATATCGACGAACAGATAGTCCACATCCCAGGCAACATCCGTCCAGAACTGCTGGACGACGCCGCCGATGACGGGGCCGCGCCAGATGACGGGATCGGTCTCATCCTCCAAAAGCAGGTTGATGGACATGACCTCGATGCCGCTGTGGCTGACGCAGGGGTAGAGCGCGGTCTGCGTGCCGACGGCCTTGTCGTGCACGCCGAAGGCCTGCGGGATGGAGGGACCGGTGATATCGGCGTCCATGACGCCGACCTTGTAACCGCGGCGGTGCAGCGTGACGGCGAGCTGGCTCGTGACCATGGACTTGCCGACGCCGCCCTTGCCGGACACAACGCCGAACACCTTGCCGATGTGGCTTTCGGGGTGCGGCGCTTTGCGCAGGGATTGCGGCGTTGCACGCTCAGCGCAGCTCTCGCCGCAGGTAGAGCAATTATGGGTGCATTCGCTCATAGATCAGTATTCTCCTTTGCTGCGTGGTGTGCCGTCAACTTAACGACGGCGCGCTTAGTTTATACCGTTTGCGCACGGAAGTCAACCGCGCGCGGCTTGGCAAATTACGCCTTGCGCTCATCGCCGAAGAGCTCGTCGGCAGCTTTCTTGGCCTCGGTCTCGCTCTCGTTCAGGCGGGCGCGGATCGCGGCGAGCAGGTCTTCACGCGACTTGCGGATGTCGGGGTGGGAGTGGAGCAGGCGGCGCTCGAAGATATCCGCACCGTCACGCAGCATGCGGGCGCGCTCGCGTACCTCGGCACGGCGCTCGGCCTTGCGCTCCTGGCTCTCCTCACGCTTTTCGGCGACATAGTCCTTGAGCTCCGATTGCAGCTCGCGCAGCTTGCCCATCTGGGCGCTGAGCTGGATGGCGCTGCGGATGGAGAGCACGGTGTCCATCAGATAGATGCCGAAGATGAAGGACGCGAGCGGCACGGTGATGGTAGGGCCGAGATTCACGATGCGCTCCCACAGCCAGGGCTGGACAAGGTGGCACAGCAGCACGCACGCAAGGCCAAAGCACGTGGAGTTCAGGAGGCACACACGGCCATTGATCTGGAATTTATAATGGGAGTAGTCCCACCAGCGCATGTGGAAGAGCTTTTCCATGATCCAGCTCGTGAAGTATTCAAGGATCGACGTGACGATCGCGCCGAAGATGAACGTGAGCACCGGATTCTGGAAGCCGCCGTGCAGAAGATACAGCACGAGCAGCGCGCCATGGCCGTAAATGGGGCAGAGAAAGCCATTGAGGAAGCCTCTCTTTTCGCAGATGTGACCCTTGGGGATGGAGCAGTATAGCATCTCGCCGCACCAGCCGAGGGTGCTGTACGCGATGTAGAGCAAAAACAGCTCGCAGAGGTCTTCGAAGTTGGAAGGCAGGGGAAGGGCTTGCAGTGTGGTCATTCAATTTCTCCTTTATCAATTTGGGATTATAGGGACAGGAATGTGACGCCGTCGCGGCCGGAGAGATACGCGCTCTCGCGGTGCTGGCAGGTGAAAAGCAGAATTTGACGGGATTTGCTTTCCTCTAATAAAAGCTCGAGCGCGGCGCGGCAGCGCTCGTCGTCGAAGCGGACAAGTGCGTCGTCGAGCACGATGGGCGGGGGATCGTCCGCGGGCAGGGCGCTTTCGCAGATGGCGAGGCGCACGGCAAGATACAGCTGGTCGAGCGTGCCGAGGCTCAAAAGCTGTGCGTCATGGGAAACGCTCTCGCCCGTTTCGCCCGCCTGCGCGGAAAACGTGCGGTCAAGCAGGACGCTTTCGTATTTGCCGCCCGTCAGGCGGGAGAAAAGCTCGCCGGCGCGGCGGCTGAGCGCGGGAGAAAAGCGGTTTTGCAGTGCGGTGTTCGCGCTTTGCAGCGATTCCATCGCGAGGGCGATGGCGTCGTATTCCGCTTGTTTTTGTGCAAGCTCGTCGCGCTTCTGCGTGAGTGCGGCTTCAAGCTCGGCGGCGTCGCCGATGGCGCGGCAGCGGCCGGAGGTGTAGTCAAAGGTGCTCTGCGCTTCACGACGGCACCGTGCGAGCGCGTCGAGCGCAGTTTGCAGCTCCGCACGGGAGCGTGCGGGGCACACAACTGGCTCGTCGGGAACGTCACCCTTCGGCGCGCGGGCGGAAAGCAGCTCACAGCGCAGCGACAGGTCGCGCGCCTCGCGCGTCAGGGCGTCCAGCTCGGCGTATTTTTGCAGCGCGGCGTCGAGATATGCGCCAACGCGGGAGATGTCGCCCGCGGGGATGAGCACGAGCAGCTCGCGCGCGGCGGCATCATACAGCTTTTGCTGTGCGGCGGCGTCGGAACGCGCATCGCGCAGGGCTTGCTCTAAGACACCGCGCTTTTCCTCATGTGCGGCGCGAACTTTGCGCGCGTTGTTCCAGTTTAAGACAAGAAGTGCAGCCAGCGCAGCGCCGGAGACGATGCACCCGGCCAGAGTGACAGGGCTGGGCAATGCGGAAACAAATATAAAGAGCAGCAATAGCACGGCACTTACTATTATATAAGGTAATAGTGAGCGCGGGCGCTCGGCGGGCTTTGCGTCAAAACCAGACAGAGCAGCTTCGGCATCATCACAGCGCTTCTGCGCGTCCGTGGCCTCAACCTTGAGGGAAGAGAGCGCGTTGAGCCTTGCGCGGCCCTGCTCCAGCGCGTCGCGCGCGGGCACATTCTGCTCGATCAGCGCGCGGCGAAGATATTCGGCTTTGCTTTCGGTGCTCTGCCATGCCTGCTGCACTTCCGCGGCGGCGCGGCGGGCGTCCTGCGCATCGCAGAGATCGTGTGCGCGGAGCTGTTCGCGCAGCGAGGCTTCCTCGGCATCGAATGAGGCGAGGGCTTCCTCGGCCTTGCGCTTGCTGCGCGTGAGCTGCGACAGTTCCTCGAGCGCGCGCTCCTGTGCGCTGATTTCGGCCTCGAGCGCGGGGATGCGGCCGGACTTGTTGTATTTGCGGGCGTTGAGCTGCTTTTTGAGCGCGGCGGACGCTTCGCTGAACGACTGGCCCTCCTCGCCCGTGGTGATGAGCGCGGCGATGCGGCGCTCAAGCTCGGCGCTCGCGTCGACCGTCAGACTGCTCTGGCGGATGAACGCGCTGCGCTCGTAGACCTCGCACGGGACACCGAGCAGCGTTTCGCCGCAGTCGGCGGCGGTCAGGCCGTCGACCGTTTCACTGCTGCCGGTATAGACGGCGGAAAAGCGGCCCATGGGACTATTCGCGCGCGCGGTGTCGCGCTGCAACGTAATGTCGCCCTTTTGACATGTGAGAGCCAGCGTGCCGCGCATCGGCGATAGTGACCATGGGGCGTAGCGGTTCTTGTCCGCCAGCGCGCCGCGCTCCCGCGGCGGAAAGCCGTAGAGCATCACGCGAAGAAACGCGAGAAGCGTCGACTTGCCGGACTCATTCGGCGCTTCTATAATATTAAGACCTTTCGAAAACGAGAGCGAACGGTGCTCCAGCTTTCCGAAAGTTGCCTCAATATGTTGGAAATCCAAGGGAAATACCTCCAAAATGAAACGGTTTTCCTATTATAACATCAATGGATGGATTTGTCTCTATCTGGCTCTGAAAAATAATTTGAAAAAAGTGAAAAAAGGTGTTGACAAAAGGGGCGGTAGGTGCTAAGATAA